>ENA-OPVK01000007-OPVK01000007.1-human-gut-metagenome-genome-assembly--contig:-NODE-7-length-186474-cov-10.620012_pt1 | contig 186474 bp, 150 predicted proteins | sample MGYA00241495_ERZ501982 | MGnify/ENA primary metagenome ERZ501982 (study PRJEB25962, sample SAMEA2042002) | human gut metagenome | biome: human gut; feature: human-associated habitat; material: faeces...
GGAGGAAACAAGATATGGGCGACATCATAAATATCAGCAGCATCCACGATTACAATGAGTTTTTAGGGATTGAAACGCTCAATCCGTTGGTCACGTTCATCGACTTCAAGGACGTCAAGGTTTTGAAGCATAAAAAGAAACTTTACGGCTTCTACGGCATCTACCTGAAAGAGAAGATACACGGAAAGCTGACTTACGGGCGCAGCCAATACGACTATCAGGAAGGCACGTTGGTATTCGTGGCTCCCGGACAAGTGGCAGGTATTGACGACGGCGGTGAAACGCCCAATCCCGAAGGCTATTGTCTGCTGTTCCATCCCGACCTGCTGCGAGGCACGAGCCTTGCAAAGAAAATGAAGGAATACACATTCTTCTCCTACGAAGTGAACGAAGCCTTGCATATGTCCGAGCGCGAGCGGCAGACCATCTTCAACTGCTTCACCGAGATAGAGGAAGAACTGCACCACCGCATCGACAAGCATAGCCGCAGCATCATCACCTCCAACATCGAAGTCCTGCTCAACCATTGCCTCCGTTTCTACGACCGCCAGTTTGCCACCCGTGAGGCTATCAACCGCGATGTCCTCACTCGCTTCGAAGAACTGATGACCGGCTACTTCGATTCAGACAAGCCCGAGCAAATCGGTCTGCCCTCCGTGGCGTGGTGTGCCGACCAGCTCCACTTCTCCGCCAACTATTTCGGCGACCTTGTGAAGAAGGAAACCGGCAAGTCCGCCATCGAATACATCCACCTTACCGTTATCAACCGCGTCAAGGATTTGCTGGCAAGCACGAACAAGACCGTGAGCGAAATTGCTTACGAAGTCGGCTTCCAGTATCCGCATCATTTGAGCCGGATGTTCAAGAAAGTGGCTGGGTGTACGCCGAATGAATATAGAAGCGCAATTTAAAACGGCGCATTTACTTATAATAGCATTCAAATCCCGGTATTAGCATTGTAAATTCCGGGAACTTTGCGGTATCAAATTACAATGAATATTGAATGTATAATTTGATAATCAGAAAGATATAGAATATTATTCGGTTCAAGGGTGGAACCCATGAGGCCCCACCCTTTTTATGCGATTTTAAATACCGTTCAAGTGCGGTTTAAAAACGGATTATTTGTATTCCTGCCAGCTCTTGATCTGAATGTCTTCCAGTTTGGTAGTGCAGAAGGCTTCGATGAAGGCCTTGGCCAGGCGGGCATTCGTCATCAACGGAATGTTGTGGTCGATGGCGCCGCGGCGGATACGGTACCCGTTGGTCAGTTCGCGTTTGCTGTGGTTCTTCGGAATGTTCACAATCAGGTCGAACTGATGGTTGGCAATCATCTTCATCACGTTGTTTTCGGCGTTCGGACGTTCATCCGGCCAGAATACCGGAGTAGTAGGAATACCGTGTGAGTTCAGGAAGGTAGCGGTACCGGCAGTAGCGTAGATGTGGTAACCTTTCTGGCTTAACATCTGGCTGGCATCCAGCAAATCTACTTTCGACTTGGTAGCTCCGGAAGAGAGGAGGACAGCTTTCTTCGGAATGCGGTAACCGGTAGCGATGAGCGCGTTCAGCAGAGCTTCGTCGAAATCATCTCCCAAGCAACCCACTTCACCGGTAGACGACATGTCGACTCCCAATACCGGGTCGGCATTCTGCAGACGGGCGAATGAGAATTGGGAAGCTTTTACACCGATGCGGTCGATGTCGAAAGCCGATTTGTCCGGTTGGGTATACGGAGCGTCGAGCATGATACGGGTAGCTGTTTCGATGAAGTTGCGTTTCAATACCTTCGATACGAACGGGAAGCTACGCGAAGCACGCAGGTTACATTCGATGACTTTCACTTCGTTCTTCCGGGCCAGGAACTGGATGTTGAACGGACCGGAGATGTTCAGTTCTTGGGCAATGCGGCGGCTGACCTTCTTAATCTGACGGGCGGTAGCGAAATAAATCTGCTGAGCCGGGAAGACCAGAGTGGCATCGCCTGAGTGTACACCGGCATATTCGATGTGTTCCGAGATGGCGTATTCCACAATTTCACCTTGATTGGCTACGGCATCGAATTCAATTTCCTTGGTTTCCTGCATGAATTGTGAGATAACTACCGGATATTCCTTCGATACTTCGCTGGCCATCTGCAGGAAGCGGGTCAGTTCTTCTTCATCGTAGCAGACGTTCATGGCTGCACCGGAAAGTACGTACGACGGACGTACCAGTACCGGATAACCTACTTTGGCGATGAATTGTTTCACATCGTCCAGGCTGGTCAGTTCCTGCCAAGCCGGCTGGTCGATTCCCAACTGGTCGAGCATGGCCGAGAACTTGTTGCGGTTTTCGGCACGGTCGATGGATACCGGCGAAGTACCCAGGATAGGCACAGACTGGCGGTGGAGTTTCATGGCCAGGTTGTTCGGAATCTGTCCGCCCACGGAAACGATGACACCACGTGGCTGTTCCAGGTCGATGACATCCAATACCCGTTCGAACGAGAGTTCGTCGAAGTAGAGGCGGTCGCACATATCGTAGTCGGTCGATACGGTTTCCGGATTATAGTTGATCATGATGGACTTGTAACCCAGTTTGCGGGCAGTCTGGATGGCGTTTACCGAACACCAGTCGAACTCTACGGAAGAACCGATGCGGTAGGCGCCTGAGCCCAGTACAATCACCGATTTCTCGTTCTTGTAGTAATTCACATCGTAACCTTCGGCATCGTAGGTGAAGTACAGGTAGTTGGTCAGTTCCGGATGTTCGGAAGCCACGGTATTGATGCGTTTTACAGCCGGCAGGATATTCAGTTTCTTACGGTAGGCACGTACCTGCAGGTTTTCTTTTTCCATGTTGCCGTTGTGCGGTTTCAGTACGAAACGTGCAATCTGGAAGTCGGAGAATCCCAGACGTTTGGCTTCGCGCAATACATCGGCCGGGAGTGATTCCAGGGAATCATAGCTCTGCAGCTTGGCTTTATAATCGACGATGTTCTTCAGACGTTCGATGAACCACGGGTCAATCTTGGTCAGTTCGAAGATACGCTCGATGCTGTATCCTTCTTCCAGTGCCTGGGCGATGGCGAAGATACGCAGGTCGGTCGGGTTGGACAGCTCGTCATCCAGGTTGTCGAAGCGAGTATGGTCATTGCCTACGAAACCGTGCATGCCCTGTCCGATCATACGCAGACCCTTCTGGATGATTTCTTCGAACGAGCGTCCGATGGACATGATTTCGCCTACTGACTTCATGCTGGAACCGATGCGGCGGGATACGCCTACGAACTTGGTCAGGTCCCAACGAGGAATCTTACAGATGAGGTAATCCAGTGACGGTGCTACATAAGCAGAGTTCGGAGTACCCATTTCACCGATTTGGTCGAGTGTATAACCCAAGGCAATCTTGGCGGCCACGAAGGCCAGCGGATAACCGGTAGCTTTGGAAGCCAGGGCCGAAGAACGGCTGAGGCGGGCATTTACCTCGATGATGCGGTAGTCGTTTGTATCGGCATTGAAGGCGTACTGGATGTTACATTCACCTACGATACCCAGGTGGCGGATACACTGGCGGGAGAGGGCCTGCAGGGTAGTAACCTGTTCTTCCGACAGGGAGCAGGTAGGAGCTACTACGATGGATTCACCGGTATGGATACCCAGCGGGTCGAAGTTCTCCATGCTGGCTACCGTGAAGCAGTGGTCGTTCGCGTCGCGGATAACCTCGAACTCGATTTCTTTCCAGCCTTTCAGCGATTCTTCTACCAGAATCTGTGGTGAGAAAGTAAAGGCGCTCTCTGCCAGTTCGATGAAGGCTTCTTCGTTGGGACAGATACCGCTTCCCAATCCACCTAAAGCGTATGCAGAACGGATCATGACCGGGTAACCGATACGGCGGGCGGCTTCGAGTGCAGCCTCCATGGATTCTACAGCCTGGCTAACCGGAGTCTTCAGTGAAGCTTCGTTCATCTTTTTCACGAAGAGGTCTCGGTCTTCGGTGTACATGATGGCTTCTACCGAGGTACCCAATACTTCTACACCGTATTCCTGTAGAACTCCTGTCTGATAAAGTTCTGTTCCGCAGTTCAGGGCAGTCTGTCCGCCGAAGGCCAGCAGAATGCCGTCCGGGCGTTCTTTTTTGATGATTTCAGTCACGAAATAAGGAGTTACCGGCAGGAAGTATACTTGGTCGGCAATACCCTCGGAAGTCTGGATGGTAGCGATGTTAGGGTTGATGAGCACGGAGCGGATGCCTTCTTCGCGCAAGGCTTTCAATGCTTGTGAGCCGGAGTAGTCGAATTCACCGGCCTGGCCGATTTTCAAGGCACCCGAACCGAGTACCAGCACTTTTTTCAATGTCTTTTTCATACATATAGATTATTTGAGTGTTTTAGAGCGGGGATGCAGTGTCCGAAACGGAACCGTTGCATCGTATGATGCAAAGAAACGATTTATTTTGAAGAAAACAAAGTAATTGTGTATCTTTGCTGCAATTTATAAACAAATGAAATACATACCCATGAAAAAAGAAAAGATTATACTGACCGGTGACCGTCCTACCGGAAAACTGCATATCGGACATTACGTAGGTTCGCTTCGTCGCCGTGTGGAACTTCAGAATTCCGGCCTTTATGACAAGATTTTCGTTTTCGAGGCCGACGGGCAGGCTTTGACTGATAATATCGATAATCCGGAAAAGGTACGTCAGAATGTGATAGAAGTTGCTTTGGATTATCTGTCTGTCGGATTGGACCCGAGCAAATCGACCATCTTTATCCAGTCTCAGATTCCGGAACTGTGTGAGCTGACTTTCTATTACATGGATATGGTAACGGTATCCCGTTTGCAGCGTAATCCGACTGTGAAGACCGAAATTCAGATGCGTAACTTCGAGACCAGCATCCCGGTCGGTTTCTTTACTTATCCCATCAGTCAGGCTGCCGACATCACAGCGTTCAAGGCTACCACTGTACCGGTTGGTGAAGACCAGGAACCGATGATTGAGCAGGCACGCGAAATCGTCCGTCGTTTCAACCATATCTATGGCGAAACACTGGTAGAGCCGGATATCCTGTTGCCGGATAATGCGGCTTGTCTGCGTCTGCCGGGAACCGACGGTAAGGCGAAGATGAGTAAATCGTTGGGTAACTGCATTTACCTGTCCGATAGCGCTGACGAAGTGGAAAAGAAGGTGAAGAGCATGTATACAGACCCGACCCACATCAAGGTGACCGACCCGGGCCGTCTGGAAGGAAATACGGTATTCACTTACCTGGATGCATTCTGCCGTCCGGAACATTTCGGCCGTTATCTGACCGATTATGCTTCGCTGGATGAACTGAAGGCTCACTATACCCGCGGTGGTTTGGGGGATATGAAGGTGAAGAAGTTCCTGGCTGCCATCATGCAGGAAGAACTGGAACCTATCCGCAACCGTCGTAAAGAGTTCGAGAAAGACATTCCGGCTGTCTATGCCATGCTGAAACAGGGTTGCGAGGTAGCTCGTGCAGCGGCTGCCCAGACACTGGATGAAGTCCGCCGGGCCATGAAAATCAATTATTTCGATGATGATGCGCTGATTGCCGAACAGGCCAAGCGTTTCAGTAACGAATAAGCATCGATAAAAAAACGGACTCCCTTGAAACAGGAAGTCCGACGGGGGCTGGCCTTGTAAGCGGAAAACGCTTACAGCGCCAGCCCTATTGTTAACAGCATTCCGAAAATAAGGATGTTCCGCGAGGTTTCACCCAATATCGCGTTCAGGGCTTTGCCCTGATGGATACGCGCCATTTTCATGGTCGTCAGGATATGCGGTAACAGGTAAATCTGTGGAAGGATGGCGGCCAGGGGTTTACCCAGGCCGATGAAATAAAAGCAGCACCAGCAGGCAACAAGCCCCAACAGGAAATACAGGATGAGTCCGGCTTTGGCTCCCAGGCGGACAACCAGTGTTTTCTTCCCGCTCTGGCGGTCCTGGTCCCGGTCGCGGAAATTGTTGACCATCAGCAGGGTGTCAATGGTGAGTCCACAGGCCAGGGAACCCATGGTGACAGCCGTATTCCAACCGTGCCCCATGACGTAGTAGGTGCAGCCTACCGGTACAAACCCGAAAAAGACAAGTACCAGTACATCGCCCCAGCCATGATAAGCCAGCGGGTAAGGTCCGGCGGTATAGAGGAAGGCGAAAAGAATGCAGGCCAGACCCACCGGAATCATTTCCCAACCGCTGTATATCAACAGGCACAGGCCGCAGCAGGCCGCCAGCAGGGTGGTTATCAGGATTCCCTTCTTCATGGCGGGAACAGTTATCCAGCCTTGGGCGCAGGCCCGTTCGGGACCTAGCCGGTCTTCGCGGTCGGTTCCTTTCAGGAAATCGTACAGGTCGTTGATGAAGTTGGCATCTATCTGCATCAGGTAGGCGAAGAGCAGGCAGAGCAGGAATGGGGTAGCCTGCAGATGACCGTAGATGTAGGCCAGTGCGCCTCCTATCAGTACAGGTACGGAAGCGGCTGTCAATGTCTTGGGTCGGGCAGCCAGTACCCATGCCTTGAAAGAATTGGGAGTAGGATTCTGTTTCATGTTATGAATACTTTGTTTTGTCGTGGCAAAGGTAACGCTTTTTGCTTATTTTCGGGCTGAAGAGATAAAGTCAATATATGAGAAAATCTTTTGTTCATCCGGAATCCCGGGGGGACAAAAGGCATCCCCAAACAATCGCTTATGTTCAAACGAATAGGAATGGCATTGACTGGAGCAGTATTGTCGGCCGTATTGCTTGGTTCGTGTGCCACGGCTTCCTTTTCCAAGTATAAAGGAATAGGACGTATCAAACAGTATGATATTTACAGTGAGCAGCTTCCGGAGACCTTTGACGGATTCCGGATAGCCTTTGCTACCGATTTCCATTACGAGAGCCGGTTTACTGCCAAGCGCTTGCCGAACCTCGTGCGTGCCCTTCAGTCGGTAGATGCCGATGTCCTGATTTTGGGTGGTGACTATCGGGGACGCGAAGGGGGTGATGTAGAAGAGCTTTTCAAGGCTTTGCAGCAGGTCTCAACGCCTTACGGAACGTATGCCGTGATGGGTAACCACGAGCGGGGAGAAGCGGATAGTCTGGCACGGAAAGCCATGAAGGATAGTGGCGTAAAGCTGTTGGAACATCGGGTGGATACGCTTTGGAAGGGAAACCGGTTCATCGAAATCTGCGGCATCCGGAACCCGTTCGATTTGAAGCGGAACGGTGTGTCGCCTACCTTGGCCTTGAAACCGGAAGATTTTGTCGTGATGGTGACGCACACTCCCGATTATGTAGAAGATGTGGACATCTCGCATACGGATTTGGCTTTGGCGGGACATACCCACGGCAGACAGGTAAGTCTGTTCAAACGATGGACACCGGCAGGTAATTTTTCCAAATACGGGAGCCGTTTCCTCACCGGACTGAAACACAACAGTCAGGGTATACCGGTAATTATCAGCAACGGATTGGGTACATCGCGGAAGGATATCCGTTTGTTTACCCCCAGCGAGGTCGTACTGGTGATACTCCACTGCGGACCGGAAAAGCCGTAGCGGTCATTTCCGGTAGAGGTGGAGCTCCTTGATGAGGCGGTCTACTTCCGGATGAAGGAAGTAACGCATGTCTTTCCCTTCGCGGATGGCGGTACGGATAAAGGTGGAGCTGATTTCCAGCAGGGGGGTATGTACGGCCTTGACGCGGGGCGGTAGGGTGAGTGCTCCCAGGTCGTACCCCGGACGCGGATAAATCAGTACGTAATGTTTTTGCAGAATCTCCTCCGGCGATTTCCAACGGCCGAAGGCCGCCCAGTTGTCGGCTCCGATAATCAGGTAGAAATCCCGGTCGGGATATTGACGGGCCAGCTTGTCGAGCGTATGGATGGTATACGAAGGCCGGGGCAGGTGGAACTCGAAGTCGGAGGCCTTGAAGCGTGGATATCCTTCTACCGCAGCCTGTACCAGTTGCAGGCGGAGTTCGTCTTTCAGCAGGTCCTGATGGACCTTGAAGGGATTCAGTGGTGAGACGAGAAACCATACTTCGTCTACTTCGCCGTATTCACACAGGTAATTGGCCAGAGCCAGATGACCCAGGTGAATCGGATTGAAAGAGCCTCCGAAGATTCCGGTCTTTATACGAGTTTCTTCCATTTATAGAAATTAATGACCTGCCAGATGGCAACGAACAGCATACCTGCCGCAATGATGTATTCTTCTTTATAGACAGCCACTACACCAACCGCTACGGCTGCCAGTCCGATGACAATGCACAGGACCAGCAGCATACGGATTACTTTTTTCGGGTCTTTCACCATAAGGGATGTTTCTGTTATCGGTTCAGGAATTCGGTGATTACTTTCAGGGCCTCGGCCTTGGCTTTGTCAAGGTCATCGTTGACGATGACGACATCGAACCGCGGGGCGTAGCCCAGTTCGAATTCGGCCTTTGCGATGCGGCTTTCAATGACTTCGGGCGAGTCTGTACCACGGCCGTTCAGGCGTTTGCGCAGTTCTTCTACCGAAGGCGGCTGGATGAATACCGACAAGGCACGTTCACCGTAATATTGCTTGATGTTGCATCCGCCTACCACGTCTACGTCGAACACTACATTCTGTCCGTCGGCGAGCTGTTTCTCCACCTGCGATTTCAGGGTGCCGTAGAAGCGGTCCTTGTAGACTTCTTCGTATTCCAGAAACTCGTTGTCGGCGATGCGTTGTTTGAATTCTTCCGGAGTCAGGAAGAAATATTCCACTCCGTTCTGTTCGGTTCCTCTCGGCGGACGGCTGGTGGCCGAAATGGAGAAAGCCAGGTTCAGGTTCTGGGTCAACAGGTAGTTGATGATGGTGGATTTCCCGGAGCCTGAAGGGGCTGAGAAGATAATCAGTTTTCCAGTCATAAGGTTCGTTTATGGATGAAGTTGTTTTTACATGACATTGAGCACCTGCTCTTTGATTTGTTCCAGTTCGTCTTTCATCTGTACCACGATGTTCTGCATTTCGGCGTGGTTCGACTTGCTGCCGGTGGTATTGATTTCCCGTCCCATTTCCTGGGCGATGAATCCCAGCTTCTTGCCTTGTCCGTGTCCGCCTGCCATCGTTTCGCGGAAATAGCGCAGGTGATTGGCCAGACGCTGTTTTTCTTCGTTGATGTCCAGCTTTTCGATGTAATAGATGAGTTCCTGTTCCAGTCGGTTCTTGTCGTAGTCTACGCTGATGGTTTTCTCCAGTGCGTCGGTGATGCGTTCACGGATTCTGGTGACACGTTCTTTCTCGTAGACCTCGATGCTTTGCAACAGGCGCTCGATGTTGTCAATCTTTTCTGTAAACTTCTTTTCGAGAGCCTGTCCTTCCTGTTTGCGGAAATCTACCAGATGCTGCAGGGCTTCGCTGACAGCCTGACGGACCACGGTCCATTCTTCTTCGGAAAGTTCCTGTACGTCTACACGGGTCAGTACATCGGGCATCCGCAGCAGGGTAGCGAACCAGTCCTGCGGTACCGGGATGTGGTAGGTTTCGGAAATTGTTTTAATCTGGTTGTAGTAGTTTTCTACCAGTGCGGCGTTGATGGGAGTCGCTGTTTCGGCGGCATCCTTTTCTACCCACAGGCTGAAATCTACTTTCCCGCGTTCCAGGGTCTGGGCGATAAGGTTACGTATTTCCATTTCCTTTTCCCGGTACAGGGGGGCGATGCGGGTAGACAGGTCCATCGCCTTACTATTTAAAGACTTGATTTCGACATTGATTTTTTTATCTCCGAATGAGGCGGTTGCTTTGCCGTATCCGGTCATAGACTGTATCATAACTAAATGTATTTTTTGCAAAAGTAAAGAAAATATGGAAATGGAGTACAAATAAAAGTGTATATTTGCAAACTATCTATATAAGCGTAATTATGTCTTGCATTTTACATATCGAAACATCTACGGAAGTCTGTTCCGTTTCTGTCAGTCAGGACGGTGCTTCCATTTTTTCAAAAGAAGATTTCAAGGGTCCTTCGCACGCTACGGTATTGGGCGTGTATGTAGACGAAGCGTTGTCATTTGCGGATAATCATGCCATTCCGCTGGATGCGGTAGCCGTCAGTTGCGGGCCGGGCTCCTATACGGGGCTGCGTATCGGGGTTTCCATGGCGAAGGGAATCTGTTACGGACGTAATATCCCCTTGATTGGGTTACCCACACTGGAGGTGATGTGTGTACCGGTGCTGCTGCATCAGGATTTGCCGGACGATGCGTTGCTCTGTCCGATGATTGATGCCCGCCGTATGGAGGTGTACGCCGCCGTTTACGACCGTGCCCTGCGCGTGAAACGTGAAACGGCCGCCGATATCATCGATGAGAATTCGTATGCCGAGTTCCTGGACGCTCATCCGGTGTATTTCTTCGGTAACGGAGCTGCCAAATGCCGCGAGAAGTTGACACATCCGAATGCGCACTTCATTGAAGACATTTATCCGCTGGCCAAGTGGATGTTCCCGCTGGCCGAGAAGGCGATGGCAAAAGAAGATTTCAAGGATGTGGCTTACTTTGAGCCTTTCTACCTGAAGGAATTCGTTGCTTCGGTACCCAAGAAACTGTTATAGACTGATTGAATAGCTAAAAGTTAAAATAAAAGTATGGAGTATAATACCCAACAGCGGAGATTACCGCTTCCCGAATATGGACGCAGTGTACAGAATATGGTGGACCACGCCTTGACTATCGAGGACCGTGAGGAACGCCAGCGTTGCGCCAATACCATTGTGAACATCATGGGGGGCATGTTCCCGCATTTACGTGATGTTGAGGACTTCAACCATAAGTTATGGGACCATCTGGCTATTATGGCCGATTTCAAGCTGGATATTGATTACCCGGTGGAAGTGGTCAAGAAGGAGAGCCTGGAAGTGAAGCCGGATTGCATTCCTTATTCACAGAATAACATTCACTACCGTCATTACGGACGTTTTATTCAGGATATGATTCAGGTGGCTGTGGATTATCCGGAAGGTGAGGAACGGAAACAGCTGATTTCCATGATTGCCAACCACATGAAGAAGGATTACCTGAACTGGAACAAGGACGGTGTGGAAGACCAGAAGATTCTGGATGATTTGTATGAACTCTCAGGTGGCAAGATTAAGTTGACACCGGAGGATTTGAAACTGGTGGAACCGCGTACCTTTATTCCGCGGCGTCGCCAGATGAACAATAACAATAATAATCAGCGAAGAAAATTCTAACCCGATAAACGTGACATTATGGCTTCATTTGTAATAGAGGGTGGGCATAAACTGCATGGCGAGATTATTCCGCAGGGTGCCAAGAATGAAGTACTGGAAGTGCTTTGTGCCACATTATTGACTTCGGAAGAGGTGACTATCAGCAATATCCCCGATATTCTGGATGTGAACAATCTGATTCAGCTGCTCCGCGATATGGGAGTAAAGGTATCGAAGACGGATATTGAAACCTATACGTTCCAGGCCGATTTCGTGAATCTGGCTTACCTGGAAAGCGATGATTTCCTGCAGCGCTGCTCGAAGCTGCGCGGGTCGGTCATGCTGGTCGGTCCGTTGATTGCCCGTTTCGGACAGGCACTCATATCCAAGCCGGGCGGTGACAAGATAGGCCGCCGCCGTCTTGATACGCATTTCCTGGGTATTCAGAAACTGGGGGCTGACTTCGAATACGATGCGGACAGGAAGGTATACCGCATCGTGGCGGAACATCTAAAGGGAGCGGACATGCTGCTGGATGAGGCTTCGGTCACCGGTACAGCCAACATCATCATGGCAGCGGTATTGGCCGAAGGAACCACCACCATCTATAATGCGGCTTGTGAGCCATACGTCCAGCAGCTTTGCCGGATGCTGAACCGCATGGGAGCCCGGATTTCCGGTATCGCTTCCAATCTGCTGACCATCGAAGGGGTGGAAAGCCTGAACGGTTGTCAGCATCATGTATTACCGGATATGATTGAGGTAGGAAGCTTTATCGGCATGGCAGCCATGACGGGCAGCGAACTGACCATCAAAAATGTGTCTTATCAGAATCTGGGCATTATCCCCGACAGCTTCCGGCGTTTGGGTATCCGGCTGGAGCAACGTGGCGACGATATCTACATTCCGGCTCAGGAGCATTACCAGATTGAATCGTTCATCGACGGTTCCATCATGACCATCGCCGATGCGCCGTGGCCGGGACTGACTCCGGACCTGCTGAGCGTGATGCTGGTTGTGGCTACCCAGGCCAAGGGCAGTGTGCTGATTCATCAGAAGATGTTCGAAAGCCGTCTGTTCTTTGTCGACAAGCTGATTGATATGGGGGCACAGATTATCTTGTGCGACCCGCACCGGGCTGTCGTCATCGGTCATGACCGTAACTTCTGTCTGCGGGGCGGAAACATGTCATCGCCGGATATCCGTGCCGGTATCGCCCTGCTGATTGCCGCACTGGGCGCTACGGGTGTAAGCCGTATCCACAACATCGAGCAGATAGACCGTGGTTACCAGAACATCGAACAGCGTCTTACCGCGCTGGGAGCACGTATCACCCGTATTGAATAGAGCCGGTTATAATATGATAAGAAAAGAAGAAGTATTTAAGATAGGAGTCCTCAACAAACCTCACGGGGTGAAGGGGGAAATTGGTTTTACTTTCACGGACGATGTGTTCGACCGTGTGGACTGTGATTACCTCATCCTGTTGCTTGACGGGATTCTGGTACCTTTCTTCATCGAGGAGTACCGTTTCCGTTCGGACAATGTGGCACTGGTGAAGTTTGAAGGTATCGATACGGCCGAACGTGCCCGCAGGTTTTCTAACGTGGAAGTGTACTTCCCCAGCAAGTATCTGGAGGAAGAAGATGGTATTTCCTCGTGGAATTTCTTTGTAGGCTTCCAGGTGGAAGATATCGCGCATGGAAATCTGGGCGAAATCACGCATGTGGACGATTCGACGGTAAATGTACTGTTTGTCATCGAACGGGACGGCCGGGAAATCTTGCTGCCGGCCCACGAGGAGTTTATCCGGGGACTCGACAAGAAAAAGAAGCTTCTGACGGTAGAAATACCCGACGGACTGCTGGAGGATTAACGAAGTCGGCACTGATTTATGAAACGGAGAGGAAGGAAAGCCTTCTGGCACAACATCAAGTTCAAGTACAAGCTGATTGTTTTGAACGAGAACACTTTGGAAGAAGTGGTGGGGATTCATGTGTCTAAACTGAACGGTATTTCGGTCTTGCTGGCTGCGTGTACGGTCATCTTCCTCATTGCCGCGTTCATCATCATGTTCACTCCTTTGCGGAACTATCTGCCGGGATACATGAACAGCGAAGTGCGCCGGCAGGTCGTGGAGAATGCCTTGCGGGCCGACTCCCTGCAGCAGGCCCTTGCCCGTCAGCAGCTGTATCTGATGAATATCCAGGACATCATCAGCGGAAAGGTGAAGGCAGATACTGTGCAGTCCATCGATTCGCTGACCGACGTCCGTGTGGAGGAGCTGATGGAACGCTCGGAAGAAGAAGAGAAGTTCCGGCAGCAATACGAAGAGAAGGAACGCTACAACCTGCGCTCTGTCAACGAAAACCACGATGCGGCCGGACTGATATTCTACCGTCCGGTACGTGGGGTGATGACTACCGGTTTCCAGCCGATGCAGAAACATTTCGGGACCGACCTGGTGGCGGCACCGAACGAGAATGTACTCGCTGCCCTGGACGGAACCGTGATTCTGGCCGCCTATACGGCCGAAGCGGGGTATGTTATCCAGTTACAGCACGCACGTAATTTCATTACCGTATACAAGCATTGCGGTTCGTTGCTGAAGAAGGAAGGCGACGAAGTAAAGGGCGGGGAGGTCATCGCACTGGTGGAAAACAAGGTGGAAGGTAATCCGGAAGGGGAACAGCCTCACCTGCATTTTGAATTGTGGCATCAGGGGACTCCCATCAATCCGGAAAAATACATTGTATTCTAATAATTATGAAGAAACAGATAGCTATTTTAGGTTCAACGGGCTCCATCGGGACACAGGCGCTGAAGGTGATTGCCGAACATCCCGACTTGTATGAGGCTTATGCGTTGACTGCCAACAATAAAGTGGACCTGCTGATAGAACAGGCCCGTCAGTTCCGGCCGGAAGCGGTGGTTATCGCCAATCCGGACAAGTATCTGCAGCTGAAAGAGGCGTTATCGGATTTACCGATTAAAGTCTATGCCGGTGCCGATGCGCTGGCACAGATTGTGGAATCCGGTCCGATAGATATCGTCCTGACAGCAATGGTAGGGTATGCCGGTCTGCGTCCGACCATGAATGCCATCAAGGCAGGAAAGGTCATTGCGCTGGCCAACAAGGAAACCATGGTGGTGGCCGGCGAGCTGGTCAATGCCCTGGCTGCCCAATACCGGGTGCCTATTCTGCCGGTCGATTCGGAACATTCGGCTATTTTTCAATGCCTGGAATTGAACAATCCGGTACATAAGATTATCCTGACCGCTTCGGGAGGACCGTTCCGTACGTTCTCGTTGGAACAGTTGCAGACGGTTACCAAGGAGCAGGCGTTGAAACATCCCAACTGGAGCATGGGGGCCAAGATTACCATCGATTCGGCTTCGATGATGAACAAGGGATTCGAGGTGATTGAAGCCAAATGGTTGTTCGGCGTGCGTCCGGAACAGATTGAAGTGGTGGTACACCCGCAGTCGGTGGTACACTCCATGGTGGAATACGTAGACGGTGCAGTGAAAGCCCAGCTGGGAGTACCCGACATGCGTCTGCCTATCCAGTACGCGTTCTCTTATCCGAAACGTGAACCGCTTTCCGGCGAACGTCTGGATTTCATGAAATGCAATACGCTTACATTCGAGGCACCCGATACCCGGCGGTTCCGGAACCTGGCTCTGGCATACGAGGCCTTGCACCGTGGAGGAAACATGCCTTGTATCGTGAATGCGGCCAACGAAGTGGTGGTGGCCTCTTTCCTGAAAGACCAGATTTCTTTCCTGGGTATGAGCGATGTCATCGAAAAGACCATGGAACGGGTGACTTTCATTCAGACGCCGACCTACGAGGACTATGTAGAGACAGATGCCTTGACCCGGCGTGTGGCAGCCGAAATGGTGATTAACAGAACTTATTGACAGAATGAAAATTAATTATTAACACAGAAGTAGATTGTAAATGGAAACATTTTTGATTCGTGCCCTTCAACTGATTCTCAGCCTTTCGCTGCTGGTCATCGTTCATGAAGGAGGACACTTTTTCTTTGCGCGCCTTTTCAAGATACGTGTAGAGAAGTTCTATATCTTTTTTGACCCTTGGTTCTCGCTGTTCAAGTACAAGCCGAAGAACAGCGATACGGAATACGGTGTGGGGTGGTTGCCGTTGGGCGGTTATTGTAAGATTGCGGGAATGATAGATGAGTCGATGGATACCGAACAGATGAAGCAACCCGCGCAGCCGTGGGAATTCCGCTCCAAACCGGCGTGGCAGCGTCTGCTGGTCATGATAGGCGGAGTGCTGATGAACTTCCTGCTGGCACTTTTCATCTATTCCATGATTCTTTATACCTGGGGAGATTCCTACATCGCCCTGAAGGACATGACTTACGGTATGAAGTTCAACGAAACGGCCAAGCAGATTGGATTCCGCGACGGGGATATCCTGAAGGCTGCCGACGGCGAGCCGCTGGAACGTTTCAACGTCGATATGCTCCGTAGTCTGGTAGAGGCCCGCGAAGTGACGGTGCTGCGTAACGGACAGGAGGAGAAGATACTGATGCCGGAGGTCAGCCTGTTGGACATCGCGAAAGAGGACCCTCCGTTTGTGGATATCCTTTATCCGAATGTCGTAGACTCGGTATGGGCGGACGGAGGATTTGCCAAAGCCGGTATTATGGCTGGCGATACGCTGCTGGCAGTCAACGGAGCGGCAGTGAACTCCTGGAATGATTTTGTCAATGAACTGGGTACCTTGCAGGCGAAGGCTGAACTGGAAAAGCAACCGAATGCGACTTTCAGTTTGGTTTATGCCCGTGGCGGTATACGCGATACGGTACAGGTACAGACCAATTCCAGCTTCAAGGTGGGCGCGGAAATGCACCTGGACTATAAGCCGACGGTACTGACCTACGGTTTCTTTTCTTCCTTCCCGGCCGGTGTGACCCTCGGTGTCAATACCTTGAAGGGATATGTGAACGACATGAAGTATGTCTTTACGAAGGAAGGTGCCAAGAGCGTGGGTGGTTTCGGAACCATCGGCAGTATTTTCCCGAAAGTGTGGGACTGGCCCCGTTTCTGGTCGATGACGGCTTTCCTGTCCATCATCCTGGCATTCATGAACATCCTGCCGATTCCTGCGCTGGACGGTGGACACGTGCTGTTCCTGCTGTATGAAATCATTGCCCGGCGCAAACCGAGTGACAAGTTCCTGGAGTATGCGCAGATGGTGGGTATGTTCCTGCTCTTTGCCTTGCTTATCTGGGCGAATTTCAACGATGTCTTGAGGTTCCTGTTCTAGCGGATTTTATTTCCTTAGATACTTTCTGAAGGGCGGCCGACAACTTTTCTCGGAAGTTTGCTATCTTTGTAACAAAAAATTATTAAAGTAGCACACATCATGAGAAAAATGTTGTTAGCCGCCTTTTTGTTAGGCGTAATCTGTTTACAGGCCATGCCGGGACAGGCACAGGAGAGACTGCCTGAATACCTGCAGGCCGAGAAGTTTACAGGAGCCAAGCTGAAGAACATGCTGTTTTCTACCACCGTAGACCCGCACTGGTTTCAGCAGGGCACCCGTTTCTGGTTTGAATACAAGACGAGTGAAGGGAAATTCTGGTATGTGGTAGACCCGGTTTCCCGTAGCAAGACGTTGCTGTTCGACCGTGATGAACTTGCAGCCCAGCTGACCGAAATCGTACAGGACCCGTTTGAGGCCCGTCATCTGCCTATCTCCAACCTGAAAGCAAAGGAGGATGGGCGTACTTTTACCTTCGAAGTGACTTCCAGCCGCGATTCCAAACCGAAGAAAGACGATGATAAAAAGAAGGACGAGAAGAAAAAGGAAGTGTTCTATTTCTCTTACGATTCCCAAACCCGCAAACTGACGCACCTGAAGGATGCGGAGGAAGAGCCGAAACGGCTGGGCTGGGCATCTGTATCGCCGGACGGAAAGAGTGTGGTCTATGCCAAGGACTGCAACCTGTACCGCATGAGTATCGAGAATTACCGCAAGGCACAGAAGGACGAGAAGGACAGTACCATTGTCGAGACACAGCTGACTACTGACGGTACTCCCGATTTCGGTTACGGAATTCCTTACAGCATCCTGAATACCGATACCTTGTGCAACGGCAAGCGCCGGAGTGTGTGGGGTTGCTGGTCGCCCGATTCGAAGTATTTCGTAACCATCGTTTCGGACAACCGGGCTGTCAAGCCGCTTTGGGTCATCAACTCCATCGCCGAACCGCGCCCTACGCTGGAAACCTATAAGTATCAGATGCCGGGTGAGATGGAGGCTCCGGAAGACCATCTTTACTTGTTTGACATGACTTCCAACACACGGAAAGAAATCCGTACGGCTGCCTGGAAGAACCAGACGTTGGATTTGTCTTACCGTCCTTGGGAACAGAAGCAGCGCGACCAGGAGCTGGTGCCCGCTATCTGGCAGGGAGACAATAACCGTTTCTATGTAACCCGCAGCAGCCGTGACCTGCATCGCATCGATGTCTGTACCTATACGGTCGGTCAGGATTCCATCGTACCGATTGTGGAGGAACGGATGAATACCTACCAGGAAACCCGCCCGATTCAGGTATTCAACGAAGGCAAGGAATTTATCCAGTGGAGCGAGCGTGACGGTTGGGCACACCTGTACCTGTACGATGACAAAGGGAACCTGAAGAACCGGATTACCAAAGGACCGTGGCACGTAGAGCAGGTAGTGAAGGTAGACGAAGCTACCCGGACCATTTATTTTACCGCCAACGGTCGTGAAGCGGGTGAGAATCCGTATTACGAACATCTGTATAAGGTGAATGCCGATGGCAGTGGCCTGAAACGTCTGACCGCCGGCGATTTCTTCCATCAGGTAGAAGTGGACGATGAGGCCCGTTTCATCGTGGACAACTATTCACGGGTGAATACGGTTCCCTGTACCGATGTGATTGACCGCAACGGAAACAAGGTGATGAGCTTGCAGGAGAGTGATTTCTCGGTACTGAAAGCTGCGGGCTATCAGTTCCCGGAACTCTTTACCGTAAAGGCGGCCGATGGAGTGACCGACTTGTATGGCGTAATGTACAAGCCTTTCAATTTCGATTCTACCAAGGTTTATCCGATTATCGACTATGTATATCCGGGTCCGCAGGTGGAAGCGGTGTATTATCCGTTTACCCGCATGAGTGTTCGTACCGACCGTCTGGCCCAGGCCGGTTTCATCGTGATTTCCGTAGGACAACGGGGTGGACATCCGAGCCGTTCGAAGTGGTATCACAACTATGGTTACGGAAACATGCGCGACTATCCGTTGGCCGACCATAAGGCTGCTGTAGAGCAACTGGCTGCACGGTATAAGTTTATCGATATTAACCGTGTAGGGATTCACGGACATTCCGGAGGTGGATTCATGTCAACAGCAGCTATCTGTCAGTACCCGGATTTCTACAAAGCAGCCGTATCGTGTGCCGGAAACCATGACAACCGGATTTATAACCGCTGGTGGAGTGAGACGCATCACGGGGTGAAAGAGGAAATTACCGAGAAGGGCGATACCATCTTCGCCTACAAGATTGCCACGAATCCGGAAATTGTGAAGCAGTTGAAGGGACACCTGATGCTGGTACACGGGGATATTGACAACAACGTGCATCCGGGTAATACCATCCGGGTGGTGAATGCCCTGATTCAGGCCAACAAGCGTTTCGAGATGTTGATCTTGCCGGGTCAGCGTCATGCGTTTGGCAATATGGATGAGTATTTCTACTGGCGCATGGTGGATTTCTTCTCGAAATACCTGAAAGGCAAGCAGGAGGATTCGGTAGATATCCCGCAGCGGTAGATTGATTCTCCGTTCGGCGGCAGTCCGCCCGAAAACGCAAGATAAGTTCTTGAACTACTTGGTCTGTAAGTAGTTCCCAAGGGGATAAAACAAATCGTCCCGCCTGGTTCCTGTTCATGGGAGCGGGGCGGGACGATTCTTTTTCAGTTCGTTTCAGCTTACAGCATGGCGGCGTATTTACGTACCTGCTTCAGGCGTTCCATGAAAGTGGGGTCGGAGGCGGCCTGCTGCATGTTACAGTCGAGCTGCATCCGCATCAGCAGCGAGGCACTGATTCCCAACGCAGCTTCGAATAGCATGGCTGTCTGTGTCGTAACCGGCCGGCGGCAGTTGAGGATGTCGTTCAGCACCTTGTAGGAGATGCCCATCTGCTCAGCCAGCTTTCGCTGTGAGAGCTTACGTTCTTCAGTCTCTTCTTTCAGCAGTTCACCCGGATGTATGGGGCGTTGGCAGATGTATTTTCCCATGATTGTTTTATTTATAATGATTCGACAATTCCAAAATGTTACAGATGGTCACTACCGTTTCCTGTGAGATTTGTTTTACTGTGAACTCGATGCGGTACTGGTCATTCACCCGGATAGAGGAGATACCCGCTTTGTCTCCTTTCAATACTTCGTAATGAAGAGAGTGGATAGCATAAAGTTCCTCTATATTTCCGGCTTGCTCCAGTACTTTGATACGTAGCTGGTAGCGCGCTATGATGTGGGGCTGGAAGCGATGTTTTTTGTCCGTCGTTTTTCCTTCCTCATACAGCTGGCGCAAATACTCCTTATCAAAGATTATTTCCATTGTTTTCCGTATTGTTCACGAGACAAAGATAGTAACTTTTTTCCATATATCCACTATTTTAGTGGACTAATTCCCGCTTGATGCCGTTTTTTCTTCCGGTTTTTACCGCCAGCCTTTCGGGACGGTGAAAATTCCGGTGAATGGCAGAACGAAAGACCCGGGAAACTTCAGCCGAAAAATGAACTCGTGCTCTTATGTAAACGAACGGACGTTTTATTGAAAATAAACGGACGTATTGACTGAAACGAACGGACGTTTTACTGAAAACGAACGGATGGATTAAATTGAACGAACGTTTGTTTTTCCGATGAGCGGAACGGGCATAAAAAAAGCGCTGTTCATCTGAACACCGCCGGCCGCCTAAAGAACCCCCATTGAAGGGTTCTTGCGTCTAAACATCTAGTCATTGTGTCTGTTATCCTTTTTCCTTAAAAGCAATTTACCTAAAACCTATTTCAACCTAAATCCTGAAATCTTTAACCTTTTTACTAATACCTAAACTTTACCTATTAATTAACCTAATACCTAAACTAAAATTGCTTTTTACCTTAAATCTAATACCTAACTTTTTAATCTAATACCTTAAATCTAATACCTTAAATCTAATACCTTAGTTATCTAGTTTTGTTTACGTTATTGCTATGTGATTTCACAACCACACTGCAAAGGTATTTCTTTTTTCAATCCCTGCAATAGCCGGAGAAAAGTTTCTGCAGAAAACCCGTGTTTTCTTGATTTATGTCATGTAACATAAAAAATAGGCCTTGCAGAAGGCCTATTTGAGGGGGATGATGCGCTGGTTGCTGCTTCCCCGGAAGGAAAGATGGGGGGAATAGAGGGTCTCGTCGAAACGTCCGTCCACCAGTACGTCGATGAATGCCAGCAGCGGTTTCCGAAGCGGGTCGGCAAGCAGTTCCTCGTAGGTATATCCGGTATAGCACCAGATGTTCTGCCCGGTCTCTTCCTGGATGCGCTTCAGCACACGGCCGAACTCCTGGGGATTGTAGAAAGGGTCTCCGCCGGAAAAAGTGACTCCGTCCAGCAGGGGATTGCCGTTGATTTCCCGAATCATGCCGGTCAATTCCTCGTCGGTCAGCGGTTTGCCGGTTTGCTGATTCCAGGATTCCGGGTTGTGGCACCCTTTGCAACGGTGGGCGCATCCGGCCAGATAGATGGAATAGCGGATGCCCTCACCGTCGACAATGGTTTCAGGATAAGTATATAAATAATGTAACATGCTCCCTCCAGGTGTGGATTATCCGTGCTTTACACGGTCGTGCTCTTCGGCGCGTTTGGCCGAGTTCCAACTGCTCAGGTCTCCGGTCAGGTAACCGGTGATACGGCGCATACGCAGGATGTTTTCGCTCCGGCAGATAGGACATTTGTCGTAGATGACTCCCTTGTAGCCGCAGTTGTGGCAGGTATCTACCGGATGGTTGATGGAACCGTAGCCGATACCCTCATCGTGCATTACCTTGACAATCTTGGCGATGGCCTTGATGTTCTTCTTGGCTTCTCCGTCCAGTTCCACGTAGGTGATGTGCCCGCCGCGGGTCAGGGCATGGAAGGGAGCCTCGCACTTGATTTTCTCGACGATGGTAATCGGTTCCTTTACGTCTACATGGAACGAGTTGACGTAATAGTCTCTGTCGTTCACGCCCGGGATGATACCGTATTTTTTCTGGTCTATCTTGGTGAAGCGTCCGGAAAGTCCTTCGGCCGGAGTAGCCAGGATGGAATAGTTCAGGTGGTATTTGGCCTTGTATTCATCGGCTACCTTGTTCATTTCCAGTACGGCATCGTACAGTGTCTGCCAGGCCTTCTGGTTATGGCCGTGACCCTGTCCGTACAGGGCTACCATGGCGTTGTGTCCGCCTATGAAGCCGATACCCAGGGTTCCTTGGTTCAAGACGTCGCCCACTTCATCGTTCGGATTGAGCTTGCCGCCTCCTTTCCAGACATCGTTACCCATCATGAACGGGAACTGGCGGGCGAGTGCTGTCCGCTGGTACTGATAGCGTGCGTAAAGCTGTTCGGCTATGAAGGAAGCCATCCGGTGTACCGATTCCAGGAACAGGCTGCGGGCGGTACTTTCCACGTCGGTGGTTTGTCCCTCATTCAGCAGCTGTTCTGCTTTCCGGCGGGCTTCGATGGCCAGGCGAGGCAGGTTCATGGTCGTGAACGACAGGTTTCCTCTGCCCAGCGAGGTCTTTTCGCCGTTCAGGTTTTCGAATACACGGGTGCGGCAGCCCATGGTTGCCAGTTCGTAGCGGTAGCGTTTGGGGTCGTCTGCCCGCCACGCCTCGTGCTTGTTGAACGGGGTGTCCAGGAACATGAAGTTCGGGAAGAGTGCCTTGGCAGTGGTGCGGCAGGCTTTCAGGAACAGGTCGAAGTTCGGAGCTTCGAACGCGACTTTTCCGTCCATGGCTGCTTCGAAATCTTCCATGGCCCGTCGGTAATCGGCCTCGGAATAGGAGACGCCGTCTTTAATCTTGAAAATCTGTATCGGGAAAACCGGCACTTCTCCACGGGTACCCAGGCCTTCAATGGTGGCATTCAGCAGTTCTTCGATGACCATGCGTCCTTCGGCCGAGGTGTCGGTTCCGTAATTGATGGAGCTGAATACCACCTGATTACCTCCACGGGAATGCATGGTGTTCAGGTTATGGATGAATCCTTCCATGGCCTGATGAGTATCTTTCCGGGTCTGCTGGTAGGCTTTGTCCAGGATATGCGTCAGTTCTGTTTCGCTGATGTCGCAGTGTCTGCTCTGCAGGGCTTCCTGCAGGGCAGCGATGACCTGTGCGTCCGGAAGAATGGTATGCAGTTGCTGGCGGACCAGTTCCAGTGCTTCTTTTTCGTTCAGGGTTCCTCCCTTCATCTCCAGGTAGAAAGAGAGGGTAGAGGCTACCGCCTTCTGATACGTTTTCAGCACGCCTTTTGCCATGAAGAAGTCGAAAGCCGGGATAGCCTGACCGCCGTGCTGTTCGTTCTGGTTGGTCTGGAAGATGATGGTGGCCAGGGTAGCGTAACTCTGGATGGACTGTGGTGTACGGATGCTGCCGTTTTTGGTATGGAAACCGCGTTCGAACAGGTCGTCCAGATCGTACTGGATGCAGGTTGTCGTTTTGGTCGGATAGTAATCCAGGTCGTGGATGTGGATGTCGCCCAACTGGTGTGCTTCGGCATACGGTTTGGGCAGCAGATATTTATAGGTATAGTCCTTGGTGACTTCCGAGGCGAAGGTCATCATCTGTCCGGCCGGTGTGTGGCTGGACATGTTGGCATTGCTCAGGTTGACATCGTTCTTGTCGATGGCCACGATGCCGTCCATGATGTGTTTGATTTGGGTCTTCCGGTCGCGTTCCGTATTTCTCCATTGGCGGTAGATGATGTATTTCTTGGCTACTTCCGGCTGTACCTTCATCAGTTCCGTTTCTACCAGGTCCTGGATGGCTTCCACCCCGATGGTCGGTTCCTGGAAATGGTTGATGACCCGCCGGGTAATTTCGTCAATCAATGCTTCCTGGTCGTTGAGTCCTGTCGCGGTAAAGGCTTTGCCGATGGCGTTCGAAATCTTGTGGGCCGAAAAGTTTTCCCGCTTTCCGTCACGTTTGATGATGCAGATGTCTTCTACGTTCATGGTTGAGAATGATTAAATGAATGTATTAAAAAATGCTTCTGCTTTTCTCGGCAGGTCTTCTGACTGATCTCTCCCCTCGGTCGTACCTTCCCACCGGCGCCGTGCCGGCAGTGGCTGTCTGGACATCGTCCGGGGTTCGTCAAGAATCACAGCAGCGGGTACTGTTGCCGAATCGCGCGGCATTCCCTTTTGAAACTTGTGAGTTACCCTGAAAAGCGAAACAAAGATAGGAAAAAGAATGAATCTGAAAAATATGCGGGGTGCGTATTCTGTCTAAATTGGGAGACTTTGGAAAAGAAAATCCCGTCTATACGCTTTCTGGAGCGGATAAACGGGAAAGTCTTATTTATATTGCTTTTTTATTTTGGAAATTCGAATATTTCTTTTATGGCTGTTCTCCGGATTTCTCGGCCGGTAAATTTACCGGTTTCAAGCCCATCTTTTCTGCCTTTTCCAGCATGTAGCTGAAGGCGGCATCGTGCTCGTTCGGAATAATGCCGTCCAGAATCGCGTCCTTGATGGAAGCCTTCAGTCGGCCGATTTCCTGACAGGGCTGCAGGTTGAACACATGCATGATTTCGGTACCGTCTACCGGTGGCTGGAAATTACGGATGCGGTCTTTCTCCTCCAGGTCTTTCAGCTTCTGGCGTACCAGTTTGAAGTTGTCGAGAAAACGTTGCTTGCGGGCTTCGTTCTTCGAAGTGATGTCGGCCTCGCAGAGCATCATCAGGTCGTCGATGTCATCGCCGGCCTCGAAAAGCAGGCGGCGGACAGCCGAGTCGGTTACTTCCTCGTCGGCAATGACGATGGGACGCATGTGGAGTCCTACCAGCTTCTGCACGTATTTCATCTTTTCGTTCATCGGCAGTTTCATTTTCCGGAAGATGTCCGGTACCATTTTCTCGCCGATGTAGTTGTGGTTGTGGAAGGTCCATCCGGCACGCGGTTCCCAGCGTTTGGTGCGCGGTTTGCCGATGTCATGCAGCAGGGTTGCCCAACGGAGCCAGAGGTTGCCTGTCACCCGCGAGATGTTGTCCACTACTTCCAGGGTATGGTAGAAGTTGTCCTTGTGTCCCCGTCCGTTCCGTACCTCTACGCCTTGCAGGGCTACCAGTTCCGGGAAGATGAGGGCCAGCAGTCCGCAACGGTCCAGGTCGACGAATCCTTTCGACGGGACAGGCGAGAGCAGTATCTTGTTCAGCTCGTCGGCAATGCGTTCGCGTGAAATGATTTTGATACGTTCACGGTTGCGTTCCAACGCCTCGAAGGTACTGTCTTCGATGTAGAAGTTCAACTGGGTGGCGAAGCGGATGCAGCGCATCATGCGGAGCGGGTCGTCGCTGAAGGTGATGTCCGGGTCGAGCGGTGTACGGATAGTCCGTTCCTTCAGGTCGTCCAGTCCGCCGAACGGGTCTACCAGTTCGCCGAACCGTTGGCTGTTAAGGCAGACGGCCAGGGCATTGATGGTAAAGTCCCGGCGGTTTTGGTCGTCTTCCAGGGTACCGTCTTCTACTACCGGCTTGCGGCTGTCGTGGCTATATGATTCTTTACGGGCACCTACGAATTCCACTTCTATGTCGTGGTATTTCACCTGGGCGGTCCCGAAATTCTTGAAAACTGCTACATGTGCTCCACGTCCCAGCTTCTTTCCCAATGCCTGCGCTATTTCTATGCCGCTTCCTACAACTACCACATCGATGTCTTTCGACGGGCGGTTCAGGAATATATCGCGTACATAGCCACCTACCGCGTAGCATTCCAGGCCCAGCTCGTCGGCTGTGGCTGAAATCTGCTGGAAAATCTTGTCAGTAAAGTGCTCTTTCAAATTCATGGTTGTTGTATTTGTTCGAAATCGGAGTGCAAAGGTACGAAAAAAAGTGTATTCTACGGTGGTCTGGAGGTGGAAGATGCCGAAGATTTCGGGCCAATCGTGTCAACGTTTCCGGAATATGTTGTATTTTTGCCTCATTGACAAAAAGATAGAAGAAAGACATGAAGAAAACAGGATGGATTGTACTGTCGTTGGCGGGACTGCTCACTGCCTGCAACGGCGATAAACAGAAAGCTGCCGGATTGTTGGAACGCGCCAATGCCTCGTTTGAAGCCGGCGACTATAACCTGGCTAAACTACAGATTGACAGTATACGTACCTTCTATCCGAAGGCATTCGATGCCCGGAAAGAGGGAATCCGGCTGATGCAGCGGGTGGATCTGGAGGAACAGCAGAAGAGTCTGGTGTATCTGGATAGCATGATGGCGGTGGAACAGGCGGCTCTGGATAGCCTGAAGACTCGCTTTGTCCTCGAAAAGGATACCGCTTACCAGGAAATCGGCAATTATTTCTATCCGACTCAGGTGGTGGAGAAGAATATCGGACGTTCGTTCCTGCGGGCTCAGGTCAATGAACTGGGAGAAATGTCGTTGACGTCCATCTATTGTGCCGGAGGAAATCTCCATCATACGGCTGTCCGGGTAAGTGTGGGCGATACGTATGCGGAAACTCCCGTATCGAACGACAGTTACGAAACGACCGATTTGGGACGTGCCATCGAAAAGGCCGATTATAAGGTAGAAAACGACGGTGGCGTAGTGAACTTCATCCTGGCCAATCAGGACAAGAAGAATATCCAACTGACCTTCCTGGGAGACCGGACTTACCGTACAGTGATGCAGCCGAATGACGTGAAGGCGGTAGTGGAGCTGGTGGAACTGGCTAAGGTTCTCTCCGGTATGGAGGAAATCAAAAAGGAACAGAACGAAGCGAACCTGAAAATCCGTTTTGTAGAGCGGAAGATGCAGGAGAATCAGGAAACTTCCGAGGACTAGCTACTGGATATTCGGATTTTTTATTCATGAAAAAGACGGTGGAGTGAAGAGGGGTAACTGGTACCTCATTCAATCCACCGTCTTTCTATATAAACAGTTGAATCGGTAATCGTGAGAATCTGGTCGCCTGTTCTCCACTACCTGGTCACCTGGTTATTCCATGGGTCGGAACGCGTCCTTGTACAATCCGCAGATAGGGCAGGTCCAGTCGTCCGGAATTTCTTCAAACGGAGTTCCCGGGGCGATACCTGTTTCCGGTGAACCGGTTTCCGGGTCGTAGATGTAATCGCAGGCAGTACATTCGTAACGCTTCATGACGCAGCGTTCAGCCACTTTTTCCCAGTCTACCAGGTTCCAGAAAGCCTCGATGAAAGCCGCACGGCGGTTGCGGTAGTCGATATAATAGGCATGTTCCCATACATCGATGACCAATATCGGTTTCAGACCTTGGGTAAGCGGATTTCCGGCGTTCGGCGTACTGACAATGGACAGCTTGTGCTGCTTGTCGGATACCAGCCATACCCATCCGGATCCGAAGAGACCCAGTGCGGCCTTACTGAATGCCTCCTTGAAGGCTTCTACCGACCCGAAATCGCGTGTCAGCAGTTCTGTCAGTTTCTCCGGTACAGCGGCCGGTTGCGGGGTCAGAGTCTGGAAAAAGAAAGTATGGTTCCAGGTCTGTGCGGCATTGTTGAAGACAGGGCCTTCGGCTTTGCGGATAATCTGCTCCAGGCTCATCTTTTCATAAGGAGTTCCCGGAATCAGCTTGTTCAGGTTGTCGACGTAAGTTTGCAGGTGTTTCCCATAATGGAAATCAATGGTTTCTTTGCTCATGTAAGGGGCAAGTGCTTCCGCAGCGTAGGGAAGTGAAGGCATCGGGTGATTCATAGCGGTTGTTTTTTAAAGTGATACTAAAATGTCTGCTTCATTTTTAAAAATGTTTGCTTCTATACTTTATAAACAAACGGTTCTTGAAAATGTTTGACTTTCTTACAAAAATAATGAAATTCTTCCGAATCCAGTTCTTTTTCTCTCGTTTTTTGATTACTTAAACATCGTTGAAAATCGATTTTCTTTTCTTTCGATTGGAAAGTAAAATCCGTTGATTTGTTTCAGATTGATATTGTGTGTAATTTTTTCTAGGAAAAAGAAAGCATTTTTATTTGTATCATTTCAAAAAGCTATAACTTTGCATCAAACAAAAACAAAATAACAACAATACAATTAAATAGGTTTTCAAAAAGAAAGTTTTCAAGGGTAGTATGCAATACAACTGACGAGTGCTGCAATACAAAGAAAAGTGTGAATGAATCCGGATAAGACACGCTATGCAATGTTTAACTAAAACGGTAAAAGCAAATGGATAGAAAGGTAAAGACAGGTGCATGGCTGTTGGTGTTAGCCGCAGCGGTACCGGTAGGGGTACAGGCCCAGGGTAAAGTAGAAGCATCGGTAGGTGCAGATCTTGTATCGGGATATATTTGGCGTGGACAGGATTTGGGAAATGTAAGTATCCAGCCTTCCGCATCGATATCCTATCGTGGATTCTCTTTGTCTGGATGGGGTTCTGTAGGTTTTGAAAAAGAAGATACCAAAGAATTCGACCTGACTTTTGGTTATGCACACAAAGGTTTCAGTGTTTCGGTAACTGATTACTGGTTTAATTCTGGTCCCGGTTACTTCCACTACGGAAGCACAAATACAAGCCATGTGTTCGAAGTGCAGGTAGGTTATGATTTTGGTCTGCTGGCATTGAACTGGTATACGAATTTTGCCGGAAACGATGGCGTGAATAAGGATGGCGACCGTGCCTATTCATCTTATCTTTCAGTAGTTGCGCCCTTCAAACTGGGCGGGCTGGACTGGACAGCAGGGATAGGTGCTACACCTTGGGCGAACACTTTCTATAATGGGGGAGCGTCTGGCTTTGAGGTTTGTGACATTAGTGTCGGTGTATCGAAAGAAATCGGCATTACCGATTCGTTCTCGTTGCCGCTGTTTGCCAAATTCACCTGGAACCCGGCTACGGAAGGCGCCTATTTTGTAGGTGGTATCAGTTTCTGACCCTTATAAGAGATAGAAATAATAGAAATAAACGAGCAAATACATGAACAAATACAATACAAGGTATGAAAAAGATTGAAGCAATTATCCGTAGAACCAAGTTCGAAGATGTAAAGGAGGCCTTACTGGCAGCCGACATCGAATGGTTCTCGTATTACGATGTAAGAGGTGTTGGTAAAACACGCGAAGGGCGTATCTACCGTGGGGTTGTGTATGATACCAGTTCTATTGAACGGATCCTGATTTCCATTGTGGTGCGTGACAAGAATGTGGAGAAGACCATACAGGCTGTTATGAAGGCCGCCCGTACCGGAGAAATCGGTGATGGACGTATTTTTGTGATTCCGGTGGAAGACTCTATTCGAATCCGTACCGGTGAACGGGGGGATATCGCTCTTTACAATGCCGAACAGGAGAAATAAGAATTTTATAAGCTACTATACAAAACATTTACAACTAAAACGAATTGATATGGATACAACGATGATACTAGATTCAGGGAACACGGCTTGGATAATTGTAGCCACCCTGCTCGTCCTATTGATGACTATTCCGGGCATTGCCTTGTTTTATGGTGGATTGGTCAGACAGAAAAATGTTTTGAGCATTATCATGCAGAGTCTGCTGATAGTAGGAGCGGTCAGTATACTCTGGATAGCATTCGGTTACAGTTTTGTCTTTGGCAGCAGTCTGATGAATACAGACAGTATCTGGAGACATTTCATCGGAGGTTTCGATAAACTTTTTCTACAGGGAATTACTACATCGACCCTGACTACAGGTAACATACCGGAACTGGTGTTTGTTCTTTTCCAGTGTATGTTTGCCATCATTACGCCGGCCCTGATTCTTGGAGCTTTTGCCGAGCGTATCAAGTTTGCTGGTTTCCTGGTGTTTACAGTACTCTGGAGCATTCTGGTTTACATGCCGATGGCACACTGGGTATGGGGAGGAGGATTTCTCCAGCAGATGGGAGCTATCGATTTTGCCGGTGGAACAGTGGTGCACATCAATGCCGGTATCGCAGCTTTGGTTATGGCTGTTCTGATAGGGAGACGGCGCGATTATAAGATCGGACATCCTATGGCTCCGCATAACATTACTTTCGTTTTCATGGGAACTGCCTTTCTGTGGCTGGGATGGTTCGGCTTCAATGCCGGAAGTGGCCTCTGTGCCGACGGTATTGCCGCCAACGCTTTTCTGGTGACACACCTGGCTACCTGTGTGGCTGCACTTACCTGGATGGCTATCGACTGGATTTATAACAAGAAACCGACTACGGTAGGTGCCTGTACCGGTGCTGTATCAGGGTTGGTAGCTATTACACCGGCAGCTGGAAGTACCGATATCCTGGGAGCCTTTTTCATCGGACTGATAACCCCGATTGTTTGTTTTTACATGGTGGCTGTTATCAAACCTAAATTCAAATACGATGATACCCTCGATGCTTTCGGTGTACATGGAGTAGGCGGTATCATTGGTTCTATCCTGACGGGTGTCTTTGCCACTCAGTTCATCACTGGTGAAGGAGGAGTGAAGGGAGCTCTTTACGGTGATTGGCATCAGTTGGGTGTACAGCTTGTAGCTACCTTGATTTCCATTGTATTCAGTGCGGTTATGACTTATCTGCTGTTTAAGGTAACCGACAGACTGGTTGGTATCCGGGTAGATAAACGGGTGGAAGAAGAAGGATTGGATATCTATGAACATGGAGAATCCGCTTATAACCGATAATTGATACCGGAAAGGCTCAACGGTCTTTCCGGAGCAATAAAAGATAAATAACAAATATGAATAACAACTAACGAAAAGATTTAAAGTATGATGACAAGTTTAAGATTCAGTGTCGTTCAAAAGGCGTTTCAGGCCAAACCACAGCCGGTGGCTGTCCCTGATTGCCGTCCAAGTGAATATTTTGGTAAATACGTGTTCAACCGTGAAAAGATGTTCAAGTATCTGCCCAGTACCGTTTACGCCCGTCTGGTGGATGCCATGGACAATGGGGCTCCGATGGACCGGGATATTGCCGATGAAGTGGCTGCCGGTATGAAACGTTGGGCCAGTGAATTGGGTGTTACCCACTATACCCACTGGTTCCAGCCGCTGACAGAAGGTACTGCCGAAAAGCATGATGCTTTTGTAGAACATGACGGAAAAGGTGGAATGATGGAGGAATTTTCCGGTAAACTACTGGTACAGCAGGAACCGGATGCCTCTTCTTTTCCGAACGGTGGTATCCGTAATACCTTCGAGGCTCGTGGATATAGTGCCTGGGACCCATCTTCTCCGGTCTTTGTTGTGGATGATACGTTGTGTATCCCTACTGTATTTATCGCTTATACCGGTGAATCTTTGGACTACAAAGCTCCGCTACTGAAGGCGTTGAGTGCGGTTAATAAGGCAGCTGTAGATGTTTGTCACTATTTTGACCCGGATGTGAAGAAGGTGATGGCTTATTTGGGATGGGAACAGGAATATTTCCTGGTAGACGAAGGATTGTATGCCGCCCGTCCAGACTTGTTGCTCACCGGACGCACATTGATGGGACACGAGGCTTCCAAGAACCAGCAACTGGAAGATCATTATTTCGGAGCCATTCCGAGCCGTGTGGCTGCTTTTATGAAGGATTTGGAAATCCAGGCTTTGGAACTGGGTATTCCGGTGAAGACCCGTCATAACGAGGTGGCTCCGAACCAGTTCGAACTGGCGCCTATCTTCGAGGAATGTAACTTGGCAGTCGACCATAATATGCTTATCATGTCATTGATGCGGAAGATAGCCCGTAATCACGGTTTCCGTGTATTGTTGCATGAAAAGCCGTTCAAAGGCGTCAACGGTTCCGGTAAACACAACAACTGGTCATTGGGTACCGATACGGGAGTCCTGCTGATGGCTCCGGGCAAGACCGCTGAAGAGAACCTGCGTTTCATTACCTTCATTGTCAACACCCTGATGGCTGTCTACCGTCACAACGGACTGCTGAAGGCTTCCATCATGAGTGCCACCAATGCTCATCGTCTGGGAGCCAACGAAGCACCTCCTGCCATTATTTCTTCTTTCTTGGGCGACCAGTTGAGTAAGGTGCTCGACCACATGGAGGAAAGTACAAGTGATGATCTGGTGTCTTTGGGTGGCAAACACGGGCTGAAACTGGATATTCCGCAGATTCCGGAACTGCTGATTGACAATACCGACCGTAACCGTACTTCGCCGTTCGCCTTCACCGGCAATCGTTTCGAGTTCCGTGCGGTGGGCTCGGAGGCCAACTGTGCCAGTGCGATGATTGCGCTGAATACGGCCGTGGCCGAGCAGCTGATTATCTTCAAGTCGGAAGTGGATGCACTGATAGAGAAAGGAGAGCCCAATGTTTCTGCCATTGTACAGGTATTGCGCAAATACATCAAGGAATGTAAACCGATCCGTTTCGACGGCAACGGCTACAGCGAGGAATGGAAGGAAGAGGCTGCCCGTCGGGGACTGGACTGCGAAACCAGCTGTCCGGTGATTTTCGACAATTACCTGAAACCTGAAAGCATCCGTATGTTCGAGTCGACCGGCGTCATGACCCGCAAGGAGCTGGAAGCCCGTAACGAGGTGAAATGGGAAACCTATACCAAGAAGATTCAGATTGAAGCCCGTGTGTTGGGTGATCTGGTCATGAACCACATCGTTCCGGTTGCTACTGAGTACCAGAGCAAACTGATAGATAATGTATTCAAAATGAAAGGGTTGTTTGCCGAGGATGAGGCTGCCAGCCTGTCTGCCGAAAACATCGCTCTTATCAAGAAGATAGCCGAGCATACTTCTTATATCAAGGAGCATGTAGATGCAATGGTGGCTGCCCGAAAGGTGGCCAATAAGATTGCCGACGAGCGTGAAAAGGCTATCGCCTATCATGATACCATCGCTCCGATGTTGGAACAGATCCGTTACCACATTGATAAATTGGAACTGATAGTAGACGACCAGATGTGGACTTTGCCGAAATATCGGGAGTTGCTATTCATTAGATAATCTTTTATTGATTAATCAGATTACCAGGAAGTTTATTTCTATTGGTCGTTTGATGGCCCGGGTTCTCCGTGAGGAAAGCCCGGGCTTTTTTATAAATAGATAAACAGAACTGCTGTTTTTATCGGCAAAATCAGACAATCAGTTCGTAGTTTCGTGTACCGATTCCGATGGCTTCGGCATGTTCAAGTCCGGCTTGCCAATTGGTATTAGGATGAATCAGGTGGAACTTGTCGCAACCGCACAAGTCTTCATGTTCGTGTTTGTTGGCCAGTACGTTGTTGCTGTGCAGCACGGGGGTATTGTTTACCAAATCGGCACATGCCTGGTCTAATGCTACAGGATCGGTAGAGGCCAAGATACCCAGGTCTGGAATAATAGCTGCGTCGTTGTGGTTCCAGCAGTCGCATTCGGGAGAGACATTCATCACGAAGCTGATGTGAAAGTGAGGTTTGTCCTTCAGTACGGCTTTGGTGTACTCGGCAATTTTGTAGTTCATGTTTTCCGAGGTGTCCCAACTGCCGACCACGGCACCGTCGTGCTGGCACAAGGCTACACACTGTCCGCAACCCACACATTTCGTATAGTCAATTTCCGCTTTCCGATCGGCGTTCAGGTGGACAGCATCGTGGGCGCAATGTTTTACACAGATGTTGCATCCGATGCAGTTTCCCGTTTCTATTTTCGGTTGTGCCGATGCGTGCAGCTCCAGCTTGCCGGGGACAGCAGCGCTTCCCATGCCCAGGTTTTTCAGGGCACCGCCGAATCCGGCCTGTTCGTGTCCCTTGAAGTGGGTCATACTGATGACGATATCTGCATCGGCAATGGCAGCTCCGATTTTAGGTGCCTTGCAATACTGGCCGTCGATAGGAATTTCCCGGTATTCCGTTCCTTTCAGTCCGTCGGCGATAATGACCTGGCATTGGGCGGATATGGGGTTGAAACCGTTTTCCATGGCACTTTCCAAGTGGTCGACCGCATTAGACCGGCGTCCGGAGTAGAGAGTATTGCTGTCTGTCAGGAATGGTTTAGCCCCATAGCTTCGCAACAGGTTGGCCAGACGTGCCGCATAATTAGGACGGATGTAGGCCAGGTTCCCCGGTTCGCCGAAATGTATCTTGATGGCAACAAAACTGTCTTTCAGTGGCAGTTGTGCGATACCTGCTTTCTTGACCAACCGCTCCATCTTATTGAGCAGGTTTGAGGTAGGAGAAGTACGCAGGTCTGTGAAATAGACTTTTGCTTTTTCCATGTAGCTTTTAGGATTGGTGAATGTCTACAAAGATACGGAAAATGCTTGGATTGGTTCGGTGAAATCTCATCTTTCACAGTGAAACATCATCATTCACAATAAATCATTGTTCCTCACTTTTTTACATGCATGTGAAAGCGTGAAACCAATCATCGGGAGAATCTTTTGTAGAATGGAAAGAACTTGATATACCTGTTTCAGGCGATGTCGAATAGACTTTGAAGGTCATTTAAACAGCTTTTAAAAGAAAGTAATATCAGCAGGATATAATTTGGATAATCTCTCAATTATCCTTATCTTTATAACTGATAATATATACACAGTTTTCTTATGAATTCCATAGATACAGATAATATGTTATCGGTATTGGATAACTATACATTGGATAATCCCGATGATATTTCACGAGATATTGCCAATGATTTCCGCCGTAGGAGAGTAGAGAAAAACCTGACGCGGGAGGAGGTAGCCGCAAAGGCAGGGGTAGCTGTCAGTAATATTGTCCGTTTTGAACAGAAGGGATTGATTTCACTGAAGAATCTGATAGGGCTGGCTATTGCATTGGGATATGTTTCAGAACTCCGTAACCTGTTTGTGCAACCGAAATATGATACGATGGAGGAGCTTACCCAAATCCGGAAGAACAGTAACAAGAAAAGAGCGTACAAACAAGATGAAGATTGAAAAATTGACTGTTAATTATCACGGTATACCGGTAGGTGTCCTGTCTCTGACTCCGGACATTGTGTATATCATTGTCTAATCCGGTGTTGGATTATAGTAACCTGTTGGCATTGACTGGTTTCCTGACTCAAAATCTTGCTGATGTGGAGGAAATGTATCGTCGGATGGTCTTCAATTACTTGACAGATAATAAGGATGATCATTGCAAGAATTTCAGTTTTATCTGTAAACAGACAGGAAAGGGAAAATGGAGATGGGAACTTGCCCCAGCCTACGATTTGACTTTATGCACAGAAGGATATAATGGCGAACATGCTACTTCTGTCAACGGCAAAGGAAATCCTACCCTGATAGATATGATAGCTGTCGGTATAAAAATTCGGATGAGTGAGCAGCGTTGTCGGTATATTTATCAGGAGGTAAAATCTCATTGCGGTGATTTGTTGCGGCATGATATTCCTAAGGGATAAATATGTCCCGTTGAAAACAGCGGTAACCCACCTCCATTTCGGAAGGCAGGTTACCGCAAAACTATTGTAAAGAAAAAGGATCTACTTAGTCCATTTAGCGATGCGTTTCATCGCTTCGATGCAGTCTTCCCGTTTACCGAAGGCAGTAAGACGCAAGTAACCTTCGCCGCTCGGACCGAAACCGACGCCCGGCGTACCTACTACATGCACATCGTTCAGCAGACGGTCGAAGAACTGCCAGGAAGTGCAGCCTTCTGGAGTCTTCAGCCACAGGTACGGAGAGTTTACACCACCGAATACCTGGAAACCGGCCTGGATGAAACCTTCGCGCATGATGCGGGCATTCTCCAGGTAGTAGTCGATGGTTTCCTTGACTTGTTTCTTTCCTTCCGGACTGTAGATGGCTTCGGCCGCACGCTGGGTGACGTAACTTGTACCGTTGAACTTGGTGCACTGGCGACGGTTCCACAGTCTGTTCAGCGAAACACGTTCGCCGTTGCTTGTCCGAGCCATGACTTCTTCCGGTACTACCGTATACCCACAACGTACACCGGTGAATCCGGCAGTCTTCGAGAAACTGCGGAACTCAATGGCACATTGCTTGGCGCCTTCTATCTCGTAGATGGAGTGGGGAACATCGTTTTCACGGATGAAGGCTTCGTAGGCAGCGTCGAAAAGGATGAGGCTGTCGTTGGCCAGGGCGTAATCCACCCATTGCTTCAGTTGTTCTTTCGTCAGAGTGGTACCGGTCGGATTGTTCGGGTAGCACAGGTATACCATATCCATGTGTATATCCGGAATCTGCGGAATAAAACCGTTCTCTGCTGTACACGGCAAGTAGGTGATACGGCTCCAGCGTCCGTCTTCCTGCAAGTCGCCGGCACGTCCACTCATCACGTTGCTGTCGATATAAACCGGATAAACTGGATCTGTTACGGCTACGCTGTTGCAGCCCTGTAAGATATCACCGATATTACCGGTATCGCTTTTTGCTCCATCACTGACGAATACTTCCGATGCTTTTAACTGGACACCGCGGGGAGCAAAATCGTTGGCGATGATGGCTTCAATCAGGAAATCGTACCCCTGTTCCGGACCGTAGCCCCGAAAAGTCTCAGCGTGAGCCATCTCGTCTACCGCACGATGCATGGCTTCGATGCAGGCAGGGGGAAGCGGACGGGTAACGTCGCCTATACCCAAACGGATGAGTTTGGCTTCGGGATGAGCAATTTTGAATGCATTCACTTTCTTTGCGATATCCGAGAACAGGTAACTACCTGGTAATTTCAAAAAATTTTCGTTTACTATTGCCATAAAAGTCTGTTTCCTTGGTTGTTTTTAAATCGTTATTTCTCCATCGAACACGGTAGTAGCAGGCCCGGTCATGAGAATGCGGTTGTCTGCCGTCCATTCGATATGCAGAGTACCTCCATCCATCTCAATGTCACTGCTGCGTCCGGTTCTTCCAGTAACCGAAGCGGCTACGGCAGTAGCACAGGCACCTGTACCGCAGGCCAGGGTGATGCCGGAGCCCCGTTCCCAAACTCGCATACGGATACTTCCATCTTCACGGATTTGAGCGAACTCAATGTTGCAGCGTTCCGGAAAGAGGGGATGATGTTCCAGTTTCGGACCGATTTCGGTGAGAGGAATCTGCATGACATCGGGAACGAAGATGACGAAATGCGGATTTCCCATGCAGACGAATGTTCCTTTGAATGTCTGTCCGTCGGCTTTGATTTCTCCATCCATCATGCTTCCGGAAGCTGTTGCCAACTGTTGTTTATTTTCCAGCAACGGCTGTTCCATGTCTACGGTAACGGTATTGACTTTCCCTTCAGCTACATGCAGGTGGAGTGTCTTGATTCCGGAAAGGGTTTCCAGCGTGATTTCCGTGTGTTGGGTCAGTCCGTGCTCGTATACGTATTTCCCGATGCAACGGCTGGCGTTTCCGCACATCATAGCTTCCGAACCGTCGGCATTAAAAATGCGCATACTGAAATCTGCCTTTTCAGAAGGACCTATCAGTACAAGTCCGTCGCTGCCGATACCGAAGTGCGGGCGGCTCCATACGATAGAAAGTGTTTCCGGATTGGCAACGGGATACTTTAATGTGTTTACGTAAATGTAGTCGTTGCCCGCTCCGTGCATTTTGGTGAATTGGATTTTCATTATATAAAGTTAGTTTTTGATTTGTTCATTGTTCGTAAGCTTCTTCGTGTATGCCGGCTACAGCACGGCCGCTTGGTTCATTCTTTCCTTGGAAAGAAGCATCCCAGGCCAGTGCTTCGGCTGTCGAACAGGCTACGCTCGGCACACTTGGTACACTCAGCGCAGCGCTTTCGCTCGGGAAATATTCCTCGAAGATGCTGCGGTAATAATATTCTTCCTTGTTCATCGGTGTGTGGATGGGGAAGCGTTCTGCCGCATGTGCCATCTGTTCATCGCTTACCGCTTCGGAGGTGATCTGTTTCAACGTGTCAATCCAGCTGTATCCTACACCGTCGGAGAACTGTTCCTTCTGTCGCCAGGCGACGCTCTCTGGAAGCAGGTGAGTAAAGGCTTCACGAACCACTTTTTTTTCGATGGTCTTGCCCGGACACATCTTGCTGGCCGGATGGATACGCATCGCTACATCCAGAAATTCCTTATCGAGGAAAGGTACACGTCCTTCTACTCCCCAAGCGGAAAGCGATTTGTTGGCGCGGAGACAGTCGTACAGGTATAGTTTCGAGAGCTTACGTACAGTTTCCTCGTGGAAAGCCCGTGCATCGGGTGCCTTGTGGAAGTAGAGGTAACCGCCGAATACTTCATCAGCTCCTTCGCCGCTCAATACCATCTTGATACCCATGCTCTTGATAACACGTGCCAGCAGATACATAGGGGTAGAGGCGCGGACGGTGGTGACATCGTAAGTTTCGATGTAATAGATGACATCGCGGATAGCATCCAGTCCTTCCTGAATGGTGTAGTGGATTTCGTGGTGGACGGTTCCGATAAAATCGGCTACTTCACGTGCTTTGGCCAAGTCGGGTGAGCCTTCCAGGCCGACGGCAAATGAGTGAAGTTGTGGCCACCAGGCCTCTTTCTGTCCGTCTGTCTCGATACGTTTGGCAGCGAACTGTTTGGCGATGGCTGAGATGACCGAACTGTCCAGACCGCCTGACAGCAATACTCCGTAAGGTACGTCGCTCATCAGTTGGCGGCGAACGGCATCTTCCAGCGCATCGTGTACGGCTGTAACCTCTTGTTGGTATGTCTCTGAGGAAACGGTTTCCGGAAGAGATTCGTCATACTTCATCCAGTCGCGTGTATACCAGCGTTTCATCACACCTTCGCTGCCTATATAACAATGTCCGGGTAGAAAAGGTTCATAAGAATCGCAGAAACCTTCCAAAGCTTTCAGTTCGCTGGCACAGTATATTTTGCCTTCCTTATCACGGCCGATATAGAGAGGAATTACGCCAATCGGATCTCGTGCGATCAAAAAGTCATCCTTTTCTTCATCGTAGAGGGCAAATGCGAAGATACCGCTCAGGTCTTCCAGAAAATCAGTTCCTTTTTCGCGGTAAAGAGCCAGAATGACTTCACAGTCGCTGCCGGTCTGGAATTCATACCGTCCTTTAAAGCGTTCTCGGATTTCCCGGTGGTTGTAGATTTCCCCGTTGACAGCCAGAATCTGTTTCTTGTCTGGAGAATACAGGGGTTGTCCTCCGCTTTGAGGGTCGACAATCGAGAGTCGTTCATGGACCAGGATAGCTGAGCCTCCGCAATAGATACCGCTCCAGTCGGGACCACGGTGGCGAATTTTCTTGGCCATTTCCAAAGCTTTCTTACGTAATTCCTGAGTTTGTTCTTTTATCTTGAATATCGCTGCTATTCCACACATAGTTGTATCGTTTAAAAGTTGTTGTAATTTGTATGTAGTAGTTTGTCCCGGCCGGAGTCGGGACAATATGAGAGCAGCCGGTTGGCAATTATTTGCCGGTCAGGTAGGCATCAATATCTGCGGCGGCTTTACGTCCACCGGCAATACACTTCACTACCAGACTGGCTCCTGTAGCTGCATCACCGGCCAGGAACACGTTCTCGGCATAGGCAGGATGTTCGGGTTTCAGAAATCCCATGGCCAGCAGGACGAGATCCGCTTTCAGGATTTCTTTCTTACCGGTAGGTCTCATGATGGGACGTCCGCCTTCAGGATTCGGTACCCATTCTACCTCTTCCACTTCTACACCGGTAACATGTCCGTTTTCTCCAATGAACTGATTGGAAGTGAGGCTCCAACGGCGTTCGCAGCCTTCTTCATGACTGGAACTGGTTTTCAGTACTACGGGCCATTGTGGCCACGGTGTTGCCGGATTTTGACCAACCGGCGGTTTGGGCATGATTTCTATCTGAGTGACACTGACAGCTCCCTGACGGTTGCTGGTACCGATGCAGTCGCTTCCCGTATCTCCACCCCCAATGACCAATACATGTTTGCCTTTGGCACTGATTCGTTCTTCTTTGCTGAATGTCTGTCCGGCCAATACCCGGTTTTGCTGGGCAAGCATTTCCATGGCGAAATGAATTCCTTTCAGGTCACGTCCTGGAATCTTCAGGTCGCGGGCTTCAGGAGTTCCTGTGCAGATACAGTAAGCGTCAAATCCTTCCGGCAGGTGATTCAGGTCAATGTCAGCGTTCGTTTGGAAAACGATACCTTCAGTTTCCATGACCTGGATACGACGATTAATGATGCCTTTTTGCAGCTTGAAATTTGGAATGCCGAATCTCAATAATCCGCCTACATATTCCTGTTTCTCGAAAACGGTAACTTCGTAGCCTTTCTGATTCAGCTGATTAGCAGCAGCCAGCCCGGTAGGACCGGAACCGATGACTGCTACTTTCTTTCCGTTTCGTTCGTACTGACGGGGTTGTACATAACCTTCCTGAAAGGCTGTTTCGATGACTGCACACTCATCTTCACGGATAGTGACAGGAGCGTCCATACTTAGTTTCAGTACACACGATTTTTCACAGAGGGCAGGGCAGATACGTCCGGTAAATTCAGGAAAATCGTTGGTCTGACTCAATATCTCGTAGGCTTCTTTCCAGCGTCCGCGGAAAACTGCGTCCTGAAACTCTGGCGGACGGTTGCCTAGCGGACAGGCCCAGTGGCAGAAAGGTACGCCACAGTCCATGCAACGCGAAGCCTGTAGTCTGCGATCGCTGACGTTCAGCGTCTGTTCCACTTCACCAAAATCGGCGATGCGGTCGTGCACCGGGCGGTATCCTGCCTCCTGGCGCGGTATAGTAAGGAATGCTTTGGGATTTCCCATAATGCTTATTTTCTATTGGTTATAATTAATAATCTCTCTGTACTTCGGCAATCTTCTGTTGTAGTTTCCGCATCTGTTCTTCGGCCAGTACGCGCTTGTATTCAATCGGAGTTACCTGGATAAACTCATCGATGTAGCGGTTCCAGTTGTCGAGCATAGTACGGGCCAGTTGAGAACCGGTGTAGAGATAGTGTTGACGAATCAGTTCGTGCAGTTCCTTGCGTGCAGTACTGTCTTCCAGCAAGGAAAGTTCTACCATTTCCATATTGCAGAAATAATCGAAGTTATGGTTCTTGTCCCAGACATAAGCTACACCGCCACTCATACCGGCAGCGAAGTTTCGTCCGGTTTCTCCCAATACGACTACACGGCCTCCTGTCATATATTCACAACAATGGTCACCTACTCCTTCTACAACGGCGATAGCGCCTGAGTTACGTACAGAGAATCGTTCGCCTACCCGACCGTTGATATATACTTCTCCACTAGTAGCACCGTATAACAAGGTGTTTCCTGCAATTGTATTTTTCTCTGCTTCGAAGTTGGAACGGACCGGAGGTTGTACGGAAATGCGTCCACCACTCAATCCTTTTCCTAAATAGTCATTGGCTTCACCTTCCAGTCTGAAACTGATACCATGAGCCAGGAATGCACCGAAACTCTGTCCGGCAGATCCTTTGAACTTCACGTTAATGGTCTGTTCCGGTAATCCGGCATTTCCGTACTTGGCGGCAACAGCTCCGGATAACATGGCTCCTACGGAACGGTCTGTATTGGCGATGGCATATTCTAACGATACTTCCTTACCGTTTTCCAAGGCTTCCTGACAGGCTGCTATCATGGCTACATCCTTCACCTGGCTGATTTCATGTATCTGGTCTGTTACGTTGTGGATCGCAGCTTTGCTGTCTACTTTATGCAGCATGCGGCTGAAATCAAGCAGAGAGGCTTTCGTCCCTGGTTGTTGAGGTTTCAGCTCAATCAGATCAGTGCGTCCCACGATATCTTCCAGACGGGTGAATCCCATTTCGGCCAGGTATTCTCGGACTTCCTGAGCCAGGAACTGGAAGTAGTTCACTACATATTGGTAATGTCCGCGGAAATGTTCTCGCAATTGCGGGTCTTGAGTAGCTACCCCCACCGGACATGTGTTGGTATGACATTTACGCATCATGACACATCCCAGTACAATCAGGACAGTCGTTCCGAAACCGAATTCCTCGGCTCCCAACAGGGCCATGCTGATAATGTCGTGACCGGTTTTTATCTGTCCGTCGGTTTGTAGGCGTACTTGTCCGCGCAGACCGTTTAGTACCAATGTCTGTTGAGTTTCGCTCAGCCCGATTTCCGGAGAGATGCCGGCATATCGCATGGAAGAAGCCGGAGAAGCTCCTGTACCGCCTTCGGCACCTGATATGACAATCAGATCGGCTTTCGCTTTGGCTACACCGGCAGCAATGGTACCTACACCGCTCTCCGCTACCAGTTTTACGCTGATTTTCGCTTTGGGGTTTACGTTCTTCAAGTCAAAGATCAACTGCGCCAAATCTTCAATGGAGTAGATATCATGGTGCGGCGGCGGTGAAATCAGTGAGATACCCGGAATGGAGTGGCGGGTCTTGGCAATGATTTCGTTAACCTTGAAGCCCGGCAATTGTCCTCCTTCTCCCGGTTTTGCACCTTGGGCTACCTTAATCTGTATTTCTTCCGCATTTACCAGATATTCGGTTGTTACTCCAAATCGTCCGGAGGCAATCTGTTTGGTTTTGCTGGACAGGGAAATACCGTCGAATGTTTCATGGAAGCGATCAGAATCTTCTCCACCTTCGCCGGTGTTGCTGCGAGAGCCCAGTTTATTCATGGCCAGTGCCAGCGCTTCGTGTGCTTCCTTGCTGATGGCTCCGAATGACATGGCACCGGTGACGAAATGCTTCACAATGTTCTCTACCGGTTCTACCTGGTCGATAGGAATCGGATTCCGTTTGAAACGGAAGAAGTCACGCAGGAAGATAGGAGATTCCTTATCGTCTACCAGATGAGTGAACTCCTTGAACTTCTTGTAGCTTCCTAAGCGGGTAGCCAGTTGTAAGGCAGCGATGGTTTCCGGATTCCATGCATGTTTTTCGCCGTCTTTCCGGAAAGAGAACTGACCGATGTTCGGCAACAGGTCGGATACTTCCTTTGGAGTGAAACCGGCATCGTGGAAAGCGATGTAATCCTTGGCCACTTCTTCCAGTCGGATACCTCCGATTGATGAAGTGCTGGTACCGAAATAGGTATTCAGCAGTTCTTCGCTCAGGCCGACTGCTTCGAAAATCTTGGCACCCCGGTAAGAACGGATGGTACTGATACCCATCTTGCTCATTATCTTATATAATCCTTTGCAGATAGCTTTGATATAGTTCTTTTCGGCTGTTTCGTAGTTCATCTGTACATCACCTTTCGCTACCAAATCATCCAGGATAGAGAAGACCATGTACGGACAGATGGCACTGGCACCGTAACCCAACAGTAAGGCTGCATGCATCACTTCACGGATTTCACCGCTTTCTACAATCAAGGCGGTCTGTACACGTTTCTGTACCGAAATCAAGTGGTGATGGACGGCACTGACTGCCAGCAGGGAAGGAATGGCGGCATGTTCGGCATCGATGCCTCTATCGGACAGAATGATGTAGTTGACTCCGTCGTTCACTGATTCCTCGGCTTTTTTGCACAACTGGTTCAATGCATCCTGCAAACCGACTTTTCCCCGGCTTACTTCGAACAGCATCGGAAGTTTTACGGTGTTGAATCCTTTGTAGCGGATGTTGCACAGAATGTCCAACTGCGTATTGTTCAGAACCGGATGTGGCAGGCGCACCATCTTACAGTGGCTTTCATTCGGTACCAGGATATTCATGCCTACTGCACCGATATATTCGATGAGTGACATGACCAGCTCTTCACGAATCGGGTCGATGGCCGGATTGGTTACCTGGGCAAACTGCTGACGGAAATAGTTGAACAGCAGCTGTGGCTTGTCCGATAAGACAGCCAACGGTGTATCGTTACCCATAGAGGCTGTCGGTTCTGAACCGTTGTTACACATCGGAGTGATGGTCCGTTCGATATCTTCGCGGGTAAATCCGAATGTGCGGAGCATCCGGTCGTGATTTTCTACCTTATTCTGTACTTTACGGCCACTGCGCAGGGCATCGAGTTCGATACGGTTGGTAGACAACCACTGACGGTACGGTCTGGCAGTAGCCAACTGTTCTTTCAGTTCGCCGTCGTAATAAATCTTTCCTTCCTGGGTATCGACCAACAGAATTTTTCCCGGTTGCAGACGACCTTTTTCTTTGATGTCACCCGGTTCGAAGTTGATGACTCCCGCTTCGCTGGCAACTACCATCATGTCGTTCTTGGTAATCAGGTAGCGGGCAGGACGCAGTCCGTTACGGTCGAGCATACCACCGGCATACCGTCCGTCACTGAACAACAGGGCTGCCGGCCCATCCCATGGTTCCATCAGAATGGAGTGGTACTCATAAAAGGCTTTCAGGTCTTCACTGATAGGATTCTTGTCGTTGAAGGATTCCGGTACCAGCATGGCCATGGCATGTGGCAGGCTCAGACCGGACATTACAAAAAATTCCAGTACATTATCAAGCGAAGCGCTGTCGCTCATATTGGGCTGGATAATTGGTCGGATATCCTTGATGTTCCCTAATGCAGGGGTGGAAAGTACACTTTCGCGGGCTTCCATCCAGGCACGGTTACCACGGATGGTATTGATTTCACCGTTGTGAGCCAGCAGACGAAACGGTTGTGCCAAGCTCCAAGTAGGGAAGGTATTTGTACTGAAACGCGAGTGTACTACAGCCAGTCCGCTGGTGAAATAAGGTTGTGTCAGGTCTGGAAAATATTCACGTACCTGCATGGAGGACAGCATACCTTTATATACAATGTTCTTGCTGGAAAGCGAAACAATGTAAAAATCTTTGTGCTGGATGCGTTTTTCTATCCGTTTGCGGATGATATATAGCGTACGTTCCAGGTTGGCTGTATCGCTGGCTCCGGTGATGAATACCTGCTTGATATCCGGTTCGGTGGCCAGAGCGTCTTTACCCAGAATAGAAGAGTTGACCGGTACATTACGCAGATGCATCAATGTCAATCCTTCCCGTTCGACTTCTTCGATAAGGATGCTCAGGATGTGTTTCTGTTCTTCCTCGTCTTTGGGTAAGAAAATCAGTCCGGTTCCATATTTTCCCTTCTCGGGTACCGGAATACCTTGTAATAATATAAATTCATGCGGAATCTGTAACATGATACCCGCACCGTCACCCGTCTTGTTATCGGCTCCTTCTGCACCACGATGTTTCATGTTTTCCAGTACCCGAAGTGCTTGGTCTACCAGTTCGTGTGACTTGTTTCCGTGGATGTCTACAATCATGCCGACACCGCAGGCATCGTGCTCGTTTTCGGGGCTATAAAGACCTTCGGCTGACGGGCCGTGCTGTGTAGGATAAACAGACGTTGGATTGATAAAAAGATTCTCTTTCATTGTACTTGCTTACCTTTTGTATGTTATATAATTTTATTTCTATTGTCGGTTTCGCAAAAATAAATAAAACGATTCAAATTGATTCTTTTGGATGCGTTTTTATGATATTTGTTTTTGTTGTATCTCTTATTTTGTTTCGAATTTATTGAATTAAACCTTTCTGTGTTATGAATTGATATATTTATGTCGGTTTTTGTGTCAGGGTGTAACTTTGGCTCAATTGGTGTTGTTGTATTGTATATGTTGACGTCTGTTTTTAATTAAAATGTACATCATTTCTTGTATTTTTAATGAAATTTGTAAGTGTATGTGTGATTTTAGAAAAATATTGAATAAAAGATTTCCTGATTTCAAAGGAAGAATGTAAAATTGATTTTTGTAAAGAAAAATAAAAGTTTAAGTAAAGGGAGCTTCGTCTGTAGAAAAGGTATGACAGGCAGGTAGGGTAAATGATTTGTCTGGAACATTTTGAACGATGGATACCTTTGTTCAAAACGATTAGACGTTTGAAGTAAAACGATTAGACGAATGGATTAAAACGTCTAGACGTATGACTTAAAACGCCTAGACGAATTTCGGGCTTTGTGTCGTGAGGGAATTTTTGCAGTAGGAACGTTGGAAACCGATGGGTCAGAGCCGTTTCAAAGCCAGTTTGATGACCTTCTCTACGGCAGCTTCGGGTTCTTCTTTTAATATGGAGGCAACAGCCTTTTGTGAAGGAGCTTGGGCAAAGCCTAGCATGGTCAGTGCGGCGATGGCTTCTTCGTATACTTCACTATGAGCATGTGCGGCCGGAACAGTCAATACATCGGCAGCCTCGATGCCGGTTGTGCCTATCTTGTCTTTCAGGTCGACGATGATGCGTTGGGCAGTCTTCAGGCCGATTCCTTTGACAGTTTTCAACAGTTTGTCGTTGCCACTGCTGATGACGTTGCAAAGTTCGGATGGACTGAGGGCAGAAAGTATCATGCGGGCTGTGTTTCCTCCGATACCGGATACAGTGATAAGTAGCAGGAAGAGTTCCCGCTCCTGCTTAGTGGCAAATCCATATAGATTGTATGCATCTTCTCGGATAGATTCTACAATGTAGAGTTTGACTTCTTTCTTGCTTTGGATGGCTGAATACGTGTTCAGCGATACGTTGATTCCGTATCCTACTCCATGGCATTCTACTACTGCCATGGCTGGAGTCAATTCTGTCAGTTCACCTTTTATATATTCTATCATAGTTATTGGGTAGATGAAAAATGTAAGCAAAAATAATTAATCTTCTGCAACAAATGCTGATTTTTTTGAATTTGTTAGGCTAATCTTTTTTGGAATGAGTCTAATTCTGTAACTTTGTCGGGTCAAGGAGATTCCTTGATTTTCAACTCAAACAATAACTTAAAACGTATGAAGAAAATTAGAGCTGCCGTAGTAGGATACGGAAATATCGGTAAATTTACATTGGAGGCGCTGGAAGCTGCTCCCGACTTTGAAGTAGCAGGTATCGTTCGTCGGAACGGTGATGCCGATAAACCTGCTGAGTTGGCTGATTATCAGGTAGTAAAGGATATTAAAGAATTGAAGGATGTAGATGTAGCCATTTTGGCGACTCCAACCCGTAGCGTAGAGAAATATGCTAAAGAAATTCTGGCATTGGGTATCAATACAGTAGACAGCTTCGACATCCATACACAGATTACATCTTTGCGTCGTTCGCTGGATGAAACAGCTAAAGAACATAAGGCTGTATCTATCATTTCGGCCGGTTGGGATCCGGGAAGTGATTCTGTAGTCCGTACTTTGTTGGAGGCTATTGCTCCGAAGGGTATTACATACACTAATTTTGGTCCAGGCCGTAGCATGGGACATTCTGTTGCAGTACGTGCCATTGCTGGTGTGAAGGATGCTTTGTCTATGACTATTCCGGTAGGCACAGGTATTCATCGCCGTATGGTATATGTAGAACTGGAAGAAGGAGCTGATTTCAAGACTGTAGAGGCTGCCATTAAGTCTGATGCTTATTTTGTAAATGATGAAACTCACGTTATTCAGGTTCCTTGTGTAGACGATTTGAATGATGTTGGTCATGGCGTAAATTTGGTACGTAAAGGTGTTTCTGGAAAAACTCACAATCAGTTGTTTGAATTTGATATGAAAATCAATAATCCGGCATTGACTGCACAGGTGTTGGTGTGTGTGGCCCGTGCTTCAATGAAACAGCAGCCGGGATGTTATACCATGATTGAAATTCCAGTTATCGATTTATTGGCTGGTGACCGGGAAGAGCTGATTGCCCATCTGGTTTAATGGGGATTTATCGGTATCCGTATTGGTAAAATATACAGTAAGGTCTGTAGAAAAATGCTTAAGTCATTTTCTATAGACCTTATTTTATTTATGTGAATTAAAGTATTAATGAATATGAAATGATAAATATATATGTTAATAATATGCTTTCGTTATTAAGCATTACTAATTAAATGCCTATCTTGCATTGATAACTTTTTATAAGTTTACTATAGTTATTTAATTTATTTATAAACAAGACCATTATTAATCTTAATTGAGAGGCTATGATGAACTACAGACTGAAGAGTTTATTCTTTTTCTCATTGGCATTTCCGATAATGCTCAGTGCCCAGGTACGTGTGGAACAGTTGTTGGAAAAGGGTTGGAAATTTACTCGCGAGGATCAGGCTACATTCAGCAATGAACAGCTCAATGACAGTAAATGGCAGTCTGTGACTGTGCCTCACGACTGGGCTATTTACGGACCGTTCAGTATCAACAATGACAAGCAGCTTACGGCTATTACTCAGGATGGGCAGAAAGAAGACATGGAACATGCCGGCCGAACAGGAGGTTTACCTTTCGTAGGAGTTGGCTGGTACCGGTTGAACTTTACTGTACCTAATTATGCAAAAGGCAAGCAGTGTGTATTGCTTTTCGACGGTGCGATGAGTCATGCACGTGTATATATCAATGGTAAAGAAGCATGTTACTGGCCGAACGGCTATAATGCATTTGCCGTAGACGCAACTCCTTATCTCCATGCGGAAGGTACCAATACGTTGGCTGTCCGTCTGGAGAATGAAACCGAATCTTCCCGTTGGTATCCGGGTGCCGGTCTATATCGTAACATCCGCCTGATTGTGACCGAGGATGCCCATGTTCCTGTTTGGGGCACTCAACTGACAACTCCGGTAGTAAACAAAGAGTATGCTCAGGCTGTATTGAAGACTTCGTTGGATGTGCCTGCTGGAAAATCGATAGCCGATTATCGCATTGTGACTGATATCAAAGATCCGTCAGGGAAGGTAGTGGCTACTCAGACTCAGCAGGGAGTATTCCATGAAGGAGTTGGAAACAGGTTCGAGCAGCAGTTTGATATCAACCAGCCACAGTTATGGTCGGTCGATACACCTTCTTTATATACAGCCGTATCGAAAATCTATGAAGGGGAAACTCTGAAAGATGAATATGAAACCCGTTTTGGCATCCGTTCCATCGAAGTGATTCCGGGAAAAGGTTTCTTCCTGAACGGAGAACGTGTTCAGTTCAAAGGTGTATGTAATCATCACGACTTGGGTCCGTTAGGAGCGGCTACCAATGAAGCTGCCTTGCGCCGTCAGATCCGTATTCTGAAGGATATGGGTTGTAATGCCATCCGTACCTCACACAACATGCCGTCTACGGAACTGGTGAACCTGTGTGACGAAATGGGTATGATGGTTATGGCTGAATCGTTTGATGAATGGAAGACGGCCAAAGTAGAAAACGGTTACCATAAGAATTTCGATGAGTGGGTGGAAAAGGACCTGGTGAATCTGTTACATCATTTCCGTAATAACCCGAGTGTGGTAATGTGGTGTATCGGTAATGAAGTTCCTGATCAGTGGAGTGGTAAACAAGGTCCGAAGCTGACCCGTATGTTGCAGGATATCTGTCATCGTGAGGACCCGACCCGTCCTGTCACTCAAGGTATGGATGCTCCGGATGCAGTAGTCAACAACAACATGGCTGCTGTGATGGATGTACCGGGATTCAATTACCGTCCGCATAAATATATAGAGAATTATACGAAACTTCCGCAGGAAATCATTTTGGGAAGTGAAACCGCTTCTACTATCAGTTCACGTGGAGTTTATAAATTCCCGGTAGAACGTCGTTCCATGCAGAAATACGATGACCATCAGGCTTCATCATACGATGTTGAACATTGTGGCTGGTCCAATCTGCCGGAAGATGATTTCATTCAGCATGAAGATTTGCCGTATTGTATCGGCGAGTTTGTATGGACTGGATTCGATTATCTGGGTGAACCGACACCATATTATTCCGATTGGCCTAGTCATTCTTCTTTGTTTGGTATCATCGATTTGGCCGGCCTGCCGAAAGACCGTTACTATTTGTATCGCAGTCACTGGAATAAGGAAGCCGAGACCTTGCATATTCTTCCGCATTGGACTTGGGAAGGACGTGAAGGTGAAGTGACACCGATTTTCGTCTATACCAACTATCCTTCTGCCGAACTGTTCATTAATGGAAAAAGTCAGGGCAAACGTACGAAGGATTTGTCTGTGACAGTAGAAAACAGCGGTGACTCGTTGTCATTGGCTACTTTCAAACGCCAGAAACGTTACCGCCTGATGTGGATGGATACCAAGTATGAACCAGGAACTGTAAAAGTAGTAGCTTACGACAAAGATGGTAAGGCAGTAGCTGAAAAGGAAATCCATACAGCTGGTAAACCTCATCATATTGAGCTGATACCGGACCGCACCCAACTGAAAGCCGACGGTAAGGACTTGTCGTTTGTAACAGTGCGTGTGGTTGATAAGGATGGTAATCTCTGTCCGATGGCCGATAACCAGATTTCATTCAAAGTGAAAGGTAAAGGAATTTACCGTGCGGGTGCCAATGGTAATCCGGCATCGTTGGAATCTTTCCAGGAACCGAAGATGAAAGTATTCTATGGGATGATGACTGCCATTGTGCAGACCAGTGAAGAGCCAGGTTCCATTACGCTGGAAGCTACCGCAAAAGGTTTACAGAAGGCTACTTTAGAACTGACTTCCGAAAAATAATTTGTAACAACAGCATTTCTACGGGCCGGATGGGCGTTTCCATCTGGCCCGTACTGTTTCAGGAAGGTATATATTCATAAATTGAGTACCTTTTCCTGATTAAATAGAAGTATTTTTCAAGGGTAGCAATTTTTTTTGTTTCTTTGCGTATAAAAAATAAAAGACTATGATAGGAAGTATTGTCTGGGATGTCGATCCCGTTTTGTTTCATTTGGGCCCCCGGGAAATCCGCTGGTACGGTTTGATGTGGGGTATTGGCTTCATTTTGGCTTATAACATGGTAGCCAATTTGTTCAAGAAAGAAGGACATCCCGATAAATGGGTGGATAAATTGTTTGTATATTGCATTGTCAGCAGTGTCATCGGTGCCCGCCTGGGGCATTGTCTGTTCTATGAATGGAGCTATTATGGTGCCCATCCGCTGGAGATTCTGAAAATCTGGAACGGTGGTCTGGCCAGTCACGGCGGTGTGTTTGCCCTGATTCTGGCTTTGGTTATCTATTCTTATAAGGTGACGCGCAAGAGCGTCTGGTGGCTGTTCGACCGGATGATACCGGCCGTAGCTGTGGTCTGTATGTGTATCCGTTTCGGAAACCTGATGAATTCGGAAATCTTCGGTTATCCTACTACCTTGCCTTGGGGGTTCGAGTTTGTCCGTTCACGGGAGTGGCAGCAATTATATAATGCTAACGGTGAGTCTTTACCCTGTCATCCTACCCAGATTTATGAAATGTTGTACTGTCTGGTAGCGGGTGTCACTTCGTGGGTGATGTACCGGTTCTATGGATTACAGAAGCATGTTGGTTTGATAACCGGTGTGTCATTGATTATTTTCTTCGGTGCCCGTTTCGGATTAGAGTTTATGAAGAATCCACAGGTAGCTCAGGAAGTAGGTATGACATTGAACATCGGGCAGTGGCTCAGTCTTCCGTTAATCCTGTTAGGAATTTATTTGATTTTTACCAGTGGAAAGCGGAAAGAAGCATTAGGAAACAAGTGAGGAATCGAGGCCGTTTCCTTGATTTTTGCTGAGGAAAGCCGGAGGTCGGAATGATTTTTCTGATATGAATCCGGTAGAAATACAGATGTGGAACAGTGGTTCTCTGTCTGAGATGAATTCGTCGGGAAAGCCCTTTACTTTCCCGACGAATTTTTTATACCCTTTTGAGCGTTTTCAGCCATTCAAATGAGAGTAAAACTACAGTTCTGATATCTACTTTCTTTTTGAGGAAATTTATAAATGGGAAATCTCTATAAAGTAGATATTTTGCAGTTTGTTATATGGATAAGTTATAGATTATCAGATAGATGATTTATATAATGTAGTAGACTAAAGTATATATCTTATACCTGAAGATTATGGTAAATAACTGTCTGTTGTCCTGCTTTCATCTACTTCCGGTCTCCTTGGTATCAAAAGTGATAGGTCAAGTAACATTTATGCAAGAGGCTGATGGAATAAGTCTCTATTTTTGCTTCACGAGAAATTCAAAAACCAACTATTAATGATTTTAATTAATGCTATGAATGCAAGATTGAATCAACAGGAAAAGCGTATAAGTGCTGTTGTCTTCCTTTTGGCATGTGCATGTATGGGAGCTTTTGCACAACAACAAGATTCTACACAGGTAGCCAATCCTTCTAAAGAAGAGGGAAACCGTAATGTCATGTTGAATGCAGCCAGTGCCAATGGTCCTCGTGAAATCCAGATTGGACTACCTTCAGCCGATGTGAATGTACTTGAGAACGGTATTCCTGTTACGTATGCTACCAATCCTCATAGTGTAAATTCATTGTGGCGTGCTGATGCAAGCTTGAGCCATGTAGGATTGTTGAAGATTTCTGAAACGGCCATTACTACCGGTAACATCGGTTATGCGGTAAATTCTTTTACACAATTGGGAGAAAAAGGTTTTAACGGTACACTTAATTATAAGAGTAATCATTTTGGAATGCAGGAATTCTCATTGAATCTGAATGGAAGTATGGGAAAAGACTGGTTTTATAGCGGAAGCATTTATCAGGACTTTGACCCGGGTACTTTCAAGATTAAATCTACTCCTTTCCAAGACCGTACTCAGATTTACAAATTTGCCTTGACTAAGCGATATAATCAGAATCGGGGTGAACTTACTGCCATGTATCACTACAGTAACAGCCATCCGGTGTATATGTATGCCACTCAGTCTGCTCCGTTTGTATACGTAGGAGATGGTAGTGTAAGGGAGTTCGGCGATTTTTCACTTGGTACTACTTCTTATTTGCCGGTAGACAATGAAATGATTTATCGGGATATGCGTACAGGTGAACTGAAAAAGACCAGTCTGTATGATGCTGTTCAGAATAAAGGCAGTGAATTTACTTTGATGAATAATTATACATGGGATAATGGCTTGAATTGGAAGGCTATAATGAAGTACGACCATTCTACCGGTTCTTGTGTTTACCAGACTCCGATGTCGCTCGATAAGAATGAGGCCGGTATCAATTATATGTATGAAGATGCTGACGGTGGCATGAAGCCATATACAGGAGAATATGTGCAGAGCCGTATGTCTTGTCTGAACAGGGGATTTATTGATTCGTTCATGTTTACAACAGAATTGTCACGTTCTGTAGGGAACAGCACTTGGAGATTAGGGGTGAACGAATGGTATTATGATATTGATTACAGTTCGGCTACCACCATGTATGACCAGTCGGTCCCGACAGACGGTGGTTACCCTGTTCGCTTGTATAATGCAGATTATCAGACTTACGCAGACCGTACATACGGAGAAAACGGCTATTATTACGATTTTAACAAGAATGCCTCGGAATATTATAAAGGACATGAAAACAAGTTGGCAGTTTACTTTACTCATGACTGGAATATTACTGATAAGTTCAATCTTTATTACGGGGCACGTTTGGAATATCAGGCATTGCGAGGTGATAATGCGGCAGTCTTGAATGCTGACGGTAATTACGTAGGACGTTTTTCCAACTACTATTTGGGCGCTACTGCTCCTGACGGTACCCAGATTGCACCGACTCCTTTCAGCTATGATTGGCTGAACTATGCATTGACCGCTTCAGCAACTTATAAACTGAACAAGGAGTTCGGATTTACCGGAGACTTTACTTACATTACCCAGCATCCGAAACTGGAAAATTTTGCACCGGCAACTTTACCGAATACAGACAAGATTTCTGTACCTCTGGGACGTGCAGGTATCTATTTTAATAACAGCTGGTTGAGTTTGACTTCTCTTTTCTCTTATATTTCGAAGACAAACAATAACTCTACGTTGAATCTGCAGCATAAGACGGCTGCCGGACAAACTGAGATTATGGCTGCTCCGCTGACATACGATATACAGACTTTGGGATGGACCACTGACGTGGTAGCACATCCGTTTAAAGGTTTTGATTTACACTTCCTCTTCACTTATCAGAAACCGACTTACAAGAAGTATGAGACTTCTGTAGAATTCTCTGATGGCTATGTAGGCAAAATCAACGCTACAGGTAATATCGTAGCGGAAATCCCGCAGGTGATTGTAGAAATCGATCCGAGTTATATGATTACCAAGGATTTGAAAATCTGGACAAGTTTCCGTTATTTCAGCAAGACATATGCTAATATCAATGATGCCTATTATTTCAACGGACGCTGGGAAACCTTCGGAGGTCTGAATTGGCAGGTAAACAAACAACTTTCATTGGGCTGTACTGTAGTGAACTTCTTGAACCAGACAGGTGCAAAGGGTAGTATTGCAGGTGCAGAACTGGTAACCAAAGATGAAGCAAGTAAGTATGCCGGAACCGTGATGGCCGGTAGCTATATACGTCCGTTCACAGTAGAATTTAGCGCTAGTTTGAAGTTTTAAGTAATCGGGTATTTCAGGATTAAGGTAAAAGATTGTTTTTAATATACGGATAGGCGACAAATACTTGTCGCCGTCCGGATATGGATACTTAAAAAACAGTATATTTAAATGTCTAAAATATGATAACCATGAAAAAGAATTTCGTTAACCTTACATTGGCTTTGGCTGCAGTTTCGGGGTTTACAGCTTGTCAGCCACAGAAGAGTGCCATTAGTTTAGAGCATCAGGGTGATACCCTTACCATTGTACACATAACTAAACCTACCAAATATCTGATTCTGCCGATTCAGGAATCAAGTACTGAAGGAAAAGTGAAACTGGACACCGGCAGTCCTGCAGACATGGCGATGGATGTTCGTCTGGCTGTAGACAGTATTGAATATTATGTGCCGTTCGAGTTGCCTCAGGGAGCTAAGGAGGCTACTGTTACGATCGGAAAAGTAGGAGCTAAAGCCATTTGTTGGGATCATATTCAGTTGGCCGATACATTCGATACAAAAAATACTGATTATTATCGTCCTGTTTATCATCATACACCTTCTTACGGATGGATGAATGATGCTAACGGTTTGGTATACAAGGATGGAGAATATCATTTGTATTTCCAATATAATCCTTATGGTTCCCGTTGGGGAAATATGCATTGGGGACATTCAGTCAGCAAGGATCTGGTTCATTGGGAACACCTGAAGCCGGCTATTGCCCGAGATACACTGGGACATATCTTCTCTGGAAGTACTGTAATAGACCATAACAACAGTGCCGGTTATGGAAAAGATGCTATGATAGCTTTCTATACATCGGCTAGCGATGAACACGGACAGATTCAGTGTATGGCTTATAGTACTGATAACGGACGTACTTATACAAAATATGAAAAGAATCCTATTCTGACTCCGTTTGACGGATTGAAGGATTTTCGGGATCCGAAAGTGTTCTGGTATGAACCGGCACAGAAGTGGTATATGATTGTTTCTGCCGACAAGAACATGCGTTTCTATTCGTCTACCAACCTGAAGGATTGGGAATATCTGAGTCAGTTCGGTCAGGGCTACGGTGTACAGCCTAATCAGTTCGAATGTCCGGATTTCATCCAATTGCCGGTAGACGGTGACCCGAACAACAAGAAATGGGTGATGATTGTGAATATCAACCCGGGTTGTCCGTTCGGTGGAAGCGCTACAGAGTATTTTGTAGGTGATTTCGATGGTAAGGAATTCAAATGTGATACTAAACCTGAAGTTACCAAATGGCTCGATTTCGGTAAAGATCATTATGCTACAGTTTGCTTCTCTAATACCGGTGACCGTACTATCGCTGTACCTTGGATGAGTAATTGGCAGTATGCAAACGTTACTCCTATCCGTCAGTATCGTGGTGCGAACGCTCTGCCTCGCGAATTGTCTCTGTACACCAAAGACGGACAAATCTACATGGCTGCCAACGCTGTGAAAGAAACACAGGCTTTGCGTAAGGAGAGTCGGTCTGTAGACAATATGGATGTGAAAGATGAAGTCGTTATCGATGAGATTGTTCCGAACAATGAGGGTGCATACGAATTGGAAATGGATATCGTACCGGGTAATTCACAGCTGGCAGGTCTGGAACTTTATAATGCCAAAGGTGAGAGATCCAAGATTTATCTGGATCTGAAGAACAAGAGATTGGTTATGGATCGTACAGAAAGCGGTCTGACAGCTTTCGGTGAAAAATCAGAACCTCATGCCATTGAGAATCATGACGGAAGAAAAGTTAATTCCATCAATTATCAGAATGATTTTGCATTGGGTACATGGGCTCCGCTTTCGCTTTGCGAAGGTAAGACCTATCATCTGGATATCTTTGTAGACAAGTGTTCGGTTGAAATCTTTGTAGACGGTGGCCGTATTGCCATGACCAATCTGATTTTCCCTACTCAGCCATATAACAGTCTTCGTTTCTATACAGAAGGTGGCACAGCCAAGGTTGAGAACATGAAAATCTATAAATTAGGGTTATAATTGATTTAGTCACTTTTACAGGTATGGGCTTCGCAGGACGGAAGTTGCTCTGTGAGGTCCATATCTAATTTATTATCTTTTTATCCAAGATTATTTATGAGTAAAACAACTTCCTTTTATGCGAAGCTGATTCCTGTGATGCTCTGCTTTTTTGCCATGGGATTTGTTGATCTGGTGGGAATTGCTTCGAACTATGTGAAAGCGGATCTGAACCTGAGTGATTCACAGGCAAATATTTTTCCGTCACTGGTATTTTTCTGGTTTTTGATTTTTTCCGTACCTACCGGTATACTGATGAACCGTATCGGGCGTAAGAAAACGGTACTTCTGAGTCTGGTAGTTACTTTTGTGTCTTTGCTTCTGCCCATTTTCGGTGACAGCTACGGGCTGATGTTGTGTTCCTTCTCTTTATTGGGTATAGGTAACGCACTGATGCAGACTTCCCTGAATCCGTTGTTGAGTAATATCATTTCCGGTGATAAGCTGGCCAGTTCATTGACTTTCGGTCAGTTTGTGAAAGCCATCGCTTCTTTCCTGGCACCCTATATTGCCATGTGGGGAGCTACCTGTACCATCCCTCAGTTCGGATTGGGCTGGCGTGTACTGTTCCCTATTTACATGATCATTGCCATTCTGGCTATCCTGTGGTTGAGTGCGACTCCGATCGAAGAAGAGAAACCCGACAAGGCTTCCGGTTTTGTGGATTGTCTGAAACTGTTGGGAAATCCTTTCATCATCCTCTGTTTCCTGGGTATCATGTGTCATGTCGGTATTGATGTGGGTACTAACACCACTGCTCCCAAGATTCTGATGGAGCGTCTGGGTATGACGTTGGATGAGGCCTCTTTTGCTACCAGCCTGTATTTTATTTTCCGTACCATCGGTTGTTTTTCAGGCTCTATTATTCTGCAGAAGATTTCTTCGAAGCTGTTCTTCATCATCAGTGTCATCTGTATGTTGGTTGCGATGGTACTGTTGTTTGTTTCCGATGCCCAATATGTCATCTATACGGCTATTGCGCTGATAGGTTTCGGTAATTCGAATGTCTTCTCCATTGTCTTCTCGCAGGCATTACTCTCATTGCCTGAGAAGAAGAACGAGATTTCCGGTCTGATGATTATGGGACTTTTCGGCGGTACGGTATTTCCGTTGCTGATGGGATTTGCCAGCGATGCCATGGGGCAGGACGGCGCTGTTGGCGTAATGACTGTAGGAGTTGTTTATTTACTTTTTTATACCTTGAAAATTAAACACTGATCATATGAATCACATGAATGAAATGGTAGTAGGAATGGGTGAAGCACTGTGGGATGTGCTTCCGGAAGGAAAGAAAATCGGTGGAGCTCCGGCAAACTTCGCGTACCATGTTTCTCAGTTTGGACTTCCGAGCCGTGTCGTAAGTGCAGTAGGTGAAGACAAACTGGGGTCGGAGATACTGGACAATTTCCGCGAAAAGAAACTGAACTGTATGATTGAACAGGTGCCTTATCCGACAGGTACGGTACAGGTGGAACTGGATAGTGAGGGTGTCCCTTGTTATGACATCAAAGAGGGGGTAGCCTGGGATAATATTCCTTATACTAATGCTTTGGAAGGTCTGGCTCGTTGTACCCGGGCGGTCTGCTTCGGTTCCTTGGCGCAGCGTAGCGTCGTGTCCCGTGAAACCATCAACCGCTTTCTGGATGTCATGCCTGTTACCGACGAGACATTGAAGATATTCGATGTGAATCTCCGTCAGGGTTTCTATACCAAAGAAATTCTGTGTAACTCGTTCCAGAAGTGCAACATCCTGAAGATTAATGACGAGGAACTGGTTACGGTAAGCCGTATGTTCGGTTATCCGGGTATTGACCTACAGGACAAGTGCTGGATTCTGCTGGCCAAGTATAACCTGAAGATGCTGATTCTGACTTGTGGCGTGAACGGCAGTTATGTATTTACTCCGGGTAAGGTATCGTTTGTAGAGACTCCGAAGGTTGAGGTTGCCGATACGGTAGGTGCCGGTGACTCGTTTACCGCTACTTTCGTGGCTGCTTTGCTGAAAGGCATGTCTATTACGGAGGCACATCGTCTGGCGGTAGATGTTTCGGCATTTGTCTGTACACAGAACGGGGCCATGCCGGTTATTCCGGATTATCTGAAAGAACGCATGAAATAGTTAGAGAGAGAGTTATTTTATCGGTGAGGGTCGGGGTTGTGTGGAAGCAATTCCGACCTTTCTTGTTTTTAGACTTTTCTGTTATGCGCTGTATGTTTCTGGTTTTACTATCCGGATATACGGGAGGAGCTGGCCATATCATTCAGAGTTGAAAGTGATATTTTTCATTCGTGCGGATATAATCTATAGATTCCGTCGGTGTTTATATAAACCACGACGGAGTTTATATAAATGCCGACGTAGTTTTTATAAACGCCGACGTGGTTTATAGAATTGATTGGGATGAATTCATGTTTTCTTCTGTTTCTTTCCGGTAAATGACTCTCTATTGAACTCAACTTTGACTTCGTCGATTTTCAATTCGCAAGCTCAAGTTGCAGTTGACGAGTAACAAGTTGACGAGTTGACAAGGTGTTTGTAGCGATTCATTTTAAGCGGTACTTCATCAAACAGGGCATTCCAACCTTGTAGCCTTGTCAACTGAAGCCTTGTCAACTAGTAAGTTGAGCACTTGCGAAACTTAAATAATCAGTATTTGAATCCTGTTTAATAAAGAATAGAGGTAAACTGTGCATATATATTAATTTGTTGATAATCAATCCCTGTAGGTTTATAGAGAAGTTGTAAAAATGTTACTTTCTCTAGTAAAAATGTTTCATGCAACAAGATTGCTCGATAAAGAAACATTTTTTACATATCTTTGAGTTGCCGGATGATACCTTTGCAGTACCGTTTTGAACGGCGTATGGAGAAATGATTAATCAATGTTTAACTAAATCTTAATGCGATGGAAAGCAAAAAAAGAGTATTCTTTTTTACACTCCTGTTTGCAATGGTGTGTATGGTAATGCAAGCGCAGAGTTTGCAGGTAGAAGGAACTGTGATTTCCAAATCTGACGGAGAGCCTATTATCGGGGCAACAGTTCTTGAAAAAGGTACAACGAATGGTACAATTACCGATTTCGACGGAAAATTCGTTCTGTCAGTCAATCAAGGTTCAGAAATCGTTATTTCTTATGTGGGTTTTAAATCCCAGACCTTAAAGGCGCAAGGAGTTCTGAAGGTTTTGTTGGAAGAGGATTCTGAGGTACTTCAGGAAGTGGTAGTAACCGGTTATACCACTCAGCGTAAAGCCGATTTGACAGGTTCGGTAGCTGTCGTTTCCACAGAATCATTGAAAACAAATTCAGATCCGGATCCTATGCGAGCTTTACAGGGTAAAGTAGCAGGTATGACCATTACTGCAAATGGTTCTCCGAGTGGAACAGCTACAGTACGTATCCGTGGTATCGGTTCTTTCAATTCTTCTCAGGATCCGCTTTATGTAATCGATGGAGTGCCGACAAACATGGCTCTTAATTCTTTAAATACAAATGATATTGAGAGCATGCAAGTATTGAAGGATGCCGCTTCAGCATCTATCTATGGTTCTCGTGCTTCGAATGGTGTTGTTATCATTACTACGAAGAAAGGGAAAAAGGCTGATAAAGTAAAAGTAGATTTTTCTACAAACCTGACTGCTCAGTTCTATTCTTCTCAATCTTTGATGAAAGTATGTAATTCGTCTGAATATGCTACAGCGATGGCTCAGGCTGCTTTGAATGACGGATTGGATCCTGTAGCTTATGCCAACAATTATGGTTTAAATCTGAATGCTGCTTCTGGAACACCGATTACAGTATGGAATCCTAGCACAAACCAGTATGTAGATTATACAGTAAACGGTTTGTATGACGGATTTATCAACAGCAAGAAGACAATGCGTTATTCAGATACAGACTGGTTGGACGAAATCTCAAGAGTGGGATTCTCTCAGAATTATGACTTATCTTTGTCTCATGCAAATGACAAGCATTCTACGATGTTCTCTTTGGGTTATAAAAAGAATAACGGTATCTTGAAATATACAGATTTTCAGAATATCTCTGCCCGTATGAACTCAATGTACAATGTAAACAAATACATCACTATCGGTGAAAACTTCACATTGACTTATACAAGCCAGGCTGATTGCGCTCCGATGGAGAATGCTTTGAAGATGGCTCCGATTGTTCCGGTATACGAAGAAGACGGTACTACTTTCTCAGGTCCTGTTGGAGGTATGAGTGACCGTCAGAATCCGTTGCGTGAATTGTATCACAACAAAGACAATCATTTGAACTATTGGCGTTTGTTCGGTAACGGATATGTAGATATCAAACCTTTCAAAGGATTCGTATTCCGTTCCAATTTCGGTTTGGATGTTTATAACTCGTTCATCAACTCCATGAACCATACATACCATTCAGATATTGTGAACAATGACATCGCTAAGACTACATTGTCTCATAGAAATGAAGTAAACTGGACATGGTCAAACACTATCAATTATAATTTCAATATTGCTAGCAAGCACGACTTTAATGTTCTGTTGGGTGCTGAACTTTCCAAGCAAAGCTTAGTTGATTTTTCTGCATACTCTGAAGGTTATGCATTGGAAGATGTAGATTACATGTGGCCGAATGCCGCTACTGGTGTTATGAAAAATACCGGTGCGAAGGTTGGTTACAGACTGGCTTCTTTCTTTGGTAAAATTGATTACAACTACGATGATTTGATTCTGGCTTCATTTACTATTCGTCGTGATGGTTCTTCTCGTTTCGGTAAAGGTCACCGTTGGGGTACTTTCCCGGCAGCTACATTGGGTTTCCGTATTTCTAAATTGCTCGAAAAAGAATGGATGGATGACTGGAAGGTCAGATTGTCTTGGGGACAGACTGGTAACCAGGCTATTGATAATAATGCACAGTTCGGACTTTATGTTGTAGATTATGGATTGGACCGTGTGACTTCTACAGCATACGACTTGTTGTTGCAAGGCTCTGGAACTTTCCCTTCAGGATATCGTGCTACACAGCTTGCTAATCCTAATCTGAAATGGGAATCAGCTACTCAGTATAACATTGGTACAGACTTCAACTTGCTGAACAACAGTTTGTATGGTACAATCGATGCTTATGTGAAGGATGTAGATGATATGTTGATTAATCCGGCATACTTGGGCGCAATCGGTGAAGGTGGTGTCTCTTGGCAGAATGGTCCTTCTTTGCGCAACTGGGGTATGGAATTCAGCCTTGGATACCGTAAGGCATTTGCTTGTGGATTAGGATTGGATATTACAGCTAATGCAGACTTCTTCCGTAACAAGGTTACTTATTTGCCGTCAGCTACTACAGGTTCATACGCTCACACTTCTACAGAAAATCTCGTAGAATCTGGTATGCCTTATGGATCATCTGTTGGATATATCGTAGAAGGTCTTTTCCAGCACCAGGCTGAAGTTGATGCTTCCGGACAGGCTAATGCACGTGTCGGTGGATTGAAATATGCAGATTTGGATGGAAACGGAATCATTACTGCCGATGACCAGGATTGGATCTACAACCCGGTTCCTGCTTTCTCTTATGGCCTTAATGTTTCATTGACTTACAAGAGCTTCGATATGACTATGTTCTGGCAGGGAGTATACGACCAGGATATATATAACAACCAGAAAGCTCAGACAGACTTCTGGAGTATTACCGATGCTGGTTCAAACAAAGGTAACCGTTTGCTGGGTGCATGGAATACCAATAATACAGAATCTACTATCCCGGCTTTGACGACTAATAATACAGCTGATGAAGGTAGAGCTTCAAGCTATTATGTAGAAAATGGTTCTTATCTGAAATTACGTAACCTGCAGTTTGGTTATACAGTACCTACTTCATTCTTGTCTAAATTCAAGATGTCAAGTGCCCGGGTTTATGTATCAGGACAGAATCTGCTGACAATAAAGAGTAAAGGATTGACTTGTCCGGACCCTGAAAACCCGAACTGGAACTATCCGATTGCTACTTCCGTTTCATTTGGTTTACAGATAGGTTTCTAATAAAAATAATAATTATGATGAAAAAATATATATTACTGGCTGCTTGTACATTAGGATTGTCATTGTCAAGCTGTGAAGATTTCTTGGATTACACACCGACTGCTGTGGTTGATGAAGATAAAGCTTTTTCTGAACCTGAAAAAATGGTTAATGCTGCGTATGCTATGTTGGGTGACTGCTGGTATACTTATCCGTTCAATCTGTTCCCTTACGGTGATGTAAGTTCAGATGACTGTTTGAAGGGTGGTTCTGGTACTACCGATACAGGTTACCATGCTTTCGATATTTGGACAACTCTTACTTCTACTACTCCAGGTGAGATGGACGAATTGTGGTATCGTCTGTATGTAGCTGTTTCACGTTGTAACCGTGCATTACTTTCATTGGAACGTAATGGCGATGCACTTGGTGCAGATGTAAAGGCACAGCGTGTTGCCGAAGTACGTTTCCTGCGTGCGCATTTCTATTTCAAACTTATGACAGTTTTCCGTCAGGTTCCATGGATTGACGAACGTGTGGTAGAAAACAATGAGTATGAGCAGGTCAGCAATACTGCCTTGACTTACGAACAGTTGTTCCAAAAAGTAATCGACGATTTCCAGGCTGCTTATGAAACATTGCCTGTTAAAGGTCCAGGCGAAGATGGTAGAGCTAACAAAATTGCTGCTGCCGCATATCTGGCAAAATGTTATCTGACATTGGCTTGGGGTGATGGATATGAAGCTACTACAGGCGAAGAACATATCAATACCGAGTATATGCAGAAAGTGGTAGATTATACTGAGGATGTTGTTGCTTCTGGTTATGGCTATTTGGAAGATTATGGAGATATCTTCCTGCCGGAATACAAGAACAGCAAGGAATCTGTTTTTGCTGTACAGTGTTCAGATTATCAGAGTGATAATACAACTTATGGACGTGCCAACTGGTCGAATACACTGAACGGATGCTGGCAGATGTGGTCTTGCGGTTGGGACTTCCATAAACCGTCACAGAATCTGGTCAATGCTTTCAAGACACGCGATGGTCTTCCTATGTTTGATGATTATAATAACGAAATTGATTATCCGATCAATGGAAACCCAGACAGCCAGAAGTGGGACCCACGTTTGTTCCACACTGTAGGTATGCCTACCTTCCCTTACAAATATGAAGCTCAGTATACAATGACTACAGCCAATTCACGTACTCCGAACACTTACGGATATTATACTTCTTTGAAGGAAGTTCCGCAGCGTTCAAAAGGTGAAACTTATAATGGCTCCTGGCAGGCTTTTGCAATGAATGACTATGTATTCCGTTATACAGATGTTATGTTGATGCGCGCAGAAGCTTTGATTGAACTGAACAGACTACCGGAAGCATTGGATATTATCAACGATATTCGTAATCGTGCTGCAATGTCTATTGACAAACATATCAGTTACGCTAAAGATCAGTGTGAAATCGCTCTTTATCCGTCAGGATATTTCACATCAAAGGAAGTTGCTCGTAAATGCCTGCGTTGGGAACGCCGATTGGAACTGGCTATGGAAAATGGACGTTTCTTTGATTTGCGTCGTTGGGGTATTGCTTCTGAGACATTGAATGCTTATTTCTTGAGTGAACAGAATGATGTGTATGAAGGTCAGCCTTATGGACAATATTATAAGGATGCTCATTTTACTGCCGGTAAGAACGAGTACTTCCCGATTCCTTATAACCAGATGTTTTATATTCCAGGTCTTTATACACAAAATAAGGGATATGAATAATTTTCTAGTTTTGCCTGCCTTCCTGTCTGATGGGAAGGCATAGGCAAACTAATGAAAAACATTAAAAACAGGTTGCTATGAAAAAATATACTTATACAATAAAAACAGCATTTTTAGGGATGCTTTTGGGGATGACTGCTTCAGTACAGGCCGACTCTTTGTTTACAATTCGTCATATGGCGAACGAACAAAATCTTGTTTCCTTGAATGTCTCAGAACAATATCTGCTCCTTCCGATTCAAGAAAATGCTCCAGAAAGTAAAATAGGTATTATCAAAAATAATAAGCAGGAAGGAACTTATATGAATGTCCGCCTTGCTCGTGAAAGAGTGGATTATTATTTCCCACTGTCTTTATCAGCTTATAAGGGGCAGCATATTTCCATTGATATACAGGGCTTGCCGGAATCTTCACTTTGCTGGAAAGAACTTAAAATGTCTGATTCGTTCGACATGACAAACAAGGAGAAATTCCGTCCGGTTTATCATCATACACCTGCTTACGGCTGGATGAACGACCCGAACGGTATGTTCTACAAGGATGGCGTGTATCACTTGTATTTCCAGTATAATCCGTACGGTTCGATGTGGGGAAACATGCACTGGGGACACTCTACCAGTACAGACCTGACGCATTGGAACTATGAAGGTGTCGCTCTTGCACCGGATGCCTGGGGAGCTATTTTCAGCGGTTCGTGTGTGGTGGATAAGGAGAACACAGCCGGTTTCGGTAAGGATGCCGTTATCGCTTTCTATACTTCTGCCAAACCATCTCCGTGGGGAGACGTGCAGTCGCAGAGCATGGCCTATAGCCTGGACAACGGAAAGACCTTTACCAAATATGAGCATAATCCGATACTTACCTCTACGGAACGTGATTTCCGCGACCCGAAAGTGTTCTGGTATGCACCGGGCAAGCATTGGGTGATGATGCTGGCTGTAGGTCAGCACATGGAAATCTATTCTTCTGTCAATTTGAAGGAATGGAAGAAGGAGAGTGAATTCGGTGCCATGCAGGGAGCTCACGGTGGCGTATGGGAATGTCCTGATCTGGTAGAGGTGAAGGTAGAAGGTACCAGCCAGAAGAAATGGGTCCTGATCTGTAACCTGAATCCCGGTGGTCCTTTCGGTGGAAGCGCAGCGCAGTACTTTGTCGGTTCGTTCGATGGAAAGGAATTTGTAAATGAATCGCCGACTCAGACCAAATGGCTGGACTGGGGAAAGGATAATTATGCTACGGTAACCTGGAGCAATGCTCCCGAGGGGCGTTGTATCGCTTTAGGATGGATGAGTAACTGGCAGTATGCCAACAACATACCTACCCTACAATATCGGAGCGCGAATACGATAGCCCGTGATCTGACTCTTTATCGGTCGGGAGAGGAACTGTACCTGAAGAGTACGCCATCGGCAGAAATCAAGAAAGCACGTACAGACAAGGTTAGTGTCCCTTCTTTCAGGGTTTCAGGTCCATACGAAGTGAAAAGCTTGCTTCCGTCCAACGAGGGAGCTTATGAAATAGAAATGACTCTGAATAATGCGGGTGCGTCTAAAATCACTTTCAGTCTGCTGAATGATAACGGGGAAAAGGTAACCATGTATTACGATGTGTTGCGTAAACAGTTTGCAATGGACCGTAGTGAAAGTGGAGAGGTAAGTTTCAGCAAGGATTTTCCGGCCTTGACCGTTGCTCCCGTTGCGGATACAAAAGGTGATATCCGGTTACGTCTGTTTGTTGACCGCTCCAGTGTGGAAGCCTTTGGAGAGGATGGCAAATTTGCCATGACCAATCTGGTTTTCCCGTCTGCTCCTTACAATCGGATGGTGTTTGATTCCGGTACAGGCAAGTTTACGGTGAAGTCACTGACCGTTTATAAACTGCAGTAATTCTTTATTGTATGCATCGTGATAGAATGCGAATCTGTAATCTTATGTGTATTATTGTTTTTTAAAACGAATTTAAATGTCAAACAATCAATTGAAATATGCGAAACTTTTCCCGGTAATGCTCTGTTTCTTTGCCATGGGATTTGTTGATCTGGTGGGAATTGCTTCGAACTATGTGAAGGCGGATTTGAACCTGAGTGATTCACAGGCAAATATTTTTCCGTCATTGGTATTTTTCTGGTTTTTGATTTTTTCCGTACCTACCGGTATACTGATGAACCGTATCGGGCGTAAGAAAACGGTACTTCTGAGTCTGGTAGTTACTTTTGTGTCTTTGCTTCTGCCCATTTTCGGTGACAGCTACGGGCTGATGTTGTGTTCCTTCTCTTTATTGGGTATAGGTAACGCACTGATGCAGACTTCCCTGAATCCGTTGTTGAGTAATATCATTTCCGGTGATAAGCTGGCCAGTTCATTGACTTTCGGTCAGTTTGTGAAAGCCATCGCTTCTTTCCTGGCACCCTATATTGCCATGTGGGGAGCTACCTGTACCATCCCTCAGTTCGGATTGGGCTGGCGTGTACTGTTCCCTATTTACATGATCATTGCCATTCTGGCTATCCTGTGGTTGAGTGCGACTCCGATCGAAGAAGAGAAACCCGACAAGGCTTCCGGTTTTGTGGATTGTCTGAAACTGTTGGGAAATCCTTTCATCATCCTCTGTTTCCTGGGTATCATGTGTCATGTCGGTATTGATGTGGGTACTAACACCACTGCTCCCAAGATTCTGATGGAGCGTCTGGGTATGACGTTGGATGAGGCCTCTTTTGCTACCAGCCTGTATTTTATTTTCCGTACCATCGGTTGTTTTTCAGGCTCTATTATTCTGCAGAAGATTTCTTCGAAGCTGTTCTTCATCATCAGTGTCATCTGTATGTTGGTTGCGATGGTACTGTTGTTTGTTTCCGATGCCCAATATGTCATCTATACGGCTATTGCGCTGATAGGTTTCGGTAATTCGAATGTCTTCTCCATTGTCTTCTCGCAGGCATTACTCTCATTGCCTGAGAAGAAGAACGAGATTTCCGGTCTGATGATTATGGGACTTTTCGGCGGTACGGTATTTCCGTTGCTGATGGGATTTGCCAGCGATGCCATGGGGCAGGACGGCGCTGTTGGCGTAATGACTGTAGGAGTTGTTTATTTACTTTTTTATACCTTAAAAATCAAACATTAATAATATGAATAATACAATCGTAGTAGGAATTGGTGAAGCACTGTGGGATGTGCTTCCAGAAGGAAAGAAAATCGGTGGAGCTCCGGCTAATTTTGCGTATCATGTGTCTCAATTTGGTCTTGACGGACGGACAGTCAGTGCAGTAGGAGAGGATAAGCTGGGTACAGAAATTCTGGAGAATTTTTATGAGAAGAAGCTTTACAGCATGATTGAACGGGTACCTTATCCGACAGGTACCGTGCAGGTAGAACTGGATGCAGAAGGCATTCCATGTTATGATATTAAAGAAGGTGTAGCTTGGGACAATATCCCTTATACTTCAGCGTTGGAAGGATTGGCTAAGCAGACTTCTGCTGTTTGTTTCGGATCGTTGGCGCAGCGGAGTGTCGTATCTCGTGAAACAATCAATAAATTTCTGGATGCGATGCCGGAAGGAAATACTTTGAAGGTCTTTGATATAAATCTTCGTCAGGGATTCTATACCAAGGAGATTCTGTGTAATTCGTTTAAAAGATGTAATGTCTTGAAAATTAACGATGAAGAATTGGTTACGGTAAGCCGTATGTTTGGCTATCCGGGAATTGACTTACAAGACAAGTGCTGGATTCTGTTGGCCAAGTATAATCTGAAGATGTTGATTCTGACTTGTGGTGTGAACGGCAGTTATGTGTTTACTCCGGGAAATGTATCATTTGTGGAAACTCCGAAGGTGGAGGTTGCCGATACGGTGGGTGCCGGTGATTCGTTTACTGCGACTTTCGTTGCTGCCTTGCTGAAAGGTATGCCTATTACAGAGGCACATCGTTTGGCTGTAGAAGTATCGGCATTCGTCTGTACGCAAAATGGTGCTATGCCGGTCATTCCGGATTATCTGAAGGAACGTATGAAATAAAGTGTTTTTAAGTTAGAGAGAGAAGATTGTTGGTGAGGGTCTGGATTGTCAGGATACAATTCCGACCCTCTTTCTTTCGGATATCTTTGAAAATATCAGAACTTATTTTAAAAAGGATATTGAAAATCAATATTCTGCTCCGACGCAAATCTGTGTAATTGTCAGTATTCTTTTTTGTCTCCCTGTCAAAATACAAATAAAAAATAGAGCTTGCTTGCTAGATTAAAGCTTATCGATTACTTTTGTGTTACTTTAAACCTTTCCTATGAAGCATAAAATTTTTATTCTGTTTTTTCTGGGTTTGTTTCTGTGCCTGTCGTTTTCCGCTTGTGAATCAGAGCAGTCTGTTTGGCGTATCGGAGTCTCTCAATGTAGTGATGATGCGTGGCGGACTCAATTGAATAGGGAAATAGAACGGGAAGCCTTGTTCTATCCGGGGGTGTCGTTAGAATTCAAATCGGCTCACGATGACAGTCAACAACAGATTAAAGATATTGAAACGTTGGTCAATGATGGAGTGGATTTGCTGGTTGTAGCTCCGAATGAGGTGTCTGCCATTACTCCGGTCATTGAAAAGATATATCAGAAAGGAATACCGGTGGTACTGGTAGACCGGAAAATTGATTCGGAGTCTTATACTGCTTATGTAGGAGCAGATAATTATGAAATGGGGTACCAGATAGGACAATACATTGTCAACCGACTGGGAGGTCAAGGAAATGTGGTGGAACTGACAGGGTTGAGCGATTCCAGCCCGGCTATGGAGCGTCATCGGGGACTGAAAGAAGCCTTGACCGAATCAGGACATGTTAATTTGTTGGCTACAGTAGATGCCGGATGGAGACTTCAGGATGCCGAACAGGTCTTTGATTCCGTATTGACTTGTTATCCGGAGATTAACCTTGTTTTTGCCCAAAACGACCGGATGGGAGTTGGAGCACGTAATGTGGCTGTCAGAAGAAACCGCAGTAAGGATATGTTATTTGTCGGTGTAGATGCCTTACCAGGAAAGGGACATGGGGTAGAGCTGGTTTCCGATGGACTTTTTGATGCAACGTTCATTTATCCTACAGGTGGTGACTGTGTTATGCAGGTAGCTATGCGGATTCTTCAACACAAGCCGTATGAACGGATGAACCTGTTGTCTACCGCATTGGTCAACCGGGAGAATGCCCGTATCATGTTGATGCAGACCCAGCATATCGAGACACTTGATGGGAAAATTGAGTTGCTGGACAAACAGCTCGATGAATTCTTATTGCGTTATTCATCCCAGCGTATGTTTCTGTTGGCCTGTCTGGTGATTCTGATACTGGTCTGTGTGCTACTTGTTTTTGTCGTACGGGCTTTCTGGACTAAAAAACGAATGAATGCTGAACTTTCAGCCCGGAAAACACAGTTGGAGGAACAGCGTGACCAGTTGATTGAACTTTCCCGAAAACTGGAGGAGGTGACTCATGCCAAGCTGGCTTTCTTTACCAGTGTTTCTCATGATTTCCGCACTCCGCTGACGTTGATTGCCGATCCGGTGGAACAATTGAAGCAGTCGGCTTCATTGAGCAAGAATGACCGTTATCTGTTGGACTTGATAGAAAAGAATGTGACGGTATTGTTGAGACTGATTAATCAGACCTTGGACTTCCGGAAATTCGAAAATGGAAAACTGGAACTGCATCTCAGTTCATTTAATCTGGCCCAAGGTCTGAAGGACTGGACAGAAGCCTTTCGTACGCTTTCATATCGTAAGCATATACATTTTACAGTAGATGTACAGGAAGAGGAGAATGGAAAACTGTATGATGTGGTAGCCGATCCGGAGATGATGGAACGTATCACCTATAACCTGTTGTCGAATGCTTTTAAGTTCACAGCAGATAATGGAGAAATAGCTGTGCGCTTGTCTGCTTTCCAGAAAGAAGAGAAATCTTGGGTTCGTCTGGAGGTTGCCGATACGGGAATCGGTATGCCGGAAGAGCAGTTGACCCATATCTTCGAAAGCTTTTATCAGGTGGATGTGCATGATTCCGGTTCCGGTATCGGGTTGGCTTTGGTAAAGGCCTTTGTGGAGATGCATCACGGAAAAATACGAGTTGACAGTAAGGAGCACAAAGGTACAACCTTTATTATTGATTTGCCGTCGGAACAAGAAGGGGTATTGAATCCTCAGGAGAAACGTGCCAATCTGCTGAATAACCTGAAGGAAGGGGCAGTTCTGGCAGCCGACCAGTCAGAAGTTCATATTGTGCATGAAGAAGTTACTCCCATACCGGATAAAGAGAAAGAAACCGTACTTATTATCGAAGACAATGCGGATGTTCGTCAGTACATCCGAACGCTTTTATCCGGAAAGTATAATATACTGGAAGCGGCAAACGGACAGGAAGGGGTACAGCAGGCTACCAAACATGTTCCTGATGTTATAGTCTGTGATGTAATGATGCCGGTAATGGATGGCTTGGAGTGCTGCCGGATTCTGAAATCGGAATTGCAGACCTCGCACATTCCTGTACTGATGCTTACTGCTTATACTTTGGAGGAACAGAAAATCAAGGGGTATGAATGTGGGGCGGATTCCTATATTTCCAAGCCGTTCTCTGCCAATTTGTTGAAGGTCCGTTTGCATAACCTGTTGGAGAATCATCGGAGGGTACAGAATTTCTTTGCGGACAAATCTGCTGTACAGAAAGAAGGACTGAATCAGGTAGATCAGGGTTTCATCAGCAAACTGCGTCAATTGATAGATGAGGAACTGGGAAATTCGGAAGTAAGTGTGGAAGATTTGGGAGCCAGTCTGGGGTTGGGACGTGTACAGCTCTATCGGAAGACCAAGGCTCTGACCGGATATTCTCCCAATGAGCTTTTGCGCATTGCCCGCCTGAAAAAAGCTGCTTTGTTGCTTTCTACTTCAGAGAAGACTATTTCGGAAGTAACGTACGAGGTCGGTTTTACGTCACCCTCTTATTTTACGAAGTGTTACAAGGAGTATTTCGGGGAAAGTCCGACAGATTTCCTGAAGCGTAAAAGCAATTCCTGAGAAGCTTGGCGGGATTAGTCTGTCGTGCAGCTGCAGTCTATTTCTTAAATCTTCCCAATAAACTGGTCAGGAAAAATTTATTGTGTATCTTTGGCCCCGATTAAGCAGAATAAAATGAAACGATTGATTTTATTGATAAGCCTGTTTGTAAGTATTTCTTTGCAGGCACAGAATATGAAAGAACTGTTTGTTGCCATGCCCGATACGTTGGTTCCGTTGTTGACCAAGGTGAATCGGGAGGATTTCGGTGATTTTCTGGCCAGTAAGATGAAAGCGGAGGTACGTAACCGCTTTGGTAAGACATCCGAAATGACCGAACTGACAGACGATTATCTGTATCTGAAGATGACATCGGTCAGCTCGATGGAGATGAAACTGTTGCCGTTGAAAGACTCTTTGAAAGTCATCTGTGTTGTTCAGACTTATCAGGCTCCGGTTTCCGATAGTAAGGTCAGGTTCTATGATACGGACTGGAAACCGTTGGAGGCCTCCCGTTTCATTGACTTGCCGGCCGATTCCCTTTTCTTCCGTACACCGGCCAATAAAGTCCAGGCTGATTCGTTACAGAATCTGCGTACCCATACTGATATCAGTCTCCAGGAAGCTCGTCTTTCAGCCGATAACCGGACTCTTTTGTTCCGATATACTACTCCTGATTATTTGGATAAGGCAACTTCTGCCAATTTACAGGCATATCTTATCCGGAAACCGTTGCGGTATGTGTGGGAAAACGGACGCTTTATCCGATCCGGTGAATCGGAATAAAGATGATTCGGAAACCGAAGCCGGTATCTTGTGAATTTTCTGAAAGGTAAGGTGCCGTTTTTTATGACAGAACATTCATTTTACTGCTTGATTTTGTGAAAAATAGGCTCGCAAGGAAAAATGTTGTAAAATGCATAAAAAAGGTTAATTCCCTTTGGCTGTCTGAAAAGAAAAATGTAATTTTGGCTCAACGTTTGCAAACCAGACGTTGCAAACGGTTCCTTAAAGTTGAATTGTTTCAAACCGGTGATGGTATTCTCATAGCAGACACTGTTTCCTGAGGTTTCCTTGTCTGTGTCTATACCTGCTGAAAAATATTATAAACGTAATGATTTTAAAATGTATTAGAACCGTAGCGTTAGCTGCACTGGCTTTGGTAAGTGTGAATGTCTCTGGACAGGATTTGCTCGCCCGCCAGGCACCTATCGACAGAAAATTAAAAGCAGTTGATTCATTGGCCTTGATTCGTCAGATTAAGGCAGAAAAATCGGTCTATCCGGCTTATTCCCTTTATCCGAACTGGAGCAACGAACGGGTACACGCCTATGGAAATACGGTAAATGTACCAGATAGCTTCCGGATTGATTTGACGGGATTCTGTATGCCGACCACTCATACACAGATTACATCCAAATGCGGACCGCGGTGGCGGAGAATGCACAATGGACTGGATATCAAGGTGTACATCGGAGATACGATTCGCGCAGCGTTCGACGGAAGAGTCCGGATGGTGAAATATGAACGCCGCGGTTATGGAAAATACGTTGTTATCCGTCACGATAACGGATTGGAAACTATCTACGGGCATCTATCCAAACAGATTGTAAAAGAAGACGAATACGTTAAGGCCGGCGACCCCATCGGTTTGGGAGGAAATACAGGCCGTTCTACCGGTTCGCACCTTCATTTTGAGACTCGCTTCTTGGGCGAGGTCATTAATCCGGAATTCCTGTTCGATTTCCCGAAACAAGATATTGTAGCCGACAATTACCTCTTTGTAAGAGGGGCTAACCGTTATGATTACCAGCGTAAGCGTCTGGATGTAGCCTTGAAGGAGGCTAAGGCAGAGTCTGTATCTTCGAAGGATAAGGCGACTTCACAGAAGCAGGCTGGGAATTCAATCAGATATCACAAGATTCGTAAAGGTGATACGTTGGGACGTATTTCCCGTATCTATCACGTTCCTATCGACCGTCTGTGCAAGATGAACGGAATCAAGCGTAATACGGTTCTGCGTATAGGACAAGTGTTGAGATGTTCATAATTCTTTAAAAGATTCTTCATAAAGGGCGGAAAGTGTACTACTTTTCCGCCTTTTTTATTGGGCACTTCGCTGAAAAAAAGTAACTTTGCCATCTATTCAGAGAGAAGATGGAAGATACAAAACAACAGTTTGAGCATGTCATAGCAATTTGTCGGGATCTGTTCGTCAAGAAGCTTCATGACTATGGGGCTGCGTGGCGGATTATGCGTCCTTCGTCAGTAACCGACCAGATTTTCATTAAGGCAAACCGTATCCGAAGTATTGAAATCAAAGGTGTTGCGTTGGTGGATGAAGGTATACGTCCTGAATTTATTGCCATTGTGAATTATGGTATTATCGGTTTGATTCAGTTGGAACTGGGCTGTGCCGATAAGGATGATTTGGGAGAGAAGAAGGCGGTGGAACTGTACGATAAGTATGCCAACCAGGCGTTGGAACTGATGTTGATGAAAAATCACGATTACGATGAGGCTTGGCGTAGCATGCGTATAACTTCGTATACAGATTTGATTTTGATGAAGATATACCGGACGAAACAGATTGAATCCTTGGGGGGAGAAACTTTGGTTTCGGAAGGAGTGGATGCCAATTACATGGATATGATTAACTATGCAGTTTTCGGGCTTATCAAATTGGAATTTGGCGAATAACAGGTTCGTTTATAAGGCTATAGGAATATGGGCGAATGTATGCCGATTTGTGTTGGCTGCAGTCTTCCTGTTTTCTGGTTTTGTGAAGGCGAACGACCCGTTGGGAACAGTCTATAAATTGCAGGATTATCTGGAAGCCTGGGGATTACCGGAGTGGAAAGATACATTGATACCGTACATCGGTTCGATGACTATGGGAGCTTTTGAATTTACGATGGGTATTTATCTGTTGTTCGGTATCCGGCGTAGGGTGTCCAGTATACTGGTCCTTCTGTGTATGTGTTTCATGACCCCGCTGACATTGTGGCTGGCACTTGATAATCCGATTTCCGATTGCGGCTGTTTCGGCGATGCGGTGATTTTGACAAACTGGGAGACTTTCGGTAAGAATGTAATTCTGTTGATTGCTGCGGTCAGTGCTTACCGATGGAACAGACGGCTTGTCAAATTCGTGACCGATAAGGTGGATTGGCTGATTGGCTTGTACACCATTGGTTCCATTTTGTTCTTTTCGTTGTATTGCCTGACTCATCTGCCGATATTGGATTTCCGTCCGTATTACATCGGAGCAGATATCCGTCAAGGTATGGAAATACCGGAAGGAAAGAAACCACCGGTGTATGAAACCCGTTTCATTTACGAGAAGGATGGAGTACAGAAAGAATTTACAATCGATAATTTTCCTTCGGATTCTACGTGGAAATTTATCGATTCCAAGACAATCCTGAAGGAAAAGGGATACGAACCGCCCATCCATGACTTTACAATCGTATCGCAGGAAGATGGTAGTGATTTGACGGATGAGATATTGGATGACGAAAGCTATACCTTCCTGTTGGTAGCTCCTTGGTTGAGACAGGCCGATGAGGGCGCGATGGATTTGATTAACGAATTGTATGACTATAGTGTGATACATGGTTACCGCTTTTTGTTCCTGACTGCATCCGGAGATCAGGATATTGCTTTCTGGCAGGAGAATACAGGTGCCGAATATCCGTTTGCTTTGATGGATGAAATCACGCTGAAGACCATGGTACGTTCCAATCCGGGAGTGATACTGTTGCAGCAAGGTGTAGTGGTCAATAAATGGAGCGCTTCGCAGATTCCTGATGAGTATCAGTTGCACGATGCCCTGGATAAGTTGGATATCGGGCAAGTGAACCGGAAGACAGTGACTCATAAAGTTGTTGAACTGGTGGCATGGTTCGTATGTCCGTTGCTGTTCTTCACTTTGCTCGACTTGATCTGGTTGCGGATCAAGGCGGTCCGTAAGAAACGGCGTGAAGACACAGAACGGGAGGAAACAAAAACAGCTGAATAATATAAAAGTTATCTATTAACCCTTTAAAAATAAAATAGAAATGAGAAAAAACATTGTAGCAGGTAACTGGAAAATGAACAAGAACCTGCAGGAAGGTATTGCTTTGGCTAAAGAATTGAATGAAGTATTGACAGCAGACAAACCAAACTGCGACGTAATTATCTGTACTCCGTTCATTCATTTGGCTTCTGTTACTCCGATTGTTGACAGTTCTATCATCGGTGTAGGTGCAGAAAACTGCGCTGACAAGGTTTCAGGTGCATATACTGGTGAAGTTTCAGCTGAAATGGTAGCTTCTACAGGTGCTCAGTATGTTATCTTGGGTCACTCAGAACGTCGTGCTTACTATCACGAAACAGTTGAAATCCTGGCAGAAAAAGTTAAATTGGCTTTGGCTAACAACTTGAAGCCTATCTTCTGTATCGGTGAAGTATTGGAAGAGCGTGAAGCTAACAAGCAGAACGAAGTTGTAGAAGCTCAGTTGGCTTCTGTATTCTCTTTGTCTGCTGAAGACTTCGGTAAGGTTATCTTGGCTTACGAACCGGTTTGGGCTATCGGTACAGGAAAGACTGCTACTCCGGAACAGGCTCAGGAAATCCACGCTCACATCCGTTCTTTGGTTGCTGCTAAATACGGTCAGGAAGTTGCTGACAACACTTCTATCCTGTACGGTGGTAGCTGCAAGCCTTCCAATGCAAAAGAACTGTTTGCTAATCCGGATGTAGACGGTGGTCTGATTGGTGGTGCTGCTTTGAAGGCTGCTGACTTCAAGGGTATTATCGATGCTTTCAAATAATTGAATTATAAGTTTGGGAGTCTGTATGCAGCATTGGCTGCATACAGCTCCTTTTATTTCATCTTTTAAACGTATGGTTTTCATGAAATATCTGTTATCCATTCTCTTTTTCTTCGGAGTTTCTGTCTTGTATGCACAGCAACGTAATATCATTACGGAATTGCAGACAAGGAAGGCGGGTGAAGGGGTCATTACGATTCATCAGGACCCTCAGATAGCGAATCTGGTAGGTACTGTACAGCTTTCTTCGGCTTCTGCTTCGGATGCACGTACCATCAAGACACGAGGATACCGTGTACAGGTGTATGCAGGCAATAATTCCCGTCAGGCACGTAGCGAGGCGAACCGTGTGGCCAACAAGGTGAAAGAGCAATTTCCGGATATGCCGATATATACGTATTTCCAGCCTCCCAGATGGTTATGCCGTGTAGGTGACTTTAAGAGTGTGGAGGAAGCGCATAGCGCCATGCGTAAACTGAGAGCAACAGGTGATTTTAAAGAAGTGACTATTGTCCGTGAACAAATTAATTTACCCATAGAATGATTGATACAAATTTGATGAGCTGGCCGGAAGATAAGGTGCAGAAACTGATGGAGCATTATAAAGATGTTCTGACCTTGTTGGGAGAAGATGCCGGACGTGAAGGGCTGTTGAAGACTCCGGAACGTGTAGCCAAAGCGATGCTGACATTGACACGTGGTTATGCGGTAGACCCACGCGAAGTCTTGAATTCTGCCAAATTTCAGGAAGAATACAAGCAGATGGTGATTGTAAAGGACATTGATTTCTTCTCGATGTGTGAACATCACATGCTTCCTTTCTATGGGAAAGCCCATGTGGCATATATACCGAACGGATACATTACCGGTCTGAGCAAGATAGCCCGTGTAGTGGATATTTTTTCACACCGTTTACAGGTCCAGGAGCGTATGACACTTCAGATAAAGGAATGTATTCAGGAAACGCTGAATCCGTTGGGGGTTATGGTAGTCGTAGAGGCTAAGCACATGTGTATGCAGATGCGGGGAGTCGAAAAGCAGAATGCCATCACAACGACTTCCGACTTTACCGGTGCATTCAATCAGGCCAAGACACGTGAGGAATTCATGAATCTGATTCGTAGCGGATATTGACATTTTTTTATGTCATAATTTCAAGATGACCCGGTCGCCTGCCTTTTGTGCCATCAGACTTTGGGTCTCATGCAGTTCCTTGTATCGTTGCATCATTTCCATACACCGTTGCGGGTCATTGGCGATGTTGGGGTCTGCCAGGGAGCGGAGAATCTGTGCCAGTTCTTCCTCTACAATGGACAGTTTGAAGTCGAGCAGCAAACGTGGTATCAGTTCGTAGAGCCGTTCCTCATCGGTGATGATTTTCTGCGCTTTTGAGTGATATTTGCTTAACTGATAGCGGTCGCTTACCAGGTTGGCGGCCAATTGACTGATTTCGGCTTCCGGATGGGTTATGAAATAACGTTCAGCCGAGAAACCGGTATCCTGTTCATGCCGGATGGCTTCTTCCAGAATCCGTCGGTGCAAGGCATCATGGAAGCGGATGTTGTCTGCTTTCAGGTCGCTGTCTATGAGGTCGATGACCGTTCGTGGAACCGTTTCTCCGTCTTCGGTCTCTTCGTAACAGGCTACTTTCTCCCCGTATCGAATCAGCATGCGTACCAGCTCCTCTTCTTTGGCGTAGAAGAGTTTCTTCTCGTTACCCTCTGTCGGGATGTACGATTGGTAGCTATCCGGAACTTCGGGTATGTTTCCTTCGTTCTGAGGTGGAAGTATGGAGTCTGTCGGAGGCATGTACGCCTCTGCGGGAATAACTGATTCGTCCAGAACCGGTACTTCAGTGGGAGGAGGGAAATTTCCTTCGGTGTAAGCCGGTGCGGTTGAAGTTTCGGCAGAGGAGGGTAGGGCAGGGCTTTCCTGACGCTGGGCGTTCATGTCCGTACGCTGTTGGCGGAGTTTCTGTCGTTGCTGCTCCTTGAATTTGTTTTCTCTGGCCTGTTCTATCAGTTTGGCTGTTGCTTCTACCAGAATCTTCTCTTCCATCTGCAGCAATTGGCTGCATTCACGGATGTAGACAGACCGTACGATGGCATCAGGAATGACCGAAATGCTTCGTACAATACTGGAAATCAGTGATGCCCGTTTAATGGGGTCTTTTCCGGCTTCTTCCATCAGCAGGTTCGTTTTGAAGCGGATAAAATCTACCTCATGTTCGTTGATGTAAGCCTGGTAGTCGGTAGCGTTGTGTTTGCGGGCAAAGCTGTCGGGGTCATCTCCGTCCGGTAGCAGACAGACCTTGATGTTCATACCTTCTTCCAACAGCATGTCGATACCTCGGATACTGGCCTTGATACCGGCACCGTCGCCGTCGTATAATACGGTGATGTTGTTTGTAAAGCGATGAATCATCCGGATTTGTTCGGAGGTCAGGGCTGTACCCGATGAGGCTACCACGTTCTCGATACCGCTCTGATGCATGGAAATGACATCGGTGTATCCTTCTACCAGGAAACAGCGGTCCTGGCGGACAATTGCCTGTTTGGCGAAATAGATGCCGTACAGTTCCCGGCTCTTGTGGTAGATTTCCGATTCCGGTGAATTGACGTATTTCATCTGCACATTCTTGGTCTGTGCGCTCAGCACACGCCCTCCGAAGGCCACCACTTTGCCCGACAGGGTATGTACGGGGAAGATGACACGTCCCCAGAAACGGTCCCGTAAACTGCCGTCATCCTTGCGGTAACAGAGTCCGGTTTTGACCAGGAAGTCTTCCTTGTATCCCTTGCGGATAGCTTCCTTGGCCAGCGCATCGTGACTGTCTGTACTGTATCCGAGCTGGAATTTCTTGATGATGTCATCCCGGAAGCCACGGCCGCGCAGGTAAGTCATACCGATGCGTTGTCCGTCAATGTTGTTGTAAAGGATGTCTTGGAAGTATTCGGCCGCAAACTGATTGACGACGAAAAGGCTTTCCCGCAAGCTGTGTGCCTGTTTCTCTTCTTCTGTCAGTTCACGTTCCTTGATTTCGATGTTGTATTTCTTGGCCAGCCATTTCAGCGCTTCGTAATATGAAAGTTGTTCGTGCTCCATGATGAAATGGACCACATTCCCACCTTTTCCGCAACTGAAACATTTGCAGAGGCCTTTGCTGGGCGATACACTGAAGGAAGGGGTTTTTTCATTGTGAAACGGACATAGACCGATGTAGTTGACACCCCTGCGGCGGAGTGTAACGAATTCGGACACGACATCAACAATCTGTGCGGCATCCAAAATACGGTCTATGGTGGCTTGGTCAATCATGATTTGAAATTTAAAAGAAATGGAATATTCAATTCTTTAGCAGCAGTGTTTCCAACTCCTGATAGTCTGCTGCCAGGTAGGTAGCTCCGGCTTCTGTCAGTTCTTCTGCGTCGCCGTAACCGTAGAGTACTCCGATAGAGTCCAGTCCTACTTCGTTGGCTCCTATGATATCAAATTTCCGGTCGCCTATCATCACGATTTCTTGTATATTTTCAATGCCTAGAGTCTGGATGATGTTACGGATGACGTCTGCTTTAGTATGCAGGGTACCCGCTTCATCTCTGGCACCAATATAATCGAAATAAGGAGCCAGTTTGAAGTGTTCAGTTACTCGTTGAGCCATGATGATTTTTTTCGAGGTAGCAAGGACTAGCACTTTTCCGGCATCTTTCATTTTTTGCAGAAAATTGAAAACACCTTCATAAGGTTCTGCTTCATATGCTCCCAGTCTGGCATACCGTTCCCCGTAGATGCGTGTGGCCTCATGTACTTGTTCTGAAGTGAGATGATAGAAGTTCCGAAAGGAATCTTCTAAAGGTGGACCTACAAACGGGCGTAAGTTTTCCAGATTTTCTATGTTGATACCAAAGTGGCGTAACGCATGTTGGGCACAGCGTTCAATACCTTCGCCTGATTTCATCAAGGTTCCATCTAAATCAAAAAACAAGTATCTGTAATTCTTTCCGGTAGTCATTCTTTCGAGTGTTTTTTAAGCTATAGAAACAGAGTGTATACATAGTATACTCGCCAATATGTCTGCAAAGGTAGTAAAAAGGCCGAAAAAGAAAAGTAGAAAAACTACCAATTACTGTCGCAGGTCTATTCAATACAATAAAAAAAGAGAATTCTCTTTGTGGAGAATTCTCTTTATATAAAATGAACCGATGTTCAATGATTATTTGATGTTCGGGTTCAGCTTGTTCCATTCAGCTACTGGAGGAAGAACGCCCATAGCAATAACTTCGTCACGCAGAGCGCACAAGTGTTCGTAGCTCTTGTCCAAAGCAGCCTGTTCTTCTGCAGTGCCATTCAGTGCAGCACAGTGGCAACCGTCAGCTGTAATAGAAGTTTCCCAAGCCATCATGATATGATCGTACTTTTCGTTAGAAACATAAGTACCTGCCGGCCAGCGGAATGCTTTACCACCCATAGCAGCGCCGATCATTTCGATAGAAACGTATGACGGACTCTGGAATGATGAACGACCACGCAAAGCAATGATGTTTGCGCCACCCTTAGTAACTTTCTGCTGGATTTCAGCCCACTGTTCTTTAGTCAGAGCGTCAGTGCCGATAATGTCAGTCAAAGGTTTGCCATTAACTTTTGCTGTTGATGCAAATACGGCCATCTGTTCGCCGTGACCACCGTAAGTACGGCAGTTTTCAACAGCGTCCATAGATACACCGAAGTGTTTAGCCAGTTCGCTACGCAGACGAGTAGAATCAAGAGCAGCCAAAGTAGTAACCTGACCAGGTTTCAAACCAGAATACAGCAGAGTAATCAAACCAGTGATGTCAGCCGGGTTGAAGATAACAACGATGTGTTTAACATCCGGACAGTACTGTTTAACGTTCTTACCGAATTCTTCAGCGATAGCAGCATTACCTTTCAGCAAGTCTTCACGAGTCATACCAGCTTTACGAGCTGCACCACCTGAGTTTACGATATATTTAGCACCAGTCAGCGCTTCTTTGATATCTGAAGTGAAGGTAACGTTAACACCTTCGAAACCGCAGTGGAACAATTCTTCAGCAACACCTTCCAAACCTGGAGCGTACGGGTCGTACAAACAGATGTTAGGAGTTAAGCCCATCATGATAGCAGTCTGAGCCATGTTAGAACCGATCATACCGGCAGCACCAACAATGGTAAGTTTTTCGTTTGTTACAAAATTCATAATGCTTATTATTTAAGTTATGTATATAATGTTTGCTTTTTTCTTCTTGCGCTACAAAGATAAAAAGTTCTTCTTGAAAACCCAATCATTTAAGAAAGGAAATATCAATGGAAAAAAAGGCTTTCTACTTGATTACGGAAAAATTTCACTATTTTTAAAAGAAGCATTCTTCATTTTGCTAACAGCAGGTAGCATTTCTGTGCTAGAAGGGCTAATTAATAAAATTAAGGTGTATATCATGTGTGATATATTCTCATTGCTTTTGAATCATATATTTTTTGTCGGAGTATGGAAGAAATGTGGCGTAAGCGGATTGTTAACAGGATGAAATCTGTAAGAAATATTCGTGGCATATTTTTGCGGCTGTAAAAGATATAGAGCATGATAAGCACGAATAAGATGATTTTGGCAGCCTCTATGCTGGTGACAAGTCTCAGCGCGCAGGCTTTTACAGTAAAAGGAGTGGTGATTGACCGTTCGACGAAAGAACCGCTGATAGGAGCTACCGTCCAGGTTAGCGGTACTACAGTTGGGGCTATAACTGATATGGACGGACGTTTCGAACTAGACCGGATTGCTGGTGAAACTTGTACATTGGTTGTACAATATGTTTCATATAAGACCGAACAGATTCAGGTACAGAAAGGACAGTCGCAGGAACTGGTCATTGCTTTGGCGCCTGATAATCAGCAGTTGGATGAGGTGACTGTGGTGGCTAAGAAGAATCTGGAAAATGAACGTGCCTTGATGATGGAACGTCAGAAATCAAGTGTAGCTATCGAGAACATTGGTGCCAAGGAAATGAGTGCCAAAGGCATCTCGAATGTAGAGGAAGGTGTCAAGAAGATTACTGGAGTTTCCATTGCCTCGGCAGGACAGATTATTGTGCGTGGATTGGGCGACCGCTACAGTACGACTACTCTGAACGGACTTCCCATTGCTTCGCCGAATCCGGACAACAAGTTGATTCCGTTGGATTTGTTCCCAACTTCTACTGTAAAGAATATTACAGTAAGTAAGGTGTACGAGGCAAATGCTTTTGCCGATTATTCAGGTGCACATATCGATATCGGGACGAAAGAGCAGACGGGTGAGGATTTCTTCAGTGTTTCGTTCAATACTGGTGGAAAGTTCAATACGTTAGGAAAAGAAATGTATCGGATGGACCATGAAGGAACTTTGTTTAAGACTCCTTCGCTGGATAGCCGTTTGCGGGATATGGAGTTGGCCGATTTTGAGGATTATGCTCAGACGAATCCGTTGTTTCATACCAGTTTTGATGTTTCCAGAAAACATGCATTGCCGGAGTTTGGTGGAAATGTCGGTTTCGGTAAGAATTTTGATTTGGGAAGTGGTAAGTTGAGTGTCCTTGCATCGTTAGGTGTCAGTAACGAACAGCAGGCTATGATGGATGCCAGTGTACGTACGCTGGAAGCTACCGGTACTACTCTGAATGATTTCACTTATGACAGTTATTCGAATGAACTGAAAATAGCCGGTTTGGGAAGTTTGGGATATAGTTTCCGTGGACAGGACCAGTTGAGTTATACCTTTTTTTATGCGCGGAATGCCATCGATAATTATATGCGGCGTGAAGGTTATGACTATGAGGACCATAATCTGTTGGGTAGCAACAGCGTAACACATATTTATGGTTTGCAGAATCACCAACTGAGTGGAAAACATTTCTTCGGCGATAAATGGGGATTACATTGGGGAGGTTCTTATAGCAAAACTACCAGTGATGAGCCGGACCGTAGGCAGATAATGTTTATCCGGAAAGATAATACATTAGAACTGTTCAAACTGAACCGCCAGGAAACGATGCGTTATTTCGGTACATTGGATGAGAAGGAATGGGTAGGTAATCTGATGGGTGAATATAAGTTTGGTGCACAGAATAAATTGCAGGGAGGATTTACTTACAAAGACAAGACTCGCGATTATTTCTCTACCCGTTTCTATTATAACCTGAACAAGTTGAATCCGACTATCAGTAGCGAAGAAGACATCTATACACCTTCTGATTTTCTGAATCAGGAAAGTATCGAAAACGGCGAAGTTTCCATTACCCGTTCACAGCAGCCTAAGGACAGGTACTCAGCTGGAAACCGTATTTATGCAGGATATCTTCTGGCAGACATCTATCCGGTGGAAGCCTTGCTGGTAAATGTTGGACTCCGTTATGAAAGCAGTAAACAGTGGGTCAATTATGCTGAAGACGGGGGTACCTTGCAACGAAGAGACCTGAACAGCAACGATTTGTTTCCGGCCATGAACCTTCGTTATCAGTTTAATAAGGAAAACAGTCTGCGTTTTTCATTCTCACGTACCGTAACCCGTCCTTCGTTTATCGAAATGGCTCCGTTCCTGTATCAGGAATCTTATGGATCAGCTCAAATCCGAGGTAATGCCGATTTGCAGAACGGATATAACTATAACCTGGATTTGCGTTATGAATTGTTTAAGGAAAACGGAAACATGTTCTCTGTAACAGCTTATTATAAGCATCTGGAGAATCCGATCGAACAGATACAGGAACTTTCAGGTGGAGCTACAGTACATTCTTTCCAAAATGCCAGCAACGGTATGGCAACCGGACTGGAAATTGAGTTCCGTAAAGAGTTGCTTCGTGAACTTCGTTTGGGCGCAAATGCTTCGTTCATGTATACCGATGTGAAACTGCCTGAAGGTGGGGCATATACCAATACACAGCGCGCCTTGCAGGGAGCTTCTCCTTATCTGGTGAATGCAGATATAACCTATAGTCCGCGTTTTGGTGAAGACCAACAGCTGAACGCAGCTCTGGTATATAATCTGCAAGGACCCCGTATACAGTCAGTAGGTATTTCAGGTTTGGGTGATGTGAAACAGCAGCCTGTACATACATTGAATTTTGTAGGAAGTTTTACCTTCAGTAAGAGAGTAGCAGTTAAGCTACAGGTGAATGATTTGCTTAATCAGCCGGTTATCTTCAAGCAGGAGGTTCCTTCTACCGGCGAGAAAGTAGAGGTGGAACGTTTCAAGCGGGGTAGTAGTTTCGAATTGGGAATAACGTATACTTTGTAATATAAATTCAGATAACTAACTATTAATTAAAAGTTTTGTATATGAAAAAGAACTGGAAATTTGCAACGATGGCTTTGGTTGCCGGAATGTCACTGTTTGCTGTATCTTGTAGTGATGATACACCGGCTAATGAAAATGGCGGTGATAATGGGGGTAACGAAGAAACCTATGTGCTTGATAAGGATATCACAGAAAATCTGACTTTGGAAACAGGAAAGAGTTATACGCTGAATGGAGGTATTCATGTAAAGCCAGGGGTAACACTGACCATTCAGCCGGGAGTGACTCTTACAGCCAAATATGACGATAAGGTAGATTATATTCTGGTAGAACAGGGAGCAAAGATTGATGCGCAGGGTACAGCTTCTCAGCCTATCATCATGACTTCAGAGAAGAAAGAACCGGGAGCATGGGGTGGTCTGCATATCTGTGGTTATGCACATACCAACAACGGAACAGGAAGCTCTGAGATTGGAAATGCTGCATACGGTGGCAGTGATGACAGCGATAATTCTGGTATCTTGAGATATATCCGTCTGGAATATACCGGATATGCTTTCGATGAAGAACACGAAGCCAACGGTGTTTCATTCTACGGGGTAGGAAACGGTACGACAGTAGAACATTTGCAGGCTTACATGGGATCGGATGATGGTTTCGAATTCTTCGGAGGTTCGGTAAATGTGAAATATCTGGTGGCTACTGACTGTAGTGACGACTCGTTCGACTGGACAGAAGGTTGGAACGGTAAAGGACAGTATCTGGTAGCTTATCAGGCCAATGAAAATGAACTGGGTTATGCCTGTGATTGTCTGATGGAATGTGATAATAACGGTACGAACTATGCAGCATCGCCGGTAGCACATCCTGTTCTTTCAAATATTACATTGGTAGGAAACGGCAGTGACAGTCAAGGTATGCGCTTGCGTGCAGGTACCGAAGTGGAATTGTATAATGCCATTATTGTAGGAAAAGGCAAACCGCTGACTGTTGAGACGGCTGAAACAGAGAATGCCTTGAAGAATGGTACTTCAAAATTGGAATATGTAACTATCAGTGGAGAACTCTCTTCGAAAGAAAACATTTATACGAATGCAGATTTTGTCGGAATCGAAACAAATCAGACAAATGTCACTCCTTTACTGACCAATTATTATGTGGGTACAGTAGCTGGAGGAACAAAAGTGAACGATAGTTTCTTCGATACAGCTGAATACCGTGGAGCTGTTCCGGCCGATAATGACTGGACAGCAGGATGGACATTGACCAGTGGAACAGAAGCAGCAGTAGAACCGGAAACTTTACAGGGTGAACTGACAGGAGAGAAGACTTTGTCTCAAGGACAGACTTATTACCTGACGGGTGAATATACCGTAAAGGCTGGAGCTACCTTGAATATAGAACCGGGAGTGACACTGATAGCCAAGCATGATGATGTAGTAGATTATATTCTGATTGAACAGGGAGCAAAAATCAATGCAGAAGGTACTGCTGACGCACCGATTGTCATGACTTCCGAAAAGAAAGAACCGGGAGCATGGGGTGGTCTGCACATCTGTGGCTATGCACATACGAACGCTGCCGGAGGTACAGGAAAATCTGAAATAGGTAATGCTACTTATGGTGGCAATGACGACAATGATAATTCTGGTGTGCTGAAATACATTCGTTTGGAATATACAGGATATGCTTTCGATGAGGAACACGAAGCCAATGGCGTTTCGTTTTACGGTGTAGGAAATGGTACGACGGTGGAACACCTGCAGGCTTATCAGGGATCTGACGATGGTTTCGAATTTTTTGGCGGATCTGTGAATGTAAAATATATGGTGGCTACGGATTGTAGTGACGATTCATTCGACTGGACTGAAGGCTGGAACGGAAAAGCACAATTCCTGGTTGCTTATCAGTCAACGGAAGATGAGTTGGGTTATGCCTGCGACTGTCTGATGGAATGCGACAATAACGGTTCAAATTATGCTGCTACTCCGGTTGCTCATCCGGTTATTGCCAATGCGACTCTTGTCGGTAACGGTGGCGATGCACAGGGAGTACGTCTGCGTGCCGGTACACAGGTAGAGCTGTATAATACCTTGATTACTGGAAAAGAAAAACCGTTGACAGTAGAAACTGCCGAAACTGAAAATGCCTTGAAGGAAGGTACTTCCAAACTGGAATATGTAGCTATCAGCAAGGAACTGACATCGAAGGAAAATATCTATACAAATGCTGATTTTGCACAAGCTACCGGAAACCTTACCAACCAGACATTCTCATGGACAGATAAGTATGTAGGTACTGCAGATGGAGGCAAAGACTTGTCGGCTGATTCCTTCTTTACAAAAACAAATTATAAAGGTGCAGTAAAGGCCGATGAAGACTGGACTGCAGGCTGGACATTGTAAGTTGTTTCTGATTAGGGCATAGTTGATTTTTAGTTAGGGGAATGTGGGGCTCGGTGAAGAGCCCCACATTTGTTTGTATTGATAGGAATCAGATTGGTATAACGGGTGGTATGAATATAAAAAAACACCCGAACTTATATTTCGGGTGTTTTGTAAATCCTTTAATTATCAATGTCTTTTTTCGTGGAGCTGGAGGGAGTCGAACCCTCGTCCAAACGAGGAAGCCATACGCTTTCTACATGCTTATCTCTGCCTTCGGTTTTCGTGCATAAGCAAGACCAGAGCCACCCACTTATACCTTAGTCCCTAAAACTTCATCCCGGCCTCGGAACCCGGCCGGAACTATTCCCGAATTTACTGCACCGCTGGACCAAACGCTTCGGAACAAGAGCTTTTGAGCGATGTCTCGTTCCCATCACTGTGACGGGAATAAAGTTAATCTACTATACTTCGATTAAGCAGCGAGAGCATAAGATTCGTTGCCAGATAATTGTTCAGTAACTGAGATTATAGTGCAAATCACTGACGCACTGCATGCTTACATACCACATCTCTCGCTGTCAAAACCAAACAACCCCAAGTCTGTGATAATATCTGAATGCAAAGATACGAAATATTTGTGATTTTGCCAAAATGTAATGGATTTTAATTATTTTTGAAAGCTTTTACAGAAAATCAAACCATAAGGAATATGAAGACATTGATAGGTGTATGTATGGCCGCTATGGCCTTGACAGGAAGCAGTTGTATGGGAAGTGCCAAACAGACAGAGGCTGTTTCTGCAGAGAATACAGATTCGTTATATTATCTGCTGGTGGGAAGTTATGCCCAACCGCAGGAGGAAGGCATCCGTGTGTATGTATTCAATCAGGAGACCGGGAAAGGAACATACCGGAGCGGATTCTCCGGTATTTCGAACCCTTCATTTCTAACTCCTTCGGCCGATGGGAGCCGGGTGTATGCAGTGGGTGAGGATGAAGGAGTGACTTCTACCGCCAACGCATTGACTTTCGACCGTGAGAAAGGAATGCTTTCTTTGGTGAATACACAACCGACGAAAGGAGGGGCTCCTTGTAACATCGTGTTGAGTCCTAAGGAAGATTACGTGTTGACTGCAAATTATATGGGAGGGAATGTAACAGTATTCCCGGTAGGGAAAAACGGTGAACTTTTGGAGGGCGATACACTGGATTTTTCCGGACACGGTCCCGATAGTGAACGACAGGCTCAACCGCACTTGCATTGCGTACTCTTTACACCAGATAACCGCTTGATGTTGGCCAATGATTTGGGTACTGACTGTATTCATGTTTTTCCGGTAAACGATAAGCAAGGTAAGGGATTGTTGGATCGTACAGCTGCATACGATGTCCAGTTAACTTCGGGAGCAGGTCCACGGCATACTTGCTTTGCGCCCGACGGGAAGCATGCGTACCTGATTACGGAACTTTCAGGAGATGTCATTGTGCTTTCTTACGATGAAATGAAGTTGGATACCATCCAGACCATCAAGGCTGATACGCTCGATGCACGGGGTAGTGCGGATATCCACATATCGCCGGACGGTAATTTTGTTTATGCTTCAAACCGTTTGAAGGGAGACGGTATTGCTATTTTCTCGGTCAATCCGGAAGACGGTACCTTGGATAAGGTGGGATATCAGTCTACGGGAATTCATCCGCGTAACTTCATCATCACGCCGAACGGTAAATTTCTGTTGGTAGCCTGCCGGGATACCAATGAGATTCAGGTATTTGCCCGCAATACTGAAACTGGATTACTGGAGAATACCGGCGAAAGAATTGAAATGTCGAAACCGGTTTGTCTGAAATTCGTTTCCATGAATTGAAGTTACAGCTCCGGATTATAGGAGATGAAAAGAGCTTGACACCCACAGAGGAAATGTCAAGCTCTTTTTATTTATGGAAAACGTCCGTTTGTTTCAGTCAGAACGTCCGTTCGTTTGAATGAGAACGTTTAGGCGTTTGAGGTAAAACGTCCGTTTGTTTTTTATTTCTGGTCTGTCATCTGGTAAACCAGTGTACCACCTTTCATGATATCGGCGTGTGAGATGAAGTTTTTGGTATACGGTTCGCCGTTCAGTGTGATGCTCTTTACGTACTTGTTGGTTTCAGAGAGTCCTTCTGCCTTGATGGTGAAGGTCTTTCCGTCGGCCAAGTGAAGTACGAATTCCGGCATCTGAGGGGCGCCAAATACATATTCGCCGCTTACCGGATTCACCGGATAGAATCCCATGGCTGAGAACATGTACCAGGCAGACATCTGACCGCAGTCGTCGTTTCCGCACAGACCGTCGGGTTCCGGACGATACTGGGTGTCGAAAATTTCACGGATCAGTTCCTGGGTACGTGCCGGTTTGCCAGCCAACGCATAGAGGTAAGTTACGTGATGGCTCGGTTCGTTACCATGGGCATACTGGCCAATCAGACCGGTTACGTCGGCTTGAGTGGTTTCCAGTTTCAACGTGAAGAAGGTATCCAGTTTGGCAGTGAAGGCATCAGCACCTCCCATCAGTTCAATCAGTCCCGGAACATCGTGCTGTACATGCCAGGTATATTGCCAGGCATTTCCTTCGGTATAGTCGCCACCGGTACTTTCAGCATGTCCTACCAGACTCGGGTTGAACGGAGATTTCCAGCTTCCGTCGGACTTGCGTGGACGCATGAACTTCGTTTCGGGGTCGAACAGGTTCTTGTAATATTCAGCACGTTTGCCGAAGTAGGCCGCGTCTTCTGTCTTGCCCATGCGGGTAGCCATATCGGCGGCTGCATAATCATCGTATACACTTTCCAACGAAGAAGATACTGATTCGGCTTCGGTCAGGTCGGTCGGGAAATATCCGTATTTGGTATAGTTTTCCCAGTTGGATTTCAACTTGTGTGAGATAGTCTGGGTACGTTTGATGGCCTGGAAAGCCCGTTCGGCATCGAAGCCCTTGAAGCCTTTGGCGTATGCTTCTGCTACGATGGAAACGGCATGGTTGGCAACCATACAGTAGTTTTCCTTGCCCCACAATCCCCAGATAGGCAGGAAGCCTTGTACATCGGCCTGGTCTACCAGGGAGTTGACGAAACCGTCTACACGTTCCGGAGTAACGATGGTGTAGAACGGATGAGCGGCACGGTAGGTATCCCAAGCAGAGAAGGTAGAATAGAACTTCCCACCGGTAGCCTGTACGATGGAATCGGCTGCGTTACGGTATTTGCCGTCTACATCCGAAATTTCGTTCGGCTGGATGAAAGCGTGATACAGTGAAGTGTAGAAGTTGGTTTTCTGTTCGTCGGTTCCCTGTACCTCGATGCGGCTCAGGTAACTGTTCCATTCATCTTTGGAAGCCTGACGTACGGCTTCGAAGTCCCATCCCGGAATCTCGGCTTGCAAGTTCGCCTTGGCTCCTTCGATACCGGTTGTAGAAAGAGCTACTTTCATCTGTACGGCTTCGCCTGGCTGTACTTGGAAAGTTGCGACGATGCGTTTCCCTTTTTCAGTTTCACTCATCGGTAAATCGACTGTACTTACTACAGGACGGTCGAACTGCATGGCAAAGAAATAGTCCTGATCTACCCATACACTGTTGTTTACGTGACCGGTCAGTGTACTGTCATTTTCCCACTGTACTTCGCAACTGCGTACATGTGAGTGATATTGGTTCTCGTTCCAGGCCGGACCGTGCTGCAGGTCTATCAGGATGGAAGCAGAATCTGCTTTGTTATAGGTATAACGGTGCAGGGCTGCATGGATGGTAGAAGTCAGTTCTGCCTTTACGCCCGGTTCATCGAGGGTAACGGTGTAATATCCCGGTGTAGCGCTCTCGGTGGATTTCTGGAAGCGGCTGCGGTAGCCGTCCCAGTTGCGCTGGCGGTTGCCGGTAACCGGCATTACCAGAATATCGCCCAGGTCCATACAGCCGGTACCGTTCAGGTGAGTCTGGGTGAATCCCCAGATGATGGAATCACTGTAGACATATTCCGAGCAGTAACGCCATCCCACTGCTCCGGTTACGGGGCTGGTCTGTACCATCCCAAAGGGACGACAGGCTCCCGGGAATGTATGACCGTTGTCGGCTGCTCCGATGAAAGGATTGACGTATTGGGTATAATCTATTGGGGCGGTTTCCTGCTGTGCGGTGGAACAGCCTGCCAGGAAACCTGTGAATGCCAGACTGAGCCAGAATGTCGTTGATTTTTTCATGATAAAGATTCGTGTATATAAAAAGGCCATTCAGACCACTGTTCCGTTCCGGGCTGGTATGTAGCCGAAGGGTACAGGGTCTGAATGGTGAAAAATAAAGATTATACGTAAGTTTCCAGGAATTTGACTTTACCTTCCGGAACTACTTCCAGAGAACGGGTTGTAGCCGGGAACAGGACAGATTCACCTGCCTGCAGGCTGATGGTATTTCCTTCGTTGTCGGTTACGGTGCAGGCACCTTCCATGCAGATGTAGATGACGAAAGAGTCGAGCTCGCTGTAATCCATGCTCATCTTTTCAGTCAAATCGTATACGGTTGTAGTGAAATACGGGCAGGTTACCAGTTCTACTGGTTCGTTTTCTTTCGGTGTATAGTTGGTGCGGTAGTCATCGTAAACGGTATAATCGATGGCATCCTTAGAAAGTTCGGTATGCAGTTCGCGGGTATTACCGTTCTTGTCTTTACGATTGAAGTCGTAGATACGGTAAGTTACGTTGGAAGTCTGCTGGATTTCGGCGATGAATGAGCCGGCACCGATGCTGTGGATACGTCCGGCAGGCAGGAAGAATACGTCGCCCGGTTTGATGGAATAATCCTTCAAGGCGTCGCAGATAGTGTTGTCGGCAATCATCTGGGCATATTCGTCTGGCGTAATGGCTTTAGACAAACCTGAACGCAGGTGAGCGTCTGCAGTAGCATCTACTACATACCACATTTCGGTTTTACCCATGGAGTTATGGCGTTTCATGGCCAATTCGTCGTTCGGGTGTACCTGGATGGACAAATCCTGCTGGGCATCGATGAATTTGATGAGCAACGGGAATTTGCCGTTGAAGCGTTTGTAGTTGGCTTCGCCTACCAATGCTCCTTTGTATTCGTTGACCATTTGTGTCAGGTTCTTGCCTGCATCGGCACCGTTGGCTACGATGGATTCGTCGCCCGGAACGTCAGAGATTTCCCAGCTTTCGCCTACTTGTGTCTGATTGCTGTCCAAATGTTTGAACGGAATGATTTTTTCACCTCCCCACAAGGTGGATTTCAGAATCGGTTGAAATTTTAATGGATACATAGTGACTCAAAATAAAATGTTTACTTATCTATTTGCAAAAATAGAAAAAATAAATTAAGAATGAAGAATTAACTAATGGAAATGAAGAATGAAGAGCGAAGAACTAAAAAAAAACGGAAGGACAAAAGGGACGGATGCTTGTTCTGCCCTTTTGTCCTTCCGTTTCAAGGAATATATTCTTCTGTCGGTTTATCAGAATTTGTCAATCCACTGATAGACTCCGCTGCAGATACCCAGTAGGACGATACCGATGAGGCAGACAACCAGACTGGTACGCATCAGTGCTGAGGAACGGAATGCAGGTACGGGATGCTCGTTCGGAGTGATGTACATGGCTTTTACAATCAGCAGGTAGTAATACAGCGAAATGATGGTGTTTACCAAGGCCAGGAAGACTACCAGCCAATAGCCGGTGTGGAAGGCTGAAGCGAATACGAAGAACTTCGAAAAGAATCCGGCGAAAGGCGGAATTCCAGCCAGTGAGAAGAGAGCCAGTGTCATGACGAAGCTCAGCTTCGGATTGGTCTGATAAAGTCCGTTATAGGCTTCCCGGTCTACCCGACCGTTGGTTTGCTGTTCTACGGCTCCGATAACACCGAACACAGCCAGGTTGGCTACGATGTACACAACGATGTAGTATACCAGGGCTGTCATTCCCTGTTCGCTGCCAGCCAATACAGCCAGCAGGATGTAACCCGCCTGCGAGATACTACTGTAGGCCATGAATCGTTTCAGGTCTTGCTGCAGGATGGCGAAGACGTTGGCGATGGTGATGGTGAGTACAATGGTGACACTCAACATCAGTCCCCATTCTTCCGTCATTGGAGTAAAGACTTTCAGCAGGATGTTCATCAGGGCGAATGCGGCGGCCCCTTTGGAAATAACGGACAGATATCCGCTCACCGGAGTCGGAGCACCCTGGTAGGCATCCGGCGTCCACATGTGGAACGGAACGAGACTCAGCTTGAAGCCCAGACCGGCAAAGAAGAAGACCATCGCCATCAGTTGCAGGGGAGTACCTGTCAATGCTTGAGGCAGGTCGGCAAAATAGGTGGTTCCGCAAGTACCGTATACCAATGACAAGCCATACAGCATCAATGCAGAAGAGAACATGGAGCTCAGAATGAATTTGGCTCCGGCTTCGGCACTGTGATGACGGTATTTATCGAAGGCTATCAGGCAGACCATCGGAATACTGGCCAGTTCCAGTCCAACATAGAAAAGAATGAAGCTGCCTGCGCTGACCATGAAATACATACCCAGCAAGGTACTCAAAGTAAGCAGGTAGAATTCTCCGGCTTTGTGGCGGGTGTCCTCACCGGACAGCCAGCGTCCGGATTGCATGAATACCAGCAGGGTACCGGCTGTAAGGATGGTTTTCACTACCGAAGCCATGGTGGTGCTGTTGTACATACCTCCGAAGAGTTCCTGATTTACCGGTACCAGATTCAGTATCAGTTGTACTACCATCAGTGTGCAGGTCAGTGTCTGCAGGGCTTTGTGATGCGGTGCCTTCAGTATCAGGTCGGCCAGCAGGATAATGATGAGTATGACCGCCAGGCTGATTTCAGCTTGCATCGGGAATAATGCTGTTATATTCATAATTCAATTAATGTATGAGTTGTGAGATGATAGGTTCCACGCTACCGCTGATGAGGTGACTTACCCAGTAAGGTGCCAATCCCAGTCCGGCAACGGCTATAATCAGGCAGATGACCGCAAAACGTTCGTCCCAGGTGGCATCCGTCAGTTTCAGGTGTTCCGGGTTCTGACAGGTACCATAAAGGATTTTTCCTACTACACGCAGGATATACACAGCCGTAATGACGATACTGGTTGTGGCAATGATGGTGCAGGTACGGTGGAACAGATCCGGATTCTGGAAAGAACCGACAAAGACTGTCATTTCGGCCACGAATCCACTCAGACCCGGCAGACCGAGGTTGGCCAGACCGGCTATCACGTAACCTACGGCCAGGAACGGCATGATTTTCATCAATCCACTCAGCTGTCGGATGTCACGGGTGTGGGTACGGCCGTATATCATACCGATGAGGGCAAAGAAGAGGGCGGTCATCAGTCCGTGGCTCAACATCTGCAGGATGGCACCGGTAGCACTTACGCGGGTCATCATCAGCAAGGCAAAGAGTACCAGTCCGCAGTGGCTTACAGAAGAGTAGGCGTTGATGTATTTCAGGTCGGTCTGTACGACGGCACTGAAGGCACCGTATACTACGGAAATGGTGGTCAATACCAGAAAGAAGTCGCCCCAGATAGCGGCTCCGGTCGGCATCAGATACATGGCGATGCGGAAACAGCCGTAACCACCCAGTTTCATCAGTACCCCGGCATGCAGCATACTTACAGCGGTAGGGGCTGAAGCATGACCGTCAGGGCTCCAGGTATGGAACGGGAAAAGGGCACCCAATACGCCGAATCCCAGGAATACCATCGGGAAGAAGATGCGTTGCATTTCGGTCGGTATCTTCTGTTGTACGATTTCCAGAATGTTCATGGTTTCGCCTCCGGCGCCGTAGTAGATACCCAGAATACCGATGAGCAGGAATGCGGAACCTCCCATCAGCATCAGAGTCAGCTTCATGGCTGCATATTCCTTGCGGCCGCTTCCCCATACGCCGATAAGCAGGTACATAGGAATGAGCGCCACTTCATAGAACATGAACATGGTGAACAGGTCGGTGGAGATGAAGAAACCGAATACACCGGTACTCAACAGGGTAAACCACAGAAAGTATTCCTTGGTGAGCGGTTTCAGTTTCCACGAAGCGAAGGTTCCGGTGAAGACGATGATGGCACTCAGCAGCAGCATGACTACCGAAATACCGTCTACGCCGACCGAATAGCAGATGTGCAGCGGTGCGTACCAGCTGATGCTGTCTGTGAAGAGCATTTCTTCGGTGGCACCGGCTTGACGAAGTCCGATATACGACACGGTGAGGTAGGCGGCCAGTATGAGCAACAGCGATGAACCGGCTACCATCACGCCTCTGACTTGGTTTACGTTGCGGGCTATCCAAAGGCCCAGCAGCATGAGCAGAGGTATCAGAACGAATAGACTCAATAGATTCATATCAGTTTATTTTTTCTTTTCAATGATTAGAACAACAGAAGTACCAAAGTCAGCAGGATGATACCACCCAGGAACCACATGGTATAGGTCTGTATACGTCCGCTTTGGGCTGGCTGTACGGTAACACCGAAAGCCTGTGTACACCAGGCCATGAAATTCATGAACTGGTCGATTACATGGCGGTCGAACCAGGCCAGCGGGGTAGAGATGCAACGGAAGATGATGCGTTTGGTAACGAACATCCAGACTTCATCCATATAGAAACGCTTGTAGGCAGCCCGGTGTAGACCACTGTAGCGGCGTGCCAGCATTTCGGCCACGGGTTGTTTCTCGCGGGCATACATCCAGGTAGCCAGACCGATGGCAATGAGTGCTACTACGATGCTGGTGGCAGCTACCTGTATATCGAGGTGGATGTCATAGCTTTCACCGTTTGCCGATACGAAATGTCCGAAGGGGATAAAACCGGCTATGAGTGTAACGGCAGCCAGGAACATCAGCGGGAAAGTCATGTTCAGCGGACTTTCGTGCGGAACATGAGCTGCATGAAGTTCTTTGTTCTCCTTACCCCAGAAGATACAGTAGTACAGACGGAACATGTAGAATGCGGTCATACCGGCAATGATTGTCATTACCCAACCGATGACCGGGCTGAACTGGAAGCAGGCCGTCAGAATCTCATCTTTTGAGAAGAAACCTGAGAACGGCGGGATTCCCGCAATGGCCAGACAGGCTATCAGGAAGGTGATGTGCGTAATAGGCATGTATTTGTGCAGACCTCCCATGGTTTCCATTTCGTTGCTGTGTACGGCATGGATGATACATCCGGCTCCCAGGAAAAGCAGTGCCTTGAACATGGCGTGAGTGAACAGGTGGAACATACCGGCCATGTAACCCAAACCACCTTCGTGCGGGTTCATGGAAGTACATACACCTAAAGCTACCATCATAAATCCTATCTGTGAGATGGTGGAGAAGGCGAGTACACGCTTGATGTCGCTCTGTGCACAGGCTACCGAGGCGGCATAGAAGGCGGTGAAAGCACCGATGTAGGCTACCCAGTGCAGTACACTTGGAGCAAATCCGATAAAGAGCGGGAACATGCGGGCTACCAGATACACTCCGGCTACAACCATGGTAGCGGCGTGGATGAGGGCAGATACCGGTGTAGGACCTTCCATGGCATCCGGCAACCAGATATGCAACGGGAACATGGCACTCTTACCGGCACCTCCTACAAACATCAGTCCCAAGGCCCAAGGCAGTACCATACCGGCTTTCATCAACTGTTCTTCCGAAGGGGTGAAAGTAAAGGTCTGCATGTAGTAGCCGTAAATCAGGATACCGATGAGGAAGCCTAAATCGGCAAAACGGGTAACGATGAAGGCTTTCTTTGAGGCCAGGATGGCTTCCGGTTTGGTGTAGTAGAAACCGATAAGCAGGTAGGAAGATACTCCCACCAGCTCCCAGAACACATACATCTGGAAGATATTGGTGGCTACCACCAGTCCTAACATGGAGAAAGTGAAGAGGCTCAGGAAAGCGTAGTAGCGCTGGAAACCTTTTTCACCTTTCATATAGCCGAAAGAATAGATATGTACCATCAGGCTGACGGTAGAGATGACAATCAGCATCATCACGGAAATGGGATCCAGCATGATTCCCATGTCGATGTGCAGCTGTTGGGTGAACGGCAGCCAGTCGATGTTCCACGGGGTAAGGGTCGGGTAGGTTCCTTCGGCTGTCCGTTCGGCTGTAAAATAGCTGAAGGCCGTCAGGTAGCTCAGTACAGCTACGGCTCCCAAGGAGAGGGTACCGATAGCTCCGGCCACGCGGTGCGGCATCTTCATGCCTGCCAGCGCCAGCACCAGAAAGCTGAGTAGCGGCAGGGCGAGTATTAGAATCGTATAGTCCATAAACTTGTTTGTTGAATCGTTAAGCGTTTATCCTTTCAGGTCGGTGATATCATCGGTCAATATATGCTTGACGTTGCGGTATACATTGATGATGATGGCAATGGCTACGGCAGTCTCGGCGGCTGCAATGGCGATGCCGAACAGGCTGAAAAAGTGTCCTTCCAGTTGCCCCGGGAACAGGTAACGGTTGAATACGGCGAAATTGATGTTCGTGGCATTCAGCATCAGTTCCACAGAGATGAGGAGGGCAAGCAGGTTCTTACGGGTGAAGAATCCGTACACGCCGCAGAACATCATCACGGTACTGATGACCAGGTAATGTATGACATGTATTTCTATTTCCATTTTTTTCTCTTTTGTTATTTTTAGACAGAAGTACCGAATACATGCTGGTGGTATCCGTCTATCGGCTGACCGACAGCTTTTCGGTTCCTGTCTAAAAGAGTTTCATCAATCCTTTTTTTCTTCCTTTCTGGCTATCAGTATCGCGCCTATCATGCAGGCAAGCAGCAAGAAGCTGACTACCTCGAACGGCAGTACAAACTGATATTTGTCCGTTCCTATCAGGGCTTGGCCTATCTGTTCTACAGGAAGCTCATCGCCTTGCGGAATCAGATTTAATGCGAATCCGTTGGTTACCAAAAGGAAGAGTACCAATCCGGCCCCAATCAAGGTCGTGAGCAGTACACTCACGAGTTTGCCGCGACGGATGTGGTATTTCATATCTTTATCCGACTGAGTGAGCAGGATAGAGAATACATACAGCACCACGATACCTCCGGCATATACCATCAACTGTACTGCGCTCAGGAAGGTGTATCCCAGAATTCCATAGATGGCTCCGGTACCGAAGAGTACGAACAGCAGATAGGTGGCCGCCCGCAGGATTTTGCCGGTGGTTACGGCCAATACTGAGCAGACGATGATACAGACGGCTACGGCATAGAATGCGATTTCTTGAAGTGTAATTCCCATAATCTTCTGTCATTTGGCGAGTGATGACCCTTCGTGGTTCAGTGTGAGCAGCAGCTTTTCTTTTTCGAATACGGCATTTTCAAACTCGTTGCTGAAACGGATGGCATGTTGCGGACAGACGTTCACACAGACTTCGCAGAACATGCACGAGCCCAGGTTATACTCATATTTAACTAATACTTTTTTCTTTTTCCCCTCTCCATCTTCTTGCATTTCGGTAGTCAGACGGATGGTACCGTTCGGGCAGTTCATCTGACACAGGCCGCAGGCTATGCAGTGGTGATGGTTCTCCTCATCGTGTGGCATGACGAGCATGGCACGGTGACGTTCGGCGATGTGGAGGGTGGTATGACGGTTTTCCGGATACTGTTCCGTCACCTTTTTCTGGCAGAACACCTTCATCGAGGTGCGCATGCCCACCAGCAGACTCTTGATTCCGCCGGCATATCCTTCCAGATATTCTTTCAGTGTACTCATGATCATTCAATTGACGTTAAAACACCAGCCCAAAGACCTTGCAAACGGTCATGAGCAGTAATACTACCAGTGATACCGGCATCAGGTACTTCCACTCCAGTGTCAATACCTGGTCGATACGCAATCGGGGGAAAGTCCAGCGTATCCACATCAGCAGGAATACCACCGCAAAGGTCTTGCCCACGAACCAGACTACACCCGGTATGAAATCCATTACCTGATTGAATCCGTCCAGGCCGCTGATATGTAACGGCATCCAGCCTCCCAGGAAGAGTGTCGTAGCAATACCGGCTGTGATGAACAGGTTCAGGTACTCGGCCAGGTAGAAGAAACCGAAGTGCATACCTGAATACTCCGTATGGTAACCGGCGGTAAGTTCCTGTTCGGCTTCAGCCAAGTCAAACGGACCACGGTTCGCTTCGGCGTTTCCTGCTATCAGGTAGATGATGAAAGCGGCTATGGCTATGATGTGTCCTTTGAACAGGTTCCATCCGTCGGCTTGGTTGGCCACAATAGCCTGTATGTCCATTGTTCCGCTCAGTACTACCATTGTGAGTACGCAGATACCGATGGAGAGTTCGTAACTGATAATCATGGCTCCACTTCTCACTGCACCGATAAGGGTGTATTTGCTGTTACTACTCCATCCGGCCAACAGGATACCTAGTACACCGATGGATGAGGCCGCCAGTACGAAGAAGATTCCAATGTTCATGTGCAGGATTTCTCCTCCCTTGTTCCAAGGCAAACATGAAAAAGTAAGGATGGAGGCCAGGATAACCAGGAAAGGTGCCAGATTATAAAGGAAACGGTCAGCGTTCTTCAAGGTGATGATTTCCTTCGTCAGTATCTTGATGACGTCGGCAGGTACCTGTAGCAGACCGCCTTTTCCACCTACACGGTTCGGACCGATACGGCACTGAAAAGCCGCACATACCTTGCGCTCCATATAGATGAGGATAATCGCCAGCACGGCATACATGATAAGGATGAATACTCCTACCACAATACCTTCCAGCGTCAGGGCCAGCCACTCCGGCATCCATCCGCATAACCATGTATGGATGAGGTTCAGTAGCGGGGTAAGGTCGTAATATTGTTCCATATGCTTTTTTTATTTTTAGTTTTTTAGTTTTCAGGCTTGTTGGAAGATTGCCGTCCGGACGGACGGCCTTGGCTTGTTGTCATTTTCCAGGTCCTTAAACGTAGGTCTTGAACAGAAATAGCCTGCAGACCAAAGATTCAAAGACTCAAACAAACCTAAAATTTTATCTGTCGATGTCCGGGATTACGAAGTCCAGTGTACCACCGATGGCTATCAGGTCCGCGATTTTCTGTCCGCGGCATACCGTATCCATGGCATGTACCAGCGGCAGACCTGTAGACCGATAGTGCAGACGGTACGGGGTCTTGTCGCCATGACTCTCCAATACGACATCGAATTCACCACGACTTGTTTCTACCGAACTGGTAAATACACCTTCGGGAAGTTTCAGGATTGGTTTTGTCTTTACCTTGTATTCACCGGCTGGAATGTTGTCTATCAACTGTTCGATGATGTGACAGGATTCCATGATTTCGTCCATACGCACCATGTATCGGGCGAACGAGTCTCCTTCGGTATAGGTAATTTCCTTGAAATCTACCTTATCGTACAAGGCATACGGGTGATGCTTACGTACATCGTTGGCCCAGCCTGAAGCTCGTCCTGTTCCGCCGGTACAGCCCAACGAAATGGCATCTTCACGTGAGAGGATACCCACTCCTTGCAGACGGGTACGTGCGATGACGTTTCCTGTGAAAATGTCGTGATAGTCCTTGATGACGCTGCGTAGATGGGCGATGAACTCTTTTACCTTAGTGCAGAAGGTAGGATGGATGTCGGCTTGTACACCACCTATCATGTTGTAGTTCTGGATAAGTCTTCCTCCTGTTGTCTCTTCGAAAATATCGAGTATCATTTCACGTTCGCGGAATCCGTAGAAGAAAGGAGTAAGTCCACCCATATCCATTACCAGACATGAATAGAACAGCAGGTGTGAATCGATACGTTGCAGTTCATCCATGATGGTACGGATGTACTGAGCACGTTCGGAAATTTCGATACCTGCCGCCTTCTCAATGCACATGCACAAGGCATGGCGGTTCTGGTGCGCGCTCAGGTAGTCCAGTCTGTCTGTCAGAGCCAGTGTCTGAGGGTAGGTCAGACTTTCGTTCAGTTTTTCGATGCCCCGGTGGATGTAACCCAAAATAGGGTCTACCTTGCAGATATTCTCACCGTCCAGCGAAGTACGCATACGCAGCACACCGTGTGTAGACGGGTGTTGCGGACCGATGTTTACTACAAAGTCCTTCTGGTCGAACACGATATTCTTTTTATCGGCTATTGTGCCGTCCGGTTTCAGGAAATATTCATCGGTGATATCGGCATTCACCTCGTTCTCCATATTCAATGGATTCGAGTTCATGTCATAATCTTTGCGGAGCGGATATCCTTTCCAGTCTTCGCGCAGGAAGATGCGGCGCATATCCGGATGGTTCAGGAAACGGATACCGAAGAAGTCGAATACTTCCCGTTCTTTGATGAGGGCGGTTTTCCACAGGTCGGATACCGTAGGCAGGAAGGCCTGTTCGCGGTCGGCTGTTACAGTCTTCAGGATAATGCGGTGTCCGGTCCGTGTCGATTCCAGGAGGTAGAGGGCTCCCAGTCCTGTTTCGCCCCAGTCCATACCTACGATGTCGCGCAGGTAATCCATGGGATGTTCAGAATCTGCGTAAAGAGCTTCTGCCACTTGGTGCAGCTCTTGTGCGCTGACGCTGACTACAGGTTCTCCGTTCTCGGAAACAGTAGCATCTGGAGCTGTCTTTTTAATCTTTTCAATGAGTTCCATGCTTATTCTTCTCCTTTCTCTTCAGGTTTCTTCTCCTGGCGGTTCACTCCGCCCAGGAATTTCTCAACTTTGATTTTCCGTTGCAGCTGCATCATGCCGTAATAGAAGGCTTCAGGACGTGGAGGACATCCGGGGATGAAGACATCTACCGGAATAATCTTATCAATACCGTTCACTACGTGATAGGATTTGATGAAAGGACCGCCACTGATGGTACAGCCGCCTACAGCCACTACGTATTTTGGCTCGGCCATCTGGTCGTACAGACGCTTCAGTACAGGAGCCATGCGGTAAGTAATGGTACCCAATACCATGATCATATCTGCCTGACGGGGAGAGTTTCGGGTTACTTCGAATCCGAAACGGGCCATATCGTAGCGGGCTGCTCCCAGGGCCATGAATTCAATGGCGCAGCAACTGGTACCGAAGGTCAATGACCACAAAGAGTTGCTACGGCCCCAGTTGATGAGTTCGTCTACTGTACCTAGTATGATTCCGGCTCCGTCCTGATTCAGCTGTTGTACCAGGCGTTCCAGGTAATCGTTGTTCTTGAAATCCTCGTATTCCATCGAGCGGATTTCTGTACGTTTCTTTAATTCCATTCCAACGCTCCTTTCCGCCAAGCGTAAGCCAGGCCTAAAATGAGGATTCCCAGGAAACAGGCTGCCGATATCAATGCGTAAGTACCTGCCGATGCAGCTACAACAGCCCACGGGAAGAGGAATACAGTCTCGATGTCGAACATCAGGAACAGGATTGCGAACAGGTAATAGCCTACGCGGAACTGTACCCATGATTCCCCACGAGTAGGGATACCACATTCATACGGTTCGCCTTTCTGTGGGTTGAAAGACCGTGGGGCAATCAGATGGGCGATTGTCATGGCGGCTACAACTAAGGCTACTGCCGTAAGAATAACGACAATAATAAATGTAAAGAACATATAGTAAAAGTTTTGTAATGATACAAAGAAATATCCGGTACCCAATATCAACTATGGAGTACCGCATGTTGTTGACCATTTGTTTGACAGGATGGTCTGAGGGGAAGAAAAGGTTGTTGGCTAAATCAGAAGCTTTTGTAGCCCATATACATAATAGTCTGTTGCTCTTCCCGAAAGGGGATGGCGCCAGATCCAGCCTTTGTGTTGTTGGGAGGGTAAAGGCGATTTGAATAGTAGAGACACTTCTCTAGGTATATGGGGAAGTAATTTCCCGAAGGAATTGTCTGTCAGAACATAGTAGCTGACTGATTGTGGATAAGCTACCTGACTGTTGTATAAATGACGGATTGTTCTGTCTAAAGGTATGTTTCCTGATTCCTGTACACACTCTCTCCGTTGGCAGGTGAAATGCTGTTCTTCCGTAATTTCCTCCGTATACAGGTGCTGAAAGGCAGGAACTCCCTTTCCTGTCAGCATACATGCCAGGAAGAATAGAAGTAATATGACACCTTTTTTACGGATTTCCATGGATACAGTTTTCTGTTGCGGTTGCAAAGTTAGGCATTTATTTTGACTCATGAATCAAAATAAATGAAAAAAAGCAAAGTAGACCTGTTTAAATTGCCAAATCTACTTTGCATTTCTAACGGAATTTTCAATTGAAGAATTTTTCCAGTTTCTTTATCATCATCCCTAAACAGAACACGACTACATGGTCGTTTTCTTTGATTAAGGTGTTACCTGTCACCAACATACCTTCACCGTTCCGGATCAGTCCACCGATGGTGGCTCCTTTAGGCAGTCCGATGTCCTTTACGGGGGCTTTCGTTATGTAGGCATTGGGCTTGACGGTGAATTCGGCTACATCGGCATTGGCGAAGGTGAGACATTTGACGTTTGTTACATCGGCATCCAGCATCATCTGATAGATGTGGCTGGCAGCGATGAATTTTTTATTGATGACGGTACCGATGTCCAGGCTTTCGGCCATGCTGATGTAATCCACGTTTTCTACTTCGGCTACCGTCTTGGTGACTCCCATGCGTTTGGCTGCCAGACAGGCCAGGATATTTGTCTCTGAGCTTTCAGTCAGTGCTACAAACGCTTCCGTATTCTTGATTCCTTCCTCCAGCAGTAGTTCCATATCTCGTCCGTCACCGTTGATGACCATTACGCCGTCGTCTACCAGTTCCGTCAAACGAGTACAGCGGCTAGGGTTGCTTTCAATGATTTTACAGTGGATATAGTTAGGCATGTATTGGGTAGCACGTACGGCGATACGGCTTCCTCCCATAATCATGACGTTCCGTACATCCGCTTCGTTTTCTTTTCCTGAGATTTTCCGGATGTATGGGATGTATTTCTTGGTGGTGGTGAAATAGACGATGTCATTCAATCGGATACTGTCGTCACCGCGGGGAATAATGGTTTCTGCTCCTCGTTTGATGGCTACAATGTGGAAAGGGATATTTGAACCTCCCATTTCGTGTAGCGGTACGTTCAGGATTTCTGCCGTTTCGCGCATCTTGGTTCCTAACAGAATCAGTGCGCCTCCGGCGAATTCCCACCACTGACGGATCCAACTCATTTTGACGGCATCTACAATGTCTTTTGCCGCCAGCATTTCCGGGTAGATAAGCGAGTGAACTCCCAACGTCCCGAAAAATTCTTTGTGCTTAGGCAGCAGATACTCATAGTTGTCAATGCGGGCTACGGTTTTCTTGGCTCCCAATCGGGTAGCGATCATACAAGCTGTCATGTTTTGACTTTCGTCGGGTGTGACAGCAATGAACAGGTCGGCGCCGGCTACACCGGCTGCCTTTTGTCCGTTGATGGAAGTAGGCGAATGGTTGACGGTCATCAGGTCAAGGTTATTGCTGATTTTTCCCAGTTTTTCTTCGCTTTCATCCATCAGAATGATGTCTTGTTTCTCTCCGGATAAAAGCTTGGCCAGATGGGTACCTACAGCTCCTGCTCCTGCAATGATGATTTTCATATAGTTACTATCTGTGTTAATACTTGGTAGATACCGGCCTCATCCATTCCGCATATTGCATGGAGGTCCTTGACAGGACCGTGCTGGATGAAGCGGTCGGGAATGCCGATTCGTTTCACTTGGGGGGAATAGCCGTTGTCGGACATGAACTCCAGGATGGCACTGCCCATACCTCCTTTCAGTACTCCGTCTTCTATTGTAACAATCCGGCTGAAATTTTTCCCGATTTCATGCAGCATTTCTTCATCAAGGGGTTTCAAGAAGCGGAGGTCGTAGTGGGCAATACTGCAACCGGTTTCTTTTTCTACCCGTGAAATGGCTCGGGCGGCAGTGTTCCCGATAGGACCGATACTGATGAGGGCTATGTCTTTTCCGTCTTTTAATTTCCGCCCTTTACCTACTTCTACGGCTTCAAGCGGACATTTCCAGTCTGGCAATACTCCTCTTCCCCGCGGATAGCGGATGACGAAAGGACCTTGATCCGGAAGCTGGGCGGTATACATTAACCGGCGCAGTTCATGTTCATCGTAGGGTGAAGCGATGGTCAGGTTCGGAATGGGACGCATGTAAGCCAGATCGAATACTCCGTGATGGGTCGGTCCGTCTTCTCCTACCAGTCCGGCACGGTCCAGGCAGAGTACGACATTCAGCTTTTGAATCGCTACATCGTGTATCACATTGTCGTATGCCCGTTGCATGAACGAGGAATAGATGTTACAGAACGGGAGCAGACCGTCTTTAGCCATGCCTCCCGAGAAGGTTACGGCATGTCCTTCGGCTATGCCGACATCGAAAGCACGGTCCGGCATCTCTTTCATCAGTATATTCATGGAACACCCTGTCGGCATGGCGGGTGTAACTCCTACAATGCGGTCGTTCTGTTTGGCGAGTTCCAGCAAAGTCTCTCCGAATACATCCTGAAAGAGGGGAGGGAGTCCTTGGATATCTGCGATGAAGCGTTTACCGGTTTCCTTGTCGAATGTACCGGGGGCATGCCAAACGGTAGCTGCTTCTTCGGCTTTCTTGTAGCCTTTTCCTTTGACGGTGTGGATATGAAGCAGTTTGGGGCCCTTCATGTCTTTGATTTCCTTCAATACCTTGGTCAGTTGCAGTACATCGTGTCCGTCTATGGGACCGAAATACCGGATATTCATGCCTTCGAAGATATTCTGTTGCTGCATGAGCATTGATTTCAGGCTGTTATTGAAGCGGATAAGACTTTTCCGGCGTTCATCGTTCAGAATACCCCATTGGTAACACTTGCGCGCAATGGCATTCCGCATCCGGTTATATCCTTGAGAAGTGTGCATGTTCAGCAAGCACTGTTTCATGCCTCCTACGCTACGGTCGATAGCCATGTTGTTGTCATTCAGGATAATAAGCAGGTTGTTCGGAGTAGATGAGGCATTGTTCAGACCTTCGAAGGCCAGTCCTCCACTCATTGAACCGTCACCGATGACGGCTACTACATGGCGGTCTTCTTCTCCTTTCTTGGCGGCAGCTACAGCCATTCCCAATGCGGCGGAAATGGAATTGGAAGCGTGTCCGCAGGTGAAGGTATCATATTCGCTCTCTTCCGGGCTGGGAAACGGACGTAATCCGTTCAGTTTCCGGTTGGTACAGAATTGGTCACGACGGCCTGTAAGAATCTTGTGGCCGTATGCCTGATGGCCTACGTCCCAGACAATGCGGTCGTAAGGGGTATGGTAGATATAATGAAGGGCAACAGTCAGTTCAATCACTCCCAGGTTAGAACCGAAATGTCCCGGATTCCGGGAGAGCTCATCGATAATCTTGTTCCTGAGCTCGGCACATACTTCCGGCAGTGCTGTAACAGGTAGCTTCCGCAAATCGCTCGGGCTATCTATTTTATTCAACAATTCGTATGAATTTTGCTGTTCCATCCTGTTTTCATTAAACATTAGTTGCACAAAAATAGTATAAATATATCTAATCTGCTTACATTTGTGCAAAATTTTAACGTATCAGAGAGGCTTATGGATTTTCGTACAAAAGTAGAATTGCCTTTGGGACAGGTCTCTATCGGTCATGCCGACCCGATGATGCTGTGGGGGTCCTGTTTTGCGGAGAATATCGGGAAACGTTTGACCGATAATAAGTTCTCCTGCGATGTCAATCCGTTCGGAGTGTTATATAATCCGTTTTCCATAGCAGAGGCGTTGAGCGAACTGCTGGAAGGCAAACCGTATACTGCCGACCGGTTGCTGGAACATCAAGGTGTTTGGTTTAGCCTGATGCATCATAGCGTCTTTTCTTCCCGTTCGCAGGAAGAGTGTCTGGCACGTATCAATGGTCGGTTCAATGCGGGACGTGTGCATTTGCAGCAGGCTGATTGGCTGTTGTTCACATGGGGGACTTCCCGGGTATATCAATGGAAGGAAGACGGGCGTATAGTCGGTAATTGCCATAAATTGCCCGACCATTGTTTTGTACGCCGATTACTATCGGTTGAAGAAATTGTTTCCACCTATCTGGAACTTCTGGAGGATTTGCATCATCGGAATCCCCGGTTGAATGTGTTGTTTACGGTTAGTCCCATCCGTCATGCAAAAGACGGAATGCATGGAAATCAGTTGAATAAGGCTGTCCTTCTATTGGCTGTTGAAGAGCTTTGTATCCGGCTTCCGTATTGTCACTATTTCCCTTCGTACGAGATTCTGATGGATGAACTCCGTGATTACCGTTTTTATGCAGACGATATGTTGCACCCTTCTCCTGTGGCAGTAGATTATATTTGGGAATGCTTCTGTGAAACCTGTTTCAGTCCTGCTACCCGACAGATTATGCAGGAGTGGGAGAAAATCCGCAAAGGGTTGGAACACCGTCCTTTCGATGCCCAATCGGATGCTTACCAGCGTTTTTTAAGTCAAATTCTGTTAAAAATAGATGCGCTAAAAGAAAAATTACCGTACTTAGATGTGCAAAATGAAATCGAGTTATGTCAAGCACTATTGAAGAAATAGGTTCTATTATTGGAGCCCAACGCAGCGGAAACACCCCGGCTGCCATTGATTGGATACTGACAGACAGCCGTTCATTGTGTTTCCCGGAAGAGACTTTGTTCTTTGCCTTGAAGACCAAACGGAACGACGGTCATAAATATATTCCTGACCTTTATACAAGGGGGGTACGCAATTTTGTCGTAAGTGATTTGCCGGAGAATCTGGCAGATTATCCGGATGCCAATTTCCTGCAGGTAGCCCAACCTTTGAAGGCTTTACAGCGGTTGGCGGCCAAACACCGGGAGCAATTCCAGGTTCCTGTCATCGGAATTACCGGAAGTAATGGAAAAACGGTGGTCAAGGAATGGTTGTACCAACTTTTAGGCCCGGACCGTGTGGTCACCCGTTCTCCGCGTAGCTATAATTCTCAGATTGGGGTTCCTTTGTCTGTCTGGATGATGAATGAACAAACAGAATTGGGAATTTTCGAGGCCGGCATTTCGGAGATGGGCGAGATGGAGGCTTTGAAGCCGATTATCCAGCCTACCATTGGTATATTGACGAATATCGGTGGAGCCCATCAGGAAAATTTTGCTTCTACCCAGGACAAATGCATGGAGAAACTGCAATTGTTCAAGGATTGCGATGTGATTATTTATAATGGTGACAATGAACAGATCAGCAGTTGTGTTTCCAAGTCTTTGTTTACGGCCCGTGAGATAGCCTGGTCTATGAAGGATACCGAACGTCCGTTGTTTATCGAGCATATCCAGAAGGATGAGACCGGAACCACTATCAAATACCGTTATTTGGGATTCTTCAAGGAATACCGCATCCCGTTCATTGACGATGCTTCCATCGAAAATTCGTTGCATTGCCTGGCTGTGGCCTTGTATCTGATGGTACCTCCTGAAACGATTGCCGAACGGATGTTGCATCTGGAGCCGGTAGCCATGCGTCTGGAGGTGAAAGAGGGGAAGAACGGATGTGTGCTGATAAACGACAGCTACAATTCCGATTTTGCTTCGTTGGATATCGCATTGGATTTTATGGCTCGACGTACCGAAGACAAAGGACGCAAGCGTACACTGATTCTTTCAGATATCCTGGAATCGGGTCAGACAGGCAGTTTGCTGTACCGGCAGGTAGCCGATTTGGTACATAGTCGGGGGGTCGATAAAATTATCGGCGTCGGTCCGGAGATTTCTGCGTCTTCTTCCCGTTTTGAACTGGAAAAACATTTCTTCCGTACAACGGCAGAACTGATTGATTCTGGTATTCTGAATGGGTTGCGCAATGAGGTGGTACTGATTAAAGGTGCCCGTGCGTTCCATTTCGATGCGATAACTGATTTGCTGGAACTGAAAGTACATGAAACGATTCTGGAAATCAATCTGAATGCGTTGGTGGATAACCTGAACTATTACCGTAACCGGTTGAAACCGGAGACCAAGATGGTCTGCATGGTGAAGGCTTCGGCCTACGGAGCCGGTTCATTCGAGATTGCCAAGACCTTGGAGGACCAACGGGTGGATTATCTGGCTGTAGCGGTGGCTGATGAAGGGGCCGATTTGCGTAAGGCAGGTATCAACAGTTCCATTATCATCATGAATCCGGAGGTGACGGCTTTCCGTACCATGTTCGATTACAAGCTGGAGCCGGAAGTTTATAGTTTCCATCTGCTGGATGAGCTGATAAAAGCGGCCGAACATGAAGGAGTCAGCAATTTCCCTATCCATATTAAAATAGATACCGGTATGCACCGGTTGGGTTTCTTGCCCGAAGAGATTCCACACTTGATAGATCGTCTGCACCGTCAGTCGGCCGTGATTCCCCGTTCGGTATTCTCACACTTGGTGGGAAGTGATGCGGAACGCTTTGATAGTTTCACCCGTAAGCAGATTGAGACATTCGAACAGGCTTCTACTGCCTTGCAGGAGGGTTTCAAACATAAGATTCTGCGTCATATCTGCAATACGGCAGGTATCGAACGTTATCCGGGAGCTCAGTTCGATATGGTGCGTTTGGGTATCGGCCTTTACGGCATCGATCCGTTTACGAATAAGGTATTGCACAATATCAGTACCCTGAAGACGACCATTCTCCAAATACATGATGTCCCGGCCGATGAAACGGTAGGTTACAGCCGCAAAGGGACCTTGCAACGGGATTCGCGTATCGCCGCTATTCCTATCGGGTATGCCGATGGATTGAACCGTCACTTGGGCAACGGGCACGGTTATTGCCTGGTGAACGGACAGAAGGCTCCTTATGTGGGGAATATCTGTATGGATGTCTGTATGATAGACGTGACTGGCATTGATTGTAAGGAAGGAGATAAGGTGATTATCTTTGGTGATGCTTTGCCGGTTACGACATTGGCAGAGTGGTTGGACACCATTCCATACGAGATTCTGACCAGTGTCTCTAACCGTGTAAAACGGGTATATTATCAGGATTAGTTGGTAAGTTTAGTATATGTTGTAGGGACGCACTTCATGTGCGTCCCTTTACATTAGAGCATGATTGCTCATTATCATTCTTTCTTTTTTATTTTCTCAGTATCCATCATTTTGTTTCATGCTTTCGCTGTACCGCTGGACAATGGATTCCGGAATCGGGAAAACCGTGGTATAGCCACTGGCTTCGTTTTCCAGTTGCGGACGGGAATGGTAAGCTCTGGTAAACTGCCCGAAGCGTATCAGGTCTTGTCTTCTCCAGCCTTCCCAGGCAAGTTCCAGTTGCCTTTCGGCTAAGATATTTTCCAAGGTAGCCGTACGCGTTTCTTCACCAACCCGTTGGCGAACGGCATTCAGCTCGTTATCGCCGTTCTGCCCGTTCCGTACCTTGGCTTCTGCCTGCATCAGCAATGCGTCTGCATAACGGAATACTACAATGTCATTGTCGAAGAGCTTGCCGTCTTTGTAGGCTTTGGTATCTACTTCGTATTTCTTCATCCGGGCTCCGGCCGTTTTTTCGTAAGTTTCCCCTGAGACATCCAGTTTGACGTTCCAAGGTTCGTAGACCAGTGGAGTGACCTTGTCGTCCAGGTAAATCTGGTTACCCGACAGGTCTTTCACCGGACCGGCAAAGTAGCAGTAGTCGAAGCGGGCGTCCTGTTGCGGGGTATCGTAATCGAAGGTCTCCAGCACTTCGATGGTGGCACTTGAACCGTTTTCGCCGCCCAGTCCGTAGGCAGCCGCATGGTTGTAGTTGCGTGAACGGAACAGGTAGATATACTGGTTGGTATACAGGTTCTTGTCCATCGGGATGATGAAGATGTTTTCTGTAGATGATTCGTTGAATACGGCGAAATTGGCGGTATAGTCCGGTTCCAGTATGTAGCCCATGGCCGTGAGTCGTTCGCAATAATGGATGGTGGTTTCCCAGGCATTCCTTTCCGTACCGTCTATATTGAACATGATTTGTTTACCATCGGGACGCTGGCCATCGGTCCAGTTGTCATCCGTATAGACTTCCGCGTTGAGTGCCAGTTTGGCCAGCAGGAAACAGGCTACCCCTTGGGTCATCCGTCCGTAATATTCGCCCGGCCAGTTGCTTCGTTCGGAGCTGAGTAGGGGAAGTGACTCTTGTAGTTCTTTCACAATGAACCGGAACAGGACGCTCCGTTCTACCTGTTTCATATCTGTTCCGGTATTGTCGTGGCTCACTATCAGTGGAATTCTCCCGAAAAGGTCCATGGCATAATAATAGAACATGGCCCGTAATGCCCTTACCTCGGCCTGTAAAGCTGATACATCGGTATCCGGGTGCTGTACTCCAAAATCTGCGATACCTTTCAGTGAACGGTTACACAGGATGATGGTGCGGTACAGGTACTCCCAGGTATTGAGGATGGCATCGTTGTTTACGCCCCATTTGTGGAGGAACAGTCCTTGCCAGAATCCGCCGTCGTACCAGTCGCCTCCACGGGTCGGCATGATAGCCTCGTCGGTGGTGAAGGTATTCAGATCGTAGATGCCTCTGCCGGTACCTTGTATTCCTTCGCTGTCTGCGTTTCCACCTACATGGGTGTAAAGCATCAGTACGGCATTATTCAACAGGTCTTCTTGGGTACTATGGGCTATTTCTTCGGGAAGCAGGTTCTGAGGGTCTTCTTCCAGAAAGCTGTTGCAGGAGGTTAAGAAGAAGGTCAGTATCGTGGCCAGAATCATAGGATATGTCTTCATAGTCGAAATTGTTAAAGGTTAATGCTCAAGCTCAGGGTGTAGGTGCGTGAAAGCGGGTAAGTCCGTTTATCGTCGATACCCAGGGTACTTCCTACTTGCGAGCTGTTAATCATCGGAGTAAGTCCGGAATAGCCGGTAATGGTTCCCAGATTGTTGACGGTAAAGGCCAGCCGGAGTCCTTTCAGTAATCCTTTGGAAGGAGTGGGCATGGTCCATCCTACGGTCAGGTAGTCGAAGTTCACGTAATCGCCTTTTTCCAACCAATAGTCGGTAGCTGTCTGGTCCTTGATGTTCGGGCGGGGAGCGTCTGCCATGACATTATAGTCGGGGAAAGAACCCATGTTCATGTAGGAAAGGGAAGTTCCGTTGTAAATTTTGTGTCCGAAGGCTCCGTTTATCTGCAGGGACAGGTCGAACTGCTTGTATCGGAAAGCGATGTTCGAACCGAGTACGACTTTCGGTACTGCCTGACCGGCAATGTAGCGGTCTTCTCCGTCTTCCAGGTTGACTCCGTTTCCGTTCAGGTCGGCCACTTCGTAGATGTAGCCGCCGTTTCCGTCGGGTTTCAGACCGGTGCAATGAGGCAGGTAGAACACGCCTAGCGGCTGGCCTACAATCTGATATACAATGTTGTTGTAACCTCCATGGAATCCGGCTCCGTTCAGTCCTCCGATGGCCGTATATTCCGGAGCAGATACGTATTCTCCGTTATACATGCCGCTCAGTGAGAGCAGCTTGTTCTTCTGGAAGGTCAGGTTCGCGTTGATGTTCAGTTCCATGTCCTTGGTCTGTAGCGGGGTGATTCCTACCGCGATTTCCGTTCCGCAATTCCTCATTGAACCCAGATTGGCCAGCAGGGTGCTGTAAGGGAAAGGAGGAACACTTACATCGTAGTTATAGAGCATGTCCGTCGTTTTGGAGTTGTAGTAGTTGACGGAGAGCAGCAGGCGATTACCGTATAAGGCCAGGTCGATACCGGCATTGAAGGTACGGGTTACTTCCCATTTCAGGTCAGGATTGATGTTCAGCATCTGTTCGTAGGTAACGATGGGAGAGTTGCCTACCGGCGCAATGCCGTTCGGACGGAGCAGGGCCAGGGTGGTATACGAATCGATACCTCCCAGGTTTCCGGCTGTTCCGTAGCCTACGCGGAGTTTCAGGTTGTCGATAATCGGCAGATTTTTCATGAAATCTTCTTGGGTGATGTTCCAGGCTGCCGAGACGGAGGGAAAGACTCCCCATTTATGGTTTGTTCCGAATTTGGACGAAGCGTCAGCACGCAGGTTAAAGGTAAGGATGTATTTTTCGTCGTAGGCATAATTGGCACGTCCCAGGAAAGAGGTCAGGGTCGGTTCGTCGTAATACGAGCCGGTTCCTTCCCACGGACGGAGAGCCCCACTCTGCAGGTTGTTGTATCCCAGTGCATTGCTGGAGAAGTTGGTAACTGTTGTATGGAATCCTGAATAGGTTTCTTTCGAGAGTTCACCCAGTCCTAACAGGTCGATGAAATGCTTGTTGAACCGCTTGTTGTAAGTAAACATCAGGTTGCCCAGCAGAGCCTCCGAGCGTTGGCTGCCTCGGTAAGCCTGACCTTTCGCCCAGACGGAAGTCGGCAGGTATTGCTTGTCTTCCGAATTGTTGTAGGTGTAAGAACCGAATAGAATCAGTTTCAGGTCTTGCAACAGGTTGAGCGTCAGTTTGGCATGGGCACTGAAGTATGAAGCCTCCCCCTTGTTGTCCACTTCCATCCAGGCCAGCGGATTGGTTATCTGGCTGGCGGCGGTTATTTGGTCCCAGGCACCGGTAGTGGGGTTCTTGAAATTCGGGAAGGTAGGATTGAAGGTTGCAGCCGAGTAGAAGGTTTTTTGCAGGTCGAACAGGGTTCGTTCGCGTTTGACGGAACCGAACAGTCCCAGCTCACAATCGATGAGGCCATCCAGCAGTCGTTGTGAAAGATTCATGTTGGAGGTGAACAGCTTCAGGGATTCGTTGTCGATGATTCCTTTGCGGTCGATGTATCCCAGCGATACACGGTAATTCGAGTTGTCACCTCCCCCGTAGAAGGCTACATTATGGTTCTGTTGCAGGCCGGTCTGTTCAATTTCTTTCTGGAAATCGGTGTTGTAACCGCGGTCCAGAATCGAGATACCGTTTTCCTGTGCCACTTTCCGGTAGGCATCTCCGTCCAGCATGTCGATGTGCTTGTAGGCATGGGCGATGCCGAAACTTCCGCTGTAATTCACCCGGGTCTTTCCGGCGATACCTTTCTTGGTTGTGATGTTGATGACTCCGGCCGCTCCCCGGGAACCGTACTGAGCCGTTTCGGCGGCATCCTTCAGGATGGTGAAGGTTTCAATATCGGTAGGATAGATGGAGGTCAGCAGGGTAAGGTCTCCCAATACTCCGTCCACGATAATCAACGGTTCGTTTCCGCTGGTCAAGGAAGTGGTACCGCGCATTCGCACGGATTCCAGAGCTGCCGTCCCGTTGTTGCTTTTCTGGATGGTCAGTCCGGCCACTCGTCCTTGGATAGCCTCCAACGGATTCGTAATCTGTTCCTTGTTCATCTGTTTTTCCGTAATCTGTTCTACCAGACCGGAGAGGTTCTTGAGGTTTCCTACGGCATAGCCTACGTTGACAACAGAGTCTTTCGGGATTTCTGTTTCTGTAGGACCGTTCTGCGCGAATACTGGCAGAAAGCCCGACAGGGCCAGTGTGCAACATAATAGATGTTTCATAGTCTTTAAGATTTCTGAGGTTTTACCAAGGTCTTTGTCATTTATCCGGAGAAGGGACAATCCTTCCGGATAGATATAAAACATTTGTCGAGTCCGTTTTGTTTCTGTCAGAAAAAAGAAACGACAGGTTGTCGTCGTTTCGGACACCCCTGTCGTTTAAACAAAGATAGGAAAATAAAATGAGATTTCTAAGTTTTTGAGTTTGTAAGTTAGTTTACCAAGACGCTGTCTTAGCGGATTTTTAAATCTGCTGGCTCTTCATCAGTTCTTCATTTATTTGTGGTTTGCTTACATTTTGAAAAGATTCTCATGGATTTGCTTACCGCATACTTTCTGTTCCTTGTGCATCTGGAGCGGACAATATACTAATTTTTGTATATATATTCGGTTTAATCGTAATTGTATGCTGGTTTTATTCGTTTTTATTCCGTTTAAAAGCTCAAAAACATGCAGGAAAAAAATTTTTTGTCCAGACAAAACGAGGAAAACGCCTAGGAAAGTGAGTGAAGATGCCTAGGCATCTTGCAGAACAGCGCTGGAAAGGCTTTTTCCGTTGCTTACGGAGGCTGGATGAGTTGGAGAGGATGATGTTTCTTCTAGTGCGGAAAGACGGCGCATGTCTTGTTTCCTCTGTGCCGCGTGTGTATATGTTCTAAGATACTGATAAAAAGGATGGTTGAATGCGGATTTCGTGTCTTTCTGATGGAAATACGTTTCTTGAGAATCGTATTTTCCCATGAATGATGACCGATGGACAGATTCATGCGATTCTCGGATTTCCGGATTATCAAAATGACAATTTTACTGGTTTGCTGGTCGGTTGATTAAGGACGGGCGATGAATATTTCGGCGGATTTGCAATCCGTAGCATGGCCTTAAGCTATGCCGGATTTAATCCGCCTCATTTAATCTTATTATCAGAATATTACAAGTGGTAGTCCCACTGCTCCAGTGCGAACGACCAATGCTTTTCAACCAGTTCTACGGTTTCCGGTTTGTACTGGTATTTGTTCTTCTTGTAGCCTTTCTTCTTGTTGACATAGGCTTCGATGGCCGGACGTGCCTCTTCGAATCCCGGCAAAGAGAGTTTCCGATAGATGTCCTGTGTCATATCGAAGGCATTTTTTTCGTAATCTTCGAAACGGACTTCTACCAGGTTACCTTCCGGAATCAGGTGCTTGTCGGCTTCATACTTGTGGTATAGCTTGGCGTATACCGACAGGATGTTTGCCTGGATTTCCTCGTTGCTGATGTCCTGCAACTTCAGCGGTTGGATGGTGTTGGTGAAGAAACTCCGGGTCGATTCGAATACCGTATACGGATTACGCATCAAGTAGATGAACTTGGCGTTCGGGAACATTTTGACCAGCTCTTTCACACGTCCGGTGTGAGGCGGGTTTTTGCTCAGGAACTGGGTACCGTTGGTATTCCACAAAGAAATCTTGATGAGTTTGGTGAAGGTCTCTTCAAAGATTTTCAGTTCTTCAGCACTGATGTCCTCGAAAAGCAGGTATTTGTCGGCGTATTCCTGGGTATATTTCGGAAGGAACCAGAAATTATAGTAGGTATACGGCATCATGTTGGCCAAGGCAAACTCTTCTTCTTGCGGAAGGTCTACCGCCAGCTCCATGTTGTCGGTAGGACGTTTGTCCGGCATCAGCCAGCTCATGTTCTTCTTGAAGAAGGGTTGTCCCCACATCATCAGGTGCGGGAATACGGTCTGGTAGGTCGTGTTGTAACCGAAATGCTTGTCGCACGAGAATACATTGTGCATGAAGGTAGTACCGCTGCGCCAGTGTCCCAGAATGAATACCGGGTCGTGTTCCAGCGGTTTGTCGGCCAGCAACTTCTGGTAACGGCTTTCCTGCAAGGGGGTAAGGGTGGAAAGCAGACGGCATACGGCCTTGGTCAGGCGGTATTTGCCTTTGTAGGCCGGGTCGATGGTTCTGCCTCCGGTAATCTGCTTGAAAGTTTTCCAGTCGGCTCCCACCAGGGTATTGATAGGTAATTTACTGAATTCTAGTAATCCCATGATATTTCTTTAATTAGTCTTTCTTGATTTCGATGGCGATACCTTGACGTTCCAGTTCCTTCACGGCACGTTCAATGGCGTCGTAGTGTTCGGGAGCGATACCCAGTTTCGGCAGGTTCAGCACAGGCAATTCCATGGTGTTGTGCATGTCCTTATCGTCTACCCGGTTGAGAATCATACCTACTGCGCTGGTATTGTTGCTGATAGGGTCAATCAGGATAAACGAACCGGTAGCCTTGTTCTGGTTGTACGGGTCGAAGAACAGCTCTTTCGAGGAAGTGAGTACCACACGGGCAATCTGGTTCAGCTGCATCGGTACGTCTTCTTTCTTCAGCTTGCCGTTTTCTACGCTCAGGTGTTCCATCGTATTGATGTCTACCTTGTATTTGATGCTATCGATGCGGGTACGGCTAGTGTTGGTGGTCTGTTTCAGGAAGAAAGATTTCTCCAGGTCCATCTTTTCTTCGTCCATCCATACCAGCATGGCTTCGAAGTTCCGTCCGACGGTTGGTACATTGTCCGGGTGAACCAGCATTTCTCCGCGTGAAACATCGATTTCGTCTTCCAGGGTCAGGGTTACTGACATCGGAGGGTAGGCATAGTCGAGCTCTCCGTCGTAGGTGACAATACTTTTGACGTGCGATTTCTTGCCGGAAGGAAGCGCCATCACTTCATCGCCCTTACGGATGATACCCGAAGCCACCTTGCCGCAAAAACCACGGAAATCGAGGTTCGGACGGAGTACGTACTGAATCGGATAACGGAAATCGTTCAGGTTATGGTCGTTGCCGATGTGTACGGTTTCCAGGAATTCCAGTAGGGACGGACCTTCGTACCACGGCGTACGGTCGGATTTCTCTACTACGTTATCGCCGTCGAGGGCAGACAACGGGATGCAGTTGACATCGGGAATACCCAGCGGGTCGATGAAGGCCCGGTAGTCGGACACAATCTTGTCGAAGACTTCTTTTGAGAAGTCCACCAGGTCCATCTTGTTGACCGCCAGTACTACGTGCTTGATGCCCAGCAGGGAAACCAGGTAGGTATGACGGCGGGTCTGGGTGATGACACCGGTACGTGCGTCAACCAGGATGATGGCCAGGTTGGCGGTAGAACCGCCGGTAATCATGTTTCGGGTATATTGTTCGTGTCCCGGAGTATCGGCGATGATGAATTTACGGTTGTTGGTCGAGAAGTAACGGTAAGCTACGTCGATGGTGATACCCTGTTCGCGTTCGGCCTTCAGACCGTCCAGCAGGAGGGCATAGTCGATGTGCTCGCCGGCGTTACCCATACGTTTGCTGTCACGTTCCAGGGCATCCAACTGGTCTTCGTACAACTTTTTGCTATCGAACAGCAGGCGTCCGATGAGGGTTGATTTCCCGTCGTCCACCGAACCTGCCGTCAGGAAACGGAGCAGGTCCTTCTGTTCGTCTTTCTTCAGGAATTCTTCGATGGACAATGCGCCACGGCTTTCTCCTTCCATCGGATTCCCGGATTTGCTTTTATCTAGTTCTTCCATGATTCTTTCTGAAAATTGGTTAGAAATATCCTTCACGCTTCTTCTGTTCCATGCTGGCTTCCTGGTCGAAGTCAATGACACGGGTGGTACGTTCACTCTTGGTGGTGGTCATCATTTCCTCCACAATCTTTTCGATGGTGTCGGCTTCGCTTTCTACGGCACCGGTGAGCGGCCAGCATCCCAAGGTACGGAAACGTATCTTCTTCATTTCAATCTTGTCGCGGTATTTTTCCGGCAGGCGGTCGTCATCCGGCATGATGAGCTGTCCGTCGATGTTTACCACCGGACGTTCCTTGGCGAAATAAAGCGGGACAATGGGGATATTTTCCAGACGGATGTATTGCCAGATATCCAGTTCGGTCCAGTTGCTGAGCGGGAATACCCGGATGCTTTCTCCCTTACGGATGCGGGTGTTGTAGATGTCCCACAATTCCGGACGCTGGTTCTTCGGGTCCCATTGGTGGAATTCGTTGCGGAAGGAGAAGATACGTTCCTTGGCACGCGATTTCTCCTCATCGCGGCGGGCACCACCGAAGGCGGCGTCAAACTTGTATTTGTCGAGGGCGTGAAGCAGGGCTTGTGTCTTCATCAGGTCGGTATGCACCTTGCTACCGTGGGTGAACGGTCCTACTCCTGCGCGGAAGGCGTCCATGTTGCTTTCCACAATCAGGTTCCAGCCGTATTTCTTGGCATATTCGTCGCGGAACTGAATCATTTCCTTGAATTTCCATTTCGAGTCGATGTGCATCAACGGGAACGGAACCTTACCCGGTGCGAAGGCTTTCTCTGCCAGGCGGACCATGACGGAGGAGTCCTTACCGATGCTGTACAGCATGACCGGATTCTCGAATTCGGAAGCCACCTCACGGATGATGTAGATAGACTCGGCTTCGAGTTCTTTCAGGTGGCTCAGATTATAAGTTTCTTTCATGATGTATGAATGTTTGTTTGTTCTTAGTTTGCGGATTACCGGAGTAATCCTTGGGGTTATTCGGCCTTCACACGTGGCAGAATCAGTTCCAGCAGACGGTTTACCGATTCCTCTACCGATAGTTTGGATGTGTCTAGTGCGAGGTCCGGATGTGCGGGAGCTTCAAACGGGGCGGAAATGCCGGTGAAATTCCGGATTTCTCCTTTACGTGCCTTGGCATAAAGTCCTTTTACATCGCGGCGTTCACATTCCTCCAGAGGAGTGCTGACGTAGATTTCCAGAAAATTCTCTTTCCCGATGATACGGGCGGCCATTTCGCGTAATTCGTTGTTTGGACTGATGAAGGCGGCCAGGGTGATGATACCCGTTTCTACGAACAGCTTGCCTACTTCAGCAATGCGGCGGATATTCTCTACACGGTCTTCGGCCGAGAAGCCCAGGTTGTTGTTGATGCCGCTACGGATGTTGTCTCCGTCCAGAATCCGGCACAGGAGTCCCCGCTTCTGTAATTCACGTTCCAGGGCGATAGCGATGGTGCTTTTTCCCGAACCGCTCAATCCGGTGAACCATATCATGACGCTGTGCTGGTGCAAGAGCGCTTCCTTGTCTGCGCGTCCCAGCATGCGGTCGAATATCGGATAAATATGATTTTCAGCTTGCATATATCGTTGTTTTATTGGATTCTTGAATCGTTAGAAAGGCCATATCTGCGGAATCAGGAAGACCGAAATCAGGAACGTGATGATGTTCAACGGTAGTCCGATTCGCACAAAATCGGTAAACTTGTAGTTTCCGATACCTTGTACAATCAGGTTGGTCTGATAACCGATAGGCGTAGAGAAGCTGGCCGAAGCCGCCATGCAGATGACTACGAAGAACGGCATCGGGTCTACTCCCAGTTGTTGCGAAAGGGAGAGAGCCAACGGGAATGAAAGGGCTGCCGCCGCATTGTTGGTTATCAGTTCAGTGAATATGTTCGTGATGATGAAGATGGCCGCCAGCAGGATATACGGACCGTGGCTATGGCTCAGGTCGATGATGTAGCCGGCCAGCAAGTCGGCCACTCCCGAGTTCTCCATGGCCTTGCTGATGGCGAAGGCACAGGCGATGGTAATCAGGATATCCCATGAGATGTATTTGGTATATTTCTGAGGCGGGAAGATTTTGGTCCAGGCCATGATGACGGTGGTTACCGATACAAAGAAAAACATGTCCAGCTTGATGCCCGGAGGAAGCATTTCCTGTACGGCAGGAAGTTCGCCGATGGTGGCTCCTGCAATCATGATGAACAGAAGGGTCAGGGCAAACCAGCGTTTCTTCTTTCCGGCGGGTTCATATTCCTTGCCGTTGGCCAGCATGATGAAGACTGAAGATTCTCCCCAGGTCTTGATGAAGCTGTCGTCTGCCATGACAATCAGCGTATCTCCTTCGCGGAAGCTGATGTCGCCGAACGAGGTATAGGTACGTCCGCTCCGGCGTAGTTCCTTGATCTTTGCACCGTAATGCCGTTCGAAATTGAAGTCGCTGATACGCTTGTTGATACCGGGAAAACGGGGACCGATAACGGCTTCTACCGGATGTAGCCCGTTATCTACATTTTCTTCATCGTCAGTAGCCTTGTCCGGCCGGTCAGCCGGGAGCAGGCGCTTGGAAAAGAGGAACAGGTAGAGGATGCCCGCGATGGCCACAAAGATACCCACTTTCCCCAGTTCGAACATGCTGAAGCCCTTCAGACCGGCTTCTATCATCATACTATGAACCACCAGGTTGGTGGATGTGCCGATCAGGGTACAGATACCTCCCAGAATCGTGACATACGACAAGGGGATGAGGAAGTAGGTTGCCGGAAGCTTGACATAGTTCGCCCATCGCTTGATGATGGGAGCAAAGATAACCACTACCGGGGTATTGTTCAGAAAGGCAGAGATGAAAGCGATGGAAGGCAGGATACGGACCTGTGCCTTGAAGACTGAAGTACGTTCCTGAGGAAGCAGCTTCTTGATGAGTTGTGTCAAGGCGCCGCTCTGACGGATTCCTTCGCTTACCAGGAACAGGAGGGCAACGGTAATCATTCCTTTGTTGCTGAATCCTTCCAGCATTTCCTTCGGGGAAAGGATTCCCGTACAGAGGAACAAGACTACCACCGAGAACAGAATCATTCCCGGGCGCATCTTGTCCATAATCAGTGCAGCCAGCATACCTATGAGTGCCAGCAATACAATAATAATTTCAAATGTCATGATACGTGTTTATTGGGCGATGAACCAGGGGTTCAACAGCTCTTCTTTGTTATATTGTAGCGGTTCCTGTCTGCCGGCCTGATAAACTTCTTTGCCGGCGGCACGGATGATGGCATGTCCGGCGGCGGTGTCCCATTCCATGGTTGGGGCAAAGCGCGGATAGACATCCGCTTCTCCTTCGGCAATGAGGCAGAGTTTCAGGGAACTTCCCTTCGAAACGGTTTCCACCTGCTTGTGGCATTGCTTCATTTCGTTGATGTAGGCTTCGGTTTCCGGAGTCAGATGAGACCGGGAAGCGACGATGACGAAGTTCTTCCGGGGAGCGGCATAGGGAAGCCGTTGCCCTTGATTCATCAGTGAATCGAGGGTCGCGTCGGCCGGTAACTCGGTAATCGAACCTATCTTGTAGGCACCGTATGCGCAATCGGCGAAGAACAACTCCTGTTTTACCGGGATGTAGATGACTCCGGCTTCGGGGGTTCCGTTCTGCACGAAGGCGATGTTGACCGTAAATTCACCGTTCCGTTTGATGAATTCCTTGGTACCGTCCAGCGGGTCTACTATCCAAAGCTCGTTCCAGTTTTTACGTTCCTCTACCGGAATCTGTTTTCCTTCTTCGCTGAGCAGGGGATAGGGGGTCTGTTGCAAGGCCTTTGCAATGACGGCATGAGATTTCCGGTCGGCAATGGTCAGCGGGGAATTATCCGCTTTCTTTTCTATCTCGAAGTCTGAATTCGGGTCGGTGTAAACGGCCATAATTTCTTTTCCGGCCTCCAAAGCAGCCCGGATAGCCGTCAATAATATCGTTTTATCCATAGTGTTAACGCTCTAAAATGATACAAAATAACGGCTTTTTGGTCAGTTATCATTGGTTGATTATTCGTTTTTTTTGTTCTTGAGTAGAATTTATAACATTTGTTAAGTATTATTTTTATTTCTTCGTAGGGGAGGGAACGGAATCAACAAAGGTAATGGTTGAAAATAGAAAGTGTATCCTGTTCTGTTCATACTAAAAGCAGGAGTACACCAACTGACTTAAAAGATGAGGAACCTTTAATCGATATTCAGTTCCTCATCGGATAATCCGGATAAAACAATCATCTGATTGTATTTTCATGTGTATTCTTCCAAATACGGTACATGTAGAAGGCGCAATGGGTAAAGGCAAAGACGAAGGAGATGATCAGAAGCGTCATGTCCTGGTCCCATCCTACGGTCTGCTGGTGCCAGAGTCCGGTGATGACACTCAGCACCGCCAGTACCAGACCCAATACGTTGAGTACCATGGTTCCTTTCCGGTGTGGCATGTCATGTTCCAGTTTGCTGTGCTTGATGCCGTAGCAGGCATAGACATCCAGTCCGATGAGCATCCAGAGTACCAGCCGGATCCATGTGTCGGCAGGCAGGAAACACATCATGCACAGGCAGGTCAGGATGCCCAGAATAGGAATCAGCGGCACAAACGGAGTCTTGAAGGCACGGGGAGCGTCCGGCATGGTCTTACGGACTATCAGGACGGCTGCACATACCAGGGTGAAGGCAAGCAGGGTACCGATGCTGGTCATTTCTCCTGCTACCTCCGCCGGGATGAATCCAGCCAGCAGGCTTACCAATATCATGAACAGGAAATTGCTATGTACAGGGGTACGGAAACGTTCGTTGATGCGTGAGAAGAAGGGTGGAAGCAGGCCGTCGTGGCTCATGCTCAGGAAGACACGGCTCTGTCCGAGCAATGTCACCATGATGACGGAGCAATACCCGAAGAGGATGGCCAGGATGATGGCCTTGTTCAACCACGGATAGGCCGGTTGGATGACGCCTGAAGCATCGGCCGTTCCCATGTGCTCGATGGCTACCGCTACGGGGGCGATACCTACTTGCCCCTGGAAATCGGTGTAATGTGCTACTCCCGTCATGACATGGGCGAAGAGGATATACAGGATGGTGCAGACCAGCAACGATACCAGGATACCGATGGGCATGTCCCGTTTCGGATTCCGGGTTTCCTGGGCAGCCGTGCTGACCGCGTCGAAGCCCAGAAAGGCGAAAAAGACAATGGCGGCTCCGCGCAAGATGCCCGAGAAGCCGTATTCGCCTACCTTCCCGGTATTTTCCGGAATGTATGGTACATAGTTTTCGGCTTGGATGAACTTCCATCCCAGGATGACGAAGACCAGGATAACGGCAATCTTGAGGAAGACGATGAGTCCGTTGAAGAACGAGCTGCCCGCCGTTCCCCGCATCAGGATGAGGCTCATCAGGACCACGATGACCATGGCGGGGATGTTGACGATACCTCCATCCCACGGACAGGCCGTAAAGGCATGGGGCAGGTCGATGCCGATTCCTTGGAGGAAGACCACCAGGTACCGGCTCCAACTGATACTCACCGTCGTGGCGGCTACGGTATATTCCAGCACCAGGTCCCATCCGATTATCCAGGCGATGAGCTCACCCATGGTGGCGTAGGAATAGGTATAGGCACTACCGGCTACCGGAATCATGGAAGCGAACTCGGCGTAGCAGAGTCCGGCGAAACAGCAACCGATGGCGGCAATGATGAATGACAGGGTGATGGCAGGACCGGTATAACCGGCGGCTACCGTACCGGTGATGGAGAACAATCCCGCTCCGATGATGACTCCTACTCCCAGGGCTACCAGACTGACGGGCCCCAATACTCGTTTCAAGGTTTGTTTGCCCGACTGGTTGGCTTCTGCCTGCAGGGCTTCTATGCTCTTACGAATGAATAATCCCATGAATTTTTCTTTGATTAGTTGGTTTATAACTCGATTCGAAGCGCAAAGATAGCAATCAATTAAGATTTGGCAATTAAAAATTGAAAGCGAGTCTCCCTATTCCAGATAATGTGCAATCTTCCCGCTTATCTGGAGCAAGGATATTTCGCACATTTTCGTATCGTATTCGGCAGAGAGGATGCGCTCTTCGGCGTCCAGCAAACTTTTCTGGGCTTCACGCATTTCGATACCGGACAAATCTCCCAACAGGTAACGTTCCTTGGCGATTTCGTGATTCTCCTTGGCCGAAACCAGGTTCTGGCGTTCCAGGTTCAACAACTGGAGATTGTTCCGGTAAGCCTGCCACAAGTTGCTCAAGTCCGCCCGGAGTCCCTGTTCCAGTTCCTCCCGTTCCAGTTGTGCGTTGCGGATGGCCAGGCTGGCGTTCCGTTTTTCGCGTCGGCGGTTTCCGTCGAACAGGTTGAAACCTACGGTGATACCTCCGTTGAATCCCCAATTGCTCCGTTGGCGGGTAGCGTTCACGTCATATTTGTTGAAGGTATAGCCGTAGCCGGCGTTCAGGCGCAGGTACGGATAGTTGCGTGAGAGTACCTTCTTGTAATCCAGTTGGGCAAGAGTCGTATTCTGGTCCGCCTTCAGCAGGTTGGCGTTGGTAGCGAGCGTGCTGTTCCACAATTCGGTGAAGTTCAGCTTGTCCGTCACGTCGATGATGGAATCCTTTACCCGTATCGGCCGGTCTACATCCTTTACCGCCATCAGCTCATTCAGGTTGATGCGGGAAGTGTGTACCAGTTCCTGTTGTTTCATGTACTGGGCACTATCGGCATTGAAGTCCACTTTGGCCTGTTGGTAATCCAGTCGTGAGAAGTTACCGATGTGGTACCGTTCTTCCACGATGCGCAGGCGTTCCTTCGAGAGTGAAACCGCGTACCGGAAGTTCTTCAACCGGATTTCCTGCTGGATGTAATTGTAGTATTCGGCCGTCAGGCTGGCGATGAAGTCCTCGATGGCGATGCGGGTATTCGTGGCTCCCTGGCGTTCCAGTTCCTGCAATTGCTTGTACGTGGTACTGATGTTGAATCCGTCGAAAACCGTCCAGTTCAGGTCGATACCGGCATTCAGGGTCTGGTCGAAGACTCCCCGGCTGGTTTCCGTCACTCCGCTTTCACGCAACTTGCTGTCCGTATTGTCTACGGTACCGGTATAGCCCGCACTCAGGTCCACCGTGGGCAGATAACCGGCGTTGGCCAGGGTCGCGTTGTTCTTACTTATCTGTTCTTCGTTCCGGGTGATGCGCAACAGGTAGTTGTTGGCCAGCCCTTCTTCCAGGCATTGTTGCAGGGTATAGTAATATTGTGCCACCGCCGGGAGAATCCATCCTCCCAGCAGGCAGACGATTAAGATGATTCGTTTCATGCTTCTTCCTCCTTTTTAAGACGGTTGGTTGAAATGTAGGAATAGATGGCGGGTACGATGAACATCGTCAGGAAGGTAGATACCAGCATACCGCCCACTACGGCATTACCCATGGCGATACGTTGGTTGGCTCCTTCTCCGCTGGCGAACATCAATGGGAGCAAGCCCAGGATGGTCGAGGCACTCGTCATCAGAATGGGGCGTAGACGTTGCAGGGAAGCATCCTTGATGGCCTGCATCTTGTCTTCACCCGCTTCCTGTTTCTGGTTGGCGAATTCCACAATCAGGATACCGTTCTTGGCTACCAGACCAATCAGCATGATGATACCGATTTGGCTGAAGATGTTCATGGTGATGCCGCCGAAGTGCATGAACACCAGGGCACCGGCGATGGCCAGCGGTACGGTGAGCATGATGATGAGCGGGTCTTTGAAGCTCTCGAACTGGGCGGAAAGAATCAGGTAAATCAATACCAGAGCCAGGATGAAGGCGAACATCAGGCTGGAGGAGCTTTCCCGGTAGTCTTTCGAATCACCCGACAGGGCGGTACGGAAAGTATCGTCCAAAGTCTGGGCCGCTATCTTGTCCATTTCTTCCAGTCCCTCGCCGATGGTCTTTCCTTCGGCCAGTCCGGCAGAGATGGTGGCAGAGATGAACCGGTTATAGTGGTAGAGTTTCGGAGGAGTGATGGATTCCACGAAGTCTACCAGGTTGTCCAGCTGGATCATTTCTCCGTTGTCGCTCCGGATATAGATGGACTTGATGTTCGACGGCTGGTTCCGTTGCTGGCGGTTGAATTGGCCCAGAATCTCGTATTGCTTGCCGTTCATGTAGAAATATCCCATACGTTGGCCGCTCAATCCGTATTGCAGGACCGAGGCGATGTCTTTTACGGTGACGCCCATGGTTCCGGCCTTGTCGCGGTTGATGTTCACACGCATTTCCGGGCTACTGAACTTCAGGTCCACGTCCGCCATCTGGAAGGTCGGGTTGTCATATACCGCATTTAGGAATTTGGGCAACACTTCTTCCAGCTTTTCGATGCTGACCGCCTGGAGCACGTACTGGATAGGCATGCTACTCCGCCGGCCTCCGAACGAAGATTGTTGCTGGACGAAGGAACGGGCTTTCGTCTTGGTCTTGATAGCCTTCGAAATCTTTTCGGCTACTTCCATCTGGGTATAGTCACGGTCTTTGATGTCCTTCAGGGTGATACGGATGTTTCCGCTACCGCTCGATACACGGGCGGTGACAGACTGGGCGTCGGGAACAATGGAATCTACCAGCAGGTTGATGTCTTCTGTATAGTCGCGCAGGTATTCGTAGCTCACTCCTTCGGCTCCTTTCGTATTGATGTTGATTTGCGAACGGTCTTCCAGCGGAGCCATTTCGGCCGGAATCTTGTTCCAGAGATAACCGATGAGCACCAGGGTGAGGAGGGTGAACGGAATGGCAATGACCCTTCGTTTCAGGAAACTTTCCAGGGCCTTGGAGTAGACGCGGTTCAAGCCTTCGAAGAACGGTTCCGTCTTCCGGTAGAACCAGCTCTGTTTTTCCCGCTTCAGCAGCAGTTTGGTGGATAGCATCGGGGTAAAGGTCAGTGCCACGAAAGATGAGATGATGACGGAACCTGCCACTACGAAGCTGAACTCGCGGAACAGACGTCCGCTGGTACCTTCCATGAAGACGATAGGCAGGAACACGGCCACCAGGGTGACGGTGGTGGAGATGACGGCGAAGAAGATTTCCTTCGCTCCCTCGATACCCGCGTCGAAAGGTTTCATGCCCCGTTCGATGCGGATGTAAATGTTTTCGGTCATGACGATGGCATCGTCCACCACCAGACCTACGGACAAGACGACGGCCAACATGGTAAGCACATTGATGGAGAAGCCCGCCACGTACATCACGAAGAAGGCACCGATCAGGGATACCGGAATCACGATGCAGGGCACCAGGGTGACACGCCAGTCGCGCAGGAAGAGGAAGATGATGATGATTACCAGTACAAATGCCTCGTAGACGGTACTCTCTACCTCGGCGATGGAGGCCCGGATGAACTTGGTGTTATCGAATCCGTAGCTGAAGTCTACGTCGTCCGGTAAGTCTTTCCGCATCTGTTCCATACGTTCGTATACGGCATCGGCTATCTCGATGTGGTTTGCTCCCGGTTGAGGGATGACTACGACACCCACCATCGGCACGCCGTTCATCTTCATGTAACTCTTCAGGTCGGCAGCACCCAATTCGGCATAGCCGATATCGCTCAGACGGATAATCTGGCCGTCCACTTCCTTGATGACTACGTTGTTGAATTCTTCGGCGGAGTGCATCTGTCCCATGGTACGCAGGGTAAGTTCCACGGTATTTCCTTCGATGCTACCCGATGGAAGTTCCACGTTCTCGTTGTCCATGGCGTTTTTGATGTCCACGGGGGTGATGCCGTAGCCTGCCATGCGTACCGGGTCCAGCCAGAGACGCATGGAGTAACGTTTTTCTCCCCAGATGGATACACTACTTACATCCGAGATGGTCTGGAGTTGCTCCTTCACGGTCAGGTCGGCTATTTCGCTCAGTTCCAGAAGCGAACGGCTGTTGCTCTGGATGGCTACCATCAGGATAGGGCTGGCGTCTGCATCGGCCTTCGACACGGTAGGAGGGTCGCAATCGCGGGGCAGGTAGCGCTGGGCACGCGAAACCTTGTCGCGCACGTCGTTGGCGGCCGTTTCCAGGTCGACGGACAATTCAAACTCTACGGTAATGCGGCATTGTCCCTGTTGGCTCACGCTGGAAAGGGAACGGATGCCCGGAATACCGTTGATGTTCTGTTCCAGGGGTTCGGTTATCTGGTTCTCGATAACGTCGGCATTGGCTCCCGAATAGCTACAGGTTACGGAGATAATCGGATTGTCGACCGACGGGTATTCACGTACTCCCAGGGTGGTATACCCAATCATACCGAACAGCAGGATGATGACGGTCAATACCGTGGCGAGTACGGGTCGGCGGATACTAAGTTCGGAAATGTTCATAAGGCTCCCGGTTTAGTTGATGTTGTCGAGGATGACCGGCATGCCGGTACGGAGTTGCAGGGTACCTGTCGTCAGGATGGTATCACCGATGGCCAGTCCGCGCAGAATCTGAACCTCGGCTTCGGTGCGGATACCGATTTCCACGTCCACCGGTTGGGCCAGGCCGTTCCGGTAGACGAATACCTTGTTCTGACCCATTTCCGGCACGATGGCTTCGGACGGGATGGCGATGGCATCCTTGATTTCGTTCTGACTCAGTTCGATGCTGGCATAGCGTCCGGGAAGGAGTTCTCCTTGTTTATTCGGATAGATGGCACGTACGTTCAAGGTATGGGTAGAGGGGTCGATACTGGATTCGGTGGCGTAGACCTGTGCCTGGTAGGCATCCAGTTTCCCTTCAACCTTGAAGGAGAGATTGGCGCCTTTCCGGATTTGTCGGGCATAACGTTCCGGCACGGCGAATTCCACTTTCAACGGAGTGATTCGGGTCAGTTTGGCCACCACGACACTGGGTGAGGCGTATGCTCCCGTACTTACCTGGCGCAGACCGATGACACCGTCGAACGGGGCACGCAGCTCGGTCAGTTCGATGCTGGCTTTCACGTTTTCGATGTCGGCATTCAGGGTTGCCAGTTCGGTTTTCACCTGTTCGTAGGCTTCCTTGCTGACCGCGTCACGCTGGAGCAGGGCATTCTGGCGGAACACACGGTCTTCGGCCAATGGCATCTGGGCTTCCAGACGGTCCAGTTGGGCCTGTAGCTGACGGTCGTTCACCTTGGCCAGCAATTGTCCTTTGTTGACAAAAGTACCTTCGGTGAAGAAGATATCCACAATTTTTCCGGAGGTTTCAAAAGACAGGTCTACTTCCTCGTCCGGTATCAGTTTACCGCTCACGAACAGTTTGTCGGTCAGCAGATGAGGCTTGATAATTTGGGCGTTGACGTTGAGTGAGTTTTTCTTGGTAGTGGTCGGCTTCTGTTGTTCCACTTCGGCCAGTTCGTCGTTGGTTCTCGGTACGAAGGTATGGATGGCCAGTCCGATCAGGCCGATACCAATCAGTGCGACGATTCCCCATTTGATTCGTTTATCCATGTGTTTTTCAGGTATAGATGAAACAATATAATAATTCTAACCGATTATTCAGAAAAGGTTGCAGAAGTTTTTTATCGTCAAAAAGTTTCCGTCAGGTACGGAACATGTTTCATTTCCGCCTATTTTCTGATTTTTTTATGATGATAAAGGTAGTGAAAGGTTTAAAAGAAATCTTCTGTTTTTACATTTATTTAGCATAAAGTTGTGGAGAATAAAAGAAAGACCGCCCTTCTCCGGGGAAATTACCGGGAAAGGGCGGTCGTGTACGTCTTTATCGGACGGGATTATTTTTTGCTGGAAGAGAAGTCTTCGTTGGCCATTTTCCACATGCCGAGGAAAGAAGCCTTGGTGATTTCCACCAGTTTGTCGTAGTTGATTTTATCGGCTTCGTCGCCCGGCAGGTGATAGTCCGGATGGCCGTCGGTATGATACCACATGATGGGGATACCCAGTTTGGCGAAAGTACCGTTGTCGCTACCTCCCACCGGATTGTCCCATGGACGGTAGTCCGGTTCCAGTTGCAGGCTGTATTTCTGGACGTCCTGTTTCAGCCAGTCGCCGAAGGCCGGTGTGCTTTCGGTGTAGAAGTAAACCACATGTTTCGGTTTGGCTTCATTGTTGTTGCGGCCTACCATGTCGAAGTTCAGGTAACCTTTCACTTTCTGGATTTCAGGGTAAGTCATGGCAAAGTAGCGTGAGCCCAGCAGCCCTTTTTCCTCGCCGTCCCAGAAGGCGAAGATGACGGTACGTTCCGGTTGTTGTCCGGTAGCCAGGAAGGCACGTACAATCTGAAGTCCGGCGGCTACACCCGAAGCGTTGTCGTCCGCACCGTTGTAAATCTTGTCACCGTCCAGCATCGGGTCGTAGCCGATGTGGTCGTAATGTGCGCCCAGGATAACGATTTCGTCGGTCCGTTTTCCTTCAATCTTTACCAGGATGTTGCGCATGTTGTATTTCTGGTGTACGCCTTTGGCCTTGATGGCGGCGATAGAGTCCGGATGAATCTGTAGTTTGCCCGGTCTCTGACGTTCCACGCGATAGGCTTCGAACGGCTGGAAGTAGTCGTCGAACACGGGTTGTAATCCCCATTGTTGCAACAGCGATACGATGTAGTTTCCAGCGATGCGTCCGCCTTTCCAGCCGGCTTCGCGGCCTTCCAGTTCATCGGAGGCAAGGAATCCTACCAGTGATTGGGCACTCAGTTTGTTGATGGAAGCCAACCCTTTTTCTTCGGCGGTCGGTTTCTTGGGCGATGCGGCTTGTAGCTGCGGGGCCGCCAGTAGACACGCAATTGCGATGACTAAGGTGTAAATCAGTTTGTTTCTCATATTTTAATAGTTGTTTTCTTTAAGTTGGTTGATTGGAATGGCATTGGCTGGGAATCTTCTTTCAACGGCTCGAGAGCCTCCCCAGGTATTCAGCCTTCTTTAAAAAGCCGAACGGTATTTTCCTTCCTCCTTGTCTTCCAGAATGTTCAGGTATGAGTTATAACGCGACTGGCTGATGTAATGGTTTTCCACCGCCTCGCGTACCGCACAGCCCGGCTCGTGGCGGTGGGTGCAGTTCCCGTACTTGCAACGGGCCGAAAATTCGAAAATCTCCTTGAAGTAATGTCCTACTTCCTCGTCCTTCATGTCGAAGGTACCGAATCCTTTGATGCCCGGTGTGTCGATGATGTAGCCGTTTTCGCCGAGGGGATACATTTCAGAAAAAGTGGTGGTGTGCATACCCTTGTTGTGTACCGATGAGATTTCCCCTGTCTTGAGTTGCTGGTCGGGGAGCAGGTAGTTGATGAGGGTTGATTTTCCAACGCCCGAGTGTCCTGAGAAGAGGGTTATTTTGCCTTGCAGGTCTTCTTTCAGTGCATCGACACCTTCGCCGTTTGCGGCCGAAATCCGGTAACACGGATAGCCGATGTGTGTGTATAGGTTCACCAGTCCGTCCAGGTAGCGCAGTTCGTCTTCGGAATACAGGTCTACCTTGTTGAATACCAGATTGACCGGCACCCGGTACGCTTCGGCCGAAGCCAGGAAACGGTCGATGAAAGTGGTCGAGGTTTCCGGATAGTTCACCGTGACTACCAGCATGCACGCGTCTACATTGGCCGCGATGATGTGCGATTGTTTCGAGAGATTCGAAGCCCGTCGGATAATGTAGTTCTTGCGGTCTTCTATTTCGGTGATGAACGCGGTGCCTTCGGCGTTCGGAACGATACATACCCGGTCGCCCACGGCTATCGGGTTGGTGCTGCGGATTCCTTTCAGACGGAAATTACCTTTGATTTTACATTCCACCAGGGCTCCGTCGTCGGTCTTTACCACGTACCAGCTTCCTGTATTCTTGATGACTAAGCCTTTATCCAATGCTGTTTCAGATTTTTAGGGATGATATATTTCGGTCAACCATAAACCGACAAAAGCCGGCTTCCGGATGAAAGCCAGCTTTGTCGGTCGGGTTATGCGTTTATACGGTCATGATTTCCTTGTCTTTGGCAGCCAGCATGTCGTCTATCTGTTTGATATACTTGTCATGCACTTTCTGTAATTTGGCTTCGCCGTTTTTCTGCTCGTCTTCCGGCATACCGTCTTTTACGGCCTTTTTCAGGGCATCGATGGCGTCACGGCGTGCGTTGCGGACACTTACTTTGGCTGTTTCGGCTTCACCTTTACATTGTTTGGCCAGTTGTTTACGGCGTTCCTCGGTCAATGGAGGAATACCCAGACGGATGATTTCACCGTTGTTTTCCGGCATGATTCCCAGTTCGGAGTCGATGATGGCCTTTTCGATGATGCGGAACATGCTCTTGTCCCACGGCTTGATGGCGATGCTGCGTGCATCGGGAGTTGTAACAGCCGCTACATTATTGATAGGTACCATGCTTCCGTAAGAGTCTACGCGGATGCCGTCCAACAGACGGATATCGGCTTTACCTGCACGGATGTGAGCCAGTGCATCGTCCAGATACATCACTGCCATATCCATTTTCTCTTCAGCTTCGCTGATAATAGTCTTTGAGTCTGCCATATATTCTTCAGTTTTTTAAAAGTTATGCAATTATAAAATAAGATTTTAGGTGAACAAAAGTAGGTTATTTTTTGCTCTTTTGCAACACTTCCACTTATTTAATCGTTGCATCTTGTGCTTTCAAGGCCTGAAGTTTCCGTTAACGTCTTTCTTCCGAAGCGGTTAGTACATCTCTTCGATACCTTCGGCCGAGGTCTCGATGCCGAACATAATCCGTTTCCAGCCCAGGTAGAGCAACCAGATGGAAATCATGGAGATGAAGGCGCTGATGGTAAGGCCGTACTCCGGAATGAGGATGGTCAGTGCGCCGATGACAAGCAGAATCATGCTGGTTTTCAGGTTGGCTGCTCCCCGTTGGCCTTCAGTACCGATGGCCAGCGAATTACGCAACGAGCAGTAGCCCGAATATTGTACGATGAAGGCGAGGGTAGCCAAGGTAACGGTAACGACGGTTCCTATCCAGGGGACGAAGCGGAACAGGATACCGATGATACAGAGGGCTACGGCAATGGTCAGCTTGGTCACGCCGGCCAATCCTGCGCTATCGAGCGAAACCTTGATTTTTTTCAATCCCACCAGGTAGATGATTAGTCCTACCAGTGCGGCTACGTGGGTCAGGAAAGACTTGCCTATCATGTCGAAAATGTAGAGCAGTACCGCCATCGAGATGAGGTAAGCTCCCTGGGTACCCCGTTCTTTCCACTTGATATGCAGACTCTTTTCACTCATGCACAGGGCGATGATGAGCAGTATCAGTCCGGCATATTCCATCCAGATGGGTAGCCCGATGGCTGATACCAGTACGATGATAAGTCCCAGTCCCGAGATAGCCATGAAGCCGGTGGAGATGTGTTTGGAGCCTTGCATGGCATACAGTTGGTAAAGGGCTCCTCCTCCGGTGATGGTCGCGATAATCTTGCAAGCAATCATCGGGAGGTTGAAGTTGTAGTCGAAAAGGAGTTGCATGAAGTCAAACTCCGGCAATACGGTCAATGCTGAAAACAGCATGCTGAATTGTAACTGGATGAACAATTCTTTTTTCAGTCGGTCCATAATTTTCTCTTTATAATGAATAGTTTAGTTTAGCCTATGTCTTGCATACATAATCAATTCACCGGTGCTTTTGTTTGGACTTTCAGACTTATTAAGAAACCGGATTTTGGTGTTTGTCCGCTTTTGAGTTTTCATGTATATTGACGGGTTGACTACCAGGTACTGGTTCGTCAGATACTGGCTTTGGGGATGGGTTGTGTATCTTGTAGAGGTAAGGTTTGTTCCCCGGAAAGTTTTCGGATTGAGCGGGCTTTCCGTTTTTGCTTTTAATTTTTAACTCTTAACTTTTAACTGATTCTTTCCTTTTGTCTATTTTTGAAAAAAAATGAAGCGATGATACAGATGTATTTGGCCCGTCACGGGCAGACAGAAGAGAATGTGAACCGGATATTTCAGGGACAATTGCCCGGACGGCTCACGGAAGAAGGGAAACGGCAGGCCGTAGCGATGGGAGAGGAGTTGGCCGGTGTATCCCTGGACGCGGTGGTGAGCAGTGATTTACAACGGGTGGTCGATACCGTACAACTGGCCGTGGGTAACCGTAACTTGCCGTGGGAGAAAAACTCTTTGCTCCGTGAGATAGATTGGGGCTCGTGGACCGGACGTCCCCTGGATTCGGTGGACCGGAAACATCTTCCGCCTGATGCTGAGACCAAGGAGATGTTGTACGAACGTGCCGGACGTTTTGTGGAATATTTGCGTAAGAATTACGAAGGAAAAAAGGTGCTCGTGGTGGCACATGGACTGGTGAACCGCTCTATCCAGGCACAGATATTGGGTGTTCCTGCCGACCAGTTACATACCTTGCCTCACATGAAGAATGCCGAGGTACGGTATTTTGAGATAAATTAATAATGAAAAACGGAGTTCCCAGTGCCTGATAAACCCACTTACCTGTTCAAAATCTATACGGGCGGGTCAACCCCGCCCATACATTAAAATCTTGGTTCCTGGTTCCCGGTTTCTGATAAACCAACTCGAAAACTCACAAACTTAATTGTGTACCAATGTTCCGATGTTTTCGCCGGACATCACTTTCTTCAGGTTGCCTACCGTATCCATATCGAATACGATGATAGGCAGGTTGTTTTCCTTACACATGCAGGTAGCTGTCAGGTCCATCACCTTCAGTCCGCGTGCCAGCACTTCATCGTAGGTGATGTCATCGAATTTCGTGGCCGTCGGGTCTTTTTCCGGGTCGGCGGTATAAATGCCGTCCACACGGGTACCTTTCAGCATCACATCGGCTTCAATTTCGATACCTCTCAAGGAAGAACCTGTATCGGTGGTGAAGAACGGGTTACCTGTTCCGGCAGACATGATGACTACTTCACCGTTTTCCATGGCTTCGATGGCTTTCCATTTCGTATAGAATTCACCGATAGGTTCCATGCGGATAGCTGTCAGAACACGGGCCTTCACGCCGGCGGCTACCAGTGCCGAGCTCAGACCCAGGCTGTTGATGACCGTAGCCAGCATACCCATCTGGTCGCCTTTCACGCGGTCGAATCCCTTGCCGGCTCCGCTCAGTCCGCGGAAAATGTTTCCACCGCCAATGACGATACCTATCTGTACCCCCATTTCGTGGATTTCCTTGATTTGCTGGGCATATTCACCCAGACGTTTCTCGTCGATACCGTATTTCTTTTCGCCCATCAGACTTTCACCGCTGAGCTTTAACAGGATGCGTTTGAATCTTGCCATAATCGTTGTTGTTTGGTTAAAATGTTCTTTATACGCAAAGTTAACAAGAATTGTCAGACAGGCAACGGAAAGCGTCGTTTTTTCTCAACGGATACCCGTCCCCGTCAGCAGGTGGCGTCCCCATACGGCCTGGAGGATTCCCCGCAAAGCCAGGTAGACGATGAAAGCCAGCCAGAGTGCATGGTTTCCTCCTGTATGCTCGAACCCGAAGTACAGGGCGAAGAAGCTGACCGAAGCGACTGCCATGGAGCGGAGCATCAGTCCCGTAGCCGTGGCACCGATGCAGATACCGTCCAGCAGGAAGGCGGTGAACCCTGCCAGCGGAATAGCCAGCACCCAATAGAAGTACGCGCCGGAGGCTTCGATGACGGTGGTATCGTTGGTAAGCAGCCCCAGAAATCCCTTGCCGCCTATGGCATAGAGCAGGGTGAACGCTACGGAGAGTCCGATACCCCAGCCGAACAGGTGGCGTACCGTCTGCCGGAGTTCGGTTGTGTTCCGGGCGCCGATGTTCTTGCCTGTCAATGCCTCACCTGCGTATGCAAAACCGTCCATGATGTAGGAGAACAGGGTGAAGAGCTGCATCAGCAAGGTATTGACAGCCAGGATGACATCGCCGTAGGCCGCTCCCCGCGAGGTGAAGAACACCGTGACGGCCACCAGGCACAAGGTGCGCAGGAAGATGTCACGGTTCACCTGAAAGAAACGGCGCAGTGCCGTACGCTCCAACAGGTTGCGGAAACGGAGGTATTTGCGTAACGGCTTGTAATAAGTGAGATACATGCCGGCAGCCATCAGCAGACCGGCGTATTGGGCTATCAGAGTACCCAAGGCTACCCCTTCTACTTTCATCTTCAGTACAAAGACGAAGAACAGGCTTCCCGCTATGTTGACGATGTTCTGGGTAAGGGCGATGAACATGGGGAACCGTGAGTTCTGCATTCCGATGAACCATCCGATAAAGCCGTAGAGCCCCAGGGTGGCCGGAGCTCCCCAGATACAGATGTGAAAATAGCGGGTGGCTAATGCCTCGATTTCCGGGCTGGCATCGATACAGGCGAATGCTATCAGACGGATAGGGTATTGCAGCAGTATCAGGCCCAGGGCGAGTGCCGTGCTCAGGGTGAGGGAACGCAGCAGGACATCGCTTACCTCCTGCAGGTCATGGCGTCCGTAAGCCTGTGCCGTCAGACCACCTGTTCCCATGCGGAGGAAACCGAATATCCAATAAATCATATTGAAAAGCATGCCACCGATGGCGATGGCACCGATGTATGAAGCGGCTCCCAGGTGTCCCACGATGGTCACGTCCACCAGTCCCAGCAGAGGGACGGTGATGTTGGAAACAATACTGGGTACGGCTATGTGCAGAATGCGTCGGCTGGTAGGATTCATCATCAGAGCACGTAACTTACTTCCTTGAACATGTATTCTCTCCGGAGTCCCGTTTCGTCCTCCAGAATGAGCTTTCCGATAGGTTCGATGTCTATGATGCGGGCCTGGAAGATTCCGGCTTCGTCCTCATACGGGTAGAATCCGTCTCGCCGGTACAGTACTTCCTTGTAACGTCCGGCTATTGTTTCGGCGTCGCCTGCTTTCAACAGCTCGTAATAGCAGGCGGCCCTTTCCAGTACCTGTTCCAGGATGGGGCGCTGTTCGTAGCGCTTGCCTGTAATCTGGAAGAGTGATACCGGATTCGGGATGTGTGCCGGGAATTGTTCCTGATTCAGGTTGATGCCAGTTCCGGAGATGGAACGGCTGATACACGTACCCGTCAGGTCGTTCTCTATCAGTGTACCGCAGAGTTTTCGGTCTTTCCAGTAGATGTCGTTCGGCCATTTGATGGTGACGTCCGGGGTATAGGCCGACAAGACTTCCTGGAGGGCCAGGGCGGTGACCTGCGATAACAGGAACTGGCGACGTGCCTCCAGAAACTCCGGGAACACCACGAAACTGAACAGCAGGTTGGCGCCTGCTTCCGATTCCCACGTGTTGCCACGCTGGCCTCTTCCGGCACTTTGGTAAGTGGTATAGACGGTGGTCATGTCCGGCTGGTTCTGCCGGTCGCACAGATTCGCCAGGTAGTTGTTGGTCGAAGTTGTTTCCGATACAAAGATAGGTTCAGGATAGTTCATGTCTTCTTCTATTACGTTTTTGGATGTGTTCGGGATGGAAATCCGCTTTTCCGTCTACCATACGGGCGGGAGGAAAGCGTCGCGGATGTGCTCGATGTGGAAGGGTGCTTCGTTACCCGTCAGGGTGATGATGTCGAAGCGTACCGGGAGGTCGAGTCCGAATTTCCGCAGGTAGGCGTCTGTCGAATCGACGATGCGCCGTATCTTCCGTTCGCCTACGGCTTCTTGTGGAAGTCCGTAGTTCAGGTTTTGGCGGGTCTTTACCTCAACTACTACCAGTTCGCCGTCTTTTTCGGCTACCAGGTCCAGTTCCTTCTTCCCGGAACGCCAGTTGCGGTGGCGGATGACATAGCCTTGTGCCTCCAGGTAGGCGGCTGCCTGGTTTTCCCCGTTTTTCCCTAATTCATTGTGTCCAGCCATTTCTTTCCATTCTTTCTGCAAAAATAGCCAATTTTATGCTGTCATTTGACGGAAGTCACGTAAATTTGCGTCGTATATGGTAAATAGAGGAAAAAAACGTAAGAAAGTACCTTCATCGGCTCCTCCCCGTAAGAGACGGATGGTTTGTCTGTTGAGCGAAGAAGAAGTACAGATTGTCAACCGTTACCTGGAGACTTATCAGATAACGAACAAGGCACGCTGGCTTCGTGAGACCATATTGGCCTTTATCCACGAGAACATGGAGGAAGATTATCCTACCCTGTTCAAGGAACATGATATGCGCAGATAATCAGAAAAGAATGGCGGACGAACAATTTTATATGCAACAGGCGTTGCAGGAGGCGCGGAAAGCGGCCGAGGCGGGCGAGGTGCCCGTGGGTGCCGTGGTGGTTTGTCGTGACCGTATCATTGCCCGGGCACACAACCTGACGGAGACCTTGAACGATGTGACGGCACATGCCGAAATGCAGGCCATTACGGCCGCCGCCAATGCTTTGGGCGGAAAATATCTTACTGACTGCACCCTATATGTCACGGTGGAGCCGTGTGTGATGTGTGCCGGTGCCATTGCTTGGTCGCAGATGGGGAAACTGGTTTTCGGTGCCGTGGATGAGAAGCGGGGCTACCGTCGTTATGCTCCTCAGGCATTGCATCCTAAGACAGAGGTCGTTACAGGTGTCAAGGCCGAGGAATGTGCACAGCTCATGAAAGATTTCTTCAAGAAAAAACGATAAGGATTTTGAATCTTCAGTTCTTGTGTCTTGAAAATCTTACGTTGAAATTGACTCAAAACCTGGTTAGTCTTTAATTTCTTCGAATTCGATGTATTCCCCTTCATCGTCATCGAAAATCTTCTTCCGTGGACCTTTGGATGATTTCCGGCGGTAGTTCCCGGACGAGGTCGTTTCTGTGTATCCGGTGTCGGAATCGGTGTAGTCCTGTGGTTTTTCGTAGGCAGATGTGCGGTCGGTTCCTGTCATTCGTTTACCCGCCTTGATGACGGTACCGATGATTTTGGCCAACAGAGACAGACCAATGATAAGGATGATAAAGACAAAAAATAGTATAAAACTTAGAAATCCAAACATAGTTATTGTTTTTAGTCACTCATAAACAACAACCGTGCCACCCCAAAAGCATGACGGTTTATGATTTTTTACGAGTCAGGATTGACAGGAGGATGTACCAAAGGATGACTGCCGCAAATCCGCTCAGCTGGAAAATAACTAGCAAAGGAATGCTGACAATCAGGAAAATATAGCTGATTTTATTGTGTCCCCAGGATAAATCCTTGAATTTGAGTGAGAACATGGGTAATTCGGCTACCAGTAACAATGACATGACGAGAACCAGTACCAGCAGGTAGAGCGCGTTGAAGTTCTCGGAAACGAGCCAGGCATGTTCGCCTACGACCAGTGAACCCCAGAACAGGGCGTTGGCCGGTGTGGGCATTCCAATGAAGGAAGTGCTCTGCCGTTCGTCTAAGTTGAATTTTGCCAGGCGGAGGGCCGAGAAGACGGCTATCAGGAAGGCGGTATACGGGAGCAGGTGCGATATGGATTCGAGCCATGCCGGATAGTGTACTTCCTTGAACAGGGAGAAGGCGATGGCAGCCGGAGCCAGTCCGAAAGTGATGTCGTCGGCCAGGGAATCCAGTTCCTTGCCGATGGGCGACGATACGTGAAGCAGGCGGGCAGTCATGCCGTCGAAGAAATCGAAGACAGCGCCCAGTACGATGAACAGAAGCGCGTATTCATACTTGCTCTGGAAGGCCATGTAACTGGCTATGCATCCGCAGAACAGATTGCAACTGGTGATGCTGTTCGGCAGGTTCTTCACGATAACGTTTGCCATGTTTTTCCCCTTTTTCCTTTATTTAAGTTTTGCGATGATGGTTTCGTTTCCGGTGGTCTTCTGTCCCATGCTGACACAGACTTCTGTTCCCAGCGGGAGGTAGACGTCTACACGAGAACCGAACTTGATGAAGCCCATGTGTTCGTCGATGTAGCAGTCTTCGCCTTTTTCGGCATAAGTAACAATACGGCGAGCCACCGCACCGGCTATCTGTCTGGCCATAACCGTTTGTCCGTCGGGCGTTTCGATGACTACCATGGAGCGTTCGTTTTCGGTGCTGGCTTTTGGGAGCCAGGCCTTCATGAAGCGTCCGTTATGATGGTCGACGTGTTTGATGACTCCGTCTACCGGATACCAGTTGGCATGTACGTTGGTAATATCCATGAAGATGGAAATCATGAGGCGACGGTCATGGAAATATTCGTATTCATCCACTTCTTCGATGACTACCACTTTTCCGTCGGCAGGCGCTACAACTATCTTTTCGGTTTCACCCTTGAAAAGACGGATGGGACAGCGAAAGAAATTCACCATGAGCAGGTAGAGTATGATACTGGCTACTGCTATAATATAAAAAGGTATTTTACACTCAATTCCCCAATACAAGGCGCCGTTGACAGCCAGCAGCAGGATGGCACTGGTAATCAGTATGTGTGTACCTTCGTGGTGTATGCGGATTTTTTTCAGTTTCTTTATACGGTTCAAATTGGCCATGACACAGTTTCATTTATCGTGCAAAAATACATTTAATTTGAAAACTCTGCAAAAAAACGCTTAGAAAATGAACGTTTGTTGCATGATATGGCCAAAACGGCCTGCTCGGGATAGCGGGAATCCGGTGGTTAGGTGACTGGTTGTTGCTGGTTTAGCCGCTGGGAAGTTCATTGGAAGCTGGATTTTTGATTTGTTAAAACGTGAGAAAATAAGTTCTTCCCGTCCGGGAGGTTGGTTACTTCGGAAAAAGGCGGTATCTTTGATACGTTTTTCAAACGGGAAATCATAAGGAAATATACAATATATGCAGGATTTTGTTCATTTACATGTTCATACGCAGTATTCCATTCTGGACGGACAGGCTTCTATCCCTCGTCTGGTGGATAAGGCGATAGCCAACGGAATGCGGGGAATAGCCGTGACCGACCATGGCGACATGTTCGGTATCAAGGAGTTCTTCAATTACGTGAACAAGAAGAACGGAGGTACGAACGGCGAAATCAAGGACTTGAAGAAGAAGATTGCTGCCCTGGAGAGCGGAAAGGCCGAGTCGGAGAATCCGGAAGCGGAACTGGCCGCCTGCCGCGAACAGCTGGAAGCGGCCAAGAAGCGGTTGTTCAAGCCTATCATCGGATGTGAGATGTATGTGGCCCGCCGGAGTCTGGAACTGAAAGACGGAAAGCAGGACCAGAGCGGTTATCACCTGGTGGTGCTGGCCAAGAACCTGAAAGGTTATCATAACCTTATCAAGCTGGTGTCGAAGGCCTGGACCAAGGGATTCTATATGCGTCCGCGAACCGACCGTACCGAACTGGAGAAATACCACGAGGGACTGATAGTCTGTTCGGCTTGTCTGGGTGGGGAAATTCCCCGGCGTATTACTGCCGGCCAGTTCGCCGAGGCTGAAGAGGCCATCGAATGGTACCGGAACCTGTTCGGCGATGACTTCTACCTGGAGCTTCAGCGGCACAAGGCGACGGTACCCCGCGCCAACCACGAGACTTATAAGCTGCAGGAGGTGGTGAACAAGAAACTGATGGAATATTCGAAGAAATACGGTATCAAGCTGGTCTGCACGAACGATGTGCACTTCGTGGATGAGGAGAATGCCGAGGCTCACGACCGGCTTATCTGTCTGAGTACCGGAAAAGATCTGGACGACCCGAACCGTATGCTTTACACCAAGCAGGAATGGATGAAGACCCGCGAAGAGATGAACGAGCTTTTTGCCGATGTGCCGGAAGCACTGGCCAATACCGTGGACATCTGTGACCAGGTGGAGTTCTATTCCATTGACCATGCCCCCATCATGCCTACCTTTGCCATTCCGGAGGATTTCGGTACCGAAGAGGAATACCGGAAGAAATTCACGGAGAAGGACCTGTTCGATGAGTTCACGCAGGACGAGAACGGCAATGTGGTGATGGATGAGGCTTCTGCCAAGGCGAAGATAGAACGTCTGGGCGGGTACGAAAAGCTTTACCGTATCAAGTTGGAGGCCGATTACCTGGCGAAACTGGCTTACGACGGGGCGAAGCGCCGCTACGGCGAGCAGCTGACGGATGAGGTGAAGGAACGTATCAAGTTTGAGCTGCACATCATGAAGACCATGGGTTTTCCGGGATACTTCCTTATCGTACAGGACTTCATCTCTGCCGCCCGCAACCAGTTGGATGTATCTGTCGGACCGGGACGTGGTTCGGCGGCCGGTTCGGCGGTAGCCTATTGCTTGGGTATCACCCAGATTGACCCTATCAAGTACGACCTGCTGTTCGAACGTTTCCTGAATCCGGACCGTATTTCCTTGCCGGATATCGATGTGGATTTCGATGATGACGGACGTGGACGCGTGTTGAACTGGGTGACCGAGAAGTACGGACAGGAGAAGGTGGCCCACATCATCACTTACGGTACGATGGCCACCAAGCTGGCCATCAAGGATGTGGCCCGGGTACAGAAGCTTCCGCTCTCGGAATCGGACCGCCTGTGCAAGTTGGTTCCCGATAAAATACCGGACAAGAAACTGAACCTGCCAAATGCCATTGCCTACGTGCCTGAGCTTCAGGCTGCCGAGGTATCGTCCGACCCGGTGCTGCGCGATACCATCAAGTATGCGAAGATGCTGGAGGGAAACGTGCGGAACACGGGGGTGCATGCCTGCGGTACCATCATCTGCCGTGATGACATTACGGACTGGGTACCGGTAAGTACCGCCGATGACAAGGAAACGGGTGAGAAGATGCTGGTGACCCAGTACGAAGGTTCGGTCATCGAAGATACGGGACTTATCAAGATGGACTTCCTGGGTCTGAAGACCTTGTCCATCATCAAAGAGGCTCTGGAGAATATCAAGCAGAGTAAAGGGGTTATCCTGAACATCGACGAAATCCCCATTGACGACCCTGCTACCTATAAGTTATATAGTGAGGGACGCACCATCGGTACGTTCCAGTTTGAATCGGCCGGTATGCAGAAGTATCTGCGTGAACTTCAGCCTACCACGTTCGAGGACCTGATTGCCATGAACGCCCTCTACCGTCCGGGACCGATGGACTACATTCCGGATTTTATCGACCGCAAGCAGGGACGGAAGCCCATCGAGTACGATATCCCGGTGATGGAGAAGTACCTGAAAGATACGTATGGTATCACGGTGTACCAGGAGCAGGTGATGTTGCTTTCGCGCCTGTTGGCGGATTTTACCCGAGGCGAATCGGATGCCTTGCGTAAGGCGATGGGTAAGAAGCTCCGCGACAAGCTGGACCACATGAAGCCGAAGTTCATCGAAGGAGGAAAGAAGAACGGACACGACCCGAAGGTGCTGGAGAAAATCTGGGCAGACTGGGAGAAGTTCGCTTCGTACGCTTTCAACAAGTCGCACGCTACCTGTTACTCGTGGGTGGCTTATCAGACAGCCTACCTGAAGGCAAACTATCCGTCGGAATACATGGCGGCTACCATGAGCCGGAACATCTCGAACATTACTGAAATCACCAAGCTGATGGACGAATGTAAGGCGACTGGAGTGAATGTGCTGGGACCGGATGTGAACGAAAGTAACCTGAAGTTCTCTGTGAACCGCCGCGGTGATATCCGTTTCGGACTGGGTGCGGTGAAAGGAGTAGGCGAGGCCGCCGTACAGAGTATCCTGGAGGAACGTAAGAAGAACGGTCCGTTCCGGGGTATCTTCGACTTCGTGCAACGGGTGAACCTCTCGGCGTGCAACCGGAAGAACATCGAGAATCTGGCGCTGGCCGGTGGTTTCGACAGTTTCCCGGAAATTAAGCGTGAGGACTTCTTCGTAAAGAATGCCAAGGATGAAAGCTTTTCGGAGGTATTGGTACGTTACGGCAGTAAATATCAGCTGGACAAGGCCGCTGCGGTGAATTCTCTCTTCGGAGGCGACCTTCAGGTGGAGGTGGCGACACCGGAAATCGTGAAGGCACCGGCCTGGAGCGACCTGGAACGTCTGAACAAGGAACGTGAACTGGTAGGTATCTACCTCTCGGCTCATCCGCTCGACGAGTTTGCCGTGGTATTGGAGAACGTGTGCAACGTGCACATGGCCGAATTGAGCGACCTGACTCCGCTTCAGAACCGCGACCTGGTACTGGGGGGTATCGTGACAGGAGTGCGTGAAGGCTATACCAAGAACGGGAAGCCTTACGGAGTGGCGAAGGTAGAGGATTACTCCGGTGTGGCGGAATTCGCCTTCTTCGGCAACGAATGGGTGGAGAAGAAGAATTTCTTCTGCGAAGGGATGTTCCTCTTCATGCACGGCAAATGCCAACCCCGGCAATGGAAGCAGGATGAGTGGGAGGTGAAAATCAATACCATCGAGCTTCTGCCCGAAGTGAAGGACCGTGTCATCGAAAGACTGACGGTAACCGCTCCGCTATCGGCCGTGGACGACGAGATGATTATGGAACTCGCTTCGCTGGTGAAGGCTCATCCGGGCAATGCCGAACTCTGCTTCTTCATCCGCGATGAGGACGGGCAGATGCATGTCAACCTGATGTCGCGTACTTTGAAGGTCAGCGTACAGAAAGACCTGATGAATTATTTAAAGAGCCAACCCCTATTGGAGTATAAAATAAATTAGTATATTTGCCGTAGATAATTTTTAAAACATTGATTTGAATTATGGCACTGAACATTAAAGATGACAATTTTGAAGCAATTCTGGCTGAAGGTAAGCCGGTAGTGTTGGATTTCTGGGCAACTTGGTGCGGTCCTTGCAAACAGATTGCTCCATACATCGAAGAGTTGGCAGAAGAATATAAGGATAAGGTCAATATCGGCAAGTGTGATGTAGACGACAATGCGGATCTGCCTGCCCAGTTTGGCGTTCGTAACATCCCTACAGTCCTCTTTATCAAGGACGGTAATGTAGTCGACAAGCAGGTAGGCGCTACTACCAAGGCTGCTTTACAGGCTAAGGTAGAGAATCTGCTGAAGTAATTATATCTGTTAAACCATTAAAACGTATACGGCTATGGGAAGCGAAGACGATTTCTTGTTGGAAGATGAGGATGATGAAAAGACGGTAGAGTTCATCAAGAACTATTTGCCTCAGGATTTGAAGGACAAGTTTACAGACGACGATCTGTATTACATACTCGACCTGATTGTGGAGTATTATACCACCAGCGGCTGTCTGGATGCTCAGCCTGATGAAGAAGGTTATATCAACATTGACCAGGATGAAATCGTAGATTTCATAGTCAAAGAGGCTGCCAAGAACGAAATGGGTCCGTACGATCCGGAAGATGTATTCTTCGTGGTACAGGGCGAAATGGAGTATGGCAACCAGTTGGGTGAAGTGGAATAATCTTCTGACAATAAAAAGATTTGGAAAAGGTGTATCGGTTTTTTATCGGTACACCTTTTTCGTGTATTGACCGGTTACTCTGTTTAAATTTCTCCCATTCACTTTTAACTGATTAGGGGAATCTGTATTTTTGTAGCGGGAACGAGGCTTGATTGGCGGAGTCCCGGAAAACGTCTGGGCGTTTTGTTGAAAACGCGAGGATGTTTTATTCAAAACAAACGGACGTTTGATGCAAGACGAACGTTCGTTTCAAGCAAAACGTCCGTTTGTTTTCCGGAGATTCCATTTCCTCTGACCCATTCACCTTGAACAGATGTAAGAAAACGATATGAATCTACCCGAATTATTTGTGGAACGTACCCGTCGGCTGATGGGAGAAGAGATGTGTAACGCCTTGTGCGAGGCGTTGGAACAACAGGACACGCCGGTGAGTGTACGCATGAACACGGCCAAGTGGGAGCATGTACCGGCGCACCGGTCGGCAGTACCTTGGTCGGAACAGGGATATTACCTGGACGGACGTCCTACCTTTACGTTCGACCCGCTTTTCCACGCCGGATGCTACTACGTGCAGGAGGCTTCCTCCATGTTTGTGGAACAGGCGCTCCGGCAGTATGTGACGGAACCTTCCGTCATGCTCGACCTGTGTGCTGCTCCGGGCGGAAAGTCTACTTTGTGCCGCTCCGTATTGCCGGAGGGAAGTCTGCTGGTAGCCAACGAGGTGATGCGCAATCGTTCGCAGGTGCTGGCGGAGAATCTGGTGAAATGGGGACATCCGGAAGTCATCGTGACGAACAACGATCCGGCCGATTTCACATCACTGGAAAATACCTTTGATGTGATGCTGACCGATGTGCCCTGCTCGGGAGAAGGCATGTTCCGTAAAGACCCTGTGGCCGTATCGGAATGGAGTCTGGAGAACGTAGATACCTGCTGGCAACGCCAGCGCCGCATCCTGCGTGACATCTGGCCTTGTCTGAAGCCGGGTGGTCTGCTTATCTATAGCACGTGTACCTATAACCGGGAGGAGAACGAGGATAATGTGGCGTGGATAGCCGAAACATTGGGTGCGGAGGTGCTTCCGCTGGAGGTACCGGAGGAATGGCACATTACGGGCAATCTGACGGGGAATGCCTTTCCGGTTTACCGTTTCCTGCCGCATAGAATGCAGGGCGAAGGCTTGTTCCTGGCTGTTCTGCGTAAACACGGAGAGGCCGTTGAGGCCGAGGTTTCGGAAACTTCTGTCCGACGGGAAAAAACGCGTAAGGGAGCGAAGGAAAAAGGTGGAAAAAAAGTACAGACGCTTACGGTCCCTTCTTTGGTGAAGCAGTGGCTTCGCGAAGATGAGGCATACGATTGCCGGGTGGAAGGAACGGTCTGTTTGGCTTTGCCGAAAGCCTGGAGTGCCTTGTACGACCGTTTGAAAGACCAGCTCCGCATTTTGCATGCTGGTGTAGAACTGGGCGAACTGAAAGGGAAGGACTGGCAGCCTCATCATTCGCTGGCCATGAGTGCGGCATTGAAGAAGGAGGCTTTTCCGGAAGCGGAACTGACGTATGAGCAGGCTATTGCTTACTTGCGTAAGGAGGCGGTGACACTGGACGCTTCGGTGCCGAAAGGATATGTCTTGCTTATGTACCGTGGAGTGCCGCTGGGATTCGGAAAGAACATCGGTAACCGGGTGAACAACCTGTATCCCAACGAATGGCGCATTCGGAGCGGCTACCTGCCGGAAGAAATCGTTCTTGTGGATTGAAAGAAAAGGCCCTATCCGAGTTACCGGGTAAGGCCTTTTTTGATTTCCTTGATTCTCTATGTATCTCAGTTTAGAACGGTTTCCGGAAGGTACAGCCGTTTTTCCACTCGGAACATCCGTAGGCGGTTTTCCCTTTCAGAATGGTCCCCTTTCCGCAGAGCGGACACCGGCAACCGATGATGGCATCGCCTTCGGGCAGGGCTGGAGTAGCCGGTTCTTCCTTCGGTTTCGGGGGAGAACCCGTTTTCGAAGTCGTTTTCGAGGCGGCTTTTGGAGTGGACTTGCGGGTCCGTTTCTTCGGAGTCTCCGTGGTTTCCTTGGCTTTCGGGATGGAGACCGGCTTGTCTTCTACCACCGTCACCCGGCGGTTGCTGTTGTCGCTCAATACGCTATAGACGATTTCCGTAACCATCTGCTTCAGCTCGGTGAGGAAGGTACCTGCATCGTAACTCTTCCGTTCGATTTCACGCAATTTCTTTTCCCAGATACCGGTCAGTTCGGCCGATTTCAGCAATTCTTCGTGGATAAGCTGAATCAGCTCCACTCCGGTGGGGGTAGCTATCAGGTTTTTCCGTTCCTTGCGGATGTAATGACGTTTGAACAGGGTTTCGATGATGGCGGCACGGGTAGACGGGCGTCCGATTCCGTTTTCTTTCATCGCATCGCGGAGTTCGTCGTTGTCTACCAGTTTTCCGGCCGTTTCCATGGCACGGAGCAGGGTTGCTTCGGTATAGGGACGTGGCGGTTGGGTCCATTTCTCGTTCAGCATGGGTTCGTGTGGGCCGCTCTCTCCCTTGTGGAAGACGGGCAATGTGCGCTCTTCTTCGGTGTTTTCCTTGGCTTCGTCCTGTTGGTCCTTGGCGAAGATGACCCGCCATCCCGGGTCGAGTATCTGTTTGCCGGTTACCTTGAATTCTATCTTGTCTGCTTCTCCCAGTACGGTAGTGGTAGAGAACTTACAATCCGGATAAAAGACGGCAATGAAGCGGCGGGCTATCAGGTCGAACACCCGTTTCTCCATATCGGTGAGGCCTTGCGGTTGTACACCGGTAGGGATGATGGCATGGTGGTCGGTTACTTTGGAATTATCGAATACTTTCTTCGATTTTATCAGGGGAGCTCCCGCCAGCGGAGCCGTGTAAGCCGCATAGTCCTTCAGTCCCGCCAGAATGTTGGGGCATTTGGGATAGATGTCGTCACTCAGGAAGGTGGTATCTACACGCGGATAGGTGGCCACTTTCTTTTCGTAAAGTGACTGGATGAGTTGCAGGGTCATATCGGCCGAGTAGCTGAACTTCTTGTTGCATTCCACCTGGAGGGAGGTCAGGTCGAACAGACGGGGCGGAGCTTCCGTACCTTTCTTGGTCGAGATGTCCGTTACCTCGAAGGGTACCTGGCGGATGCGTTCCAGCAATTCACGTCCGGTCTGTTCGTCGGTAATGGGAGGGATTCCCCGGTTTTCGACGGGTTGAGCTTTCTTCTTCGCAGGGTTCTCCTTTTCGGCTTCCTCGGCCAGTTCTTCGTCGCTCTTTCGGACAATGGCGGAAAAGACCGTATCGCGGTAGACGGTCTTCAGTTCCCAATATTGCTTGGGGACAAAATGCTCGATTTCCTGTTGGCGCTTCACAATCAAGGCCAGGGTGGGAGTCTGCACCCGCCCGATGGAGAGCACCTGTTTGTTTTGTCCGTACTTCAAGGTATAGAGGCGTGTAGCGTTCATCCCCAGCGTCCAGTCGCCGATGGCACGGCTCAGTCCTGCCTCGTACAGAGGTTGGAATTCGGACTGGTCTTTCAGGTGTGCGAACCCGTCACGGATGGCCTCCTCGGTCAGCGATGAAATCCAAAGGCGCTTCACCGGACATTTGGCTCCGGCCTTTTGCATTACCCAGCGTTGTATCAGCTCTCCTTCCTGACCGGCATCCCCGCAATTGATAATCAGGTCGGCTTTCGACATGAGCGATTCGATGATGTGGAACTGTTTTTCGATTCCCGGATCGTTGATGAGCTTGATGCCGAACCGGGGTGGAATCATGGGTAGGCTGCCCAAACTCCAGGTTTTCCAGGAGGGCGTGTATTCGTGTGGTTCCTTGAGCGTACACAAGTGTCCGAAGGTCCAGGTCACTTGGTACCCGTTCCCTTCGATGTATCCTTCTTTACGGTTTCTGGCACCCAGCACTTCGGCGATGTCGCGTGCCACACTGGGCTTTTCGGCAATGCAAACTATCATAATCTGTCTTTTAGAATGGACAAAGATACGGAAAGGTACGTGTAGAGGCAAACGAAAAACCGAGTTTTTCAGGCCTGACTCTTCCGAAGCATATCCTGTCTTACCTAAAGGTGGTGGAATGTCAAGGTTCATCTTCCATTTTTGTATAGGAACATTCAAATTCTATAATATACGTCAAAATAAAGTGACACGTATTGTCGGAATCGTCACTTCTGCTTATCTTGGCAAAGTATTTGTATAGAGATTACTGGATATTAATTTGAAAAGAATTTTTTTATTATGATGTTAAGTTGGGTAATATTTATTGGCGTGGCCATTCTGAGTTATCTGGTGCAGGCCAATCTGAAAAACAAGTTCGAACGATATTCGCAGATACCGCTTTCCAACGGAATGACGGGACGCGACGTAGCCGAGAAGATGCTCCGTGACAACGGTATTTACGACGTGCGTGTCATCAGTACTCCGGGAATGCTGACCGACCACTATAATCCCGCCAACAAGACGGTGAATCTGAGCGAGGATGTGTATGGAACGTGTAGTGTAGCGGCCGCCGCCGTAGCCGCCCACGAATGTGGTCACGCCGTGCAGCATGCCCGTGCTTATGCTCCGTTGCAGATGCGCTCGGCTTTGGTTCCGGTAGTTCAGTTCTCTTCATCCATCGTGCAATGGGTGTTGCTGGGAGGTATCCTGTTGCTGAATACTTTCCCGCAATTGTTGCTCATCGGTATCTGTCTGTTTGCCATGACTACTTTGTTCAGTTTCATCACCTTGCCGGTGGAAATCGATGCGAGTCGCCGTGCGCTGGTATGGTTGAACAGTGCCGGTGTGACAAACGCCTTTAATCATAACCAGGCAAAGGATGCCTTGAAATCGGCCGCCTATACGTATGTGGTTGCCGCCTTGGGTTCACTGGCTACGCTGGTTTATTATATCATGATATTCACCAACCGCCGGGAGTAATACCTGTTTGACGGAAGAATTTAAGAATAAACAAGGCAGAAGCACGTAAGGATTAATTTTTATGTGCTCCTGTTTTGTTTTGGGAAACTTTGTTTTCTTTTGTGTCTTCACATTCAGAAAGTTTGTCTCATTGATTTTCTGTATCAAATATTTCATGTACTTTTGCAGGTAGAATTTAATGACAAATGAGTTATGGCAACAAAACCAGGAATTCCTAAAGGAACCAGAGACTTTTCGCCGGTAGAGATGGCGAAACGTAATTATATATTCGATACCATCCGTGAAGTGTTCTACCGGTATGGCTTTCAACAGATTGAGACTCCTTCGATGGAGAACCTGTCTACCCTGATGGGAAAATACGGGGAAGAAGGTGATAAGTTGTTGTTCAAAATCCAGAACTCCGGTGATTACTTTTCGGGACTGACCGACGAGGAATTGTTAAGCCGTAATGCCGCAAAGCTGGCCAGCAAGTTCTGTGAGAAAGGACTCCGTTATGACTTGACCGTGCCTTTTGCCCGTTACGTGGTGATGCACCGTGACGAACTGACTTTCCCGTTCAAGCGTTTCCAGATTCAGCCGGTATGGCGTGCAGACCGTCCGCAGAAAGGACGTTACCGGGAATTCTATCAGTGCGACGCCGATGTAGTGGGTAGCAATTCGTTGCTCAACGAGGTGGAACTGGTACAGATGATAGATGCCGTGTTCCAGAAATTCGGCATCCGGGTGTCTATCAAAATTAACAACCGTAAGATTCTGACCGGTATCGCCGAGATTATCGGGGAAGCCGATAAGATAGTAGACATCACCGTAGCTATCGATAAGTTGGACAAGATTGGTCTGGACAATGTGAATGCCGAACTGGCTTCGAAAGGGATTCCTCAGGAGGCTATCGACAAGCTCCAGCCGATTATCATGCTGAGCGGGACAAACGCTGAAAAGCTGGAGACCCTGAAGACGGTATTGGCGGCTAGCGAAACCGGTCTGAAAGGGGTAGAGGAAAGTGAATTTATCCTGAATACCGTGGCTCGTCTGGGTGTGAAATCGGAAGTAGAGCTGGATTTGACCCTCGCCCGTGGCTTGAACTATTATACCGGTGCCATCTTCGAAGTGAAGGCGCTCGATGTACAGATTGGTAGCATCAGCGGTGGAGGCCGTTACGATAACCTGACCGGTGTATTCGGTATGGACGGTATGTCGGGTGTTGGTATCTCTTTCGGTGCCGACCGTATCTACGATGTATTGAACCAGCTCGATTTGTATCCGAAGGATGCCGTGAACGGTACACAACTCCTTTTCGTGAACTTTGGAGAGGGCGAGGCAGCCTATGCGCTTCCGATTCTTCAGCAGGTACGTGAGGCTGGTATCCGTGCCGAAATCTATCCGGATAGCACGAAGATGAAGAAACAGATGAGTTATGCCAATAGCAAGGCTATCGCTTTTGTGGCTATCATCGGCGAGAACGAAATGAAGGAAGGTAAAGTTACCTTGAAGAACATGGCTACCGGTGAACAATCGCTGGTATCGCCGGAAGAATTGATTGCAACAGTAAAAGCTTGAATCTCTAACAGATAAGCCGTGATGCAGGGAAGAGGAAGGCCGGTGGAGACACCTGTACCTTTTCTTCCCGCGTCTTTTTTGTATAGATATGGAACCAAGAAATGTAAAACAGGTCATCGTCATGCGTAAGGACCTGAATATGCGCAAGGGAAAGATGATAGCCCAAGGGGCCCATGCGTCGGTCGACGCGTTGCTTTCGCTTTTTTCGGAGCGGGAAGAGTCGGGAAAGACCACGTATACCCTGACCTACGGTGAAGATTCTCCGCTGGCCGAATGGTTGGGAGGCATGTATGCCAAAATCTGTGTGTATGTGAACTCGGAAGAAGAGTTGATGGGAATTTATGAACGTATCTGTCGGGAGAATCCTGAGATTCCGGTAGCCCTTATCGAAGATGCCGGACTGACGGAGTTTCACGGTGTTCCTACCAAAACCTGTCTGGGAATCGGTCCCTGGTGGTCGGAAGAAATCGACCATTTCACCGGTGACTTGAAATTGTTATAACTCTTACATCGGATTGTTATCAGTCCGTTGTGAACCTGTAATATGAATCCGCTTCTTTTGTATCAGATAAGAAAAATTTTTGAACTGAGATTATGGATTCTAGACCTTATTATCGGACAATTGTTCTGTCGGATATTCATTTGGGTACTGCCTACTCGAAGGTAACCGAGGTAAGTGACTTTCTGAGTGGCGTGAATTGTGACCGTCTCATCCTGAACGGAGATATCATAGACGGGTGGCACCTGCAGAAATCGGGGGTAAAGAAATGGAAACCGGAACATACCCGCTTCTTCAAGATTCTCATGAAAATGATGGAGAATTGCGGAACTGAGGTGATTTATGTCCGTGGAAATCATGATGATTTCCTGGATAACCTGGTTCCTTTGCAATTCGGTGGTATACAGATAGTCCATTCGTACGTGCTGGATAGCGGGAATAAGCGCTATTTTGTGACTCACGGTGATGTATTCGACAAGATAACTTCCGGTATGAAGTGGTTGGCTAAGTTGGGTGATGTGGGCTATACCCTTCTGCTCAAGTTGAACGGTTTCTATAACCGCTATCGGGCCCGTTGGGGAAAACCGTACTATTCGTTATCGCAGGTCGTTAAGCAGAAGGTGAAACGGGCGGTATCGTATATCTCTGATTTCGAGTCGGTCCTTGCCGGATTTGCCCGCGACCGTGGATGTGACGGTGTGATTTGTGGTCATATTCATCATCCGGAAAACCGGATGGTAGAAGGTATCCATTACCTGAATTCCGGCGATTGGGTAGAAACCTTGTCGGCCTTGACCGAAGATGCCGAAGGACAATGGAACGTTGTCTATTATACAGACTGGATGCTGGCTTCCGGTCGGAACGAAGAATCGCATGTCTTAACCATTATCCCTGTAGCCTCATGAAATTCCTGTTTATCGTTCAAGGGGAGGGAAGGGGACATCTGACCCAGGCCATTACCCTGGAAAGTATTCTTCGCCGTTCGGGACATGAAGTAGTGGAAGTGTTGGTGGGTAAGAGCGAATCCCGTCGTTTACCCGGTTTCTTCAACCGGAGTATCCAGGCTCCTATCAAGCAGTTTGTAAGTCCTAATTTCTTACCCACGCACAATAACAAACGGGTGAATCTGACCCGAAGTGTCCTTTATAATTTGATGAAACTACCCACGTATGCCGAGAGTATCCGTTTCATCTACCGGCGTATCTGTGAGACCAAAGCCGATATGGTCATCAATTTCTATGAATTACTGACTGGGCTGACTTATTTTTTCTATCGTCCTTCTGTCCCTCATATCTGTATCGGGCATCAGTATTTGTTTCTACATAAGGATTTCAAGCTTCCTCAGGCTTTCCGGAAGAAATTGCTCTGTCTGAATTTCTTCTCCCGCCTGACCGCCTTGGGAGCTTCCGAACACCTGGCTCTTTCATTCCGTTCGATGCCGGACGATTCGACTAACCGCATCCGGGTGGTTCCTCCGTTGTTGAGGCGTGATGTATTTCAGGTAGAGCCTGTGGCTGGCAATTATATCCATGGCTATCTGTTGAATTCCGGTTTTTCGGAGAGTGTACTCCAGTGGCACAAGGCTTGTCCGGAAGTTCCTTTACGTTTCTTCTGGGACCGCTGGCAGGAACCGGCGGTCAAACAGGTGGACGATACTTTGAGCTTCTATCAATTGGATGATGTAGAGTTCCTGCGCCAGATGGCAGGTTGCAAGGCATACGCCAGTACGGCCGGTTTCGAATCGGTGTGTGAAGCCTTGTATCTGGGTAAACCGATATTGATGGTGCCCGCCCACATCGAACAGGAATGCAATGCGTATGATGCGATGCAGAGTCGTGCCGGAATCGTGGATGATAAATTCGATTTGGGAAAACTTCTTGGTTTTGCGGAGACATATCAGCGGAACGAAGAGTTTGCCGGATGGGTGGAATCGGCCGAAACCCTTATCCTGAACGAGTTGGAACGGATGATTCCCGACGATTTCCTGCAACACATGTATCTGGTGGAGGAATATGTTTGAAAACATGTTATCTATTTAAAAATGAGGATAAAACTACTTTTTTGTAAATTTTCTTGTCGCTGAAACACCATTGTCACACTTATTTCTTTTCTTTGCAGAAAAAGAAGATAAGTATGGCACCAAAGAAAAAACAGAATCCGTATTTGGAGCGAGATATCAGTTGGATGTATTTCAATCATCGCATTTTACAGGAAGCTACCCGTCCGCATGTACCCTTGCTGGAACGGATGGCTTTCTTGGGTATTTATTCGAATAATCTGGATGAATTTTTCCGCGTCCGTATGGCTACGCAAAGCCGGGTGGCGGAGTATACCGACAAGTCGGCGGCCAAGGAGCGTGAACATGCGAAGAAGCTGATTCGGGAGATCGGTAAAATCAATGCCCGTTATGTGAAGGAATACGAACAAGCCGTACACGATGTTATTGAGGAATTCCGTAAGGAGAATGTATTCTTGGTCAATGATACGGAGCTGACACCCGAACAAGGCGAGTTTGTGCGTGCGTATTACCGTGAAAAATTGAATGGATTCATCGTTCCGGTCTGGTTCTCAGCCATCAAGTTGCTGGATAGTGAGACCGACGAAAACATCTACCTGGCGGTGAAGGCGGCCAAGGAGAATGGAAAGGCAAGCGTAGATTATGCTTTTCTGGAACTTCCGGTAGGAATCTGCGGACGCTTCGTCCGCTTGCCGGATAGTGACGGAAAGAGTTACCTGATGTATCTGGACGACGTCATCCGTTATTGTCTGCCGATTGTGTTCGAAGGATTGGGATATACCCGTTTCGAGGCCTATGCCTTCAAATTTACAAGGGATGCCGAAATGGAAATCGATAACGACTTGCGGAGCGGTACGTTACAGAAGATTTCGAAAGGAGTGAAGAGCCGGAAAAAAGGTGAGCCTTTGCGGGTAATTTATGATACGTATATGCCGAAAGACCTGTTGAAACGGGTATTGAACAAGCTTGACTTGGATAGCTTGGATACGGTGTTAGGTAGCGGACGTTATCAGAATCACAAGGACTTGATGCGTTTCCCCGATTGTGGACGGCATAACCTGAAATATCCGGCTTGGCCCTCTATCCTGAAAAAGGAATTGGATGGTCCGGAAAGTGTATTGGAGAAAATTCAGCACAAGGACCGTTTCATCCATGTTCCTTATCATAGTTTCGATTCTTTCATCCGTGTCTTGCAGGAGGCGGCCGTAAGCAAGCAGGTACGGAGTATCAAGATAACTCTTTATCGCTTGGCCAAAGAATCGAAGGTTGTCAAGGCCTTGATAGGAGCTGCCCGAAACGGGAAGAAGGTGACGGTGGTCATCGAACTGCTGGCACGCTTTGATGAAGCTTCCAACATCAACTGGTCCAAACGGATGCAGGATGCGGGAATCAAAGTCATTTTCGGAGTGGAAGGTCTGAAGGTGCATTCTAAGATTACTCACATCAGCATGAAGAATGGACCGGATATCGCTTGTATCAGTACCGGTAATTTTCATGAAGGGAATGCCCGTTCGTATACCGATTGTATGCTTATGACGGCTTCCAGCCGTTTGGTGAAGGATGTGAATGCCGTATTTGACTTCATCGAACGTCCGTATAGTCCGGTCAAGTTCAAGGAACTGCTGGTATCGCCTAATGAAATGAAGAACAAGTTCGTTACGCTTATCAACAACGAAATCAAGAATAAGAAAGCTGGAAAACCGGCTTATATCAAAATCAAGATCAATCATATCACCGATCCGGTCATGGTCAACAAACTTTATGAGGCTTCGGCAGCCGGAGTGGACATCGACCTGGTAGTCCGTGGTAACTGCTCGTTGGTGACCGGTATTCCGGGGGTAAGCAGCAATATCCGGATTCATGGTATCATCGACCGTTACCTGGAACATTCGCGGATTTTTGTCTTTGCGGCCGGAGGTGAGGAGAAGGTCTTTATCGGTTCTGCCGACTGGATGCCGCGTAACCTGGATAACCGGGTGGAAGTGATTACACCGGTTTATGATCCGGCTATCAAGGAAGAGATGAAACGCGTGGTAGAATACGGATTGGCGGATACCATGCAGGGACGCATTGTCGACGGTAGAGGCGGAAATGAATTCTGGCCATCGGCTGACGGTACCTCATTCCGTTCACAGGAAGCCTTGTATGATTATTACCTGGCAGAGAATCAGAAAGATTGAATATATTAACGTAAAAGAAAGAGAGCTATGTCTAATGAAGGTTCATGCGGCGCAAATTATGCGGCCATCGATATCGGTTCGAACGCGGTTCGTCTGCTTATCAAGAATGTGAAGGAAGGTGCCAATGGGGCCAAGTTTTCCAAAGTCCTGATGTTGCGTGTACCGTTGCGTCTGGGTTTTGATGTATTTGCCAAAGGAAAGATTACGGATCAGCGTGCCCGGAACATGATCCGGCTGATGAAGTCATACCGTCACCTGATGCGGATTTATGATGTGGAAGATTACCGTGCCTGTGCAACTTCGGCCATGCGTGATGCCAAGAACGGTCCGAAAATCATCAAGCAGATAGCGAAGGAAGCGGGTATCCGTATTGATATCATCGACGGTCAGCAGGAGGCGAAGATCGTATACAATAACCACATCGAATGTATGGAAGACCGTAACGGCAATTATATGTATGTCGATGTCGGTGGTGGTAGTACGGAAATCAACTTGCTTTCTCAAGGCGAACTGGTATGTAGCCGTTCGTATAACATCGGTACCGTACGTATTTTGAACCGGGTGGTGCGCGATTCGGAATGGATGCGTCTGAAGGAAGATATGACGGAACTGGCTCTGTCTTATCCCGGAACCAACATCATCGGTTCGGGCGGTAACATCAATAAACTGTATCGACTGGCCGAGAAGAAAGACAAAAAGAACCTGCGCATGTCTATGGCGACCTTGCATGAATTGCACGATGCGCTGAAGAAACTGACCGTGGAAGAACGTATGGAGAAGTTCGACCTGAAGCCTGACCGTGCGGATGTAATTGTTCCGGCAGGTGATATCTTCACTACCATCGGTGACATCATCAAGGCGGAATATGTCTATGTACCGGTTATCGGTCTGGCCGACGGTATCATTGATGAACTCTATGCCAAACATAAGAATAAAATCGTAGGCGTGATGTAAGCTTCCGATGTAATAAAGAAGAAATGTCCCCGATTGCTTCAGAAATGAGGCGGTCGGGGACATTTCATTTTTAAAGAGATATCCGATTTATTCCGGAAGTGTAGAGGGGGTGGGATTGTCTTCCGCCTCATTGTTGTCAAGGAAGCGGGGAGCGAATTTTTTCTTGGGGGTGATACCGAGTCCTTTCAGCATTTCGGCCTGACGGATGACGTTTCCTTTTCCGGTGGACAGCTGGCCGAATGCCGCATTGTAGGCCGCCGAAGCCGTATTCAGGGTATCGCCTATTTTCGCAAAAGTTTCGGTGAAGGAAACCAGTTTCTCGTACAAGGCCGTTCCCCGGTTGACGATTTCCTGGATGTTCTTTTCCTGGTATTCCCGTTTCCACAGGTCGAGGGCCAGACGCAGGGCGGCAATCAGATTGGTGGGACTCATCAAAACCACTTTTTTCTGATAAGCATAGTTCCAAAGATTCGGGTCGGTCTGGAGTGCCAGTACATAGGCCGGCTCGTTGGGGATGAACATCATGACGAAATCGAGGGCTTTCGTGGTATAGTGCGAATAATCTTTCTTGCTCAGTTCGTCGATGTGGGCCTTGACCGAGGCCAGGTGTGCGCGGAGATACTGTTCCCGTTCCTTGGGGTCGGTGCTTCCGGTATAGTTGGCGTAGGCGGTAAGTGATACCTTCGAGTCGATGATAACCTGGCGGTTGTCCGGATAGACTACGAGTACGTCCGGTTGCATTCGCTGGCCCGATTCATTCTTCAGGACTTCCCCTTGTTCATCTTTCAGAAATTCCTGGCGGAAATATTCTTCACCTTCGCGCAAGCCGGAGTTTTCGAGGATGGATTCCAGAATCATTTCTCCCCAGTTTCCTTGTGCTTTCGAGTCGCCTTTCAAAGCTTTTGTCAGGTTGTTCGCCTCATCGCTGATTTGTTTGTTCAGCATGGCCAGTTCCTTGATTTTCTCCTCCAGCGAGAACCGTTGCTTGGATTCCTTGTCATATACTTCGTTCACCTGGTGGCGGAACTCCTTCAGGTTGTCGTCGAAGGGCTTCAGGAGAAGGGTGAGTTTCTCGGTACTTAACTTGTTGAAGCTTTCGGTCTTTTGCTGGAAAATCTTGTTGGCGATGTTCTCGAATTCCAGGTTGAACTGCTTATGCAGGGTTTCGATTTCCTGTTTCTGGTTCTGAAGACGTTCTTCCAGTGCCTTCTTTTCCGTCTGAGAAACGGCCAGTGCCTGTTGCGAGGCACTCAATTGGGTAGCCTGTTGTTGGCTTGTGCGAAGCAAGTCACGGTCATGTTCCTGTAGCATGGCCAATTGGGTGCGTAACAGGGCTGTCTTTCGGGCCGCAATCAGATAGCCGATGAGGCCTCCGGCAATGATGCCGATAAGGATGTATACGATTTCCATAATGATTCGGTTTTTTGAGGTTCGGAAAGCAAATGTACGAAAATAACGGTTCCGGAACAAAAATTCCCTTCTTTCGTCCAAGGAACTGATTCATCAGATGAAAGAAGGGAATTTTTGTCATTTCGATACAGACCGATGAGGATTATTGCGCTCCGCCGATGCTTCCTTCACTTTCGCCACCGCCTGCCTTCACATCGTCGTTGCTGATGCTACGGGCGGTTTTCTTCACCTGAGCCTTCAGCTCGCCGAAGCGCCAGCTGATGCTGAGTCCGTAACTTCGTGAAGGCGATTTCGATTCGTTCCAGGAACGGAATGTATCGGTTACGGTTTCGTTGGAGTAGGTGAGGTATTTCGAGAATACGTTGCTGGCATAGGCCGACAGGGTCAGACGTTTCTCTTTCAGGAACGAACGGCTCAGGTTGAATCCGTAGTAATTGTATGAAGAACCTTTTCCTTGCAAGGAGATGTAAGGAGTACTTCCTCCACCGTAGACACTGAAACGTAAATCCCATGGGAGTGTCTGCTGGATATTCCCGAAGAAATTCCCTTGGAAACCGTGGTTTCCGGCAGCATACTCACTGCTCTTGAAGTCGGAATACGAACCTCCGGCATTAATGGAAATACGTGTTTTGCTTCCCGGGTTCCAGTTCATCCAGAGCGACAGGCGGGTACGGTTACTCTTTCCGATGTTACCGTAAGTACTTTCCATGACGCCGTTGTTCACAAACGAGTATCCCTCAATGCCGTTGTTGATGAACATGTAGCTCAGGTTGAGGTTGACGCTGAACTTGGCCGAGAAACTGCTGAAGGTCATTCCCAGGTTGTGTGCCTTTTCCGTATCCAGGTTTGGATTACCGTAGCTGATGGAAGTCGGGTTGCTGACATCGCGGAACGGATTCAGGTACCAGATACCCGGACGGTTGATACGGAGGTTGTAGTTGGCTCGCAGGGACATGGACGTACCGAACATGTAGGAGAAATTGGCCGATGGTACGATGTCGTCGAAATTTGCGTTGAAGTTCCGGTCGGGCATATAGGCATATTTCACATCCATGATGGTATGTTCGTAGCGTACACCGGCCTTGAAACCGAGTTTTTTCCATTTCAGCTGATAGTCGGCGTAAGCGGCCAGGATGTTCTGTCCCTGGTCGAACTTACTGCTCAGGTCTTCGGCCGGTTGCATGGCGCCGTTGTCGTCTTCCCGGTAATACTTGCTGTCGCTGGCATTCAACCGGTAGATGTATTTCAATCCGGCATCCACATAATGCATGTCGTTGATGGGGTTTACGTAGTCCACCTGTGCGGTATGTTCCGAGGTATGTGCATCGTTGTCATAATATTGTTTGCGGAGCTCTCCGTAAAGGTCTGTTGGATAATTGTCAATATCCTGGTAGGAGGTTGTAGCCTCGCCACCGTCGGGCGAGTTGTTGAACTTGTAGGAGAGGGTGAGGTATTCCCCTTTCTTCTTGAACGAGTGCTGATAGTCGAAGTTCACCCCTAGGTTACTGAAATTAGACGTGTTGTCCGATAAGGTACGGTAGCTGTAAGTATGTTCCCGTGCATCGTTCAGCATTTCGGTAAAGGTATTGTTGTTACTTTTGAATTTTCCGCCGAACAGGTTGGCCGAGAAGGTAATGAGGTTCAGCGTATCGATTTCGTAACTTCCTTCCAGGTTACCGAACTGGAAATTACCTTTGCTGTCGTTGGACGCTTGGCTGTTCAGGTAGTGGAAGTCCTTTGAGGTGAAGTCCTCACGGGTACTCTGGCTATAGCCTGTCGGCTGGTTGTTGTAGTTATACGAATAGTTTCCGGTGACGGTGAATTTACCTACCTGTACTGTTCCGTAGGCACTTCCGCCGATACTTGTGTTGCTGGCCCGTCCGCTTACGGTCACGTTATAGCCTTGCATCTTGGCATCGTCCGTGATGATGTTCAGGATACCGCCGATACCTTCGGCATCGTACTTCGCCCCCGGTTCGGTAATGACTTCGATGGATTTCACCGAGTTGGCCGGCAGGCTTCGCAGGACTTCTTTCGGATTGTTGCTCATCAGGGTATTCGGCTTTCCGTTGACGTGTACCTTGAAGTTGCTCGAACCGTTTACCTGGATGTTGTCTTCTCCGTCTACGGTCACCAAGGGAACTTTGCGGAGCATTTCCAGGGTCGTATTCGTTTTTGAGTCCGGGTCGTCTTCTATGCTATAGGAAATTTTGTCGATTTCGGCTTTCACCAGCGGTTTCTGAGCCACTACTTCCACTCCTTTCAGCATTTTGCTGGATTCGGCGGTGAAGACAGTTCCCAAATCTACCAGCTTCCGGGTGTCGGAAACCGAGAAGTTACGGGTCACGGTAAGTTTCCCCACCGAGGTAAAACTGATAATGTATTCTCCCGGTGCGTTGAGCTTTTCGCTGAATTTCCCTTGTTCATCGGTGACAGACAATTTGACAGCCTTGTCGGGAGTCTGTACTTTCGAAATTCGGATGGTAGCATAGGGTTCGCTCTCGTTGAGGATGGAGTCTGCCAATACTCCTTTGACGGTGTAGGCTCCGCCTTGTTTTTGTGCGTATGCCATGCTGGCAAACAGGCATAGCAGGATGCAGAGCACTCCGTTGTAATACTTTGTCTTCATAATATAGGTTGGGTTAGAAATGCCGTATGTCCGGTTTGTTTCCAAAATGATAAACAATGGACCGAAAGTAATATATTTTCGGTTCCATTGTTTATTGTTTGTCGTGTTTTATGTTGGTAATTTGTTTATCTTAACATCCGTTTATAAAGAAATACGAAAAAATCGGATGCGGCTTATTTATTTTCCTTTAGGAATTGTTGGTAGAGTGCCGAGATTTCCGATACCGGAATGTCCAGTAATTGCATCTGCCGGAACATTTCCGGCAGGCTCTCGTTCAGGAACGATTCTCTTCGGAGGGCGATAATCTTTTCTCTCGCGCTTCCGGCTACGAAATAACCGATTCCCCGTTTGTTATAGATGATGTCCTGGCTCTGGAGGTAATCGTAGGAGCGCACCATGGTGTTGGCGTTCACTTCTACCGTAGCGGCATATTCGCGTACGGAGGGGATGCGCTCTTCTTCCCGGTAGACGTTGCACAGGATTTCATCCATAATCCGGTCGGCTATCTGCAGGTAAATGGGTTTGTTCTCCTTGAAATTCATCGTCTGAAAAGTTTTCGTTCGGTGATTTGTGATGTTGCAAACAATTTGTAACTCAATCCCCAGTTGAGTACGGTCAGCAAGAGGAATAAGCTGAAACCGATACTCAGGAAGGTATTGGCAGCTTGTGTAGGATTTGCTTCTGTCCAGTCTTCCAGCCATTTGATAAGTTCTGGTTCAGTCCCTTCGAAAATCTGGACGAAGAAATTCCCGAACAAGATCATCAACAGGAAGCAGAGCCCCATGGTCTTGATGAAAGCTTTTTTCCGGAAAAAGGAACCTCCCAGGATGTATAAGGAGTGACTCCATGTGATAAGTACTGTGAAGAACATTATCAAGAGCGTATAACTATAGTCCGATTCTCCATAGAAAGTAGGTTCCTGGTTTTCGGCCAGTATCCGATGCCATACATCGGCGAGGCAGAAACGGCCGAATTCTTCCGATATACCGAGTATCGGCACGAACAGAAGGCGCGTAAGTTCAGCCATCAGAAGTCCGCAACCGAAGATTATCAGGGTGCCTATCGTGACATACAGGGCACGGCTCACGAATTTCTCGCCGAGTGTGGCCGGCAGCATCAGGTAGGAGATACGTCTCTCTTTTGTTCTCATTGGTTCCAGAATCAGTGAGGCGAAATAGCACATATAAAGGTTCAATGCGATGTATATGATACCTGTCACGTTGCCACAGAACCGTTCGTAGAAGTATTCTGCCGAGTTGCCTGAGGAATGATTCATGCCATACATCATGAAGATGAAAATCAGACCGAAGATGATGTAGCAGGTAAGTATTCGGTAAAGGTTTGTCTTCCAGTTCTCTACCAAGTCGCGTTTGATGACTGATACCAGTCTTGAAAAGCTGAAATGTATAAGGTGGTTCATGGTGCTCTTTGTTTTATCGGTTGAATAAGGTTTGTATTTTTTCGTGTTCTGCCAGCATGGCATTGAACAGCACTTCCAGGTTCAGCGGGCTTTCTTCGCCATAGGTATTCGGCAGGATGAGGCTGTTTCCGGCTACCGAGGGCTGGATATAGAGGGCACCGTCGGTAGGTTCGTTCATGCCCTGTTCACAGAAGTAGAGTTTCTCGGTGATGGTCTTTACAGGTTGGTTCAGCAGGATATCTGTCCCTTCGATGATGATTACATGGTCCAGCAGGCGGTCGATGTCCTTCACCTGATGGGTCGATACGATGACGGTCTTTTCGTCGGTCATGCCGGAAGCGATGGCTTTTCGGAACTGGCTTTTCGAAGGAATGTCCAGTCCGTTGGTCGGTTCGTCCATCAGAAGCAGGGCTGTATTGGTGGCCAAGGCAAAACAGAGGTATGCCTTCTTCTTCTGTCCCATGGAAAGTTCTCCTAAATGGATGTCTGTGTTCAGGTCGAAGTCTTGCAGGCAGGCAGACAGGATTTCCTGGCTGAATCTCGGATAGAAACCGGCATTCAGTTTGACGAATTGTTTCATCGATACGTTGGGCAGGTTGAACTCTTCGGGAACCAGGTAAGTTTCTGAAAGGGTGAGGGGCAGGCGTTTCTTTACGTCTGTACCTTGCATGGTGATGATACCCTGTTTCGGCCGGAGCAATCCGCAGATAAGATATAATAAGGTGGATTTTCCGGTTCCGTTCTTTCCCAGCAGACCGATGATTTCTCCGGTAGGAATGTCCAGGTTGAATTGGCTGAAGAGCGGAGCCTTTCTGCGGTAGCCAAAACTCAGGTTGTCGATGTGAATCAGTGTTGTGTTCATGTTACGGCTGTTTTTATTTCGTTTATTAGTGTGTTAGTTTAATAGTACACTGCAAAGGTAGTGATTGTTTTGGGATAAACAAACGTTCGGATGATTTTTTTTGAAAAAAGTTTGGAAGGTAGAGTCGATGGAAGTGTCTGAAAAACGTTCGGACGAATGAATCAAAACGTCCGGACGTTTTATGTCAAACGAACGTTTGTTTGGAGTAAAACGAACGTTCGTTCGGAGGGCTTTGTCCGTTCGTTTTTGCTTTCAGTCCGTTTGGGGATAAAACAGGACTGCCATCTTGGTGCCTTATCCGTCAGGCTCGGCCGGCATTCTGTCAGTTTGTCAGCAAGACATGTTTGGCACGCTTTTGGCAGTAGGGTTATCGCTTGTAAGAAGCAAATAACATGAATAATAACAGAAAAATATAACAACTATGAACATTAAACCATTAGCAGACAGAGTCCTGATTCTTCCGGCTCCTGCAGAAGAAAAAACAATCGGTGGTATCATTATTCCTGACACAGCTAAAGAAAAACCATTGCAAGGTGAAGTAGTTGCCGTAGGTAACGGTACAAAAGACGAAGAAATGGTCCTGAAGGTAGGTGATACCGTATTGTATGGAAAATATTCCGGTACTGAAATCGAACACGATGGCGTGAAATATCTGATGATGCGTCAGAGCGATGTATTGGCAGTTCTGGGATAAACATTTAATGAATTCATAAATAAAATAGAAAGGTAATAAGTATTATGGCAAAAGATATTCTCTTCAACATCGACGCTCGCGATCAGTTGAAAAAAGGTGTAGACGAATTGGCTAACGCCGTTAAAGTAACTCTGGGTCCGAAAGGACGTAACGTCATCATCGAAAAGAAATTCGGTGCTCCTCACATCACAAAGGACGGTGTGACTGTAGCTAAGGAAGTGGAATTGGCTGACCCTTTCCAGAATACCGGTGCACAGCTGGTGAAGTCAGTTGCTTCAAAAACTGGCGACGATGCGGGCGATGGTACAACAACCGCTACTGTACTGGCTCAGGCTATCGTAGGCGTAGGTTTGAAGAACGTTACGGCCGGTGCAAATCCGATGGATTTGAAACGTGGTATCGACAAGGCCGTTGCCAAAGTTGTTGAATCTATCAAGTCTCAGTCTGAAACTGTAGGCGACAACTACGATAAGATTGAACAGGTAGCTACCGTATCTGCCAACAATGATCCGGTTATCGGTAAACTGATTGCCGACGCCATGCGTAAGGTTTCTAAGGACGGTGTCATCACCATCGAGGAAGCAAAAGGTACTGATACTACCATCGGTGTAGTAGAGGGTATGCAGTTTGACCGTGGTTACTTGTCAGCTTACTTCGTAACCGATACCGAAAAGATGGAATGCGTGATGGAACATCCGTATATCCTGATTTATGACAAGAAGATTTCTAACCTGAAAGATTTCTTGCCTATCCTGGAACCGGCTGCTCAAAGCGGACGTCCGTTGTTGGTTATCGCTGAAGATGTAGATAGCGAAGCGTTGACTACATTGGTAGTGAACCGTCTGCGTGGCCAGTTGAAGATCTGTGCTGTGAAGGCTCCGGGCTTCGGCGACCGTCGTAAGGCTATGCTGGAAGATATCGCCGTATTGACCGGTGGTGTAGTTATCAGCGAAGAAAAAGGCTTGAAACTGGAACAGGCTACCATCGAAATGTTGGGTACTTGCGACAAGGTAACTGTTTCTAAGGAAAATACCACTATCGTAAACGGTGCAGGCCAGAAGGAACTGATTCAGGAACGTATCAACCAGATCAAGGCTGAAATGAAGAATTCTACTTCTGACTACGACAAGGAAAAATTGCAGGAACGTCTGGCTAAGTTGTCAGGTGGTGTAGCTGTCCTGTACGTAGGTGCTGCCAGCGAAGTGGAAATGAAGGAAAAGAAGGACCGTGTAGACGACGCTTTGTGCGCAACCCGTGCCGCTATCGAAGAAGGTATCGTACCGGGCGGTGGTGTAACTTACATCCGTGCCATCGACGCATTAGAAGGCATGAAGGGTGACAACGCTGACGAAACAACCGGTATCGAAATCATCAAACGTGCCATCGAAGAACCGCTCCGTCAGATTGTAGCCAATGCCGGTAAGGAAGGTGCTGTTGTGGTTCAGAAGGTTCGTGAAGGTCAGGGTGACTTCGGTTACAATGCACGTACCGATGTTTACGAACACCTGCATGCTGCCGGTGTGGTTGACCCTGCTAAGGTAACCCGTGTAGCTTTGGAAAATGCGGCTTCTATCGCCGGTATGTTCCTGACTACCGAATGTGTTATCGTAGAAAAGAAAGAAGACAAACCTGAAATGCCGATGGCTGCTCCGGGAATGGGCGGTATGGGCGGCATGATGTAATCTTCCCCTTAACCATATAAATAGTTATAAATGAGTTCCCTGTCTGGAGGTTTCCCTTCGGGCAGGGAATTTTTTATATGGAGGAAAACAAGCGTGGAGAAATATTTTGCCCTTGTGCGGTAAAAGAAATTTCAGGAATCAGGGACTTTGTATGTCGTTTTTTTATATCTTGCTGCCAAAAACTGATTGATATGACAAACGAAGAATTGATGCGGAAAGCCATCGAACTTTCCAGAAAGAATGTAGCGGAAGGCGGAGGTCCTTTCGGGGCTGTCATTGCCTGTAACGGAGAGATTGTTGCAACCGGAGTGAACCGGGTGACAGATTCGTGTGACCCGACGGCCCATGCGGAGGTGAGCGCTATCCGGGCGGCTGCCAGTAAACTGGGTACATTCGATTTGAGCGGATGTGAAATCTTTACCTCCTGTGAACCTTGTCCGATGTGTTTGGGAGCCATCTATTGGGCACATCTGGACCGTATCTATTACGGAAATACCAAACACGATGCAGCGGCCATCGGATTCGACGATGCGTTCATTTACGAAGAATTGGACTTGAAACCGGAGGACAGGAAACTTCCTTCGGAACATCTGTTGGGGAATGAAGCTATCCGGGCTTTCCAGGATTGGGAGCAGAAGGATGATAAAGTACGTTACTGATTAAAACCAACAAAGGCTGCATTGACATCTTCGTCAGGCAGCCTTCTTCATTTCCATTGCTTTTTTGCTTTCTATAGATACTGTAAAGTTACATCATAATGATGTACGGATTTATTTGTTATTCAACTTCCATGCCTGGAGCTCGTTGTCTCCCATGTGCTGGAGTCCTCTAACAAAGAAATTTTTCATTTTTTTAATCATATTGTCTAGTTTCTTATGTTTTACAGCACAAATTTACGGCTAATTTATATCCGTTATTCTCCGAAGGTCTGAATTCTTACAAAAAAAGCCTAATTCTTGATTTAAATCAAAAATCAGGCTTTTCCCGTATTTCTTGCGGGGCGTAAGCTGGATGGACTGTAAAGATTGCTGATTCTTTTCAGGCCTGTTTGCTTTCGGTGGTCTGGAGTTCCGTAGCCAGTACTTTGTGGAATTCGTTTTCAAAATTAGGAGTGAAGATTTCTTTTCCGAGATTTGCTTTGATTTCTTCTATCGGCCAGAAACGTCCGTCTGCCACCTCTTCGCTGGGGGTAATCGGACCATCGTATACAGTCTTATGGGCAAAGACCAGTTCTTTTTCTCTGCTAGATTCAAATACGTAATGAATCAGCCTGACGGGAGTGAAATCTGTAATCCCCAGTTCTTCGCGTACTTCCCGTTTCAGGGCCATTTCCACACTTTCTCCCAAATCAATGTGTCCACCTACAGCTGTATCCCATTTACCGGGCTGAATATCTTTCCAGTCGGGACGTTTCTGCAGATAGAGTTCTCCACGGCTATTGAATACATGCAGGTGAACAACCGGATGTAACAGTTTACTGCCGTTGTGACATTCGCCTCGTGTAGCGGCTCCCGTGATATTCCCTTCTTCGTCTACGGTGGGAAACATTTCTTCGTTATTATCTTTCATGATTGATTCTATCCTTAATCTTAATTTATGCAAAGGTACGGATTATTTGGGAAAATAATGAATGAGGAAAAGGCATAAAAAAGAAGAAGAAGTTACCGGACTTTTCTGTGCCGGCAGCTTCTTCTTTATGGTTCTGTTTGAATGTTCAATTTTCGATGGTCAGTTTATTTGTCATACTGTCCATACATAGCTCTTGCGCTCCACTCCAAGTTCTTCTTGACAGTACGGAGCAAACTTTTTACTTGTCTCATAATAAAACTCCTTTAAAACGTTTAATTAAATTGTTAGTTGTCTGCTTTCTTCTCCCGAAGAAGCTTGTTGTTATCCTTTTCTTTTTACCTGTGGATTGAAGTCTTTTTCCAATCCGTTTCATTGTTTTTATGTTGTACGACACAAATGTAGGACCTTTTATCGGAAAACAAGTATTTATGGACCGGAAAATGGAAAAAGAGCCGCTTTTCTTGACCTGTATCAAGCGAAGCGGCTCTTTTGTAATTGTAATGAAATATCAGACTGACAAAGTGTCGTCTGAAGATGGAATTGTCAATCTTTTTGTCGGATTTTCCTGTTAGGGAATCAACAAGGAAGAATCACCGTAGCTCAGGAAACGGAAGTCGTGAGCCAGAGCGTAATCGTAGATGGTATGCCAGTCGCCTTTTACGAAAGCGGATACCAGCAACAGTAAGGTACTTTGCGGCTGGTGGAAATTGGTGACCATCTTCTTCACAATCTTATAGGTATATCCCGGTGCGATGATGATTTGTGTACTGGTGTGCAGGGTATCCAGCTGATGACGGTTCATGTAATCCAATAAGGATTGCAGAGCCTCTACGGTAGTCAGTTCCGGATGGGTTTCGTACGGCTGCCATTGCTTGACGTGCAGTTCTTCCTGACTGGCATCCGGTTGCATCCGCGTGGTTACACCTATATAATATAAACTTTCCAGGGTACGGACCGATGTGGTTCCTACTGCTACGGCCTCGCCATTATGAGCCAGCAGTTTTTCTATTGTCTGCTTGTTGACGGAGATGTATTCGGTATGCATTTCGTGACCTTCTATCTCTTCACTCTTTACGGGCTTGAATGTTCCGGCTCCTACGTGTAGGGTGACTTCTTCCAGGTCGACACCCTTTTCCTTCAAGGCATTCAATACCCGTTCGGTGAAGTGGAGTCCGGCGGTCGGTGCGGCTACCGAACCTTTTATTTTTGAATAGACGGTCTGATAGGTTTCTTTGTCACTTTCGGTTGTTTCCCGGTTCAGGTAGGGAGGAATCGGTAGTTCACCGAAGACTTCCAGAATATCGGCGAAGGTAACTTCCGGATTGTCCCAGGTAAAATCTACCCAATGGCTGGTTCCCATACATTTTCCGCGGGTAGCGGTCAGTGTCAACGGTTTCCCTTTGACGGTCATTTCCCTGTGTAGCGGGCCTTCTTTCCATTTCTTCAGGTTGCCCACCATACACAGCCAGGCTGAATGTTGGGTTTGCTGGAAATTCAATACGTAATCGTTCGGCTGGATGGGTTCCAGGCAGAAAATCTCGATGAGGGCACCGGTTTCCTTGCGGAAATGCAGACGCGCCTGTATGACCTTGGTATTGTTGAAAATCATGAGTTCGCCCGGCTCCAGGTAGTCTGGTAATGAGGTGAAATGAGATTCGCTGACTGCTCCGTGCTGATAGACCAACAGCTTGGACTGGTCGCGTACAGGGAGGGGGAACTTGGCGATGCGTTCGTCGGGAAGGGGATAATTATAATCGCTTATCTTAATATGTTTGGTTTCTTCCATGGTTTGTTTCATTATCTTGGCAAAAGTACTTACTTTTGTAGAAACAAAAAAACGAAAGGTATGAAAATAGGTGATAAAGTCCGTTTCCTGAGTGAAGTGGGGGGCGGAACCGTGCGTGGATTTCGTGGGAAAGACATTGCCTTGGTGGAAGATGAGGACGGGTTCGAGATACCGATGCTCATCCGCGAATGTGTGGTTATCCAGACCGATGAATATAACATTCCGTTGAAATCGACAAAACCAGCTGCTCCGGAAGTCGAAGCAGAGGAAGAGGAAGAAGAGGAGGAAAAGCCGATTACTTATCGGGCTCCCGAAATCCGGGGTAATGACGTGCTGAATGTGTTGCTGGCGTATGTACCTCAAGACATTAAGGCTATTTCATCGACTCCGTTCGATGCTTATCTGGTGAACGACAGTAATTATTTCATCGATTACTTGTATCTGGCCTCCGAAGGCAAGGAATGGAGACTCCGTAGCCGTGGAACAGTCAAACCGAACATGAAGATGCATCTGGAGGAATTCACGAAAGGTGATTTGAATCAGATGGAACAGATTGCCGTACAGCTGCTGGCTTATAAAGATGACCGCTCGTTTACGTTGAAGCCGGTCATCAATCAGGTGTTCCGGTTGGATGCGGTGAAGTTCTACAAGTTGCATACCTTCCAGCCGTCTGATTTCTTCCGTGAACCGGCCTTGGTCTATGAGATTGCGAAGGACGATGAACTGGCTCAACCGATGGTCGTTTCGCCCGATGACATTAAAGAGGCTTTGCTCCAGAAGAAGGAAACGGATATTCCTGCCAAAGTACAACGGAAACAGCATCAGGTAAAGAACGAAATCGTGGAAGTGGACTTGCATATCCATGAACTGTTGGACGATACGACAGGAATGGGAAATGCAGAAATGCTGAATTACCAGTTGGATGTGTTCCGTCAGACATTGGAAGAGTACAAGCATAAGAAAGGACAGAAAATCGTGTTTATCCATGGAAAAGGAGACGGCGTGCTGCGTCGTGCCATCCTGGATGAATTGAAACGGAAATATAAGACTTACCAAAGCCAGGACGCTTCGTTCCGCGAGTACGGTTTCGGAGCTACCATGGTTACAATACATTAAGAAGCGGAATGAAGACACTGAAAATGATGATAGAGGACGATTTCGCCACAAGCATGGGCATCGAAGTGGTGACAATCTGTTCGGGTTACGCTAAGTTGCGTATGAAAGTGACGGAGAAGCATCTCAATGCGGGTGGCGTGTGTCACGGAGGAGCCATCTTCACCTTGGCCGATCTTGCTTTTGCGGCCGCTGTAGACAGCCATCTGAAACTGACCCTTTCGCTGAATGCGATGATTACTTACTTGAAGGCGGCAAAATCCGGTTATGTGTATGCCGAGGCGGTAGAGGTCTCCAATCATGAGAAGATTCCTTATGTAGAAGTGTCTGTCCGTGATGAGGCCGGAGAATTGATTGCCCGTCTCATCAGTTCCGGTTATCGCAAGCGGGAAGATATGGATGTTTCCGGATTGATGTAAATGAAAAGCTTCTTTCTTTCAGCCAGAAGCGAAGCGGCTGAGGGAAAGAAGCTTTTGTTATTTGAAGGAATGAGAGGGGATATTCTTTTATCGAATAATCTTCAGGAAATTCTCTACATCCTTTTGAATCTTTTTATACAACGGTGAATTCTTGTAGTTCGTGTTTTTATGGATGACCGTTTCTACTCCTAACTGGCTGCGTTGGTAACTGGTCAGCTCGTTCTGTAGCTGCATGTCGTATAGGGCCAGTTGGTGAATCTGTTCCTCCCTTTCTCTCCGTAGAACTGTACATACGGGGATGAGCAGACGCATGACTACGTTGTCCATGATGTGGTGTCCTTGGATAAACATGTAGGTATTATCCGGATAGACTCCCAGCTCTTTCAGCTCTTTTTTCATCGCCTCTATTTCTGCGACTCCTTCCGGATGCTTATGTTCCAGGTCTTTCAGTTTCCGGTTGACTTTTTTGGCCATGACTTCCAGGCTTCTCTCAGGATGCCGGGTGCTGACCTGGTCTAATTTGACGTATGAACAGAAATCGAGTAACGAAAACTCTGAAAGGTTATGCTGGCGATAGAACCATACCGACCAGATGAAGAGTGGATATGCTATCTGCGAATAGAGTTTCATGAATGCCGGAAAATCGATCAGCATGTGGTCATTCAATGTTGCCATGACACACACTTCGTGTAATCCTTCGGCGTAGCAATGATAATTCTCGATGGCATAGGCATAGGTCTGTAGTACGTACGAGCAGTTGATGATGTATCGGGAAGTCTGGGTACGTCCTTGTAGCAGGTAGTCGTAATCGCTGTCTACACAGGCTATCATATTTTCTCCCAACTGGTTGCCCAGCTGGTTCATCAGAACAGTTTTCTTTCCTTTGGCCAAGGAACTTTGTGAAGGCAGCATTACCTCGAAGTAACGGGTATTGTCTTCATAATCGGCCAATAATGAGCGCCAGAAGGATATATCGTCGTAACTTTCTACGTAGGCTACGATTTTTCTTCTTGCGCGCTTGGGCTTCAGGCTATTGGCGGCCCCTATATAAAGGGAAGAAAGGTTTTCGGTCAGTCTTTTTCCCATAGTTATAAAGGTTTATCAGGTTGTAATGTCACTTACTTCGGTCACAGCATCCAGCCATCCGTTCATGATGACGGCCGGCGAATGGGTGGTCAGGATAATCTGTACGTTCGGATTCAGGCTCCGAATCAGAGAGATGAGCTGCTGTTGCCACTCTACGTGGAGCGAAATCTCCGGCTCATCCATAAATAGGGTGTAATGTTGGTTATCCTGTACCAATACGGTCAGCAGAATGACCAGCATTTGTTTTTCTCCGGAAGAAAGCTGATAGGGCGAAAGAATGTCTCCATCCTGCTCAAACTGGATTTCATTGCTTTTCCGGATAATTTTCTTACCGGTTTCGCTGAATAGTTGGTCTATCAGGTTCTGGAATTTGGTCTTTGGATGCGAAACTTCGGCTGCTTTGGTCTGTCCGTCCGGGATGCCGCTTGTCAGCAATTCGATGATACGGTTGCCGATGTTTACCTGATAGTCCAGGTATCTCCGCTGCAACTGGTACAGTTGCCAGTCAAGTTCACTTTTGACGTTCTGATTGCCGATTTTCTCCAGAAGGCCGGAATCGATGAGAGGGCGGTCGAAACTGCGGATGACATCGAAATGAACGAATGTAGCATCTTCGGGTGAGAATACGAAAGAAACTCCCGGTTGGCTGTGGTTGGTCAGTGCTTTTCCTTCCAGTACGTCCAACATACGTACGGAGTTGTTCAGAATGGTACTTTTCCCGATTCCGTTAATTCCACTTAAGATGTTCACATCGGGGCGTAGGTCCCACGAAATGTTCTTGCGTCTTCCCCAAAGGCTTTTTATTTCAATGCGCTTGATATAGTCTGCTTGTTTCTTCATGACGGTATCAGTTTTTGTCGGTAGAACACTAACAAATTTAGGTATTCTCAGGGAATAAATCAAAGCTCTCACCTGTTTTTTTGAAAAACCTTGTACCTTTGTAACATAAAATAAGGTAAAAAGAAAATGGATATAAGAATTGCTAAAGGACATCTTTCTTTGCTGGCTGCTGCCAGTATGTGGGGATTGATGTCACCGATTGGAAAGGCGGCAATGGATGCCGGTATAACCGGACTTCTGTTGGCCAATATGCGTATGATTGGAGGAGCTGTCTGTTTTTGGGTGGCTTCGATGTTTGCTCCCAAAGAAAAAGTTTCTTCCCGCGACTTGCAACTGTTGTTTTTTGCTTCGCTGTTGGGTATCGTCTGTAACCAGGGATGCTTTACATTCGGACTGTCTTTGACCTCGCCGGTTGATGCCTCTATTATGACTACTACCATGCCGATTATCACCATGGTGTTGGCTGCATTGTTTTTGAAAGAACCGGTTACTTCGATGAAGGTTATCGGTATCTTTTTAGGTTCCATTGGGGCTTTGGTGTTGATAGTCAGTAATGTCGGGAATGTGCAGGAAGGAGGAAGCATCGGGGGAGACGTGCTCTGTGTGGCTGCCCAGTTGAGCTTTGCCTGTTACCTGACCATCTTCAAGAAACTGATAGCCAGATATAATGTCTTTACGCTGATGAAATGGATGTTTACCTATGCGGCTATCTGTTTCATTCCGTTTTCATACAGGGATTTTACGTCAACCGACTTTTCCATGTTTACATCGACGGTCTGGCTGGAAGTAGGATTTGTAGTCTTCTTCGGTACGTTTGTTGCGTATCTGATGATGGTGGTCGGACAGAAGACGTTGCGTCCTACGGTGGTCAGTATGTATAATTATGTACAGCCGGTGGTAGGTTCCAGTGTGGCTGTCTTTATGGGGCTGGCTACTTTCGGTTGGGTAAAAGCGCTTGCAGCCATCATGATTTTTGTCGGTGTCTATGTAGTGACACAAAGCAAGTCTCGCGCTCAGGTACTGGCCGAGCGGAAACAACAGGAGGGACTTTCTAATTGCGGAACAGATGATGAAGGAAAGTAATGCTCAAAGTATCAAATCGCCTGTCCTTTGGTTACAGCATCACTACGAGTTGTTGCAGATGGAGTATGCTTATGAAAAAGAGCAATTCCGGCAACAGACGGAACTGATGGGAATTGGTCGGAAAATCAAGCGGGGAATGTGCTGGTATCCGATTAATGTGGGGCGGAGTTATTACAATGCCTTGAATCAGTTGGTTGTAGAAGTAGAGCGCCGTGAGGACAAAGAAATCGAACACTTGTTTGAATACGGTCGTCCTGTATGTTTCTTTACTCAGGAATTATCCGGCAAATTGAATTACCTGAACTTTGTTGCTACAGTCAATTATGTAGATGAAGACCGAATGGTGGTGATTCTTCCTAATGTGGATGCACTGTTGATGTTGCAACGGAGTGAAGTCTTAGGGGTACAGCTTTATTTCGATGAAACCAGTTACCGGCTGATGTTCGAGGCCTTGAAGCAGGTGATATCGGCGAAAAACAACCGGTTGGCAGAATTACGTGATATTTTTCATGGTACACAACCGGCTTCTACTTTTTCTTTTCAGCCGGTTAGGTTTCCATGGTTGAACTGTACGCAGGAGGAAGCAGTCAATAAAGTGCTTCACGCAAAGGACGTGGCCATCGTACACGGTCCTCCGGGAACGGGAAAGACGACTACTCTGGTAGAGGCCATTTATGAGACTTTGCATCGGGAGAATCAGGTATTGGTCTGTGCTCAAAGTAATATGGCCGTCGATTGGATTAGCGAGAAACTGGTAGACCGGGGTGTCAGCGTTTTGCGTATCGGCAATCCGAGCCGGGTCAATGACAAAATGCTTTCCTTCACCTATGAACGTCGGTTTGAATCGCATCCGGATTATACGCAGTTGTGGAGTATCCGTAAAGCTATCCGTGAACTTTATGGCCGAATCAGGAAAAGTTCTGACCGTGAACAGATACGGACGAAAATCAATTCATTGAAGGACAGGGCTACCGAACTGGAAATCCGCATCAATGAAGCGTTATTCAGTGAAGCCAGGGTGATAGCTTGTACCTTGGTAGGAAGTGCAAACCGTATCTTGACCGGGCAGAAGTTCGGTACTGTATTTATCGATGAGGCCGCTCAGGCATTGGAAGCTGCTTGCTGGATTGCTATCCGGAAGGCTGATCGGGTTATCCTGGCAGGAGACCATTGCCAGTTACCTCCTACAGTGAAAGATCCACAGGCATTACGGGCCGGATTGGGATATACATTGATGCAGTCTATTGTAAAGAACCGTCCGGAAACCGTTTCTTTATTGAAGGTACAGTATCGGATGAATGATGAAATCATGCGTTTTTCTTCCAATTGGTTTTATGGAGGTATGTTGGAATCGGCGCCAGAGGTCAAGTATCGGAGTATCTTGGATTTTGACACTCCGATAGAGTGGGTCAATACTGAAGGCATGGACTGTAATGAAGAATTTGTTGGCGAGAATTATGGCCGTATCAATAAACCGGAAGCAGAGTTGTCGGTTGCCCAGTTGAAAGCTTATATTTTGAAGATTGGAAAAGAGCGTTTCCTAGAGGAGAAAATCGATGTTGGGCTGATATCACCTTACAAGGCACAGGTGCAATACCTGCGCCAACTGATACGGAAAGATAATTTCTTTAAGCCTTATCGGTCGGCCATTACGATTAATACCGTAGATGGTTTCCAAGGTCAGGAACGGGATGTGATTCTCATTAGTCTGGTGAGAGCCAATGAAGAGGGGCAGATAGGATTCCTGAATGATTTGCGACGGATGAATGTGGCTATTACCCGTGCCCGTATGAAGCTGATCATTCTGGGAGATGTCTCTACGTTGACTCGTCATACTTTCTATGCGGAACTGTATCGTTATATCGAAGACCTCCATTGAATATCAGTCAGCAGGATTGTGTGATATACTGAAATAAGTTGCATGTAATCCGATAGATAAGGTTGTAGAATTCGAGTGTTTTTGCTATCTTTGACTCCGAGTTCTATAACCTTTTTCTATAATTTATTATTCATTACATTTTATGTTTTTCGACTTACTACAATCGTCTTATTTTTCTGTCTTCTTGATTGTGGCCTTAGGTTTCATGTTGGGACGTATCAAGGTGATGGGATTGTCTCTCGATGTATCGGCCGTAATTTTTATCGCCCTGGCCTTCGGGCATTGGGGGGTAACCATCCCGAAAGAATTGGGTAATTTCGGGTTGGTCTTGTTTATCTTTACCATTGGCATCCAGGCAGGTCCGGGTTTTTTCCATTCTTTCCGTAGCAAAGGAAAGACGTTGATTCTGATTACTCTATTGATTGTGGCTTCTGCCTGTCTGACAGGAGTAGGTATGAAATATCTGTTCGGTATTGATACGCCGAGTCTGGTCGGTTTGATAGCCGGTGCGTTAACCAGTACACCAGGGTTGGCTGTGGCTATCGACAGTACAAACTCTCCGTTGGCTTCCATCTCTTACGGTATCGCTTATCCTTTCGGAGTGATTGGAGTGATTTTATTCGTCAAATTACTTCCAAAACTGTTACGTGTGGATTTGACTGAAGAAGCGCGCCAGTTGGAGAAAGAGCGGAGAAGTCAGTTTCCTGAACTCTCCAGTGCTATGTTTAAAGTAACGAATCCTTCCATCTGCCAGCGTACTTTGCAACATCTGAATTTGCGTGGAATGACGGGAGCAGTCATTTCGCGTTTGAAACACGAAGGTGAAATTACCATTCCGAAAGCACATACTGTATTGTCTGAAGGAGATTTTGTACAGGTTGTCGGTAGTGAAGATGCTTTGAATAAATTCGGTTCCTTGGTTGGTGAGCGTGTGGAAGGTGAGATTCCTTTCGAACAGTCACAGGGAATTGAATCGTTGCTGTTGACTAAGAAAGAAATGATAAACAAGCAGTTGGGTGACTTGAATCTTCAGAAGAATTTCGGATGTACGGTAACCCGTGTCCGTCGAAGCGGTATCGACATTTCTCCATCGCCCGATTTGGCTTTGAAATTCGGTGATAAGCTGATGGTAGTAGGTGAAAAAGAGGGTATACAGGCAGCTGCCCGTTTGTTGGGAAATGATGCCAAACGTCTGTCAGATACCGATTTCTTTCCGATTGCCATGGGTATCGTTTTGGGAGTACTGTTCGGAAAACTGAATATTTCTTTGGGAGATACCGTATCGTTCTCGCCGGGATTGACAGGTGGCGTTTTGATGATGGCATTGATCTTGAGTGCTATAGGAAAGACAGGTCCGATTTTGTGGTCGATGTCCGGGCCTGCCAATCAGTTGCTTCGCCAGTTGGGATTGTTGCTGTTCCTGGCAGAAGTGGGAACTTCAGCGGGAAAGACGTTGGTTTCTACCTTTCAGGAGAGTGGTTTCCTGTTGTTCGGTGTAGGGGCATTGATAACATTGGTTCCTATGTTGCTTGCGGCGATAGTCGGGAAATTTGTCTTCAAGATCAGTACGCTGGATATGCTGGGTACGATTACAGGAGGAATGACCAGTACTCCAGGTTTGGCTGCGGCGGATTCCATGACAGACAGTAATATTCCGGGAGTGGCTTATGCTACGGTGTATCCGATAGCTATGGTTTTCCTGATTCTGTTCATTCAAATCATCGCTTCGGCTGTTGTATAAAAAAGTTACTGATAATAAGGGAATGGGGTATCGGTCGATATCCCATTCCTGTTATATAGCGATGAGATATTGGTCTATCCATCTTTTTTATTTCAGTTTGCTCATGAACCGGCAGATATCTACGATGTAACGGATATGTGTACCTTCACCAACAATACCCTGGCTGTCAGTCGCTTTTAGTCTGAATGTCAGTTTTCTTCCTTCCACTTCTTCCAGTACGGCAGTGGCTGTCACTTCTTCTCCCAGTGCCGAAGGTTTGATGTGTGAAGTCTGGATTTGTGCGCCTACGGTAGTGGAACCTTCCGGAAGGTAGTTCTCTACGGCCTGTTTGGCAGCATTTTCCATTAATGCTACCAGAGCGGGGGTAGCGAATACTTCCAGGTCGCCTGAACCCATGGCGATAGCTGTATTGTTTCTGTTTACGATGGTTTTACTGGTGTAACTAAGTCCTTTTTCCATAATAATATTTTTATTGTCTGTTGATAAGTCGTTCGGCTTGAATGTCTGTACCTGCAGGTCGTTGGAAGATACGTAGCCCGAATGCTGGCATGACAGCTATCAGATGATCGAACAAGGCACTTTGGATATTTTCGTATGGTATCCATTCGGGAGTGTTGGTGAAACAATAGATTTCCAGTGGAAGTCCTTCGGTGGTCGGGGCCATCTGACGTATCATTTGTGTCATGTCATGATTGATGTCCGGATGTTGTTCAATGTATTGTTGTACATACCGGCGGAAAACATAGAGATTGACCGTTTCTTTTTTCATTTCTTCCTCCGTAATCCATCCTTTCCGGATAAAGGTTTGTTTTTCCTTTTCCGTACAGAAGCGGACGGTTGTCATGTCAATGTAGAGTGAACGTTTGATGCGTCTTCCTCCACTTTCGCGCATGCCCCGCCAGTTCTGGAAAGAATCACTTACCAAAATATATGGTGGGATGGTTGTGATGGTCTTGTCAAAGTTCTGTACTTTGACAATGGTCAATGAAACCTCGATGACGTAACCGTCGGCTCCATATTTGGTCATGGTTATCCAGTCGCCCGGCCGTAGCATATCGTTGGCCGAGAGTTGTACACCGGCTACCAATCCCAAAATGCTGTCTTTGAAAATCAACATCAGTACAGCTGCCGAGGCACCGAGTCCTGCCAATATGGTTGTTGCATCCTTATCTATCAGGATGCTGATGATGAGAATGATACCTACTCCAATAGAAATCAGGTTAATCATCTGGTAAATACCTTTCAGCGGACGATTCTTCAAGGCCTCGTGTTCGTTGGATATTTCATAGAGTGAATTCAGAAAAGCTCCTACAAGCCGTACGGTAGATATTACCAGATAGATTAGACAGGCTTTCAGCAGGATGTCCAGCAGCAAGGGAACATTTTTGAATACGAAGGGGAGCAGAATGTAATATACGAGGGGAGGAATCATCCGGCAGAAACTGGTCATCATCTTTTCATTGAAGATGTAATCGTCCCAGGTAGCCTTGGTTTTGGCTGTGATTTTTTGTACAACCGGAATCACCAGATGTTTGAATAATTTGGTGATGATATACGAAATCAGGATGATGCCGAGAACCAGAAGAATCTGCGAACTCCAGTCGATATTTTCTTTGTCAATGCCCATATTCAATAACAGATGGGCGATACTTTGATTGATTTGTTCCATATTCTATTTGCTTGTCTGGGCAAAGATACGAAAATTTGTTATCTTTGACTATTCGATATAAATTGTTAGCCTATGATGAAAAAATGTTTTTTTCTGCTGATAAGTGCCCTGTTTATACTCGGGGCTTGTACTTCAAAGTCGGCAAAGGAAAGTGAAGTAATCACTGAAGAACGTATGACTGAAGTGGAGTCGGATACTGTTCCGAAGGCTACAGCGATTCTATGGATTGATTTTGACTTGCGGGGAAATTCTGCTTTGGGAAAGATTGTATTGAACGTCAAGACGAAAGTGGATATTCTTCCGGATGGAACAGTCAATGTATTGGAATATGCCCAGCAGCCTTCGGTGGTTGTTGAGTCATATATCCGTAAAACATTGAAGCGTTACCGGGTGAAGCAACGGTTCTTCGAAGAAGGTTCAATCAAGCCAGGTGTACAATATGTTTATTTGAGGATGCTTAAAGAACAGATATAATGAACCGATTGGGATTTGTGCTGCTGATGTGGTTGGGATGTATCTCCTGTATCCGGGAAAATGTAGGGGAGAGCATTCAGTATGTACAGCCGGGAGATAGGTTGCCGGATTTTACTGTCGAATTGAGCGACGGTACGATACTCAGCCGTCATTCGTTGGTGGGTAAAGTTTCCGTACTTGTATTTTTCCATACGGAATGTCCGGATTGTCAGCGGGAGCTTCCGGTTGTTCAGAAACTGTATGAGTATTACCGGGAGGATGCCCGTGTGGAAATCGTCTGTATCAGTCGGGAAGAGGCGGCTGATGAGGTGGCCATGTATTGGCGGCAGCACGAGCTGACACTCCCTTATTCGGCTCAACCGGATAGAAATGTATACGCTTTGTTCTCGGAGGAAGGGATTCCTTTGGTGTATATCTCTGATGCGGATGGTATTGTCCGTTATCTTTTCACGGACGACCCGATAGCCTCCTATACCGACTTGTACGAGGCTGTCTCTGTGTTGGTTGAACAGGATTTGCCTCTTCCGCTTTGAAACTTTTTTGTTTTATCGTTTTGCATAACAAATGGTTTCATTAAATTTGCCATCAATAAATTACTAATACCAAAAAAATAATCTAATGAGTTTGAAAATCGTAGTTTTGGCAAAACAAGTTCCCGATACGCGTAATGTAGGGAAGGATGCCATGAATGCTGACGGTACCATCAACCGTGCGGCGCTTCCGGCTATTTTTAACCCGGAAGACTTGAACGCCTTGGAACAGGCACTCAGACTGAAAGACACACATCCAGGCTCTACTGTCACCATTCTGACAATGGGACCGGGGCGTGCAGCAGAAATCATTCGTGAAGGACTTTACAGAGGGGCAGATAACGGTTATCTGTTGACAGACCGTGCTTTTGCCGGTGCCGATACGTTGGCTACATCGTATGCGTTGGCTACTGCCATCCGTAAAATCGGTGAGTACGATTTGATTATCGGTGGCCGTCAGGCTATCGACGGTGATACGGCTCAGGTAGGTCCGCAGGTGGCTGAAAAACTTGGTTTGCCTCAGATTACTTACGTAGAAGAAGTAGAGGAAGTAGCCGACGGCCGTATCCGCGTGAAACGTCACATTGACGGAGGCGTGGAAACCGTAGAAGGTCCGTTGCCGATGGTTCTTACCGTAAACGGAAGTGCTGCTCCTTGCCGTCCGCGTAACGCGAAGCTGGTGCAGAAATACAAACGTGCCTTGGGTGCTCAGGAAAAAGCGGCCTTGACGAAAGAAGGTGCTGAACTGGCATACGCCGAACTGTATGAGAAACGTCCGTATCTGAACATTGTGGAATGGAGTGTAGCCGATGTAAACGGCGATACCAAGCAGTGCGGTCTGTCCGGTTCACCGACCAAAGTGAAGAAGATTGAAAACATCATCTTCCAGGCAAAGGAAAGCAAGACCATTTCGGGCAGCGATGCAGACGTAGAGAACTTGATTGTTGAACTCTTGGCTAACCATACTATCGGATAAAGACTATGAATAACGTATTTGTATATTGTGAGATGGAAGGCAACCACGTTGCCGATGTCAGTCTCGAACTTTTAACCAAAGGTCGTAAGTTAGCCAACGAACTGGGATGCCAGTTGGAAGCCATTTGTGCAGGTAGCGACCTGGCCGGTGTAGAAAAACAAGTTTTGCCGTACGGAGTAGACCGCGTACATGTATTCGACGCTCCGGGGCTGTTCCCTTATACTTCTCTTCCGCATACTTCTATTCTTGTCAATCTGTTCAAGGAAGAAAAACCGCAGATTTGTCTGATGGGCGCTACCGTTATCGGTCGTGACCTGGGTCCGCGTGTGTCTTCTGCTTTGACCAGCGGTCTGACTGCCGACTGTACGCAGTTGGAAATCGGTAATCACGAAGACAAGAAGAACGGTATCACTTACGAAAACCTGTTGTATCAGATTCGTCCGGCTTTCGGCGGTAACATCGTAGCTACCATCGTAAATCCGGAACACCGTCCGCAGATGGCAACTGTCCGCGAGGGTGTAATGAAGAAAGAAATCGTAGACGCCAATTATCAGGGTGAGGTTATTTCACACGATGTAGCGAAATATGTTCCGGAAACGGATTATGTTGTGAAAGTGATTGACCGTCATGTAGAAAAGGCGAAACATAATCTGAAGGGTGCTCCTATCGTAGTAGCCGGAGGTTACGGTATGGGTAGTAAGGAAGGTTTCGATATGTTGTTCGAACTGGCCAAGGAACTTCATGCCGAAGTAGGTGCCAGCCGTGCTGCTGTCGATGCCGGTTATTGCGACCATGACCGTCAGATTGGTCAGACTGGTGTGACTGTTCATCCGAAACTGTATATCGCTTGCGGTATCTCCGGTCAGATTCAGCACATTGCCGGTATGCAGGATGCAGGTATCATTATCTCTGTCAACAATGACCCGAACGCACCGATCAATACCATTGCCGATTACGTCATCAACGGCACCGTGGAAGAGGTCATTCCGAAAATGATTAAGTACTACAAAAAGAACAGCAAGTAAAGATTATGGCAAACTTTTATACAGAACATCCGGAACTCAAGTTTCACTTGAACAATCCGATGATGGAGCGTATCTGTCAGTTGAAAGAACGCGATTACAGAGATAAAGACGAGTACGATTATGCACCGCAGGATTATGCCGATGCCATCGACTCTTACGATAAAGTATTGGAAATTACCGGCGAGATTACCGGTGAAATCATTGCGGCCAATGCGGAAGGCGTGGACGAAGAAGGTCCTCACTGTGCCAATGGCCGTGTAGAATACGCATCAGGTACAAAGGCCAACCTGGATGCCATGGTGAAGGCCGGTCTGAACGGTATGACCATGCCGCGCCGTTTCGGAGGTTTGAATTTCCCGATTACACCGTACACCATGTGCGCTGAAATCGTGGCTCAGGCCGATGCCGGTTTCGGAAACATCTGGTCATTGCAGGACTGTATCGAGACCTTGTATGAGTTCGGTAACGAAGACCAGCACAGCCGTTTCATTCCGCGTATCTGCGCCGGAGAAACCATGTCTATGGACTTGACCGAGCCGGATGCAGGTTCCGACCTTCAGAGCGTGATGTTGAAGGCTACCTACGATGAGGCCAACAACTGCTGGCGTCTGAACGGTGTGAAACGTTTCATCACCAACGGTGATGCTAATCTTCACCTCGTATTGGCCCGTTCGGAAGAAGGTACACACGATGGCCGTGGCTTGTCTATGTTTATCTACGATAAGAACGACGGTGGTGTAGATGTACGTCGTATCGAAAACAAATTGGGTATTCACGGTTCTCCTACCTGTGAGCTGGTTTACAAGAATGCTAAGGCTGAACTTTGCGGTGAACGCAAGTTGGGTCTGATTAAATACGTCATGGCGCTGATGAACGGTGCCCGTCTGGGTATCGCTGCGCAGTCAGTCGGTCTGAATCAGGCTGCCTACAACGAAGCATTGGCATACGCCAAGGAACGTAAACAGTTCGGTAAGGCAATCATCGAATTCCCGGCTGTATACGATATGTTGGCCACCATCAAGGCAAAATTGGATGCCGGCCGTGCTTTGCTGTATCAGACTTCCCGTTATGTGGATATCTACAAGGCCTTGGATGACATTGCCCGTGAACGCAAGCTGACTCCGGAAGAACGTCAGGAGCAGAAACGTTATGCGAAACTGGCCGACAGCTTCACTCCGCTGGCTAAAGGTATGAATTCGGAATATGCCAACCAGAATGCGTATGACTGTATTCAGGTTCACGGTGGTTCCGGTTTCATGATGGAATATGCCTGCCAGCGTATTTACCGTGATGCCCGTATTACCAGTATCTATGAAGGTACTACCCAGCTGCAGACTGTGGCTGCCATCCGTTATGTAACCAACGGTTCGTATGCCGCTACGCTGCATGAATTTGAATCGGTTCCTTGTGCTCCTGAATACGAAGGCTATATGAACCGTATCAAGGACATGACCCGTAAGCTGGAAGCATGTACCAATGCGGTGAAAGATGCTCAGAATCAGGAATTGCTGGATTTGGTATCTCGCCGTTTGTACGAGATGGCTGCCGTTTGTGTCATGAGTCACCTGCTGCTGCAGGATGCTACAAAGGCTCCTGAAATGTTCGGTAAGTCATTGAATGTATACGTGAACTATGCAGAATCTGAAGTTGAAAAGCATTTCAATTTTATCCGCAAGTTCCAGGCTGACGAATTGGCTAGCTATCGCAACTGATTCAGTCCGTTAAGATAATGAACAGAAAAGCCGTATCCGGTGTAGTATCGGGTACGGCCTTTTTGGGATTTTATAGATTGGATGATGATTATCCCGGCAGCCGGAATTTTTTTCGGAGCCAATGATTGAACCACGCCAATAGGGGGAGTGCCAGTATCATGGGCAGATAGAAAGTCAGATTCTGGAGTTTTGAAAAATCTGATAGTAGGTTTTTACCGATAGCTTGGAAGTCCGGTTTGAATAGCCAGATGAGCCAGGCGCACAGGCCTCCTACCATCAGAACACACAGGGTTACCATCAGGATGAACAACCGTTTCTCCTGTTGTTTCTCTTTCCGGTAGACTTCTTCATTGATTTGCTGCATCATCCGGTACGTGAAGTTGGTCGGAATCCGGAAAGCAGGTTGTCTCCGGATGGCTTCTTTCAGTCCTTTATCTTTTTCTGTCATGGCTTAATCCTCCTCTTGCATCCAGGCTGCCAGTTTCTTGCGCAGTCTGTACAGTTTAACTTTTACATTTCCTTCCGTCTGCCCGGTAATGACGGCTATTTCGCTGATATTTTTTTCTTCTTCATAAAAGAATGTTATCAGTGCCCTTTCATCGGCCGGAAGCCGGTCCAGTGCCTCTCTGAGCTTTTCAATCCGATTCTCCGAAGTGTCGTCCAGCAAATCATCGGTTTCTGTGTCCGAGAGGGTATTCCAAAGTTTCTCGTCAGCGGTCAGTTCGATATTCTTTTTCCGGAGAGCAGTCAGAGCTGTGTTGTAAGCTATGCGGTAAATCCATGTGGAGAACTGGCTTTTCCCGTTGAACGAAGACAGGTGTTGGAAGGCTTTCAGAAAGGTGTCCTGAGTCAGTTCCTCGGCATCACTTTCTGAACCTGTCATGCGGACAATCAGCGTGAATACCTGTTGTCCGTATGTGTCCAGAAAGTAAGCGAATTCTTCAGTCTTTCCGGCCAGTATGCGTTCTATTTTATGTTGCTCTTCTGTCTTCATTTGCTCTTTAGACGAGCACTCGTCCGAAAGGTTACACAGGTTACAGAAAATTTTTTTTGCTTGTTTAGCTGTAACCTTTTTAGTAACCTTGCATCTAAAGGACAAAGAAACTAATTTTTTAAATTTAAAACAGTAGAAATATGGAAGAATTAATGGTTGTTGCCAATGTGGCGATTATATTTGGTGTAGTTTATAAATTGTTTGAGTTGTTTGTTGGCAAGAAGGAACGGATGATGCTGATAGAAAAGCTTTCCAGTGAAGAGTTGATGAAGGGGGGGGCTAAGCGTCCTGGTTTTAATTTTTCTACCTTTACTTTTTCGTCCTTGCGTTTCGGCTGTTTGATGCTTGGCTTGGGATTAGGACTTTTAGCCGGATTCTTTATCGGTTTGGGAACATGTAATGCTTATCCTAATTATCAGAATGTTTATGAGATTACTTCCTTGATTTATGGAGCCTGTGTATTGTTAGGTGGAGGATTGGGCTTATTGGTTTCATTCTTGATAGAGTGGAAAATCAGTAAAAGAGACTCGGAATAAAGTCACCGAATTGTAATGTGTAGTACTCCGTTTTGTAATCTGTGATGATGAACTTTGTGGTGTCTTAAAAACAAGGAGGAACACATTATGGAACCGTTTGATAACTGTAACTATGTAGTGGAATGTACACCGGATGGAACTTATTATGCTTATCTGTTGGATTATCATCAGTGTTGTGCGTATGGAGAAACCGAGGAGGAAGCACTCGATAATCTGGCAGATGTAGCAGAGGATTTTTTCGGTGAGGTTAGTTCCGTATATTACTTGGAAGATATTGCTTGACTTTAGACGTGTTGTATATATCTAGCATTGAGAACTCTCTTTCTCTGGGGCCATGTCCGTGTGATACGGAGGTGGCTTTTTTTTATAGCATCAATTGTTTGCAATGAAAATAGGGTAGCCTGCTTGTTTGTTCAGACTACCCTTTGTTGTGTGTTATGGTTGACCTATTGAATCTGTTTATTTGGTTCTGATTTTATAACCGGCCATTCCGTAATACAGGATGAAGAGGAAGCACGGCACGCAAATCCAGTATGATGTCTGGAAGCTGGTTGCATCCTGAATGACACCTCTTACCCACGGCATGACTGCACCACCGGCTATCGCCATAGTCAGCAAGGAAGAACCCGCTTTGGTGAATTTTCCTAAATCAGCCATTGCCAGCGGCCAGAGTGCCGGCCACATCAGTGAGCATCCCAATGCCATGAAGAAGATACAGTATACAGACCATACGCCTGGCAGGATAGCCACAAGAACAGAACCTATCAGAGCGATGATAGCGCAGAATTTCATGGCGGCAGCCTGACTCAAGTATTTCGGTATCAGAATAACTCCTGCTATATAACCTACCACCATACCGATAGAGGGGATGAATCCGTAATTATCACCTTCCAGCTCCAGCGCTTTGGCGTAACCGGTTGCGGTAGCCAGCGAGATGGTTTCTACGCCTACATACAGGAACAGGGCGAATGCACCTAACAGCAGGTGAGGAAACTGCATGATGGAAGTCTTGTTGGCTGCATAGCTGCATTGGTTTTCCGCTTCATTTTCATCGGCTGGATCTTCGCCGGCGGCTTTCACTTCAGGCAGCGGTGCCATCAGGGCAATGATACCCAGTATGATAAAGATACCGATGATGATTTCGAACGGGAGATAAAGGTCTTCCATCTGGATGTCTGCCAAGCCTTTTCCAATCACCAAAGTAATGAATAAGGTCGTTGCAGGCCAGGCCAGCTTGTTACAGATACCCATGATAGAAATACGTTTGGCGGCCGATTCCAACGGACCGAGGATGGTAACGTACGGGTTGACGGAGGCCTGAAGTACGGCGTTAGCAGCTCCTGCTACGAATGATGCTATCAGGAACCAGACGATTGATGCGGTAGCGGCTGCCTGGATGAAAAGTCCGAAAGCGGCTGCAAAAAGAACGAATGACAAGGCCATTGTCCGTTTGTAACCGATATGTTCGATACATTTGGTGGCAGGGATACCGAAAATCAGGAAAGGTACGAAAGTTGCCGCCAGTAGCAGATTCGATTCTGCCGAAGACATTTGCAGGGATTTTTCAAGGACAGGCATCAGGAATGAATTGATTCCGAGCGCAAAACCAATGGCAAAAAACATTACGCCGACAAAAGCCAATGGTACCATGAAGTTTGTTTTCTGGGTGTTCATTTTTTCTTAGTTTTAGCTATGCAGTAGGTGGTTGACACAATTGCATACGGTTAATAAATTCTGTTAATTGGGCATATTGACTGCAAATTTAATAAATAAATTGATTCTTAAAGCTTTTGTGAAAGAAAATTAAGTATTCGATAAAAGTTTACAATATTCTGTGGATATTATGAGTTTTTTTGTCTATAAAAGGGTCTGCTGTTGAGTATTTGCGAAAATTAAGGCAGGTGTATATCTGTTGTTTTCCAGCAATCGAAAACGTCCGTTTGTTTGGATGAAGATGTCCGTTCGTTTTCAATAAAACGTGCGTTCGTTTGGATGGAAACGTGCGT
>ENA-OPVK01000008-OPVK01000008.1-human-gut-metagenome-genome-assembly--contig:-NODE-8-length-181613-cov-18.638408_pt1 | contig 181613 bp, 164 predicted proteins | sample MGYA00241495_ERZ501982 | MGnify/ENA primary metagenome ERZ501982 (study PRJEB25962, sample SAMEA2042002) | human gut metagenome | biome: human gut; feature: human-associated habitat; material: faeces...
CCTTGACGCACCTCACCAGCTTGGCTTGCGTGAACGGCGGCCGCTGGAAGTGCAACCCCCGCATCACGCCGTAGCTCGACATGCTCTCGTTGTCCTGCACGAACGCCACGTGACCGACTTTCTCGTCAAATTCTCGTTGCGAGAAACTCTCGAAGAAATAACCTCTCGCGTCCTTGAAGATACGTGGTTCGATAATGACCACGCCGTCAATATCTGTTTTCAATACTTCCATCTCGTTCTAGTTTCTATATCCACCGCGAAAGTAGCCATTTTTCCCAAAGCCACCAAGAAAAAAGGGGCGATATCTGATATTATCGAAGGTCTACGCCACTCTCGCCCACCATGGCCGGTTCCTCGTCTTTGGGAACAGAGGGCAACGCTCCCTCAAGCGGAACCGCGGGCACGCCTTTCTCCGTGGAAGGAGAAACAGGCTTTCCGCTCTCGACAGGAACGAGCGGCAACTCGTCCGCGTTATCGAAATCGGCAGGCGGCACGCCATCGGGAGAAACTGGCCGCATATATTCCCCGTCAGGCGCCTCGTTCGCCGGGGCTAACGAGTCGACACCCTCCACGTATTTGCGTCCCGTGGCCTGTTCATACTCCTCTATGACGGGATCTCCTTGCTCGTCCATCTGCCGCATCAGTTCCTTGGCCTTCTTCAAGTGCTTGCGGTCGCGGCGGGCACGCTGGTCAAAAAGCCCACCCAAGTCAAAGCCTATGCCCGTCACGGCCCGGGGCTGCTCGGCCACCTCTTCCTGTATCTGGTCCGCCATGTGGTTGATGGACTCATTGGCCTTTCCCCACACCTCCACGGTGGTCAGCTGTTGCGCCTCGGGCAGGAGGAATACGCTGTCGGGCAGGTTTTCCAAGTAAATGGTGGTACTCACGTAGCCTTTCTTCGACACCTCGGCGGAATCGAAGGGATACTTGATGGTAAAGTATCCTCTGTAATCGGTGCGTGCCCAGACGCCATTGTCGGTATGTACCAAAGCGTCTCTGATGGGCACGTGGGTCTCCGCGTCCGCTATCACGCACGTCTTTTGGGCCATGGCCGGCGTGGCGGCCATAAGAACGCCCAAATATAATAAGGTATGGAAAAGCAGTGTTCTCATAGGTTTTGTGACTTTGATTATAACGCAAAGTTACGAATTACAGGCGTGCCGCGCAAGTATTTCCCACGTCTTTTAAAGAGATTTAAGAGAAAAGAAGTGGTATTGGATGCCGCCAAGAATGTTACCGCAAGACGGCAACAACATGCGCTCCCATTCGTAGAGACGAATTCACGTTAAGTTATTTTGCCCACGAAAACAAGTTGTTTTCGTCATCGATTCAAGTTGTTTTCATCGCCGATTCAAGTTGTTTTCCCAAGGGATACTTCTATTCCCCATAAACGCGGGGCACAGCCTTGGAGCAAGCCAACAGAATCACGACATGGCAAAGCGGAGCGCCGACAGGCTGTCAGCGCTCCGCTTGGATATGTGGGTTTATTATAAACTGTTTATTTATCTTATGCGCTGGATAACGCGCATGCCTTCCTCCACGGCTTGCATGTTGAGGGGTATCATGTCGTGGTGACGCTTTGGCAACGACTCATAGAGAGCGGCCTGGATTCCCTGGGTGCTCACCATGGGGCACACCTTGAGCAGTCCCCCAAGCACAATCATGTTGAACACCTTGGCGTTGCGCATCTCCGCCGCCTTGTCCATAGCGTCCACCCGATAGACCTGTATGTCGTCACGGGTAGGCGGGTTGATGATGCCATAGCCGTCATAGATGAGTATTCCTCCCGGCTTCACACGAGGCTCAAACTTGTCCAGCGAGGGCTGGTTGAGCACGATGGCCACGTCGTAACGGCTCAATATGGGCGAGGAAATGCGTTGGTCGCTGACAATGACAGTGACGTTGGCCGTGCCTCCCCGCTGCTCGGGGCCATAGGCGGGCATCCACGTCACTTCCTTGTCCTCCATGAGCCCGGAGTGCGCCAATATCTTTCCCATGGAAAGCACTCCCTGCCCGCCAAATCCTGAGATGATAAGTTCTGTTTTCATAGCTGTGTGGTGTCTTTTAAATCGCCCTTTTGGTAATGGGGGAACATATTGTCTTTCATCCATTGGTTGGCCTTTGAGGGAGACAGCTTCCATCCGCTGTTGCAGGTGGAGACTATCTCCACGAGGCTGGAACCCTGTCCTTTCATCGATGCCTCGAAAGCCTTCCTGATGGCTTTCTTGGCCTTCATGATAGAGGCCACGCTCTCCACGCTCTGGCGGGTGACATAGCAGGTGCCCTGCAACTTGGCCGCCAGCTCAGTGATATTGAGCGGATAGCCGTGCAAGTCGGGCTGCCTGCCGTAAGGGCACGTGGATGTCTTTTGCCCCAACAAGGTAGTGGGCGCCATCTGTCCTCCCGTCATGCCGTAAATGGCGTTGTTGATGAAGACAATGGCAATATGCTCCCCCCGGTTAAGGGCATGAATGGTCTCGCAAGTACCGATGCACGCCAAGTCTCCATCGCCTTGATAGGTGAAAACCAAGCGGTCGGGCCAGAGCCTCTTGACGGCGGTGGCCACGGCGGGGGCACGTCCATGGGCGGCTTCCTGCCAATCAATGTCCAAATATCGGTAGGCGAAGACGGCGCAACCCACGGGGCATACGCCCACGGTCTTCTCCTCCATGCCCATCTCCTCCACCACTTCCGCGATGAGTTTATGCACCACGCCGTGGGAACACCCAGGACAATAATGCATGGGGGTATCGTTCATCAACTTGGGTTTCTTGTAGACCAGGTTCTCGGGTGATATAATGTTTTCTTCCATGGCTTAAAGTAATTTAGTGATAAGTGCCTGCACAATCTCCTCAGGCTCGGGCACGATGCCACCCAGCCTGCCGAAATGCTCCACGGGAATGGCGCCATCCACGGCCAGGCGAACGTCCTCCACCATCTGCCCGGCGTTGATCTCGGCCACGAGCATTCCCTTCACCTTGGTTGCCATCGCCTTGAGCGCCTCCTCGGGGAAAGGCCAAAGGGTTATGGGACGGAAAAGACCCACATTGATGCCTTGCTCACGGGCCAGCTCCACACTCTTCTCGGCGATGCGGGCGGCACTGCCGAAGGCCACTATCAAGTAGTCGGCATCGTCGCAACGCTGCGTCTCGTATTTCACTTCCGTCTCTTTTATCTTGCGGTATTTCTCCTGCAAAGCCTTGTTCCTGGTCTCCATCACCTCGGGCTTCAGCTCCAGCGAGGTGAGTATGTTGGGTTCCCTTTCCATGGTACGCCCTATGGTAGCCCAAGGGCACTCCCGCTTGATTTGCTCCTCAGTGCGACGGGGCTTTATGGGGGGCAGGACGACCTTCTCCATCATTTGGCCTATCACGCCATCGCTGAGTATCATCACGGGGTTGCGGTAGCGGAAAGCCAGCTCGAACGCCCAGTCCATGAAGTCGGCCATCTCCTGCACCGAGGCGGGAGCCAAGACAATAACATTGTAGTCGCCATTGCCGCCTCCGCGAGTAGCCTGAAAATAATCGCTCTGGCTCGGCTGTATGGTGCCCAGGCCAGGACCTCCGCGTTGCACATTGACCACTACGCCAGGTATTTCCGCGCCCGCCATGTAGGAGATTCCCTCCTGCATCAGGGCTATACCGGGGCTGGAGCTCGTGGTGAAAACACGCTTGCCCGCGCCCGCGCCTCCATATACCATATTGATAGAGGCCACCTCGCTCTCCGCCTGGAGCACCACCATGCCCGTGGTCTCCCAAGGCTTCAACAGCGAAAGGGTCTCTATAATCTCGCTTTGAGGGGTGATAGGGTATCCGAAGAACCCGTCACACCCACACCGGATGGCAGCGTGGGCTATCGCCTCGTTGCCTTTCAAGAGTGTAACTTTCTCCTCTGCCATGGTCATTTCTCCTCTATTTTCTTGCGATATACCTCGATGCACCCGTCAGGACACACAATGGCGCACGCCGCGCATCCAACGCAATCGCCCGGCATGGCGACCTCCACGTAGGGATACCCATGCACATTCACTTTCTTTGAAGCCAAGGCCAACACCCCTTTGGGGCAAGCGTCAACACAAAGGGCACAGCCCTTGCAACGGTCGCTGTTGACTACGATGGCTCCTTTAATCTTACTCATAGTCTTTCTCCACTTTAAGTGATTTAAGGATTATAGTAATCTTTGCAGTAAAAGCCCAGGATATCGTCAAGCATCTCCTTGGCCTGCCGCGCGGGGCTATCAGGGTCAAGGGCGATGGCCTCCATGTAGCATTCCAACGCATGCTGGAAGTCACCCTGCCGGCGATAATGATTTCCCTGTTGATAATATTCCTCCGCGGTCATGATACTGCTCTTGTTCTCTTTTAAGTATGTGGCGAAATTAGCAAATATTATGGAAAAGCGGAAACCTCAATAAGGATATTAATCTTTATTAAACTACTTTTGCTAAATTCTGCCCAACTCTATAGGGCATTGTGCAGTTTATGACGAAAGATGACGCCTAGTGTCAAGCTGCGCAGCCCCAAATAGATGATGAACGACAGCCATAAAGCATGGTTGCCCAACATAGGGCTCAGCAACGCATACAAACCGAAAAACAAGAACGCGCCCACCACGGCGGAAAGGAGCATGGAGCGACTGTCGGTGATGCCAATAAACACGCCGTCGAGCACGAAAGCGCCCACGCCAGCCAATGGCACTGCCAACGCCCACCAAAAGTAGTCTCCCGCGGCCTCCACCACCCTATTATCACTGGTCAGCAAAGACAAAAAGGCTTCCCCGCCAACAGCGTATAGCAACGTAAATCCCACTACCATGACAGCCCCCCAGCGGAAAAGGCGCGTTATGGTGTCCAGGAGAGCCGCCCGATTGGCTGACCCATAATAGCGGCCACTCAAGGCCTCGCCGGCAAAGGCGAAGCCATCCATGAAATAGGAAAAGATGGTAAACAATGTCATCAACAGCGTATTAACGGCCAGCATGAGCGTTCCCTGGCGCGCCCCCGCTGAGGTAAAGCAGAAATTGACTCCCGCGATGCAAAGCGTCCGCAGGAATATATCGCTATTCACCCGGAAGAACTTGGCAAGCACACCTTTTTCCCACAATCCTGCCCTGAAAGAATAATGACGCAACCTAGGGGCGTAAATCCTTATCCAGAACCACAACGACACCAAAAAACCGCTCCACTGGGCTATCAATGTCCCCAAAGCCACTCCCTCTATGTCTAGCCCAAAGACAAACACCAACAGGAGGCTCATCGTGATGTTGACAACATTTTGGGCAATAGACACCCACATGGGTATCTTGGTGTTTTGCATGCCGATAAACCACCCTGTGAGCCCATATAGCCCCATGACGGCAGGCGCTCCCCATACGCATATCTCGCAATAGCGCAGGCAGAGGGGCAAAACCTCTTCCGTGGGTCCCATTAGCCAGAACCCCACCCGAAACACCACGGTCTGCAACGCGATCAGCGAAGCGCCTATCCCCAACCCTATCAGCAAGGCCCGGGCCATCAACCGCGCCACCTCCGGCAAGTCCCTTCGCCCCAACGCTTGCGAGGTCATGCCGCTTGTGCCCATTCTCAAAAAAGCGAACACCCAATAAAACAGGTTGAAAAGCATGGTGCCCACGGCAACGGCACCTATGTAGCTGGCATCACCGATGTGCCCCACGACAGCCACGTCCACCAAACCCAAAAGCGGTACCGTGATATTGGATATTATCGACGGTACCGCCAGTTTAAGTATCTGAACGTCTCTAGGAGTCGTAAAGCTCTTGACAATCAATTGTTTATTATTTACCGCGGAAACGTTCCTGCTGCTGCCGGATAAGCTCCGTGTCCTCGAAATAATTGATGCGCATGGCTTCACGCACTTCCGCCATGGTATTCGCGCCCACCTCACGGGCATCCTCACTGCCCTTGCGGAGGATGTCATAAATGGCGGGGATATCTTGCTCCAACTCGTGGCGGCGCCTGCGCATAGGCTCCAGCATCTTGTTGATAACCTCGTTAAGGAATTTCTTGCATTTCATGTCGCCCAATCCTCCACGGGTATAATGTTCTTTCAACTCGTCCAGATTCTGGTACTCCGGCCAAAAGAGGGCGAAGTCCTCGTCTGTGGAGAAAGCGTCCAGGTAAGTGAAGACGGCATTGCCCTCCACGTGACCAGGGTCAGAGAGATTGACATGCAGAGGATCGGTGTACATTCCCTTCACCTTCTTCCACACCTCGTCCGCCGTGTCGCTCAGATAGATGCAGTTACCCAAGCTCTTGCTCATCTTTTCCTTGCCGTCAGTGCCTGGCAAACGACGCGCGGTAGTGTTCTCTGGCAACATAATTTCGGGCTCCACCAAGACCTCACTGTATATTTGGTTAAATCGCCTTACCAGCTCACGGGTCAATTCCAACATGGGCTCTTGGTCCTCTCCCGCCGGAACGGTGGTAGCCTTGAAAAGAGCGATATCCGCGGCCTGGCTCACGGGATAACAGAAAAAGCCCAGTGGAATATTGGCCTCGAAATTGCGCATCTTGATTTCCGTCTTCACCGTGGGGTTGCGCTGCACCCTGGATACGCTCACCAGGTTCATCAAGTAAGTGGTCAGCTCAGCCAGTTCCGGTATGCGGCTTTGGATGAAAAGCGTACACTTGGCGGGATCCAAGCCTGCCGCCATGTAGTCTAGCGCCACCTCTATGATGTTTTGCCTTATTTTCTCGGGGTCATCGGCGTTGTCGGTAAAAGCCTGCACGTCTGCCATGAAGACAAACATCCGGTCATAATCTCCTTGTTCTTGCAGCTGCACCCTGCGCTTGAGTGACCCTATGTAGTGCCCCAAGTGAAGCTTACCTGTAGGACGGTCTCCCGTCAGTATTATCTTTCCCATTCTGATATCTCATTGCTGTTTGGTAAATCCCCCACCCTAGAACTCCGCGTTCTTTGGGGTACGGGGGAAGGGAATGACGTCTCGGATGTTTTGCATGCCGGTGACGAACAGTATCAAGCGCTCCAAGCCCAATCCAAAACCTCCATGAGGGCATGAACCATACTTGCGGGTATCCAGATACCACCACATGTCTTTCATGGGTATCTGCCTGCGCTCTATCTCGGCCAAGAGTTTTTCGTAGCTTTCCTCACGCACGGAGCCGCCGATAATCTCTCCTATCTGGGGGAAAAGCACGTCGGTACCCTGCACGGTCTTGCCGTCTTCGTTGATTTTCATATAGAAAGCCTTGATATCCTTGGGATAATCGGTCATGATGACGGGCTTCTTGAAGCACTGCTCCACCAGGTAGCGCTCGTGCTCGCTGGCCAGGTCCATGCCCCAGCTCACGGGGTTCTCGAACTTGTGCCCCTCGGCCACGGCCTTCTCCAATATCTTGATACCCTCGGTATAAGGCAAGCGCACGAAAGAGTCCTTCAGCACACCCTCCAGACGGGCGATGAGCGTCTTGTCTATCATGTCGTTGAGGAACTCCAGGTCGTCATGGCAGTGATCCAAGGCCCATTTAACGCAATACTTGATGAAGTCCTCCTCCAAGTCCATCAGGTCATCCTTGTCGATGAAGGCCACCTCGGGCTCCACCATCCAGAACTCCGCCAAGTGCCTGGGGGTATTGCTGTTCTCGGCGCGGAACGTGGGGCCGAAAGTATATATCTGTCCCAATGCCGTGGCGCCCAGCTCACCTTCCAATTGCCCGGAAACAGTGAGCGAGGTCATTTTGCCGAAGAAGTCATCATCATACTTGATGCGTCCATCGTCATCCTTGCGCAAATCATAAAGATTCTTGGTGGTCACCTGGAACATCTCGCCCGCTCCCTCACAATCGGAAGCGGTGATGATGGGCGTATGGAAATAAAAGAACCCATGCTCATGGAAATAGGAATGGATAGCCATTGACATGTTGTGGCGGATGCGGAACACGGCGCCAAAGGTATTGGTGCGCAGACGCAAGTGGGCGTACTGCCGCATGTACTCAAAGCTCTGCCCCTTCTTCTGCATGGGATAGTCGTTGCCGCAAGTGCCATACACCTCCAGTTGCTTGCATTGCACCTCCACGGCCTGCCCCTTTCCTTGGCTCTCCACCAGGGTGCCCGTCACGTTGACACAAGCGCCCGTGGTGACTTGCCTCAGCAACTCACCGTCAACCCGCGAGGGATCCACTACTATCTGTATGTTCTTGATGGTGGAACCATCGTTGAGCGCGATGAAATCCACTGCCTTACTGCTGCGGTGGGAACGCACCCATCCTTTCACGTTGATATCCGTACCATATTCGGTGCTCCGCAGGGCATCGATCACTTTTGTTCTTCTCATCTAGCTCTATTACCTATTTATGTCATTCTATTACTCGAAAGCGCCCATGCGCAACATCTCAACCTCTTTCTGTGTCAAGAAGCGCCAGTCTCCCCTGCGCAGGCCCTTCTTCGTGAGGCCGGCGAAGAGCACCCTGTCGAGCCTGGTGACCCTATAGCCCAAGCTCTCGAAGATACGGCGCACAATGCGGTTCTTCCCGCTGTGTATCTCGATGCCCACCTGGCTCTTGTCGCGCTCATCCACATATTGTATGTCATCGGCCTTTATCTCGCCATCGTCCAGGAAAATGCCCTCGGCGATTTTACGCATGTCCTCAAGGGACAGCGCCTTGTCCAGATGGACATGATACACTTTCTTCTTCAAGAACTTGGGATGCGTCAACTTGCTGGAAAGCTCACCGTCATTGGTAAGCAGCAACACGCCTGTCGTATTCCTGTCCAGGCGGCCCACAGGATAGATGCGCTCAGGGCAAGCGTCCTTCACCAAGTCCATCACGGTCTTGCGCTCCTGGGGGTCATCGCTTGTCACCATGCAATCCTTGGGCTTATTGAGCAAGATGTAAACCTTCTTTTCTATCTTCACGGGCTGGTCATGGAACTTCACCTCGTCAGCGCGGGTGATCTTCGTTCCCAACTCCGTCACCACCTCGCCGTTAACGGTCACCACGCCTGCCTGGATGAACTCATCCGCCTCCCTGCGGGAGCAGACGCCAGCGTTCGCCAAGAACTTATTCAGGCGGATTGGCTCATTGGGGTCGACGCTCTCCTCGACATAATCTATGCGTTTCTTGGGATTGTTGTATCTGTTGCGGGAGTCGAAACCATGTCCCTGCGAGCGGTATCCGCCCTGCCGGTAGCCGCCACCACGCGCATTGCCATACGCGCCGCCATTGCGGTTGTTGTTATAGCCATATCCACCGCGGGAGTTGTTGTAGTAACCTCCACGGGGCTGGTAGCCGCCTTCCTCCTGGCTGTTGTAGCGAGGATGGTAACCGCCGCCCTGCTGGTAAGGCCTGCGCTCTCCGCCACGGGGGGCATTATAGTTATTGCGCGGCTGATAGCCTTCCTGTTCTCCGTCTTGGTTATTATAACGTGGCCGATAGCCGCCCTGTGGCCGGCTGTGGTAATCGTTGCCATAAGTGTTGTTGTAGCCTCCACGATTATTGCCGTATCCACCACGGTGGTTATTATTGTATCCGCCACGGGGTTGATAGCCACCGCGGGACTGGTATCCGCCACGCTGTGACCTGTCTTCGTCTTGGCCCTGCAGTCCAGCCCCAAAGCCCTCGGGGCGGAAGCCAGCCGTATCGTTACGGCCTACTCTCTCCGCGTTGTAAGGTCTCTGGATACGAGGACGATAGGGACGATTCGCCTGGCGATAACCACTCTTATATCCTTCATTGGCATTGCTTGCCTCACGTGTATCTTCTCTTTGCGCGGGCTGTTCTAGGTGTTTGCTGTCTAATTCTTCCATGTTGATTTCACTTAATAGCCTCACGGCCAGTTGTTTTGTTCTTGGTTGTGTTCTCTATTAATTATTTTATATTCCAGTGTAATTGCCGGGATTGATGGCGAGCAGTTCCCGCTTCACGTCGGCAGAGACATCGAGGCTCTCTATAAATTGCCTGATGGTCTCTTGGGTCATCTTCTGGTTGGTTCGGGTCAAGGCTTTCAACGCCTCGTAGGGATGCGGATAAGCCTCCCGGCGCAATATGGTCTGGATAGCCTCGGCCACCACCGCCCAATTGTTCTCCAGGTCAGCGTCCAGCGTTTCCTTGTGGAGTATCAACTTACGCAGTCCCTTCAAGGTGCTCTGTATGGCAATCACAGCATGGCCCATAGGCACGCCCACGTTTCGCAAGACCGTGCTGTCCGTAAGGTCGCGCTGCAGCCTGCTCACGGGAAGTTTGGCCGCCAGGAACTGGAGTATGGCGTTGGCGATGCCGAGGTTGCCCTCGCTGTTCTCGAAGTCTATGGGGTTCACCTTGTGGGGCATGGCGCTTGAGCCCACTTCGCCAGCCTTGATCTTCTGCTTGAAGTAGTCCATGGAGATATACATCCAGAAGTCCCTGTCCATGTCTATGATGATGGTGTTCAGGCGGCGCATGGCGTCGAAGATGGCGCCCAAATGGTCATAGTTGCTGATTTGGGTGGTATATTGCTCTCTCTCCAATCCCAGCTTCTCGCTCACGAAGCGGTTGCCAAATTCTTTCCAGTCATAGCCGGGATAGGCCACGTGGTGGGCGTTATAGTTGCCCGTGGCCCCTCCGAACTTGGCGGTGAGCTTGCATTGCTTGAGGCTTCGCAACTGCTCTGAGAGGCGATACACATATACCATGATTTCCTTGCCCAACCTGGTAGGCGAAGCGGGCTGCCCATGGGTCTTGGCCAGCATGGGCACGTCTTTCCACTCCTCGGCGTATTGGCGCAACTGGTCTATCAGCTCTTCCATCAGCGGATAGAGCACGTCCCGCAGCGCCTCCTTCAACGCCAGGGGCACGCTCGTGTTGTTGATGTCCTGCGAGGTGAGGCCAAAGTGCACGAATTCCTTGTAGCTATCCATGCCACCTATCTCGTCCAGCTTTTCCTTGATGAAGTACTCCACGGCCTTCACGTCGTGGTTGGTGGTCTGCTCGATGGTCTTCACCCTGGCGGCATCCTGCTCCGAGAAGTCCTCGTAAATGGCCCGCAACCTGGGAAACAGGCCGTGGTCCATCGTGGCGAGCTGCGGCAAAGGCAACTCACAAAGAGTTATAAAGTACTCTATCTCTACCCTGACACGATAGCGTATCAACGCAAACTCCGAGAAATATCCAGCTAACGCTTCCGTCTTGCCTCTATATCTGCCGTCTATTGGCGATATGGCCGTCAACATATCCAGGTTCATATCTTTTATATCATTATATCCGCTAAACTTCACGCGACATTCAAATATTCGTGCGCAAAGATAATGTTTTTATATGACATGGTGAAATAGTGGCATGAAAAAATACATAAAAACACGGAAAACGCCGCGAGGAGCACCCTGCGCTAACGAGAACTGGTCAGCTGGCAAGGCAAACATGGAGAGACAAACGGGAAAATCGCCTGGCACGGGCTTCCCGAAACAAGTTGTCTTGCCATTGAAAACAACTTGTCTTGCCACTGAAAACAAGTTGTTTCAAAGACCGAAACAAGTTGTTTCCCCACGCGTCCTCTCACGGAGGCGCCACCCCGGAAACGGGGCGGCGGCCGCCTATCTGACTAGATGTCCCCCTTGAGGTTTTGGCGTATCTTCGCCACGTAGGCGGCCATCCTGTCTCCGTCCTTGTGGTCTATGATATCGAGCAAGTCCTTGAGCTGCTCCCTTATCTGGTTCACCTGCCCCGAGGTATAGGGGTTGAAAAGAATCTCCTGCAAGAGGAACTCGTCCTCGTTGAGCACGCCGCGGGCTATCTGCATGTGCCTCTTGAAGGTGGTGCCAGGAGCGTCCTGGTGCTTCATGACGGCGGCGAAGACGAACGTGCTCACGAAGGGGATGCTGAGCGAGTAGGCCACGGTCTCGTCGTGCTCCTGGAAGGTGTACTCATAGATGTTGAGTCCCAGCTTCTGGTAGAGGTCCTTGAAGAAGATGCGGCCCATGTAGTCGCCCTCGCTGATGATGATGGCGTTCTCCTCGCTCAACTGGTTGAGGTTGGCGAAGGTGGGGCCAAACATGGGGTGCGTGCTCACGTAGGGATGGCCGCACCGCTCGTAGAAATCCTTCAGGCCCGTCTTTACCGAGGCGATGTCGCTCACGATGCAGTCACTTGGCAAATAGGGCATCACCTCGCGGAAGGCGGCGAGCGTGTATTTCACGGTCACGGCGTTGATGACCAGCTGCGGCTTGAAGTCCCTCACTTCCTCCAGGGTCTGGAACCGCTGGCAGTTATAGGTGAAGCGCAACCGCTTGGGGTCTTTCTCGTAGGCCGCCACCTCGTGGTCGAAGCTGAGCAGGTCGATGAAGAAGCTCCCCATCTTGCCCGCTCCCATGATCAGTATCTTCATGGCTCCCGTCACTTGTTAACGATTTCCAACTGCTGGCGCACGCTCTCCTCGTGTATCTGCTCGAATATCTTGGCCACGCACTCCGGGCTCAAGCCGCAGGCCTCTCCCTGGGCGCCGCGCTTCTCCAGTATCTCGGAGTAGCGTCCGCTCTGGAGCACGGTCATGTTGTGCTCCTTCTTGTATTGGCCTATCTCGCGACACACCCGCATGCGCTTGGCCAGGAGGCTCATCAGCTGGTTGTCCAGCTCGTCTATCTGCTGGCGCAACTGGCGTATGCTCTCCGTGGTGGAGTGCTGGTCCCTGATGATAAGCATGCTGAGTATGTAGTTGAGCACGTCGGGGGTCACCTGCTGCTTGGCGTCGCTCCATGCGTCGTCGGGCGAGCAGTGGCTCTCCACGATAAGTCCGTCAAAGCCCAGGTCCATCGCCTGCTGGCAGAGGGGAGCTATCAAGTCCCTGCGGCCTCCGATGTGGCTGGGGTCGCAGATGATGGGCAGTTCGGGAATGCGGCGGCGCAGCTCTATGGGAATCTGCCACATGGGCAGGTTGCGGTAGATTTTCTTGTCATAAGAGGAGAAGCCGCGGTGTATGGCTCCCATGCGCTTCACGCCCGCCTGGTTGATGCGCTGCAAAGCCCCAATCCACAACTCCAAGTCCGGGTTTACGGGGTTCTTCACCAGCACGGGCACTTCTATGCCTCGCATGCTGTCCGCCAAAGCCTGCATGGCAAAAGGGTTGGCGGAGGTACGGGCACCTATCCAGAGGATGTCGACCCCGTACTTCATGGCCAGCTCCACGTGCTCGGGCGTGGCCACCTCGGTGGCGGTCAGCATGCCCGTCTCCCGTTTCACTTCTTGCATCCAGGGCAAGGCCTTCTCTCCATTGCCCTCAAAGCCTCCGGGCTTGGTGCGGGGCTTCCATACGCCGGCACGGAAAATGTGGCATCCGGCCGCGGCCAGCTGCCTGGCGGTGGTCATCACTTGCTCTTCTGTCTCGGCGGAGCAGGGTCCGGCGATGACGCATGAAGGGCGTTCGCTGTCACTCGGTAAATTCAAAGGGAGTAATTCCAATTCCATGATTTATAGGTTTTTCTTGTTTTTCTTGACTATAAGATTACCACTCCAACGCCCGCAGCCTGCGCAGGGCCTCGAGCATGCGCTCGTCCTTGGCGCACAGGGAGACGCGCACGTATCGCTTGCCATTCCGGCCAAAGATGAATCCCGGGGTGATGAACACCCTGGCCTCATGCAGGGCGCGCTCCGTGAGTTGCTCCACGTCGGCATACTTGTCGGGTATCTTTCCCCACAGGAACATGCCCACTTGCCCGGGGTCGTACTCACAGCCCAGCGTTTGCATGATTCGCTCCGCTATGTCCCTGCGCCTGCGGTAGTTGGCGATGTTGTTCTCCTGGTGCCACTCGTCGGTATTGGTGGTGAAAGCCTCCGCGGCGGCCAGCTGGATGCCCCGGAAGGAGCCGTTGTCTATGTTGCTCTTCACCTTGAGTATCCACGAGATGAACGTGGGGTTGGAGGCCACCATGGCCACGCGCCAGCCCGGCATGTTATGGCTCTTGCTCATGGAGTTGAACTCCAGGCAGCAGTCCTTGGCGCCAGGCACCTGCAGGATGCTGAGGGGGCGGTCGTTGAGGATGAGGGAATAAGGATTGTCGTTGACGATGACGATGTCGTGGCGACGGGCGAAGTCCACTAATCTCTCATAGGTCTCCACGCGGGCGTTGCCACCCGTGGGCATGTTGGGATAGTTGGTCCACATCAGCTTCACACGGCTCAGGTCCATGCGCTCCAGGGCGTCGAAGTCCGGTTGCCATCCGTTGTCCTCCCGCAGGTCGTAATAGCGTATCTTGGTGCCCAGTATCTTGTTGATGGCCGTATAAGTGGGATAGCCCGGGTCGGGTATCAGCACCTCGTCGCCTGGGTCGCAGAAAGTCAGCGTCACGTGCAGGATGCCCTCCTTGGAGCCGATGAGCGGCTGTATCTCCGTGGCCCAGTCCAGCTCCACCCCATACCACTTGCGGTAGAAATGGGCCATGGCCTTGCGCAGCTCCGGTATGCCCACCGTGGGCTGGTAGCCATGCGCGGAGGGGTCGTGGGCCACCTCGCACAGCTTCTCTATCACCTGCGGCGAGGGGGGCATGTCAGGGCTGCCTATGGCCAGGCTCACGATGTCCTTCCCCTCGGCGTTGAGCCGCGCCACCTCTTTCAGTTTGCGGCTGAAATAGTATTCCTGTATTTCCGTTACTCTTTGGGCTGGTCTTATTTCCATGTCAGTAATTGTATGAATCGTTGGTCGTGTTTATTTTCCCTTATACTCTCCCAGCACCTTGATATTCTTCACCAGGGGAGTGATGGCGTCGATGGACTGCTGGTAGCGGGTGAAATTGTCAAACGTGACATCCACGTAGAACATGTATTCCCACTCGTGCCCGATGATGGGCAGGGACTGTATCTTGGTCATGTTGATGTCGTAGAAGCTCAAGATGGTGAGCACCTTGCTCAAGGAGCCTTCCTCGTGGGGCAGGCTGAAGACGAGGCTGGCCTTGTCCGCCCGCTCTATGCTGCGCAGGAAGGAGGCCTTGCGGGGGTCAGACACCACCAGGAAGCGGGTGAAGTTGTGCTTGTTGTCGTGGATGTCGCGTTGCAACACTTTCATGCCATACATCCGGGCGGCGTAGTCGGCGCAAATGGCGGCCCATCCCCGCGCTCCGTGGCGGGCGATATACTCCGCCGAGCCCGCCGTGTCTTCAGCCTCCACGGCCTTCATCTCGGGATGGCGGGAGAGGAAGGCGCGGCACTGCGAGAGAGCCACGGGATGGGAATGCACCTCGGTGATGGTGTCCCAGTCGTCCTCGGGCAGGCAGCAGATGGCATGCTCTATGTGCAGTTTGTGCTCCCCTACCACGGTGGTACCGCTCTCACGCAACAGCTCGTAATTATGGAGCAATGAGCCGGCTATGGTGTTCTCTATGGCCAGCATGCCCACCACGGCGGGGTCTCTGCGTATGTTCTCGAACACTTGCTCGAAAGTGGCGCAACAGATCAGCTCTATCTGTTCCTGCCCGAAATACTCATGGGCGGCTATGTCGTGGAACGAGCCTTGCTCTCCTTGTATCGCTATTCGTTTCATCTTGTTCTTTATGTCATCAAAAAAACGGCCCTGCTCTCCATGGGGAGCGGGACCGTTTCGCTATTTCCTTTATCTTCCGTGAGGTTTACACGCGACTTCCCGCTCTACAATTCCTTGCAAAGTAAAAGTAAAAGTAATAGAAAGACGCGTTTTGCCTCATGTTATTCGATTTATCAATTATCACATGCAAAAGTAATGCTTTTTTCCGAACTTCCAAAGAAAACCGCAGAAAAATTGCCGAATTTCTTACAATTCATCAATTTTCTCGCTTTTTGAGGGAATATCGGTCACCGCTTTTAAAAAAGAAATCACTTTATCAGGTCGAAATCACTGGCGGGAATGATGTCCACACGGGTCATGCGCGGCCACCAGTCGCTGTTCACGTAGTCACCGCCCACGTTCTTGCTGCGCTTGTAGGTATACTCCATGTAAACGTAGCCGTCCTCGCCGTCCTTGCCCAGCACGTAGCAGCACAACTGCTGCACGTAGCCCACCACGACACCTCCTTGCGTCATGTTCAAAGTGGTCCAGTCCTCCTCCGGTATCACGGAGCTTACTATCTCGCACTTGGGGCAGCGACGCTGGTAATCCTCACGGCAAGCCTGTATCAGCTTATACATGTCGCCGCCTTCATATTTGTTTTTGGTATAGATGGGCATATACTTCATACGCACGCTGTCACGCCCGTTGCTAATGCCCAATTCGTCTTTGATGATGTCAGCGGTGGAGCTGACAGACTTCTTGGCGTCATTCCACACTTTCTTGGCCTTCTGCGCAATGGTCTCCTTCGCTTTCTGGGTCTTGCTCTCAGACTGCGCCTGGGCAGAGGTGAGGCTCAGGGCAAAAACTGCCGCCAATAAACATATAATCTTTCTCATTCCTTATATATATTTTATATTAAATGACACATTTCGCCGCGGGACACGGGCTTAACCGAAAGTCTAATGACCGATTTGGGTTTAACCCGTCACAAAAGTAACATAAAAAGGTTAACGCTCCAAACAAATTCAGCTTTTTTAGTTATCTTTGTCCGCATGAAAAGATTAATTGTTTATTTACTCACCATCATATGTTGCCTGCCGACCAGCGCGCAGCGCTTCATACAAGGCCCTCTGCACAGCCCCGACAGCCCCCGCGAGGACTGGCTACTGCCAGGGGACACCATCATGGACGGCAACCAAAAAAGAGTTTATGGCGGAAAGCCCCAACGGCTATTGCCCGTTACGGGGAAAGAGCCGCTTGACCAAGTTAAAGGCATCGGGCTACGGCAACCCGCCGGAGAGGCAAAAGCGCAAGGCGGAAACCTACAGGCTAACACGACTGACAGCGTTGCCCCCGCGCCCGCTTCCATCAACAGCTATGCCTGGGGCTGGCACGAGGGACTCAACGCGAGCATAGGACTGTCCGCCTTCGCCACCTTTGGCGACCACGTTCCCCACAAGGGCGGCTTCACCCAAGACATCAATGTGGGTTATTTGACCCCGCTCACCAAAAACAGGAAATTGTGGCTGGCCGCTGGCGGGTACCTGCAAAACACCATCTGGGGAGGAGACTCCTACCGTGACGCGGGACTCTATGCCATGCTGGGCTACCGATTCAACGAGCATTGGGAAATATTCGCCTACGGGCAACTCTCATTGGCCAATAACTACAACAGCTATTGGCACCGCCATGGCTGGTACGGCTATGGCCCCTATTGGGGTATCGGCTCGCTGCTGGGGCGTTCTCCGCTGGGCTATGGCATGGGCGCCGCGGGCGCCAACGTGATAGGAGTGGGAGCCATATACCACGTTAACCCCACCCTTTCCATCGGCGTAAGCGTAGAAGGGGCATGGTATGACGATCCCGCTCCCAGCTACAACCACAAGTACCGGCATGATTACCCGGGGTACACTGAACTTCCCTGAGTATCACGCGCCCTGGCTCAAGGCCGCCGCGGAGGAGGCCAACAAGCCCATTCACGCCTCAAACTCAAAGCGGCCAGCTCCCTCCACGGCCTCCCGCAACATGTCAAGGGTCACGATTCCCTCGTCATAGTCCACGGTCACGCTGTTGTCCACCAATGAGACTTGGGCTTCCTTCACTCCCCTGATGTCCAGCAAGGCGCTTTCCACGGCCGACTGGCAGTGCTGGCACTTCATGCCATGCACGATAAACGTTTTCTGTATCATATATAATAGCGATATTTCTTTAAGCCTATACGTTTCAAGGGGGCAAATATACTATAATTTCCGTGAATGAGACCGCGAAACCGATATTTTTTGCTCATTAGACGGAAATATGGCCTTTCCAAATGGCGGGATTCTTCTGGCGACGGACAATCGAGGAAACACAATTTAGTCCGCCATCCCTTGGCCGTGTCGGGAAAAATATGTAAGTTCGCGCCATGATTTACCCGAACAACCTGGAAACCAAGATAGGCTTCAGCGAGATACGCCAAATGCTCAAGGAGCGGTGTCTCTGCTCGCTGGGCAAGGAACAAGTGGACAAGATGGCCTTCAGCTCCCGGCACGAAGACGTGACGGAGTGGCTGGCGCAGGTGAGCGAGTTTCGCAAGCTCAGCGGCGTAGAGCGGGAAATGCCCATGGACTACTTCCTGGATCCCCGGGAAGCCATCCTGAGAATAAGAGTGGAGAACACTCACATGGAGGAAGAGGAGCTATTCGACCTGCGCCGCTCACTGGGCACCATCCAGGGGCTTGTCGCCCTGTTGCGCCAAGACGGTGGCGACGGCCACTTCCCCTATCCCGCCCTGGCTAAGATGGCAGAGGGAGTAAGTTCCTTCACCGACATCACCCGCCAAATAGACAAGGTGCTCAACAAATGGGGAAAGGTGAGCGACAACGCCTCCCCCGAGCTGGCGCGCCTCAGGGGCGAGCTGGCCCGCTCGGAAGGAAACATCTCCCGGGCACTCAACAGCATACTGCGGCAGGCGCAAGGACAGGGCCTGGTGGACAAGGACGCCACCCCCACCATGAGAGACGGCAGGCTCGTGATACCCGTGGCACCCGCCATGAAACGAAAGATGGCGGGCATCGTGCACGACGAGAGCGCCACCGGGCGCACGGTCTACATCGAACCTGCCGAGGTGGTGGAGGCCAACAACCGCATAAGGGAATTGCGCAGGGAAGAACGGCAGGAAGTCATCCGCATACTGAAAGAGACCACCAAGCTGATACGCCCCCACGTAACAGACTTGCTGGAGAGCTACCGCTTCCTGGCCCAAGTGGATTTCATACAGGCCAAGGTGTCATTGGCGGAAAGGCTGAAGGCCACGGAACCCACCGTGGAAGACCATCCGCAACTGGACTGGACACACGCCATCCATCCCCTTCTTCTGCTGAAACTGGGAGAAGGAGTGGTGCCCCTGGACATCACGCTCACGCCCAAGCAACGGCTGCTCATCATCTCCGGCCCCAACGCCGGCGGCAAGTCCGTCTGCCTGAAGACCGTGGGATTGCTGCAATACATGTTGCAGTGCGGACTGAGCGTGCCCGTGGACGAGCGGAGCAAGACGGGCGTGTTCCAGGACATCATGATAGACATCGGCGACGAGCAGAGCCTGGAGGACGACCTGAGCACTTATTCCTCCCACTTGCTCAACATGAAGCTGATGATGAAAGGCTGCGGCGAGCGCAGCCTCATACTCATAGACGAGATGGGAACCGGCACGGAGCCTACCATTGGAGCGGCCATAGCCGAGGCCGTGGTAGACACCTTCCGGCAGCGGCAAGCCTATGGCGTGATCACCACCCATTACCAGAACCTGAAACACTATGCCGACGCGCACGACGGGGTGGTGAATGGCGCCATGCTCTACGACCGCCACCAGATGCGCCCCCTCTTCCAGTTGGCCATAGGCAGGCCGGGCAGCTCGTTCGCCATAGAGATAGCCCGCAAGATAGGACTGCCCGAAGAAGTGATATCCAAGGCATCGCAAATCGTGGGCAGCGAGTACATACAGAGCGACAAGTACCTGCAAGACATCGTCAGGGACAAGCGGTACTGGGAAGCCAAGCGGCAAACCGTGCACCAACGGGAGAAAGACCTGGCCGCGGCCATGGCCCGCTATGAGAAAGAGGCTGACGAATTGCGCCGCGAGCGTCGTGAGATTCTGGACAAGGCGAAACTCCAAGCCCAGGAGATGCTGAAAGAAAGCAACCGCAGGATAGAGAACACCATACGCGAGATAAAGGAGGCACAGGCCGAAAAAGAGGAGACCAAGCGGTTGAGGCAAGAGCTGGCCGACTTCCAGGCCAACCTGGAGGAAGAGACCAAGCCGGACTCCCCCGCCAAGGGCAAGAAGACGCTTTCGCCGGAAGACCTGGAACGCAAGATGGAGCAAATACTGCGACGCAAGCAGCGTCACCAAAAACGCATGGCAGAGAAGGCGCAAGAAGAATCCAAGGCGGCCAAGGCGTTGAGAGAAGCTACCACCAAGCCGAAACTGGAAAACGAACCATTGAAAGTTGGTGATACCGCGAGGGTGAAGGGACTTGCCAGCGTGGGCCACATTGAGAGCATAGACGGCAAAATGGCCACGGTCATCTTCGGTGACATGCGCACAAAGACCCGACTGGATCGCCTGGAGCGGGCGGAGGAACCGGAAAAAGACAAGAACGAGCAGCGGCAGGCCAGCCTCAACGCCTACAGCATCAGCAACGAGACCCGCAAGACCATAGACGAGCACAGGGGCAACTTCCATCAAGACCTCGACGTGAGGGGCATGCGGGGAGACGAGGCCCTGCAGGCCGTGCAATACTTCATAGATGACGCCATCCTGGTGGGCATGCCCCGCGTGCGCATCCTCCACGGCAAGGGCAACGGCATACTGCGCCAGCTCATCCGTCAATACCTCTCCAGCGTGCCCAACGTCACTCACTATGCCGATGAGCACGTGCAGTTTGGCGGGGCGGGCATCACCGTGGTGGACTTGTAGGGCGAAGGGATTGCGTCGCCTCGTCAAGACAACCACGGCACAGCAATAGTTCGTAGATGGCTCTTGCCTCGCTGGCTTTCAGGCTCCGCAGGATGAACGAGGTGCCGTTGGTGGAAATGGTCAGGCTCACCCTGTGGAAACGGGGCGTGAAAGGCGTGGCGGTCACGCGCGCCACCTCTATGCTGTCGTATTTCAGGTAGTTCCTCGCTTCCGCGAACTTGCCGTCGCGAATCTCCACGTAGCCATTTCTCAGCGTGATGCCGCCGTGGCGCACGGCCAGGAAACCCTTGGCCAACGAAACCAGCATATAGAAGGCAGGGACGAGAAGCCACGCGTAAAGTCCGCAAACCCACAAGACAACGGCAGCCGCCAGTGAGACCAGGAGGTCGAACCTGATGGTGTATGCCAACAGCCCATAGCCTGGGCGGGCGGAGATGACAGGCTGCCTGGCGTTGTCGTCCGTGCCCAGCCACCAGTCCAGGAACTTGCCCGCGTGGTCAGAGCCATAGATTCTCACGTCCCTGCCATTCTGCTCGTCAGTGGCGTTCAACGCCTGCCTCAGGCTGATAGTGCCGCAATGGAGCCATCGTTCCATGAAATTCCGCTTGACGCGGAGCGTGCATATCTTGTCACGCGAGAAGCGACTGCTGGCGCGTGAAAACAGTCCGCTCTCGAAGAACAGTTGTCTCTCGCCCATCTGTATGTCCATGTTGGCGTAGCGCAAGAACACCTTGCCCGTCCACAGCAGCAACACGACCACGTAGAGGATGGCCGTCAGGGCGACAATGGCCAGCCAAGAGAACGACAGGTGGGTAGAGTGGGCATCGACATAATCCACTACATAGGTCACCGCCCCGTCACCAAGTGATTGCAGCTGGCTCCACAGGGCGGAAAGCGCTCCGAACAGCACCACGAGACCCCTCAGGTGGTTTTGGCACAAAGCGCCCTTGAGCAGGTTGGCGTTGCCCACGTCCAGTTTCCCGACATCCTGCCCGCCGGTCTCTCCGGGAGCGGCCGCGGCGGCATCGTCCCGTTCCTTCGAGGTCCCTTCTTGTGCCTCCACCCGGCTCAGCAGGGCATCCCAGTCGTCATTGTCAAGAATCAGCTCTATTTCCGCCGACGCGGAGGCCAGCGTGTCAAACGACACGCCCCTCATGTCCAGCAATCGGTAGATGGGGCCACGCTTCGTGCGCAATGACTGCACCTTCCCCAACGGGACGCTGGTCTTTTCCTTCCGCAGCGCGCCATGGATGAAAACCAGGTTTCCGTCCTCCACGTAGTATTTCCTGTAATAATAGTTCACGAAAGCGACCGTGGCGGCCAGCACCAGGAACGCGGCCAGCATGGCCAGTGCTATCAGCAGCGCTTGCCACAAGGGGGTCTCATCGTCACGGAAGCCCGGGTTCAAGGCGAGACATAACAGGAAAAGACCCGTATTGCCTCGCAGGTTCTTGACGAAGAACACCACGAGCGCGCTCTTGCTCATCCGGCGCGGCCGTGAGAAATCATTGGCCATCCTCATTGCCGTTGAGTTTTTTCGTCACGAGCGCCTTGATTTCCTCCGCCGTCTGCGCTGTCAGCCCCGGGATGCTGATGTCGGACATCGACTGGGCACCGTTCACGATGTCCACGGCATAAAGTCCGAACAGGCGCGTGACCGGGTTTTGGCGGATGCTCACCTGCTGTATCTTGCGGAAAGGCACTGTCGTCACGCGTGGGAAGATGATGCCCGAACGGTAGGTGATGTCATGCTCCCTGATGGCGAAGCCCTTGTAGGCCACGGCCTTGGGCAGCAGGAAGAGGTTGGCCACGAGCAGGGCCAGCCATACGCACTCGGCCGCGACGGTCACTTGATGGCGATAGCTGAACGCTTCCCAGGCGAGGAGCAAGAGCGTAAGCGCCATGAGCGTCAGGTAGACGAGCAAGGTCTTTATCGCCTGCGCCTTCAGGTAGCTCTTTTCCAAAGGCGTGAAGTGGAGGTCTTCCACGCGGTCAATGCCGCGTAGGGTGAGTTGTCTGTTGGTCATGGCGCGTATGCGGTTAAGGATGAGAAACCGTCACCGCGCTCCAGGAAGAGGTAAAGGCGGCGGTCACGATAGTGATTGCGAAGGTATGGATATTTCCCAAGAAAGCACCCATCGAGCCCGTTAAATGAAGTTAAACCCGAAAAGCGGGGGCCAAACCAAATTGTCTCGCTGGGGAAAACAACTTGTTTTCCCTCGCGAATTAAGTTGTTTTCCCCGGCGAAACCAGTTGAATCGCGCCGCGAAACAACTTGCCTTGAGAACCGGGAAGGAGAGCCGGCCTCCGGCAGGCGGCCTGAGGGGGCAAGAGGGAAATCCCCGGGTTCCCCAAGCCAAGGGGGGGGGACGCGTCCGCGGGCTGCCCTCAGGCCGGCAGCTCGTCTTGGGCGGGCGGTATGCGGCGGTCGGGGTTTTCCTTCGCCCCCATGTCTATCAGCTCATGGGCTTTCTTCACCACGCTTTGGTTGCCCGCGTAGAGTTTCTTGCCGCAATCGTCGAAGGCGCGCCTGGCCTGCTCCAGCCGTTCGCCCAGAGCGGTGTATCGCTTGATGAAGTCGCCCAGGCGGTCTATCAGTTGCTCGGCCAGGCCGAATACCAGCCGTTGGTTTTGGGCTTGCTGGTTTTGCACCCAGGCCACGTGTATCATGTGGAGGATGGCCGTGAGGTTTTGCTCGCTGGTGATGAACACCTTGCGCTCGAAGGCCTCGTGCCACAGCGAGGGGTCGTTGGCCAACGCCAACTGCAACGAACTCTCGAAGGGCATGAACATGAGCACGAAGTCCACGGCCTGCCTCCCCGGGTCCAGGTAGCGGCTGTAGTCCTTGCCCGCCAGCTCGTCCACGTGTTTCCTCACGCTCTGTATGTGCGCCTTCAGCGCCTTGGCCTTTTCCTCGGGGTCCGTAGCGTTCACGTATCGCTCGTAGGCCGCCATGGATACCTTGGAGTCTATCACCACGTCTTGCCCCTGTGGATAATGGAGGATGAAGTCGGGACGCATGGCGGAGCCCGTGTCCTCGTTGCGCGCTTTCCTGCCCTTGGCGTCCCGCAAGTAGGGTTGCGACTCATAGTGCACGCCCTCCACCAGTCCCTGGGCGGCCAAGAGGTCTCCCAGGATGACCTCGCCCATATAGCCCGCGGCCTGGCTATCCCGGCGCAGCACATTAGCCAATAGTTCCGCTTGCTCACCTATCTCGCGGTTGCTGCGCATCATCTGCGCCAGCAGCTCGCGGAGCGAGGCATTGTCCTCCGCGCTGTGCTTGGTGGTGTCTTCCAGTGCCCTGCGCATCTCGCTGATGGCCTCCCGCAGGGGAGCGGTGAGGAGCGTCATGTGCTCGGCGTTCTCTTGTTTCAGGCGGTCGGCGTTTTGCCTCAGCAGTTCTTGGGTCCTGAGGGCCAGTTCCTGCTTGGTGGCTTCCACCTGCCGTTCCATCTCTTGCCGCCGCTCCTCCATGCGCTTGCCCGCCTGCTCCAGCTGGGTTTGCAAACGGGCGTTGTCCACTCGCAGACGAGTGTTCTCCCTGCCCATGAGGATAAAAACAAGGGCTGCCCCAATCAGCAGCCCCAGTATGAAAGCGAGGTAAACCATGGTTACTTCAGGTCTCCCACGCTGACCAAATACTCAGCTATCTGCACGGCATTGAGGGCGGCGCCCTTCCTTATCTGGTCGCCCGTGAGCCAAAGCGTGCAGCTGTTGTCGTCGGCCAGGTCTTTCCTGACACGTCCCACGTAGACATCGTCCTGGCCCGCGCTTTCCAGCGGCATGGGGTAGACATAGTTTTGCGGGTCGTCCTTCAGCGTTACGCCAGGAGCGGCCTGCAGGGCCTCTCTGATTTCCTCCACGGAGAGCGGCCTCTCGGTCTCGAACCACACGCTCTCGGAATGGCTCCTGAGCGAGGATACCCTGACGCAGGTGGCGCTGGTGCGCACGTCGCTGTGCATGATCTTGCGTGTCTCGTGATACATCTTCATCTCCTCCTTGGTGTAGTCGTTGGGGGTCATCACGTCTATCTGGGGTATCACGTTGTAGGCCAGCTGGTGGGGGAACTTCTTGACGGTCTTCACCTCTCCCGTGGAGAGTATCTCCCTGTACTGCTGCTCCAGCTCCTGCATGGCCGCGGCCCCGGCCCCCGACGCGCTCTGGTAGCTGGAGATATGTATTTTCTTGATGTGGCTCAAGTCCTCGATGGGCTTCAGGGCCACTACCATCATGATGGTGGTGCAGTTGGGGTTGGCGATGATGCCCCTGGGCCTGTTGAGGGCGTCGGCGGCGTTGACCTCGGGCACCACCAGAGGCACGTCCTCGTCCATGCGGAAAGCGCTGGAATTGTCTATCATCACCGCTCCATGCTTGGTGATGGTCTCGGCGAAGTCCTTGGAAGTGCCGCCGCCCGCGGAGACGAAGGCCACGTCGATATCCCGGAAATCATCGTTGTGCTGCAAGAGTTTCACGGTATACTCTTTGCCCTTGAAGGAATATTTCTTGCCCGCGCTGCGCTCGGAGCCAAACAATACCAAGTCATCCATGGGGAATTCTCTCTGCGCGAGGATGCGCAAGAACTCCTGCCCTACCGCGCCACTGGCGCCAACAATCGCTACTCTCATTTGTCTGAAAACTATTACTTTGTTAATGATATGAGCGCGAAAATACAACTTTTCACGCTAATACCGCCCATTTCTCGATATTTTTTTGCATCTTTGCACCATAATTCATACACATACCAAAAATAACACATGCCGTTAGCCATGCTCACCTTCCCCGTCACCGACCCCATGATGAAGTTTTTCGTCGTGCTGGCCATCATCCTGATAGCCCCTATCGTGATGGGCAAGCTGCGCATCCCCCACATAGCGGGCATGGTGCTGGCGGGCATGCTGATAGGCCCCTATGGGCTGAACATCCTGGCCAAGGACGGCTCCTTCGACCTTTTCGCCCACGTGGGGCTCATCTACCTGATGTTCCTGGCGGGACTGGAGATGAACATGGGCAACTTCCGCAAGAACCGCGTGGGAACATTCACCCTGGGCATCATGGCCTTCGTCATCCCCATGGTGATGGGCATCGTGGTCAACACCACCGTGCTGCGCTACGGCTGGCTCACCTCCATCCTGTTGGCGAGCATGTACGCCTCCCACACGCTCATCGCCTATCCCATTATATTAAGGTATGGCCTCTCCGGCCAGCGCAGCGTGACCATCGCCGTGGGAGCCACGGCCATCACCGACACGCTGACGCTCTTGGTGCTGGCCATGGTGGGCGGATACTTCAAGGGCGACATCACGGGTGAGTTCTGGCTCATGCTTTTCCTGAAGGTGGCGGCGGTCTTCTTCGTCATCATCTATTTCTTCCCCCGCGTCACCCGCTATTTCTTCCACCACTACGAGGACAACGTCAACCAATTCATCTTCGTGCTGGCCCTCACTTTCCTGGGAGCCATCATGATGGAGCTGATAGGCATGGAGGGACTGCTGGGAGCCTTCCTCGTGGGACTGGTGATCAATCGCTACGTGCCCAACGTGTCGCCCCTGATGAACCACCTGGAGTTCGTGGGCAACGCCCTCTTCATCCCTTATTTCCTGATAGGCGTGGGCATGCTCGTCAACGTCAACCTGCTCTTCGGAGGCGTGGAGACGCTCCGCGTGGCCGCGGTGATGATCGTGATGGCGCTCTCCTCCAAGTGGATAGCCTCCCTGGTCACCCAGAAGCTGCTGGGCATGAGACCGCTGGAGCGCAACATGATATTCGGCCTCAGCACGGCGCAGGCAGGCGCCACGCTGGCGGCCGTGCTGGTGGGACACAGCATTTTCCTGCCCAACGGGCAGCGCCTGCTCAACGACGACGTGCTCAACGGCACCGTCATCCTCATACTGGTCACCTGCGTATTCAGCTCTTTCTGCACGGAAAGCGCCTCCAAGAAAATGGCCCTAGAAAAGAAGAGCGCCATGCCCAAGGAAGAGGTGGCCGACGACGAGAAAATCATGATATCCATGAAATACCCCGAAACGGCGGGCTTGCTGATGGAAGTGGCCAACCTCATGCGCAACCGCACGCTCAACCGGGGCGTGGTGGCGCTCAACGTGGTATACGACGACGAGAAGCGGCTGTACTACCAGGAGCGGGGAAGGCAACTGCTGGACCACATCACCAAGGAGGCCAACGCCATAGGACTGATGGTGCAGTCGCAAGTGCGCATCGCCACCAACATCACCAACGGCATCAAGCACGCCTTCAAGGAGTTCAACGCCTCCGAGATTATCATGGGCATGCACATGAGGAAAGACACTTCCAAGACCTTTTGGGGCAAGTTCATACAGGGCATCTTCTGGGGACTGAACCGCCAGGTCATCATCGTGGAAAGCTTCCGCCCCCTCAACACGTTGCGCTGCATACAGGTGGCCGTGCCCTCCAGGGCCGAGTTCGAGCCGGGCTTCTACCGGTGGCTGGAGCGATTGAGCCGCATGGCGGAAAACCTGGAGTGCCGCGTGCGCTTCCATTGCCGCGCCGAGACGCAAGCCCTCATCCAGGAATATATCAAGAAACGACACCCCGAGGTGAGGGCGGAATACCAGCTCATGGCCCATTGGAACGAGCTGCCGCTGCTGGCGCGGGAGGTGGCCGACGACCACATGTTCGTGGTCATCACCGCTCGCAAAGGCACCATCTCCTACAAGTCGGCCTTGGAACGGCTGCCCGACGAGCTTACCCAGTACTACCAGGGCAAGAACCTCATGATCATCTTCCCCGACCAATATGGCGCTCCCATGATGACCATGGCCGAGCCGCAACACGCCGAGGACAAGAGCGCCTACGCCGTGATAGCGGGATGGGTCATGAAGTCGGCCTTGGGCAAGTATATCCAGAGACACGTTAAATAATCACGCATGATAGACATCAAGGACATCACCAAGAGCTTCGGCTCGCTGCAAGTGCTCAAGGGCATAGACCTGCACGTGGGAGCGGGCGAGATCGTCAGCATCGTAGGCCCGTCGGGAGCGGGCAAGACCACGCTCCTGCAAATCATCGGCACGCTGGACAAGCCCGACTCCGGCACCATCACCATAGACGGCGTGGACGTGGGCAAGCTCTCAGGCAAGCGCCTCAGCGACTTCCGCAACCAACGCCTGGGCTTCGTGTTCCAGTTCCACCAGCTGCTGCCGGAGTTCACCGCCCTGGAAAACGTCATGATACCCGCCTTCATAGCGGGCAAGGGCAAGGCGGAAGCCTCCCAGAGAGCCAAGGAACTGCTGCGGTTCATGGGCTTGGCGGACAGGGCCAGCCACAAGCCCGCCGAGCTGTCGGGAGGCGAGAAGCAAAGGGTGGCCGTGGCCAGGGCCCTGGTGAACCACCCCGCCGTCATCCTGGCCGACGAGCCTTCGGGCAGCCTGGACTCCAGGAACAAGGAGGAGCTTCACCAGCTGTTCTTCGACCTCAGGGAGCAGTTCGGCCAGACGTTCGTCATCGTCACCCACGACGAGAGCCTGGCGGCCCTCACCGACCGCACCATCCACCTGCGCGACGGCATGATAGAGGCCGAGACCGCCAAGTCTCCCAAGACCGCGGAAGCGGGCGAGACGGCCGCGAGCGATACCACCCACCAAGAAAACAAAGAAGACTGAACATGGAAAGACTGAAACTGGGCGACTACAACAAGATGACCGTAGTGAAAGAGGTGGACTTCGGGGTCTACCTGGACGGGGGCGACGAGGGAGAGATCCTGCTGCCCAAGCGATACGTGCCCGAAGGGCTGCGCCCCGGCGACGAGCTGGAGGTGTTCCTCTACCTGGACCAGGAGGAGCGGCTCATAGCCACCACCGAGCGGCCGCTGGCCAAGGTGGGCGACTTCGCCTACCTGGAGGTGAAGTGGGTCAACGAGTATGGCGCCTTCCTGGGCTGGGGGCTCATGAAAGACCTCTTCTGCCCTTTCCGCGAGCAGAAGATGCGCATGCAAGTGGGCAAGTCATACATCGTCTACGTCAGGATAGACGAGGAGAGCTACCGCATCGTGGCCACGGCCAAGATAGACAAGTATTTCGACTTCTCCTTCCCGCAGTACCAGCACGGCGAGGAAGTGGACCTCCTGGTGTGGCAGAAGACCGACCTGGGATTCAAGGCCATCATAGACAACCGCTTCCAGGGACTGCTCTATCAAGACCAGATATTCCAATACGTGCACGCGGGCGACCGCCTGAAAGGCTACATAGACAAGGTGCGCCCCGACGGCAAGATAGACGTCACGCTGCAGCCCACGGGCCAGCGGCAGACCAGGGACTTCGCCGAGACCCTTCTGCGATACCTGCGGGAGCACGACGGCGCTTGTGACCTGGGGGACAAGAGCGATGCCGACGACATCTACGACCGCTTCCACGTGAGCAAGAAGGTGTTCAAGCGAGCCATAGGCGACCTATACAAGCGGAGGCTCATCCTGGTGAGCCCCCGCAGCATACGGTTGGCGTAAGGAGAGCGTCTACAGCTCCTTTACGCCCTTGGTCTTGCTCACCTGGGCGGGATTGCCCTTGTAGCCTATCTCGCCAGAGCCCGCCACGTTCGCCTTCAGTGACTTCCGCGCGTGGCAGATGATATCCCCGGAACCGGCCACCGACGCTTCCACGCCATCGGCCACCATGTTGTCCGCCACGATGTCACCCGAGCCGGCCACGGTGTAGACAGCCTCGCTCGTCAACCCCTCCAACTTGATGTCGCCAGAGCCGGCTATGGCGGTTTCCACCGCGGTGGCCTTCACGCCCGTGGCCTCTATGTCACCCGAGCCGGCGACAGTCATCTGCACGGAGCGGGCCCCGACGCCATGGAAGTCAATGTCGCCCGAGCCACTCAGCGCGACCGCCAGGTCTCCCTTGCAGTCCAGCCCGTTCACCTCCACGTCTCCCGAGCCGGACAGCGTCAGCCCGAACGAGTCCGTCCGCATGCCCCTCTTCATCGTGAAGTCTCCGGAGCCCGCGAGCGTCACGCTCTTCAGCGGGCCGCCCGTTATGTGCACGTCCATCCGCTTGAACGAAATGCGCGCGTTCCGCTTCATGCCCACGTAGAGCGTCCTGCCCTTGATGTGGATGTCTATCAGGTCCATCAGGTTGTCAGACGCGTTCACCTTCACGGTCCGCTCGCCCGCCCGCTGCGTGTAGTCCACGTCCATGGGGCCTACCACTACCACCTCGTCAAAGTCCCTCACGTTAAACTCCTTGGAGACATAGTTGGAGCTGCCCTCCAGTCTCGCCCCCAGGAGCCCTTGGCTCCAGGAGTTCCCGTTCTTGTCAAACTTGTCTGCCGTCTCCGAGCATCCCGTGAGCAGGCAAGCCGCCATGGCGATGCCCGCCAGTAAAATGTTCCTTTTCATGTGCTATATGTTTTTTATCGTTCGCTTTTCTCTATAGACGTATCGCGCGGCGGAAAAGTTGCGCGGCGACCGCGAATTATTCCAGCCCCCGCCCCACGCGGAGCCTGTGGTAGGCCTTGCCCAGCGTGAGCAGGTCGGCAAGGCGTTGCCGCTGCTCGGGCGTGGGCGTGGTGCCGGGATCCTCGCCCTGGGGCACGCGGGCCACGCGCGCTTCCACGCCCTCCCTGAGCAGCGTGTCGCAGGCGAGGAGTAAACCCTAAGCCAGGACAAGAAAGGAGGAACGACCAATGAAAGGAAAGGGACTGAAGACCATCTTGCAGGTGATAGGCGCCATCATCGCCGGGCTGCTGGGCGTCTTCGGGGCGCAGGAAAGCCTGGAGACCAACCATGAGTAGGGAGGTGCGGCAACTGCCATGTGGCATAGAGGTGTATCCCGCCCACACGTGGATGGACTGGATGTACCTGGCGCTCTACACCCTGGGGAGGGTGATGGCGTGGGCGCTGGTGCTGATGGCGCTGTGGAGTTGCGCCAGGGCTAGTTGAGCCCGCGGCGAGAAAGGAGGAACCCAAGATGACGACGAACAGGTATCTGTATCGCGAGACGGCGGAAGGATTTCCGCTTTACCGAAGAGTGAGGGGCGAGGGACTGGCCTTCGTGCGCTTCTTCCGCACACGGGAGGAGGCGCGGCGGGAGGTCTACCGCCTGAATGGATGGAAGATGAGGGGCGCGCCAGGATAGGCGCGCCCCTTTTTGGTGAGGGAACCCCTGCGCGAGCGATGGCGAGGGGGCTCCGGGAAAGTCAGGAAAACGGCCGCGCGGGGATCCCGCGCCTCCAGCGCGTCAGTCGTAGAAGCCGGGCTGGTGGTAGGGGATGCCCAGCTCGCGGTCCACCGTGGCCAGGATGCCCTGCACCTGCCCCATGGCGAACATGCGGCCCAGGAAGGAGTAGCCGGCGTTGTAGCCGCGGCTCTCGTCGCCCAGCATGGTCATGCCGTGGTCCACGCGCATGGGCAGCTGGGGATTGGCCTTCTCGAAGACGCGGGCCAGCTCGATGAGGTCCGCCCGGCCGCCCAGGTGGCTGGCCTCGGTGAAGTCGCCGTTGGGGAACACGTGGCAGCTGCGCAGGTGGACGAACCACGTGCGGCTGGCGTACTTGCGGGCCAGGGCCACCACGTCGTTGTGGGCACCCGCCGACAGGCTGCCGGCGCAGAAGGTGAGGCCGTTGTGGGGATTGTCCACGGCGTGGAGGAACCAGTCTATGTCCTCGTCGCAGGTCACGATGCGGGGCAGGCCCAGTATGGGGAAGGGCGGGTCGTCGGGGTGCACGCACATGTTCATGCCGTATTCCTCGCAGGTGGGCATGATGGCGCTCAGGAAGTAGCGCATGTTCTCCCTGAGCCGCGCCTTGTCTATGCCCTCGTAGAGGGAGAGCAGCTGGCGGAACAGCTCCACGGGACGCTCCTCGTCCTCGGAGATGTTGCCGCTGACGAAGCCCTGCGTCTTCACGATGATGCTGTCCACGAGCTTGGCGTCGTCCTCGGGCGTGAGCGTGGCCTTCAGCTTCGCCACCTCGGCGAGCGTGGCCTCGTCCCAGTCTCGCTCGGCCCCCTCGCGCTTGAGGATGTGGATGTCGAAGTAGGCGAACTGCGCGCGGGAGAAATAGAGGTTGGTGCTGCCGTTGGGGTTGGGGTGGTTGAGGTCGGTGCGCGCCCAGTCGAGCACGGGCATGAAGTTGTAGCAAACGGTGTGGATGCCCTCCAGCGAGAGGTTTTTCAGGCTCTCCTTGTAACGCTCTATCTGCTCGTCGCGGTCGGGGCCGCCATACTTGATGCTCTCCACCACGGGGAGCGACTCCACCACGCTCCAGCGCATGCCGTAGCCCTCTATGTACTCCCTGAGGTCGCGGATGCGCTCGCGGGTCCACACTTCGCCGTTGGGCACGTCGTGCAAGGCGGTGACGATGCCCTCCACGCCAATCTGCCTCAGCATGGCGAGGGTGATCTTATCGCCCTTGCCAAACCATCTCCAAGTCTTTTCCATAAAAGTCGATATTTAGTTATTTGTCATTCACGTCGTTAAGGTTTACGCACACAAAAATAACAAAAAACTGGCATACGACGCAACAAAACGGGAAATATCTCGCAAAAAGGGCTTCCAACGCTTGCCGTTCCATGGATTTTTGCTATATTTGCACGCGACAACCAATAAAATAATTTTCCTGTCATGAAAGAATTCTTCAAGTACGTGGGCGCCACTATCGTGGGCATCGTCCTGCTGGGCATCGTCATGGGCGTGCTCACGCTCATCAGTTTCATTGGGCTGATATCGGCCCAGGAAAGCACGACCAAAGTGAAAGACAACACGGTAATGGTGCTCAACCTGAACACCATGGTCACCGAGCGGGCCGAATCGCAAGACATATTGTCCGAGATCGTGGGGCAGACCGTGGGCTCCACGGGGCTGGACGACATACTCACCGCCATACGCAAGGCCAAGGAGAACGACAAGGTGAAGGGCATCTACATAGAGGCGGGCTTGCTCTCGGCGGACAGCTACGCCTCGCTGCAGGCCATACGCAAGGCCCTGGTGGACTTCCGCCAAAGCGGCAAGTGGATCATAGCCTATGGCGACATATACACCAAGGGAGCCTACTACCTCGCCTCGGTGGCCAACAAGATATACATCAACCCCGAGGGGCAGATAGACTGGAGCGGCATGGTGTCGGAGCCCGTCTACTACAAGGACCTGTTGGCCAAGCTGGGCATCAAGATGCAAGTGGCCAAGGTGGGCAGCTACAAGAGCATGCCCGAGATGTATACGGCCGACAGGATGAGCGACGCCAACCGCCAGCAAGTGACCGCCTACCTGACGGGCATCTGGAACACCATCGTGGGTGACGTGAGCAAGAGCCGCGGCATCAGCGCCAGGCAGCTGAACCTGTACGCCGACAGCCTCATCACCCTGGCTCCCACGGAGGATTACCTGAAATACAAGCTGGTGGACGGCATCGTGTACGCGGACTCCGTGAAGGGCATCATCAAGAAGCAACTGAAGATAGAGGCGGACAAGACCATCAACCAGCTGGGCGTGACCGCCATGCTGGACGTGCCCGAGAAGAAGGACGGCGACGACAAGATAGCCATCTACTACGCCTACGGCAGCGTGGTGAGCGGCGTGGCGGGCAAGTTCGCCCAGGAGCACACCATCAACTCGGACGTGATGTGCCCCGACCTGGAGAAGCTGATGGATGACGACGACGTGAAGGCCGTGGTCATCAGGGTAAACAGCGGCGGCGGCAGCGCCTATGCCTCGGAGCAGATATGGCACCAGATAGAGCTGCTGAAGCAGAAGAAGCCCGTGGTGGTGTCCATGGGCGGCATGGCGGCCTCCGGCGCGTATTACATCAGCGCGCCCGCCAACTGGATAGTGGCCGAGCCCACCACCCTGACGGGCAGCATAGGCATCTTCGGGCTGTTCCCCGACGCCAGCGAGCTGCTCACCCAGAAGCTGGGCATCAAGTTCGACCACGTGAAGACCAACGCCCACAGCGACTTCGGCACGTCCTCCAGGCCTTTCACGGCTGAGGAGATGGGCTATCTGGAGCGATACATAGACCGCGGCTACAAGCTCTTCCGCAAGCGCGTGGCCGACGGCCGCAAGATGAGCGTGGAGGAAGTGGAGAAAATAGCGCAAGGCCACGTATGGCTGGGCACCGACGCCAAGCGCGTGAAGCTGGTGGACCAGCTGGGCGGACTGGACGACGCCGTGGCCAAGGCGGCGGAGCTGGCCAAGACCAAGAGCTACTACACCAAGAGCTATCCGGCAAAGACAAGCTGGCTGGACCAGTTGCTGAACGAGACCGTCAGCCGCAACAACAACCTGGATGAGCAACTCAAAGAGACACTGGGCGCGTACTACGAGCCCTTCATGCTCCTGCGCCAGGTGGAACACATGGACGCCATACAGGCCAGGATACCCTTTGAGCCAAATATCAAGTAACGATGCGCACGGAGGGCGACCTGATAAAAATCAACGAATGGCTGCTGCCGCTGAGCTGGCTGTACGGACTGGGAGTGAGGTTCCGCAACTGGCTCTTCGACGTGGGCATCAAGAAAAGCCAGGCCTTCGACATACCCGTCATCTCGGTGGGCAACATCACCGTGGGCGGATCAGGGAAAACCCCTCACGTGGAATACTTGGTGAGGCTATTGAAGGACAAAGCCCGCGTGGCCGTCTTGTCCAGGGGGTACAAGCGTAAAGGAAAGGGGTTCATCCTGGCGGACGAGAACACCACCATGGAAGAGATCGGCGACGAGCCTTTCCAGATGCACCGCAAGTTTCCCGACGTGGCCGTGGCCGTGGAGAAAAAGAGAGTGAAAGGCATAGAGCTGCTGCAGGAAAATCCCGCCACCAAGGACGTGGAAGTCATCGTGCTGGACGACGCGTTCCAGCACCGCCACGTGAAACCGGGCATCAACATCCTGCTGGTGGACTATCACAGGCTGTTCATTTACGACAAGCTGCTGCCCGCGGGACGGCTGCGAGAGCCCGTGAGCGGCAAGCGGAGGGCCGATATCGTCATCGTGACGAAATGTCCCAAAGACCTGAAGCCCATGGAATACCGCGTGCTCACCAAGGCGCTGGACCTCTTCCCCTATCAAGGTCTCTACTTCACCACCATCAACTACCGCGCCCCCCAATACGTCTTTGGCGGCAACGAGGTGAAAATGGAAGAGCTGAAAGACCACCATGTACTGCTATTGGCGGGCATCGCCTCGCCCAAGCACATGGAGAAAGACCTGGAAGGGAAATTCGCGTCCACGCGAACCCTGGCCTTCCCTGACCATCACATGTTCAGGCGCAGGGACATCGCCCGTATCAGCGAGGCCTTCAACGCCCTGCCCCACCCCCGTGCCATCATCACCACGGAGAAAGACGCCGTAAGGCTGAGGGCCGTGGAAGGAATGGACGAGGAAATGAAAGCCCATCTGCTGGAGCTGCCCATCCAGGTGGACTTCATGCTAGAGCAAGAAAACACGTTCAACGAAAAGATCATAAGCTATGTACGAAAAAATTCAAGAGACAGCATCCTGGTTAAGAGAAAGGATGACCACAAGCCCAAAGACAGCCATCATACTGGGAACGGGCCTAGGACAATTAGCTTCAGAGATCACTGAAAGATATGAGTTCTCCTATAAAGACATCCCCAATTTCCCTGTGTCTACCGTAGAAGGGCACGCCGGCAAGCTGATTTTCGGCAAGCTGGGGGGAAAGGATATCATGGCCATGGAAGGCAGGTTCCATTTCTATGAGGGTTACTCCATGAAAGAAGTGACCTTCCCCGAGCGAGTGATGTATGAGCTTGGCATAGAGACGCTCTTCGTGAGCAACGCCGCGGGAGGCATGAATCCTGACTTCAAGATAGGAGACCTGATGGTGATAGACGACCACATCAACTTCTTCCCAGAGCACCCGCTGAGGGGAAAGAACTTCCCCACGGGTCCCCGCTTCCCCGACATGCACGAGGCATACGACAAGGGGCTGCGCGACCTGGCCGACCAGATAGCCCGGGAGGAAGGCATCAGGCTGGTGCACGGCGTGTATATCGGCGTGCAGGGTCCCACCTTCGAGACTCCCGCCGAGTACAGGATGTTCCGCGCCTTCGGGGCGCACGCCGTGGGAATGAGCACCGTGCCCGAGGTAATCGTGGCCCGGCACTGCGGCATCAAGGTGTTCGGTATCAGCGTCATCACCGACCTGGGAGGCTTTGACGACCCCGTGGAGGTAAGTCACGAGGAAGTGCAGATAGCCGCGAACGCCGCGCAACCCATCATGACAGAAATCATGCGCCAGATGATTAAGCGTTCGTAGGGCACGACAAAAGAGACTACGCGATACATGGATATAGCGAAACTGGGTGAGTTTGGCCTGATAGACCATCTCACGAAAGAAATCGTCCCGCGCAACGCGTCCACGCTGAAAGGCGTGGGAGACGATTGCGCCGTGATGCACTATCCCGAAAAGGAGGTCTTGGTGACCACCGACATGCTGATGGAGGGCGTGCACTTCAATCTCACGTACATGGACATGCGCCACCTGGGCTACAAGGCCGCCATGGTGAACATCAGCGACATCTTCGCCATGAACGGTACGCCCAGGCAACTCGTGGTAAGCATCGCCCTGAGCAAGCGTTTCCACGTGGAAGACCTGGAGGAATTCTATGAAGGCATGCGCATGGCTTGCGACAAATGGGGCGTGGACATCGTGGGCGGGGACACCACTACCTCGCTCACGGGACTGGCCATCAGCATCACCTGCATAGGGGAAGCCCGCAAGGAAGACATCGTGTATAGGAGCGGAGCCAAGGAGACCGACTTGATTTGCGTGTCGGGAGACCTGGGCGCCGCCTACATGGGTCTGCAACTGCTGGAAAGGGAAAACGGTGTCTATTACGCGCAAGTGGAAGAGATACGCCAAAAAGCGCGGGAAGCCAAAGCCAAGGGAGAGACGGAAAGGCTGAAAGCCTTGCAAAAAGAAATGGAAGAGATGAAAAACTTCCAGCCCGATTTCGCAGGCAAGGAGTATCTGCTGCAACGGCAACTGCAGCCCGAGGCCAGGGGAGACGTGCTCCAGCGGCTGAGGGAGGCCGGCATCAGGCCCACGGCCATGATAGACATCTCCGACGGACTGAGCAGCGAACTGATGCACATATGCCAGCAAAGCCATTGCGGCTGCAGGGTGTACGAGAAAAACATCCCCATAGACTACCAAACCGCCGTGATGGCAGAGGAATTCAACATGAATCTCACCACTTGCGCCTTGAATGGCGGCGAGGACTATGAGCTGCTATTCACCGTGCCCATAGGTGACCACGAGAAACTGGAACAGATAGAGGGCGTCAAGCAAATAGGCTACATCACGAGGCCAGAACTGGGCAAGATGCTCATCACCAGGGATAACCAGGAATTTGAACTGAAAGCGCAAGGCTGGAATCCGCTGGCTGGCGCTTGACCACACACATCGAAAACGACCATTACATATAAATCATCAACAAAAAAGACATGGAACAGAACGCCAACAAGTACATCAACGTTTCCTACAAGTTATATGATATAACCAACGGAGAGCCCCGGCTCTTGGAGGAGACTACTCCCGACCACCCGTTTATCTTCATCAGTGGCATGGGGGTGGTGCTGCCCAAGTTTGAGGAGAACCTGATAAACATGGCACAAGGGGAAACTTTCGAGTTCGTCCTGACACCCGAGGAAGCATACGGGGAACGGACAGAGAAGCATATCGTGAACGTAGCCAGGGAAACTTTCTGCCAGAATGGACACTTCGACCACGACAACGTGTTCGTAGGAGCGGAAATACCCTTGCAAAACGAAGACGGCAATCGCTTCACGGGAAAAGTGATGGAAATCGCCGATGATAACGTGAAGATAGACCTCAACCATCCCTTGGCAGGACTCACGCTCCGTTTTACGGGAGAAATCCTGGAGACAAGAGAGGCCACCATCGAGGAAATGACCCGCCTGGCGAAACTCATCAGCGGAGAATGCGGTTGTGGTTGCGAGCATGGAGAAGAGGGATGCTCTTGCGGACACCATCACGAGCACGGCGAGGAAGGGTGCTGCGGACATCACCACGACCACGGAGACGAAGGATGCTGCGGCGGACATGGCCATCACGACGGCTGCTGCCATCATCACGACGAAGAGGGTAAGGCCAACTAAACCGTCTCCAAATGAGGAACACATTCGGCAACCTGTTTACCTTGACAACCTTTGGGGAGAGCCATGGAGCGGCTGTGGGCGGCGTGATAGACGGCATTCCCGCGGGCGTAAGCATAGACATGGACTTCATACAAAGCGAACTGGATCGCAGACGGCCTGGACAAAGCCATATCACCACCAGCCGTAACGAACAGGACAAAGTGGAATTGCTAAGCGGCGTGTTCGAGGGCAAGTCTACGGGGACCCCCATAGGGTTCTTGGTGCGCAACACCAACCAGCACTCAAGTGACTATGACCACCTGCGCACGCTTTTCAGGCCTTCCCACGCCGACTACACCTATTACCATAAGTATGGCATCCGTGACCACAGGGGCGGAGGCCGCTCTTCGGCTCGTGTCACTATAGCCCGATGCGTGGGCGGTGCCCTGGCCAAGCTGGCCTTGCGGCAACTGGGCATCAACATAACAGCCTATACATCACAAGTAGGAGACATCTGTCTGGACAAGGACTACCGGAAGTATGACCTCTCCCACACGGAAGACAATATAGTGAGATGCCCTGATGCCGAAAAAGCTCGCCTGATGGAAGAACTGATAAGCAAGGTAAAAGCGGAGGGCGACACCATTGGAGGAGTCATCACATGCGTGATAAAAGGTTGTCCCGCGGGACTGGGTGAACCAGAGTTCTGTAAGCTGCACGCCCAACTGGGGGCGGCCATGCTAGGCATCAACGCCGTAAAAGGGTTTGAATATGGTGAAGGTTTCGATTGCGCAACCCAACGGGGAAGCCTGCTCAACGACCCTTTCACACACGAGGAGGGACATATCCATACCAAGACCAACCATAGTGGCGGCATACAAGGCGGCATCAGCAACGGCGAGGACATCTATTTCCGGGTGGCCTTCAAGCCCGTGGCCACCATCATGAAGTCCCAAGAGACCATAGACACGGCGGGAAACGCCACAACATTCACCGCCCACGGCAGGCACGACCCCTGCGTATTGCCCCGGGCCGTTCCCATCGTGGAGGCGATGGCCGCCATGGTGATACTCGACAACTACCTGCTCAACAACAGTGCCCGACTATAAACTAGCCGGGCACTGTCGTTTTCTATTCAAAAAGAAGCGATAAAACTCTTACCCTATCGCTCCGATAATCTCTTGCACCGATGTACATCCATGTGTATCCAGCCAGTCATTGAGTCCGTCTTTCACTTTCTTGGTGACAGCGGGGTCAATGAAATTAGCCGTGCCTATCTCTATCGCCGTGGCGCCACACATCAAGAACTCCACGGCATCGGTAGCGGTCATGATACCACCCAAGCCTATCACGGGAATCTTTACGGCGTGGGCAACGTCATACACCATACGCAAGGCCACTGGCTTAACGGCGGGACCGCTTAGCCCACCCGTGCGAATGCTCAGCAAAGGTTCCCTCCGTTCGATGTCCACGGCCATACCCATCAACGTATTGATGAGCGAAACGGCATCAGCTCCCTCTGCCTCACACGTGCGCGCAATCTCCGAAATGCTCGTCACGTTGGGGGAGAGCTTCACGATAAGCGTTTTATGATACACCTTTCTCACGGCACTCACCACGCTGGCGGCTCCCTGGCAGGTAACGCCAAAAGCCATGCCCCCGTCTTTCACGTTGGGACAACTGATGTTCAACTCAATGGCGGGAATGCGTTCCAGTTCTCCGATGCGTTCCGCGCAGGCGGCATAGGTCTCCGGAGAGTGGCCGCTCACGTTGACAATCATGTGAGTATCTATATCCTTTATCTGTGGATAAATGTGCTCGCAGAAGTAATCCACGCCCTTGTTCTGCAATCCCACGCAATTGAGCATGCCTTGGGGTGTCTCTGCCATGCGGGGATAGTCGTTGCCTTCACGGGGCTCCAAGGTTGTTCCCTTGACGACAATGCCGCCCAACTCGTTGAGAGGAACGAAATCGGCGTACTCCAATCCATAACCAAATGTGCCAGAAGCCGTCATCACGGGATTGCGCAGGCACAACTTATTGATATTTACACTCAGGCTTGCCATAACAATTGATTGATATTGAACACTGGTCCTTCCTTGCACGTACAAACATTCCCCTTGGTAGTCTTCTCCACGCAACAGAGACAGGCTCCCAAGCCGCACGCCATCTTGTTCTCTAACGACACCTCGCAGTCAACGCCCACCTTGCTGGCATAGCGCGCCATGTTTACCATCATGGGCTTGGGACCGCAACAGCATATCCTGTCAAACAGCTCACGCTGCAACACGCTGTGCTGCGTCACGAAGCCTTTCTCGCCCAAAGTGCCGTCCTCTGTAGTGATACATACACGCCCAATCCGCTCGAAGCTGTCTTTCATGAGAATGTCCTTCGCGGAACGACCCCCCAAAAGGAATGTCGGCACTCCACCCAAACGCTTGATTTCCGAGCCCAAATAAAGCATAGGAGCCATTCCCACGCCTCCACCCACTAGCAAATAACGCTGCTGGGCATTCTCTGGAAGGGTGAAACCATTTCCTAAAGGCAATATGCAATTGAGCCTGTCTCCAGGCTTCAAATGGGCTATGGCACGCGTTCCGTCGCCCACGACTGCCACCAACAACCATAATTGATTGGCAGCATGGTCCACAAAGTTAATGGAGATAGGGCGGCGCAAGAAAGTGGTGGGCGAATTGTCCACCCTCACCTCCACGAACTGTCCTGGAAGCATCTCAGGCAAGGTGTGCTCGTGAGTCAACTTCACCAGCACGTGCTTGTCGCTCAGAGACTCCACGGACACTACCTCGAGGTCTAGGATATGTTTTCTCATTGCAGTCATAATTAATTAAATATGACTGCAAAGATACGCCAAAACACGGAGATTTGCAAATAAAACAGGCGTTTTCGTTCAGCAAAACCACCTGAGACAAATCCCAATCGGATAAACGCAGGCAATATTACGCGCAAGGAGATGGTAAACCAAGTGCGTCACTCCACTTCTCCTATTTCTTAGGCACAAAAATCTCTATGGTGGAATCGTCATAAATCACTTGTATGGAAGCCACCTTGCGTATCGGTTTGTCTAAAATTTTCATTTCCTGTACAGACCTATAGGAAGGAGATTGCATAGGATTTTGCCGCATAGTGGAGTCTGGATAGGACATAGAGGGACGCTTAGGAGTTTCAGAGAAATCGAGCTGCATTTCTTCTGAATTGGAAGAAGGGGTGGAAGGAGAGACTGCTTGCTCATCGTCGGATAAAAACATGTCACCACGGCCAAACAGCAACCATTCTATATTAATAGAGGGAAACCTGTTTTTGATAGCTTCTACATGGTTGAGGGTAGGACGTGTCCTGTCATTGAAGATGCTGCTCAATGAAGCGGGAGACATATTCAACGCCTGGGCAAAACTTTGTTGGGTCATGTGCTGGCTCTCCATCAGTTGCCGGATTCTATCTTTCATGTCGTTCATATAAGGTATTTACACCAAAAATGGTGATTTTTCTTTGATTTTACAAAGGTAAAACGAAAAATTGACATATACAAGAATTTAAACAAGAATCTTTGTTTGTGATATTTAAATTTATATATTTGCATTTTACATTTAAGTACGTAAACAAACGTAAAATGTGGATATGGATTTATAAAACAACATTTATAGTCCTAAACCCATAAAGTGGACACCTCCAATGAAATGACACAAATAATTGGTAAATAAGCAGATATACAACCCGCATACTGATAATATATGGCCAATATGCAGCGTTTAGAAGCAAATTAAAACGATTTTCATGTACAAAACACTTCGTTGTTTGCTAAAAACGTTGGTTATCAATCGTTTTGTAGCGTATTCCGCACCATGCATATTTATGCATTTGTATTTATGTACTTAAATATTCTTATTTCAAAATGCGTCTTTAGCTTTGTAATCCGCATGCTTTCCTCACCTGATTAGCATTTATAAATATACCTAATATTAACAATTTGATTTTGAAAACGTCAACGCATTCACGAATATAAATATTAAAGTTGCCTAAACTTAAATTTATCTTGGTTATAAAAAGCGATTTTCCCCGTTTTTGAGATATTTCCGATCAACTTCCCGACAGTTTTCAAATACGAAAGCCTCAACAAGGATATTTTCTTCTAACCTATTGAAATTCAGATGAAAAGACTCAAAAACAAGGTACACGAGAAATCTTTCATCTAGAATGGAATGGCGGGATATTGCACCCCAAAAGGGGTGAAAGCAAGGCTTAAAACCATAAAAAGAGGGCTGTTTTTTGTCCTCAACAGCCCTCTTTTATGGTTTAAATATGACAATCATCTGTCCCCGCTCCCTGCTCTTTTCAGTGGAAAATAAAGAAAAGCAACTCCTTCATCAGGTCTCCAGCTGTAGTATTTACATTGTCCAGGCCCTTGCTCTTGGCATCCACTTCCCTACACTTTTCTATGATTTGCATCACCTTCCTGCCAGTGTAGTTGCGCATGCCTTTCTGGTAATCACGGGCAGCCCACCATCCCCTCAGGTCCAGATAACGAGCCAGTTCATCCTCGTTGTTTTTGTTAGGGGCATAGTAGGCTATCATCAGGTTTTGGAAGTAAGAAAAGAGCAAAGGCAAGAAAGTGTAGATGGAGCCAGCTTTCGGATTACTGTCAAAATATTTCACTATCTGGTTAGCCTTATATATGTCGTGGTTGACAATGGCGTTTCGCAGCTCAAAGCCATTAAACTCCTTGCTTACCCCTATCTTTCGCTCCACGATGTCGGGAGTTACCCGCCTGTCATTCTCTGGCAACGAAATCAGAACCTTATCCAACTCAGAAGAAAGACGGGCAAGGTCCGCGCCCACGTGGTCAGCTATCATCTGCGAAGCTTTCGGTTCCACGGTGGCTTTCCTGGCTTTAAGATAATTCTCTATAAAAGCCGGCAATTCCCAGTCTTTCGGTTTGGCGCTCTCAAACACCACGCCAACGGCAGCCGCCTTGCCCACTATTTTCTTGCGCTTGTCTATCGAGCCATTCTTATGGCAAATCACCAGGATGGTAGACTTCACGGGACTGTCCAGGTAACGCTCTATCGGTTCCCAGCCCTTGAGGTTTTGCGCCTCTTTCACTACAACCACCCTGTATTCCGACATCATGGGATATTCCCTGCAAAGGTCGGCCACCTGGACAGCCGTGACATCAGCGCCGAACACCACCGACTGGTTAAAGTCCCTCATCTCAGGAGCCATCACGTGGTTGGCGATATAATCAGATATCTTGTCTATATAATAAGGCTCCTCGCCCATCAGCAAATAGACGGGCGAGAATTGTCTCGCTTTCAGCGCCTTCACCAGTGAGGCGTAGGTTGTTCCTAAATTCTTTTCTGCCATAACGGAGTGTGTCGCGAGATTTTTGTATCTTCGCGTTTGCAAAGATACGAAAATGATTCAATTAAACCTACCGGATTATCCCATAAAATTAGGTGGAACACCCGACATGCCCACCATTTACGACACGTTGCGCCGCAAATACGTGAAGCTGACACCCGAGGAGTGGGTGCGGCAGCACTTCGTGCACATGCTGGTGGAACGAAAAGGATACCCCGGAGCCTTGATGGCCAACGAGGTGGCCTTGAAAGTGGGAGAAAAGCAACTGCGGGCCGACACGGTGCTCTACGACTCGCGATTGCGTCCACGCATGATTGTCGAATACAAGGCACCCCACGTGGCTATCACCCAGGCTGTTTTCGACCAGATAGCCACCTACAACCTTCTGCTGCGGGTGGACTACCTGGTGGTCTCCAACGGCCTTTCGCACTACTGCTGCCGCATGGACTACGAAAACCGCCAATACCGCTACCTGCAAGACATTCCTCTCTATGCCGAGCTATAATCCTCCCGCTCCGGCATCTATTACATATATTATAATATGTATATAACTACTAATAGAAGAAAAAATCGCTTCCCTATATTTTGCCGTTTCTGCGATTTGCAGTATCTTTGCATAAGTATTTAGCCAAGAGGCAGACTTATAAAAACATACGCAAGATGACAAAGATTTCCAAAGAAGCGGCCCTGGACTACCACTCCTCTGGTAGACCCGGCAAGATTGAGGTAAGACCCACGAAACCCTATCGCACACAAACAGACCTTAGCCTGGCTTACTCTCCTGGCGTGGCCTATCCCTGCCTGGAGATACAGGAGACTCCCAATGACGTTTACAAGTATACCGACAAGGGCAACTTGGTGGCGGTCATCAGCAACGGCACCGCCGTGTTGGGACTAGGTGACATCGGGGCGATGAGCGGCAAGCCTGTCATGGAAGGAAAGGGACTGCTTTTCAAGATATATGGCGGCGTGGACGTTTTCGACATAGAAATCGACGAGAAAGACCCCGAGAAGTTTTGCGAGACCGTGGAGAAGATAGCCCCCACCTTCGGCGGCATCAACCTGGAGGACATCAAGGCTCCCGAATGCTTCTATATCGAGGAGCGGCTGAAGCGCACGCTCGACATTCCCGTGATGCACGACGACCAGCACGGCACGGCCATCATCTCGGCGGCAGGCTTGAAGAACGCCCTCGAAGTGGCCGGCAAGGACATCAGCCAAGTGAAAATCGTGGTAAACGGAGCCGGGGCCGCGGCCATCAGCTGCACGAAGCTCTACGTGGCGCTGGGAGCCAAGGTGGAAAACATTGTCATGATAGACTCCAAGGGCGTGATAACCAACGATCGTCCCAACCTGACGGAGCAGAAAAAGCTCTTCGCCACCAAGCGGCGTGACGCGCGCACGCTGGAGGAAGCCATCAAGGGCGCGGACGTCTTCGTGGGCCTTTCCAAGGGCAACGTGCTCACCAAGGACATGGTACGCTCCATGGCCGACAATCCCGTGGTGTTCGCCCTGGCCAATCCCGTGCCCGAAATCAGCTACGAGGACGCCATGGACAGCCGCCCAGACGTGCTGATGTCCACGGGACGATCCGACTATCCCAACCAGATCAACAACGTGATAGGCTTCCCCTACATCTTCCGCGGCGCGCTGGACGTGCACGCCAAGGCCATCAACGAGGAAATGAAGATGGCGGCGGTGAAGGCCATCGCCGACCTGGCCAAGCAGCCCGTGCCCGACGTGGTGAACGAGGTGTACCACGTAAACGACCTCACGTTTGGCCCGAAATACTTTATCCCCAAGCCCGTAGACCCACGCCTCATCACCGAGGTGAGCGCGGCCGTGGCCAAGGCCGCCATAGACAGCGGAGTGGCCAGGCGCGAGATAACCGACTGGGACGCCTACAAGCAGAACCTGCGGCAGCTGCTGGGACAGGAAACCAAGCTGACCCGCACGCTCCACGAGACCGCCCGCCTCCACCCCCAGCGCGTGGTGTTCGCCGAGGGAGGCCACCCCTCCATGATGAAAGCGGCCGTGCAGGCCAAGACGGAAGGCATCTGCTACCCTATCCTACTGGGCAACCCAGACCGCCTGCACCGCGTGGCGCAACGATTGAAACTTGACCTGACCGACATCGAGATTATCGACATGCGCGCCGACTCAGAGCAAGGACGCAGGGCAACCTTCGCCAAGCACCTGGCCGAGAAGCGCGCCCGCCAGGGCTACACCTTCGAGGAGGCATACGACAAGATGTATGAGCGCAACTACTTCGGCATGTCGATGGTGGAGAGCGGCGACGCGGACGCCTTCATCACGGGTCTTTACACCAAATACAGCAACACCATCAAGGTGGCCAAGGAGGTGGTGGGCATCCAGGAAGGCTACAATACCTTCGGCACGATGCACATCCTCAACACGCCCAAAGGCACTTTCTACGTGGCCGACACGCTTATCAACCGCCATCCCGACAGCAACGTGATGATAGACATAGCCCGGTTGAGCGCCAACACGGTAAAGTTCTTCAACGACACGCCCAACATCGCCATGATCAGCTACTCCAATTTCGGCACCGACGACTCCGGCTCGCCCGTCAAGGTGCACGAGGCCGTGGAGAGGCTGCAGAAGGAATACCCCGACATGGCGGTAGACGGAGAGATGCAGGTGAACTTCGCCCTCAACAAGGAGCTGCGCGACAACAAGTATCCTTTCTCCCGGCTGAAGGGCAAAGACGTGAATACCCTGGTGTTCCCCAACCTGAGCAGCGCCAACGCTTCCTACAAGCTCTTGCAAGCCCTCTATCCCGAGAGCGAGATTATCGGCCCCATACAGATGGGACTCAACAAGCCCATCCATTTCACCGACTTCGAGAGCAGCGTGCCCGATATCGTCAACCTGACAGCCGTGGCCGTGATAGACGCATACGTGGAAAAGATAAAGACACAACAATAATCATTCCCTTGTACCTTGAACGACAAATCCCCCGCGAGTTTCTCGCGGGGGATTTATTGTTTTATAGGCAAAAAAACCGTTAAAATGCCTGGATTTAAAGGACTGGAAAAACTTTTTTCCAATTGTGCACCCACACGGGAAAATAATTCAAAAAAAGTCTCGAATTATTTTGGAAGTTAAGAAAAATTGCCTTACCTTTGTCACTGTTATCCTGAAAACAATCTTTTTACCTTAAACTAATACCTATTGAAGATTTGGAGCGGTTGCCTGTGAAGGTCATCGCTTTTTTCTTTTTATATACCCCACCCTTTTTGTTTCCGCGGGAAAACAGGGGGTCAGCGGAATTTCGGTGAGGAGAGCTAGGAAAGTTTCCTTGCCGCTAGTCGTAGGAAACGCAGGCTGTCATGGATATGCGTGGTATCGCTTGACGACTGGCGGGGCTTCGAAGAAGTCCAGAGATGCTTAACCGCATGTGCCTCGCCTCGAAGAGGTAAGGCGCTTGCGGATATTGACCTTCCATTCCTTACAGGGCCTCGAAGAGGTCCAACTTTCCCAGGGCTTGTCCGCCAGCCCCCCTCTTGCTTGCCGAGACGCAAGAATGCGTTGGCGATGACAGATTACGCGCGCAAGCTGAAATTCGTCAAACTCACATTATATACATGCGGGTTCGATGAAAAAGTTGTAGAGATGCCGTTACATAAAATCCACTGAGCCTTGTTATCAGTTCAGCGGGAATATCATGGTGTCAGGAAAACAAGTTATTTCGCCGGGGAAAACAAGTTGTTTCACCCAGGAATTTAACTTGTCTCGCCCATGAAAACAAGTTAAATGGCGAGAGCCTTGGAATTGGCCGCTCCGCCATGGGGACATGAAGAGCGGCCTTGGCTCCCCGTTTACTGTCAGCGGGAACCAAGGCCGCCGTCATATAATAGAGAGAGGGAGTTACCCACGATTCTCCCACGCCTTCACCACGGCGGAGATATCCACCCCCAGGAGTTCCATCTCGCGGAAAAGCTGGGGAAGGCGTTGGCTGAGGAACTCCTGCCGGCGCTCCTCCATCACCCGCTCCTTGGCGCCAGGGCTTACGAAGTAGCCCATGCCCCGCTTGTTGTAGATGATGCCCTCATTGGCCAGCAGCTCGTATGACTTCACGGCCGTGTTGGTATTCACCTCCAGCAGGACGGCGTATTCCCGCACGCTGGGCACCCGCTCGTCGGGCTTGTACTTGCCGGCCAGGATTTCCTCCCTCAGGCGGTCGGCTATCTGCACGTATATCGCTTTCTCGTTGTTGAATATCATAGGTTCATCCATTTTTGGGTTACTATTTCCCTGTGCGTAAAGCCTTTGTAGGAAAGGCGGAGAGGCCATACGGACAAGGCCAGCAGGGCGATGGACACCAGGGCGTAGAACACGTCGAGGGCGGTGCCGCTCATGCCGACGGCATTCGAAGCCCTGAAAAACACCATCACGAAGACCACTACCACGGCCATGGCACCAATGGAGGAGAGCAGCGGGTGGCGGAACAGGGTGGAGACACAGACGATAAGCGACATCAAAAAGAGTTGGATGGTGAAGCTGAAGAACCACGGACTCTCGTAGCTCACACCGTTCACGGTAGTGTTTATATGAAACTCCAGTATGACCGACCGCCATATCTCATGGGTTGTGCCCATCCAGTAATCATGGCCCAGATAGAGGGCGAAGAGCGAGCCAAGCCCGTCGGCGACAAGCAAAGTCACGAAGGCAATCGCTTGCAACGCCACGCAGCAGTAGATGACCCTCACGAGCCACTTCTCCAGCGGAGAGGCGGGCAGCGAGAGGAAAGGGATGGCCTGCCGCTTGGCCTTCATGTTGGCCACCATGCGGGTGTGGAAGAAGAAACTGGCGAAGCTGTAAACCGACGTGCAAAACCCCATGGCCAGGAACATGGACATCTGCTGCCCGTCGAGATTCTCACCTTTGCTTCCCCACAGGAAGAGGAAGATAATGGCGGCGTAGAGCGCGGTGAGCACTACCCCGTAGGTCACCATCTCTTGCCTGGCCTCTCGCAGCGTCCACAAGGCCAGGTGGCCGAAGCGTTTGATATTGAATCTGTTCATAAGCGTTTTTCCTCCATTCAGTTAAAGATTGGTGAAACGTCCGGGCACCACCTGCATGCGGCAGAACACCCGATAGGAAAGCCACAATTCCAGGAGAGCCACCAGCAGGAAGAGCGTGCCCAGCAGGACGCAAGCCAGCCTGCCTTCCTCTGGGGAAATGCCTAAAAGACTCGTCCCAGAGGCTGTATAGAGCACTGCGAAGACAACGGCGAACACACACGCTATTGACACGAGCAGCGCGTGGCGGAACACCGTGGAGCAGAGCAGCACAAGAGCGTCTACGGCCAAGGAGAGCGCCCACAGGAAGTAGGCCATTGCCACTATGAAAGTCGCTTCTTCGGTAGTTCCTATTTGGGGAGTCGTCTGCTGGAAGAGTGTCCCAATATAGGCGCAAGCCTCCATCGTGTAGTTCGCGCCCAGCGACTGGCCGAAGGCGGTGGCCAGCAAGTCCGCCGACACGAAGGCGAAAGGCAGCATCAGGGGAAGCGCCACGCAAACGTAGAGCAAGCGGGCCAGGTATTTCTCCACCGGCGAGGCGGGCAGCGTCAAGTAGGTGAGCCGCTTCTCCTTGGTCTTCATGTTGAGAAACAGACGGGTGCATAAAACGAACGAGGCAATGCCTGTCATGATAAGCCAAAAAAGGGTGACATTGTCATAAGAAGCCTGCTGCGCCCAGACGGCGTTGTCTTTCTGGTTCCAGACAGCGATGGCCATGGCTATGAAATACATGGCGATCATGCTCACGAAGGTAGTCAACAGCTCGCTCTTCTGTCCGTAGAGCGTCCAGGTCATCAGGTGGCCGAAGCGTTTGATATGGAAATTTCTCATGGGTTTTTTTCTTATGAGTCTACACATTGGTATATATATATATAGGTGGTGGGGGCCGTCAGAGCGAGAGCTTGCCCTGGGTCACGGCGTTGAAAAGCAGCTCCAGGTTGAGCGTGGTGTCCTCGTCTCCAGGCTTCTTCCGGGCTATCACGGCGTTGCCCTGCAAGGAAGGCTCGGCGTAGAGCACGTCGTCCATGGACTCGCCCGGGACGCGGAACTGGAAGGAGTAACGCTCGGTGATGTCAGCTACGCTGGCGTCCAGGCTCAGCCGCGAGTGGTCCAGCATCACGATGTGGTCCAGCAGCGACTCCACGTCGTGCACCTGGTGGGTGGAGATGATAAGCGTGCGGTCATCGGTCATGTTGTTGGCTATCACCTTGCGGAACTGGCTCTTCGAGGGAATGTCCAGCCCGTTGGTAGGCTCGTCCATGAAGAGGTAACGGGTGTTGGCCGCCAGGGCGAAGCTCATGTACACCTTCTTTTTCTGCCCCATGGAGAGCTGCTTCAGGTTGATGTCGGGGGACAGCTCGAAGTCGGACAGGCACTTCAACAGGATTTCCTTGTCAAACTTGGGATAAAACGGCTTGTTGAGCAATATGTAGTCCTCCAGCTTCACGGGCATGAGGTCAAACTCCTCGGGAATGATGAACATCTCGCTCAACAGCTCGGGGTCGTGCTTGCGGCTATCCACGCCGTCGATGGTGATGGTGCCCTGCCTCTGGCGGAGCAGTCCGCAGATGAGGTAAAGCAGGGTGGATTTTCCCGTGCCGTTCTTGCCCAGCAGTCCGTAGATTCTATTGTTTTCCAGCTGCAGGTTGAAATCCCTGAATACGTTCTTCCTGGAACCCGCGTAGGTGTAGTGTAGGTTTTCTATCTGTATCATGTCTTTTATATATTGATGGTCTCGTTTTCTGTTGACGGTTCTCGATAAAGGGATTTATTTGCTGGCCAAGAGGAAGTCGTCATGATTGCCCCACACCAGGAAGCTCTCTTTTTTCTGCATGGCTTCCTGTTCCTCGCTCCATTCATAGTTGGTCACGGCCATCAGATGCTCCATGGTGCTTACGTATTCCATTCGGCTGTGGGCGGTGTCGAAACACTTCTTGCCGGCGTTCCACTCACTGCGCTCCACGCTGTAGCCCTCCGCGTTGTAGGCGTAATCCAGGCGGAAGCTGGGCTTCTCCTGGCCGTCCAGGCCGTCGTGGCGATAGGCCACCTTGCTCTTCAGCCTGCCCTCCTCGTCGTAGGTGTAGCGATAAGAGAGGCGCGCGCTCAACAGGCCGTCGTTGTCGTTATACACGTGCAGGGCCTTCACTTGGTTGTTCTCCACGTCCGCGTTGTAGTAATACGGTGAGTTGACATCGTTTGAGAGGTTCATGAACATGCTCAATACGGTTGCGGCGGTGATGATTGTCTCCATAGTCTTTGTTGTTTAAATTGTTATTATTGTTGTTTTATTCTCGTTTTATAGTGTACCAGTTATGTAGTACACTGCAAATGTATGGCAAATAATCATACGCTCCAAGTTTTTCGACAAAAAAACGCGTGTAAAAGCCTATTATTTAACTTTCGTAAACAAATAAAGGGCAAGAACAGCTGATTTTATACAGAAATTAAGAAATTGATAAATATTTCCCAAGACTACATCTGAAGTGGCGAGAGCGGCTAAGACATCTAATAGAACATGAGTTCGGCAAATCTCAGGCTACGTGCGCAACCTGAGGTCGTGAGTTCGATGAATCTCAGCTTGCGCGCATAATCTGTCATCGCCAACGTGTAGAGACGCATTCTTGCGTCTCGGCAAGCAAGAAGGCAGGCGATGGAGACGTGGCACGCCGCGTCTCTACAAACAGGAAGGCAAGCAAACGAAAAAGAATCCCCCTCACGGTAGAGATGCGGCGTGCCACGTCTCGGCCAGCAAGAGGGGCTGAATGAAACCGTCAATCGCGAAGGCCTGGCGGCTCGCTGAGACGCAAGAATGCGTCTCTACAACTTTTTATCGAACTCACGCTAGCATAATACACCCAAACCCATCATTGGATTTGGGTTAAAACCATTATGTTTTCGCCTCGAAGGTGCGGAACACCAGGTAGTCGCCGTCTCCCGTGAGCGTGAACGAGTCACCCGTGGACTCGTTGAGCGTTCCCTGCCAAGCCATTTGGTAAGGATAGGATTCCCAGCGGAGACCCTCGGAGGAGAGCGTGCGACAGCCATAATTGAAGATGCTTACCTGTTGGCCGGGAAAAGACTGGAAGAGTTGCCGGCCTTGGGCGGGCGTGAAATATCCATGGTCTGTAATCATGGTGGGGAGCACGTCCATCTCCCGCATATAACGGACAAGAAGGGAGATGTTGCCCAACGTATGGTCTTCCCGCTTGCCCGTGGCGCCGAGATAGGCCAGCCTGCGCCAGCCGCGGCCCAGGCAGAAGCGGGTGGCCTTGGTCAGGTCATTGTCCTCTTGCTCGGAAACTTGGTGGAAAAGCCCCTTCAAGCGCAGCTTGCCTTCCGCGGAGAGGGAGTCTCCATCACCGATGACGGCCGTGGGGGTAAAAGGCAAATTCATCACCGCCCCGTCACAGCACACCACATGGCTTGCTCCCCGCAATATGCCAAGGGGAACGGGATGGACGGGAAACACTCCATTGGCCAGCACCACCGCGTCAAACCGGGTGCCAGCGCTTATCAGCGGGAAATCTGTTATCATGCCGTCATCATCTTTTTCCATTTATAATATCCCGCCACGGCTATCACCGTGTATAACCCATAGAGAGCGGCGGTGAAAGGAATGCCCTTGTAGACATAGAGAGCGGCGGACACCGCGTCTACCACTATCCAGACAATCCACTGCTCCAGGTATTTGCGCGCCAAGGCCCAGAGGCCGATAAAGCTGAGGGCGTTGACAAAAGAATCCGTGATGGGCACGTCACTATTGGTGAAACGGACGAGAATATAGTAGATGCCTCCCCAGGCCACGAGGAAACAGAGCAGGGACGGCAAGACATATCGCCTGCGAAAATGAGAGATAGGCAGCTCCCGCGCGGGGTCATCATGGCGATGACGGAAAAACTTCCACGAGAAGTAGCCATAGACAGCTGCCAGCGCATAGTAGATGGACATGCCGAAGTCGGCGTAGAGTCCATGGCGGTAATAGAGCACCGCGCTCAGGGCGGGCATGATGATGCCCACAACCCAGAGCGCGATGTGTGCCTTGTACTCCAGCCAGATATACCACAGCCCCGTGAGGGCCGTGAGAATATCCAGCCAGTGTGCCATGAGGAAGTCGCCCATCAGAAAGCTATAGACAGGTGAGCCATCCAGTTGAAAGGCGCGCTTGGGGCGAAGCCCGCCTCATAAAGGTCGTCCACGCAATAAGCCTCAGCCTTGCCGTTCACCACGCGGTAATTGGGGGCGGCCCATCCGTTGTTGTCGTGCTCGTCGCTGAAAATATTGTAGAAAGTCACGCCCAGCGTCACTTCCTTTACGCCCAAACGCTTCAAGGCGAAAGTATAGCTCAGGTTCACGTTGGTCTGGAAGAAGTCTTCCAGCATCATGCCCACTTCGCTCTCCACGGAGCCGTCCTCCCGATAATTCGTGTAGCTCTTGAAGCCTGTATTGGTCAGGTACTGCTCACCGATGTATTGGCTCTGGACAGCGGCGTTGAAACCCTTCCAATTAAAGGAGAACACGTTATTGAAGATAAAGTCGGGACTGAAGCTGAGATGAGTATCGCCCAGGTTGATGGCGTCGCCCGTCTCGCTGTCGGTCACGGTCCAGTCCTTGGCCTTGTTCTGGCTCCAGGTGGCGTTCAGGTCCCAGCGGAACCAGTCAACAGGTTTCCACGCGGCCTCCACTTCAATACCCGCGCGATAGCTCTTGCCTGAGTTGTCATTGCTGGCTATCATCTCGCCAATGTCGTTCAGCTCACCCGTGAGCACGTATTGGTCATTGTAATACATATAATATAGATTCAGGCCAGCGGAGAACTTGGCGCTCTCATACTTGTAGCCCAGTTCCACGTCTTGCAGTTTCTCGGGCTTCAGGTGTTGCGTCTCGTTGTCCTGGTAGTCGTTGCGGGTAGGTTCCTTGTGGGTGAGGGCGTAAGAGGCATAGGCTTTATGATGGGGATTGATTTGCCAAGTAAGACCCACCTTGGGATTGAAGAAGTCGAAGTCGTCGTGCGCCCAGATAGCGTCATCGGTATTGGCGCCCCACCAGTCGCCGGGATTCTCCAGCCTGTATCCCACGTGGCGATACTGCAGGTCGGCAAAGGCGTTCAGCCCTCTCGCGAATTCCCATTCAGCCTTGGCGTAGACATTGAAATCGCTCTTGAAAGCATCGTTGTCATAGTACTTCCAGTTGGGGAACAGTTCCTCCACGGGGTGCTTCACCCAGTTCACCAGGCCGAAGTGCTCGCCGTCGTAGCGGTTCCACCCGCCGCCCAGCGTGGCCCTGAGCCCGTTGAGGCTGTTGTAATTGATGGAGGCGATAGCGCCATAGAAGTCGTTGTCCATCTTCTTTTGTCTCACCAGGTCACTGAAGGCCAGCCCGTAGTCGGCAGACAAGCCATACTCGGCCAGGTCTTCTCCGTCCTTGTACTCCTCGTAGTAACCCTGTCCCTTGGTGTAGTGGCCCGCGAGGGAGAAATTCCAGTGGCGATTCAGTATCTGGTCCCAGATGAGGTAGTAATGCTGTTGATGGTAAGCGTCTATCTGGTTGTCATAGAAGCGCATGTTTCCCTCCTCGTCCCAGTATACGCCGCAGGAGTTGTAGCGTCTTCCATAGAGACTCTGCTCATACTTGCTGGTGTAGTTCCAGGCGTGATAAGTTTCTTGCTCGCCATTGAAGGTGATGAATTTCACCATGGTGTTCTCTCCGAAATATCCCGCCTGCAGGAAGTAGGAGTTCTGCTTGGCCGAAGCCCTGTCCAGGTATCCCTTGCTGCCGATGTTGGAGAGCCTTCCCTGCACGGCCCAGTGGCCACCAAGCAGTCCCGTGCCGAAGCTCAACGTCTCCTTGTGGCTGTAGTAAGAGCCCGCGCTGGCGTCAAGCCGCAAGAAGGGCGTGGTCTGCAGGTTGTCCGTCTGCATGTTGATGGTAGCGCCGAAGGCACCCGAGCCGTTGGTGCTGGTGCCCGCTCCTCGCTGTATCTGCATGCTCTGCACGTTGCTGGCGAAGTCACCCATGTTCACCCAGTACACCTGTCCGCTCTCCGCGTCGTTCAAGGGAATGCCGTTGGCGGTGATGTTGATGCGGCTGGGGTCTACGCCACGCACCCTGATGGAGGTGTAGCCAATGCCGTTGCCCGCGTCGGAAGTGGTGGTCACGGAAGGCGTGAGCGACAGCAAGTAGGGAATGTCCTGCCCGAAGTTCATGCGGCTGAGCTCCTCCTTGCTCACATCCCTGTAAGCCACGGGGGTCTTTCTCGAAGCCCGGGTGGAGGTCACTTGCACGTCTTGCAGTTCATAGGTTCTCAGCGTGTCCAGCGGTTCAGCTGCCCACGCGCTTGCGGCACATACCATCGCTGCCGCGGCGATCAGTCTCTTTCTCATGAGTCCTTTTATTATATCACTATATACCAAAGGGGGGAAAAAAGATGCGGAATCCCTGCGCCGGCATTACCCGTTTCAGGTTCTATGGGTCTAATCTCAGCCCGCCAATCAGCGAGCACCCCTTAGCTAGCAGTTTGCTAACCGGCGGCAAAGGTATAAAGAAAGTTTGGAACCGCCAAAATATCTTCAGAAAAAATCCCGCTGCCACTATTCGGAGCCTTCTTCATGCCGAACGAGACCCAAAGCGCCAAGCGTGGGAGAGGGTGTATAATCCCCGATGGCTTTCCAACGACCCAATCTGAAGGAACGCAATCCCTGGCTTTCATATCAAGATGTATTAAACCAGAGAGTGGAAATTTACTGCGGATTACCCCTCTCACGGGTTTCCGCATAACAAAAAGCATTGGCAAAAGAATAAAAACTTTGTGAAACGAGGAAGTTTTGACCATTTTTTCGTAACTTCGCGACTGTAAACATTTGAAGACTATCCACATGGCGGAGTTGAATGACTACAGGCAAGAGCTGAAAGAAAGAATCCTGGAACTAGCGATGCAGGAGTTTAGCCTGCGGGGGCTCAGGGACATCAAGATGGACGACATGGCCCACAAGTTGCGTATCTCCAAGCGCACGCTCTACGAGATTTACGCCGACAAGGAGAGCTTGTTGCTAGAGGGACTGCAACGGCACAGGCAAAAAATGGAACAGGAGATGGAACGTTTCGCCCAAAACGAAGGGAGAAACGTGGTAGACATCGTGGTGAAGTTCTTTGAGTTGCAGATGGAAGTGGAAAGCAACGTCAACCCGCAGTTCTACGCCGACATACGGAAATGCCCGCGCATCATGGAGTTTCTGGAAAACAGCAAACGGGAACACGACGACAAGGCAAGCGCCTTTATAGGAAGGGGCATCAAGGAGGGTTTGTTTCGCGGGGACGTGGACTACAAGATGCTGACCGAGATATCCCACTACTTGCTGGATTCCGTATTGACCCACAAGCTCTATGAGAAATACGCGATGAAGGACATCATGAGAAACTTCCCCATGATACTGGTAAGGGGAATATGCACCGACAAGGGCATCACCCTGTTGGACAAGGCCTTGGAAAGGCACGCGTAGGCTTCATTCCCTGTGGAGCCAGCGCAACAAGGAATTGACCCAGGAAATAGAGAAACGAAACCAGCGATAGGTGGAAACGGGCTTGCCGCCGAAGCTGAGAATGAAGTCCCGGAAGGGATTGCGCCGCCAAGGCAAGCCCACGTCCATGAAAAACATGTGCTCGTAATGATGCTCATGAGCGTAGTTTAACGCTTTCCACACCGTAAACCTGGCCAGGTGGAGATGGGGATAACGCCGCTTGGCCGCCAAAAACCACAGGTAGGCGTTGCCTTGGCTGTAAACGCAAGCACAGCCTCCTACCGCCTTCCCCTTATAGCGCGTGACGAAAAGCCGCACTGAACGGGTCTCGCGCATGGCCTCGAACTGCTCCTTTGGCGGCAGGTATCGCCTTATCTTGAGCCTATAGTAGCGGCGCATGACGTGGTAAAAGTCATGCAAGTCCTCTGGAGTCTCCACCTCGCGCGCCGTGATTCCCCTGCGCTCCAGCCGCTCCAGCCGCTTGAGCATAGGACGAGAGAGCCGCTGGCATGGCGGCATGCTGTGGAGGGAATTGTGTATCTCCTGCCACAGCATGGGATAATATCCCTCGCGGCGGAAGTAGCGATAGCCAAACATCTTGTGGGAAAGGTCAGAGAACTCGATATAGAGGCACAAGCGTCGCCGCAAGACAAGCGTCACCTTGTCGAGCAAAAGGCCGAACACCTGCTCCGCGTTCACCCCCGGCGCGTATTCCCCCTCGCCATAAGCATGGGCATGGGTATAGAGATAGGGAGGAATCCATGACCCCCTGCGCCTTGTCACCACCAACAGCTGGCCTACCACGCGCCCTCCCCTATCGGAAGCTATCGCCATATAGGGCGTATTGCCTGGGCTGCGCTCCACCAAGCGGAAGAGCTCCGGGCTATGGAAGAAATTGCCTTCAGGCAACGGGGGCAATTCCTCGCCACGGGTAACGACGGTGACGGCATAATCATTCATAGTGGCAAAAATAATAAATAATATCTAAAAAAGCAAACTATCACGGGGATAGTTGTTTCCTTGTAGTTTCTTTTTCGTACTTTTGCCATATCTAACGATAACGACACAACACAATGAAGATAGTCTTGATAGGCGCTGGTAATTTAGCGACACATCTGGGAAAGGCCCTGCTCGAGGCGGGGCACGACATCATGCAAGTATACAGCCGCACCATGGAGTCGGCCTCCAGGCTGGCCACGAGGGCGGGCGGAGCGCCCGTCACCGACCTGCGAGCCGTAAGAAGAGACGCCGAGGTGTATATCATGGCCGTAAAAGACAGCGTGCTGCCCGAGCTGATACCGCAGCTTTGCAAAGGCATGCCGGAAAGCGTGTTTATCCATACCGCCGGCAGCGTGCCCATGGACGTTTTCAAGGGCATGGCACTGCACTATGGAGTGCTCTACCCCATGCAAACGTTCTCGAAAGAGCGCGAGGTGGATTTCAGGGGCATTCCCTGCTTCGTGGAAGGCAATGACAAGATGGCCAAGGAAGTCATCAACGACCTGGCCCGCTCCGTGAGCGAAAAGGTCTACGCCATGACCTCGGAGAAAAGAAGGCGGCTGCATTTGGCCGCCGTGTTCGCCTGCAACTTCACCAACCACTGTTACGACATAGCCCACGAAATACTCGCCAAGCAGGGAATACCTTTCGAAGTGATGCTGCCCCTGATAGACGAGACGGCCGCCAAGGTGCACGACCTGTCTCCCAGGGAAGCGCAAACGGGTCCCGCCTTGCGTTTCGACGAGAACATCATCCGTGAACAATCGATGTTGCTCAAAGACAATCCGCTGATGAGAGACCTCTATGAGCGGCTCAGCCTCAGCATCAACCAATTCAGCAAGAAAAAGACACGGACATGATAAACTACGACCTGACGAAAATACGCGTCGTGATATTCGACGTGGATGGCGTGCTCTCAAAGGAGACCATTACCATGGACAGCACGGGCGAGCCCTTGCGCACCGTAAACATCAAGGATGGTTACGCCATACAGTTGGCCCAGAAGATGGGACTGCGTATCGCCATCCTTACAGGTGGCAACACCGAGGCGGTCAGGATACGCTACGAACGGTTAGGAGTGGAGGACATCTATATGGGCTGCGCCGTGAAAGTGACTTCCTACCAGGAATTGCTCTCCCGGCACGGACTGACAGACGAGGAAGTGCTCTACATGGGCGATGATATCCCCGACTATGAGGTGATGAGGCGTTGCGGATGCCCCTGCTGTCCCGCTGACGCTTGCCCCGAAATCAAAAGCGTGAGCCTTTACGTGAGCCAAAGAAAAGGCGGCGAAGGATGCGCGCGCGACGTGATAGAGCAAGTGATGAGGGCGCAAGGCAAATGGCTAAGCGACGAAAAAGCCTTTGGATGGTAGCACTTGAAAGCGAAGAAGATGGAAAAGAGACCAAGACAATTGCTGATATTGGCCAGCAACTCTCCCCGTCGCAAAGAGCTGCTGGCGGGACTTGACATAAATTATGAGGTGAGGGTGATACCTGGCATAGACGAGAGTTTCCCCGAAGACCTTCCCGCCACCGAAGTGCCACAATACGTAGCCCACAAGAAAAGCCTGCCCTACCTGGAACACTTGGCGGACAACGAAGTGCTGCTCACAGCCGATACCGTGGTCATAGCAGGAAACACCATACTGGGCAAGCCCGCCAACGAGGCAGACGCATGCCGCATGCTTAGGCTACTCAGCGGCAAGACACATCACGTGGTGACAGGGGTTTGCATTCGCGACCATTGGCAAGAAAAGGCATTCTCCGTGACCACAGAGGTGGATTTCAAGCCCTTGTCCGAAGAAGAAATCACCCACTACGTATCCCGCTACCGTCCGCTGGACAAGGCGGGAGCCTATGGCATACAGGAATGGATAGGCTACATTGGTTGCCGAGGGCTGCGGGGCAGCTACTACAACGTGATGGGACTGCCCGTGCAGCGGGTGTACCAGGAATTGAGGGACAATCCCGAATGGGCTTCCCTGCTGAAATAAAGCAGCTACACCCAACCGCCGGGCAAGTCAATGTGAGTGACTATAGTCCCTTCACGAATTTGTTGATGCACTTGCGATCCCAGTTCACGCCACGCTTCACTATCTTGGCGGGAATACCGGCGATGATGGCGTTCGGCTCGTCAAACCGCTTGGTGACAATGCTGCCCCACCCTACGATGCTATTGTCCGCGATACGCGTGTTCTTGCCTATCTTGACATCCTTTCCTATCCATACATGTCGCCCTATCTCTATGCTCTCCGCGTAATTGACGGGGTTGCCCTCCGGGTCGGTAATGGTATGCGCGTCCGTGCATCACACGTCCACACCCCAACTCAACTGGCTGTCATCACCGATACTGACCCATGAGTTGTCTTCTTGCAAATAGAGCGTTACCCCATTGATGACCACCCGGTCGCCTATGGTGACTTTGCATCCATTGGCCGTCCTGGACACTCCCGCTCCCAATCCGGGCAATTGCCCGATGATAAGCTTCAGTCCCGTCATGCCCAATATGGTGGAATATCGCACGATGACGTTTCCCATCTCCACGCTGTTCCCGTCTCCCTTGACGATGAGCAGGAAACCGCCTCCTGTCAACAACTCCTCCGCGCTTGTTTCCGAATCGAAACGCAGTCGCACACTATTGTTGTTGCCTATGACGGATATGTCCGCCCGCTCCAGCATACGCCCAATCTTGGCATCTGTCGTTTCCTTGCAGCTCACTTCCCTGTCTGGAAACACAAAGGTCACTTGGTTGCCTTTTCCTTGAATGTTCATGATTGTAATATGATTGACAATACCAGTCCGCGTTATTATCATGAGCCGCACGGCACGCAACAAGGAGAAAATGAACACGACCGGGGCTGCATGACAACTCTCATTAAAACGTCGCCACGTGGAAAAAATTGTACGGGATGGCAATTTTTCGGTCTTATTGGCACAAGGTACGCGGAAACTGGTATCATGAATCCCTGACTTGATACATCAACTTATACCATTCATGAAAATTGTGTATATCCTCGCGGATGGAAACACGGGGACTAAAACCGAAGTCACGCCGCAAGCGAGAGATGTCCGCAAAAGCGCAACAGACATCCCCTGGCCGCAAACTGTCCAAAGCCCACCGACAGAAAGTAAATTCTCTCTTGAAATGTCAGTTTTTCGGGCAAACATTTCGCCGTATGCCAAATAATTCGTAATTTTGGGCGTTTTATGTAACAAAAAAGAAATGGTAACCGAGACCAAAGACGAAGTAAAGGCTAAAGCGCGAGAAATACTCGACAACTTCCTGGAGGCCAAGAACCACAGGAAAACACCCGAACGGCACGCCATATTGGACACCATCTACGATTTGCGACATCACTTCACCCTAGAAGAACTGGGAGAAGAGATGGAGCGACGTAATTTCAGGGTGAGCCGAGCCACGCTCTACAACACCATGCGCCTCTTCCTGGCACTGCGACTGGTGACTAGGCACCGCTTCACCAAAGGCACCTACTATGAAGCTTGTTATGACAAAGACAATCATTGCCACCAGATATGCACTATCTGTGGCAAGGTAACGGAAATTGCCATGCCCTTGGTGATGGAAGCGATAGAGAACACCCCTACCAGAAGATTCAGGAAAGACGGTTTCACGTTGTATATATATGGTGCTTGCAGCGCCTGCCAGGCTAAACAAATGCGGAGCATCAGCGCAAAGAAGAAAAGAAATCAAAAAACAACCATAAAGAAATGAACACAGGTAAAGTTGACGTCTTGCTGGGATTGCAGTGGGGCGACGAAGGTAAAGGAAAAGTGGTGGACGTGTTGACACCACGCTATGAAGTGATAGCAAGATTTCAGGGAGGCCCCAACGCAGGCCACACCCTGGAGTTTGAAGGACAGAAATACGTGTTACGCTCCATTCCCTCAGGCATATTCCAAGGCGACAAGGTGAATATCATAGGCAATGGTGTCGTATTGGCGCCGGATCTTTTCATGGCGGAAGCCAAGGAACTGGAGAAGAGCGGCCATTCCTTGAAAAACAGGTTGCTTATCTCAAAGAAAGCCCACCTTATCATGCCTACCCACCGAGTACTGGACGCGGCCATAGAGGCTTCCAAGGGAAAAAGCAAAGTGGGCACCACGGGAAAGGGCATAGGCCCTACATACACTGACAAGGTGAGCCGAACAGGACTGAGGGTCGGCGACATCCTGGAAGATTTCCCCCAGAAATACGCCGCCCACAAGGCACAGCACGAAAAGACGCTCCGCTCCCTCAACTATACCGACTATGACATCACCGAGGTGGAAAAGACCTGGATGGAGGGAATAGAATACTTGAAACAATTCACCATCGTGGACAGCGAGCACGAGGTAAACAGGGTGCTGACGAGCGGCAAGAACATATTGGCAGAAGGCGCGCAAGGCACGATGCTGGACGTAGACTTCGGCTCCTATCCCTTCGTCACCTCCAGCAACACCATTTGCGCCGGCGCGTGTACAGGGCTGGGCATAGGCCCCAACAAGATAGGCGAAGTTTTCGGCATCATGAAAGCCTACTGCACCCGCGTAGGAGCAGGCCCATTCCCCACCGAGCTATTTGACGAGACGGGGAAAACCATCCGCGACTTGGGACACGAGTATGGCGCGGTGACAGGCAGGGAACGCCGCTGCGGATGGATAGACCTCGTGCAATTGCGTTATTCTGTCATGATAAACGGCGTGACCAAACTCATCATGATGAAGAGCGACGTATTGGACGGCTTCTCCACTATCAAGGCTTGTGTGGCCTATGAGATGCCCGACGGCTCCACCACCACGGAACTTCCCTATGACATCTCACAGGTGAAACCCATCTATAAAGAGCTGCCAGGATGGAAAACTGACATGACAGGTTTCACGGACGAAAGCCAATTCCCGCAGGCGTTCAAGGATTACGTGGCTTTCCTGGAAGATTTCCTGGGTACGCCCATCGCCATCATATCCATTGGCCCAGACCGCGCCCAAACCATCATCAGACAATAACATTCGTTAGCGGATATGGCAAACAAACCAAGTATACCCAAGGGGACGAGAGATTTCGGCCCCGAGGAAATGGCCAAGCGCAACTATATCTTTGACACGATAAGGGAGGTGTACGCCCTTTACGGTTTCCGCCAAATAGAGACACCCGCCATGGAGACCCTGCAAACACTGCTGGGCAAGTATGGGGAAGAAGGAGACAAGCTCCTTTTCAGGATACTGAACTCTGGCGACTACCTTTCCAAGGTCTCTGACGAGGAACTGGCGGGAAAGGATTCCCTTCACTTGGCCTCCAAGCTCTGCGAGAAAGGGCTGCGCTATGACCTCACCGTGCCCTTCGCCCGTTACGTGGTGATGCACAGGGATGAGTTGCAGCTGCCTTTCAAGCGTTACCAGATACAACCAGTATGGCGGGCAGACCGTCCCCAAAAGGGCAGATACCGCGAGTTCTATCAGTGCGACGCTGACGTAGTAGGCTCAGACTCCCTGCTCAACGAAGTGGAGCTGATGCAAATAGTAGACACCGTATTTACCCGCCTCGGGGTTCGTGTGCAGATAAAAATCAACAATCGCAAGCTGCTCACGGGCATCGCGGAAGTGATAGGCGAAGCCGACAAGATAGTGGACATCACCGTGGCCATCGACAAACTGGACAAGATTGGACTTGACAGCGTGAACCAAGAGTTGCGAGACCACGGCATCAGCGAAGAAGCCATCGGCAAGTTGCAGCCCATTATCGCCATGCAGGGTGACAACAACCAGAAATTGGACACGATAGCCAACGTGCTGGCCGCGAGCGAGACTGGACTCAAAGGCGTTGAAGAGCTGCGTTTCATCCTGGACACTTTGCGCAAAGTGGGACTGCACAACGAAATACAGCTAGATCTCACGTTGGCCCGCGGACTCAACTATTACACGGGAGCCATTTTCGAAGTGAAAGCGCTCGACACCCCCATGGGAAGCATCACGGGAGGCGGCAGGTATGACAACCTGACGGGCATCTTCGGCATGCCAGGACTCAGCGGCGTAGGCATCTCGTTTGGCGCAGACCGCATCTACGACGTGCTCAACGCCCTTGACCTCTATCCCAAAGAGGCGGTAAACGGCACTCAACTGCTTTTCATCAACTTTGGAGAAAAAGAGACAGAATACTGCCTGCCTATTTTGGCGCAAGCGCGCCAACAAGGCATCCGGGCAGAAATCTATCCCGACAAAGCCAAGATGAAAAAACAGATGAGCTACGCCAACGCCAAGTGCATTCCCTTTGTGGCACTGGCGGGAGAGAACGAGATCGCCGCGGGCAAACTCACTCTCAAGAACATGCTTACGGGAGAACAAAACTTGGTTTCTCCCGATGATCTCATGGCCGCTTTGCAGGCTTAAAAACATATGCGTGTGGCCTGGCCTCAAATTGGGGCCAGGACACATATTTCCCTCTTGACAAACCTTAAAGACGCTCGCTATGAACAAATTCAAATCATTTCTATGGGCTTGTTGCGCCCTGTTGGCACTCACTTCCTCCACCAACCACAAACCTACCATCTACATTATAGGAGACAGCACCGCGGCCGACAAGCCCAAATACGCCACCAGCCCTGAGCGCGGATGGGGCATGATGCTGAGAGGGTGCTTCAGCGAGGACGTGGAAATCAGCAATCATGCCGTGAACGGGCGTTCCTCAAAGAGCTTCATAGACGAGGGACGCTGGCGAAAAGTGCTTGAACAACTTCGCCCTGGAGACTATGTGCTGATACAATTCGGGCACAACGACGAAAAGCCCCAGCCCGAACGGCACACGGAACCAGGGAGCACCTTCGACGCCAACCTGCGCCGTTTCGTCACTGAAACAAAGGCCAAGGGAGCCCATCCCGTGTTGCTCAACGCCGTGGTGCGGCGCAACTTCCATAAAGCCAGCAAGCAGAATGATGATGACGAGAAACTTCGCGACAGCAAATTCTCCGGTGAAGACATCGTGAACAGCGACACCCTGATAGATACCCACGGAGCCTATCTTGTCTCTCCACGCAAGGTGGCGAAGGAAGAAGGCGTGCCTTTTATCGACGCCAACACCATCACCAAACAGATAGAAGAAAAACTTGGCCCCGAAGGTAGCCGCGAATTGCACATGTGGTATAAACCCGGAGAGATACCCACCATGCCCGAAGGCAGGCAAGACAATACACATTATAATATATATGGCGCGCGGGTAGTGGCCAACGCCATGGCTGACGCTATAGGAAAAGCTGTCCCCGCCCTCCAGCCTTACGTGCGCCACTACGACTACGTGGTCTCGACGGAAGGCAGGGGCGATTTCATGACCCTGCAAGAAGCGATTGACGCGGCTCCATCAGGCAAACCGGTCACCATACTAGTCTTGGGAGGCACATGGTCCAGGCCTACCATCCCACAAGGAAAGCAAGTGGAATTGGTGAGATACTTCAACGCCAAGATAGGGTGAACAAATTGGAATTTGTATAAATTACAACCCATTCTTGTAATTTTTCCAATATTTTCTTGGGACATATCACTATATTGCCTATATTCGCGGTATAAAACCAACAGCTCAACAAATGATGACAGAAAAAGAAGCACTACATCGCCTAGCTCGTGGCGGCATAAGGCCCTCCCTGCAAAGGCTTGCCATCATGGAGTATCTGCTCACACATCGAACACATCCCACGGTGGATGATGTCTACAGCGGACTATGCGGCAGGATCTCTACGCTGAGCAAGACCACGGTATACAACACGCTGCGCATGTTCGCGGAGCGTCAAGTGGCAACCATGATTACCATTGACGACCACCATGTGTGCTATGACGGGGACATACATCCCCATGTGCACTTCTTCTGCCGCAACTGCGGAAAGGTCTACGACCTGATGGAAGAGGAGGCTCCCCGGCATGAGTCCCCGCTCAAAGTGGAAGGCCACCTGGTGGAAGAGCAACAACTCTATTACAAGGGGATTTGCAAAAACTGTTTGGAGGAACGGGGAATGACACACTGACCAAAGTCGGAAACCCCGCAAGACACCAACTATATTCATTCACTTAATACAAAAACATTATGAAGAAGAAATTCATTTGCACTGTTTGTGGATATATCCACGAAGGTACCGAGGCTCCCGAGAAGTGCCCCATCTGCAAGGCTGGCAAAGACAAGTTCAAGGAAATGGAAGACGCCGCTGGCGACTTGACTTTCGCTACCGTTCACGTTCCCGGACAAGCTTACAAGGATAACGTGACCGAGGAAGTAATCCAGGGTTTGAAAGACCATTTCAACGGAGAGTGCGGCGAGGTTGGCATGTACCTGGCCATGGCTCGCCAGGCAGACCGCGAGGGCTATCCCGAAATCGCCGAGGCCTACAAGCGCTACGCTTACGAGGAGGCTGACCACGCTTCCCGCTTCGCTGAGCTGCTGGGCGAGGTGTTCGGTGACACCAAGAGCAATCTCGAGGCTCGCATCGCCGCCGAGAAAGACGCTTGCGCTGACAAGTTCCGCATCGCCAAGTTGGCAAAGGAGCAAGGCTCTGACGCCATCCACGACACCGTTCACGAAATGGCCAAGGACGAGGCTCGCCATTGCGCTGGCTTCGCAGGTCTCTACAAGCGCTTCTTCCAGAAGTAACGGTAACTCATCTAAGACAAAAAACATACGGGGCTGGCGCACAACGCCAGCCCCGTTGCCGTATACAAGCCTCCCCAAATAACTTGAGTTCGACGAAAAATTGTAGAGGTGCCGTGATACATATAGCACCATGTGTTGGAAATATTATGTCTTCCCACTTGTAGAGACGTGGCGTGCCGCGTCTCCTGACAAGCAGATATGGTAATTCCATCATTCTCGCCAGGGGAGACGCGGCACGCCACGTCTCTACATTGGGGTTAGGCTGGCAGGCAATACAAGTTGTTTTCCTTGCCAATTCAAGTTATTTTGCCTGACAAAACAATTTATTTTCATGAGCGAAACAACTTGTTTCGCGAAAGGTGGAGAATGTCGTTCCCCGCCCCCGTGGCGCATCCACACGGGTAGCGAACTAGATGAGAACAGCGGGAAGGAGGGCCAGAAGAGCGCGAAAAAGCAGCCCTCCATGGAGGCTAGGATTTCACGTCTCCGCTGGCCACTCTTTGGTAAATGCGCAAGCCGAACTCACGAGCCATCACCAAGGCGTAGTCGAGCACCTGGCTCTGGAACCGCTCGAAAGGTTTCCACTCAGTGTAACGGCAGAAGCAATAAAGCTCCATGGGCAGTCCTTCCGGCGTAGGCTGCAGCATGCGCACCATGGAAAGGTATTCGCCATTGGCGTCGGGGTGACGGTTCATGTAGCGCAGCATATGGTCACGGAAGGCCTCGGTGTTGGCCACGGGCTCCGCGGAACGTGCCAATTCGTCGTCTATGTATCCCCTCCCGGCATACCCCGCCAGCTCCTCTGGGGAGCAGAAACGCAGGGAGTTGGCGTCGAGATGTACGGAAACCTTCATGCGCCTGCCGCCAGAGTTCCACATGGCACGCATGTTGCGGAAGGACTCGCTCACCAGCAAGTAGGGCGGTATGGTCGTGATGGTATTGTCGAAGTTCTGCACTTTCACCGTGGTCAGCGTCACTTCCTTCACGAAACCGTTAGCCCCGTGTCGCTCCATCGTTATCCAGTCGCCAGGACGGAGCATGTCGTTGGCGGTGAGCTGCACCCCCGCCACCAGGCCAAGGATAGTGTCCCTGAAGACGAGAGCCATGACAGCGGCCGAAGCGCCCAGTCCCGCCACGATGGTGGTGAGATTGGTGTCCATGATAATGCTCACCACGATGATGATACCGACCAGGATTGTGATGAGCGTGGCCATTTGGTAGACTCCCTTCAGGGGGCGGTCTCGCAGCGTGCGGTGCTCATTGGAGATATCGTAGAGGGAGCGGATGAAGGTGGTGACAAGCAGGATGGAGACAACAACTAAATAGACAGCGCTCACCTTCAGCAAAAAGGCGAGGAGACTGGAGCCTCGGGCAAACACCAGCGGGAAGAGCGTATAGCAGACCAACGGGGGGATGAGGCGACGAACGGCCCGCAGCACGCGGGGATTGAGCAGGTAGTCGTCCCACTTGGCGGCGGTCTTCTCCACCACCTTGAGCACAAGTGGCTGCACCACGTAGCGGAAGGCCGCGGCACAGAGGTAAGCCAGCAGGCAGATGGCGCACACGCCCAGCAAGGGATAGAGCCAGCTGAGGGTGGAGTCGGCCACGCCCGCCTCTATGGCCCAGCCCTGCAGATCTTGGCGTATCTTGTCGGCGGGGGCTAGCGAAGTGGCGGCGATGAGCGCAGGGAGGATTTTCATCATGTCGGGGTTTAATGAGATTGTCTACCGCAAATATACGTGAAATTCTCGACATCCATGCCATTTCGCCTGGAAATCTTCATCCGCCAGGGCACATTTACCTCCTTCGAAGTCCGTTTACCCGATATTCGCATACGTCAAGGAAGCGAATCCTGTCCCCAAAAAATTACAGAGCGGCATCGTTGTGTTTTGCACGACTCCACAAGGCGAGGTTGCCGCCGCCCAAGGCACGGGGCTTCAGTAGCCCCATTCCACTTCCAGTTCCTCCTCGTCCAGGGGCTGCCGCCTGGCTGGGGGCAACCGCTTCAGCTTCCCCTCCTCGTCGAAAAGGCCATAAGTGGTGCGCAAAACCCTAAACTCCGTGCGCCTGTTCAACTGGTTGCATATCTCCCGCCTCTCGGGCGACAGGGTCTGTATGTATTCCTCGGTGAGCAACTGTCCTTCCTTCAGCCACGGATACCGCTCGGTGAGCTTCCCGCGAACCTGGCGGGGCTTCTCCTTTCCGTATCCCACGGCCGTCAGGCGGTCGGCAGCAATGCCATGTGCCACGAGATAATCCACCACCGCCTGCGCCCTGCGCTGTGAGAGCTGCCTGTTGTATTCGGCCGAGCCCTTGTAGTCGCAGTGCGCGCTCAGTTCTATCGTCACGTTAGGGTTCTCGTTCAGCAGGGTCACCAGCTCGTCCAGCGCCCTTGCGCTCTCTGGGCGGAGGGTGGCCTTGTCGAAATCGTAGAAAATGTTATCTATCAGCACTGGAGCCGTTATGGAGGCAAGGGGAAATTGCAGGGTGTACTCCGTGGTCTCCTCCACGGTTCCTGGAGTCAGCTCCTCCTTATGGTTGAGGAAGCCGGGGCATGTCGCCATGACGAGATAGTCGACTCCAGGCTTCACTGGCTCGGTGAAACTCCCGTCGGCCCTGACGCCGACTTTCTTGTTCGTCCCGTCATTGCCCACGATATAGACCTGCGCCTCCTTCAGTTCGTATCCGTCCCGCTCATAGACCCATCCCCGCATGGTCTGTGAGACCTCGGGATGGTAAAAGGAATAGAGGTGGTCACGTCCCCGGGCATCCCTGCGGTTGCTGCAGAAAAAGCCGCTGTTGCGCCTTCCCTCAAAGGTCATGCCAAAGTCATCGCCCTCCGAGTTCAGCGGGTAACCAGGGTGGCTGAGCGTGTAGCGGCCCGTCTCCGGATCCACCGTGGCCACGTATATGTCCAGCCCGCCCATGCCTTCATGGCCATCGCTGGAGAAGTAGAGGTCGCCATTGGGACGGAAAGTGGGAAACATCTCGTCCCCCGGGGTATTGATGGGCTCCCCTAGGTTCTCCGCCCCGCCCAGCCCCGAGGAAGTGAGCCTTGCCCTCCACAGGTCGAGCCCTCCCTTCCCGCCAGGCATGTCGGAGACGAAATACAGCCACTCGCCATCGGGCGAAACGGCGGGGTGGGCATAACTGGAAAGCGTATCGGCACTAATCTCCAGCGGGGAGGCCTCGCCCCAAGCGGCGTCTGAGCGGGGCGACACCACTATCTGCGCATATCGGGGATAGGAGGGGTCGGTCACGCACCGCGTCAGGTACATCTCCCGCCCGTCTGGCGAGAAACAACAAGCTCCCTCGTCGTACTCCGTGTTCAGCCCCGAGGCTATCGCCTCGGGCTTACTCCACCTGCCCTGGTCATCCTTTTCGCTGAGGAAAATGTCACCTGACTTGGTGCCCGTGATGCCGCTCAGCTCATCACCCTCGGCCTCGTTTCGGGTGGAAGTGAAGTAAAGCCGCTCTCCCTCCTCGCCCTGCAGCATAGGCGAATAGTCTGCGCCGCGGGAATTGAGAGCGTCCATGCGTCTCACCGAGTATCGGCTTCCCTCTTTCTTCCAACGGGGAGCGAGACGCGACGAGCGCAACCCCTTCTGTGCCAGTTGGTCATCGGGCAGCGAGTCGAGCACGGCAAGGAACTCCCTCTCCGCCTCCCTATACTGTCCCAACTTCATAAGCTGGCGTGCCAGGAGAAGCCGGTCTTCAGTCCTCGCCTGCCCGTAACGCAAGGCGTTGCGGTAGGCACCCACGGCTCTTGCCGAGTGATTCGCCTTGGCGTAACAGAAACCCATCTCGCGGGCTATCCTCCCCCGTTTCGGCCGTTCCTTCGGCGAGGTCTTCTGGTAGGCTTTCCTGTACTCCGTGGCCGCATCGTAATACTCTCCCAAGGCCAAGTACTTTTCGGCTCGCTTCAGGTTCCTGTCCGCTCCGCAGCCCGTCAGCAGCAGGGCGTAACCCCACGCGAGAGCAACGATGGCCAAATGCTTGAATTTGTGACTCATAGTTCTTTCCTCATATGTGTACATAACGTTACCCACCTTGTTTTATTGCCGCTCCAGCCTTGATAAATGCCCCCGTAACAGTCCCCGCCATCTCCCTCTCCACCAGCTTGAACCCAAATCGGCCAATAGACTTTGGGGGAATGTGGTCTTATGCGGTCCAATCACCTATTTGGGTTAAATAGCGAGACAAAGATTTTGTCCTTACGAGGAATTCGCGTATCTTCGCGCTAGATACATATATATATATAATATAGCATGAGAAAAGCAACGGCACTGCTCCTGGCTCTCCTTGCGCTGGCCTTGGCCTCCTGCGGCGGGGGAAAACAGGGCGAAGAGCGGCAGGCAGTGGACACGATTCCCCTGATGGTCACGAAGGTAAGGCAATGCAGCCGGCTTTATACGGCTGAGTACCAAGTGCGCAAGATTGTCACCCTCGATGACCGCAAGCGACTGGAGGGCACTTTCATGAGCCAAGACTTCAGCCTAGAGCTGCCAGCGGGAAGGCGCAAGGTGGCCATCCCCATTGAAGCCACGCTAAAGGCATATATCAACTTCGCCACTTTCGGGGAGGACAACGTAAGGCGGCGAGGAAACAAGCTGGAGATAATACTGCCCGATCCGAAGGTGGTACTCACGTCGAGCAAGGTGGACCATGAGGGGATTCGCCAATACGTGGCCCTCACCCGCTCCCGCTTCACCGACGAGGAGCTGGCTTCGCTGGAACGCCAAGGGCGGGAGTCGATACTGCGGAGCGTAACCCAGATGGGCATACTGGAAACGGCGCGGGAGAGCGCCGCGCGCACGCTCGCCCCCCTGCTGGCCGAACTGGGCTTCCAGGAGCGAGACATCAAAATAACCTTCCGCAAGGAATTCACCCAGGCCGACCTGGGCATCCTGCTGGACAAGACCTCAATGGAGCATGCGAATGAATACGATTACTAAATGGCAAGTGACGCTATCACTCCTGGCCCTGGCCGCGGCCGTGGTGGCGGCCTACTTGCTGGCACGCCCCCTGCTGGGGACGAGAGCCGAAGTGAAGCGGGAAGCCAAGGTGGCCATGTCGCCCACCATGGTGGAACGAGTGTCCGCCATAGGCCAATGGGAGTTCCTTTCCATCAGCGACGAGGAGCTGGTGGACACTGTCAGGCACGGCTTTCTGGGCGATGACGAACTAGTGCGCATCTACTACGGCACCCTGCGCTTAGGCATAGACATGGGAAAGCTCGGAGCTGGCTGGGCCAAGGCCGAGGGCGACTCTCTCGTCTGCGTACTCCCCCCTGTGGGATTGCTCGACGAACGGTTTCTCGACGAGGCTCGCACCGTGGCCTTCCACGAGAGCGGAAAATGGGCTGAAAAGGACAAAGCCGTCCTCACTGAACGGGCCGCGAGGCGAATGAAGGCGCGTTGCCTTACAAAGGAGAACCTGCGGCGCGCCGAGGACAACGCAAAGGCGCAGTTCAAGAACTTGATGAACGCCTTGGGCTATGAGCGGGTGAGTGTAAGATTCGAGAAAAAGAAGTAGCCATGCAGACAGTCAATGATCTCTTCGCCAACCTGAGCGCCCTCCTTTGGGGGTGGCCCATGATTATCCTCCTACTCGGCACCCACCTCTTCCTCACCATAAGGCTGCGCTTCCCCCAACGCCAGCTGCTCACGGCCATCCGCCTCTCTGTCAAGCGAGACAAACATTCAACGGGCGACGTGTCGCAATTTGGCGCGCTGGCCACAGCCCTTGCCGCCACTATCGGCACGGGCAACATAGTGGGCGTGGCCACGGCGGTAGCACTGGGAGGTCCCGGCGCCGTGCTATGGTGCTGGCTCACGGGCGTATTCGGTATCGCCACCAAATATGGAGAAGCACTCCTGGCCATCAAATACAGAGTGAAGACTCCTGGCGGCAAGATGCTCGGCGGTCCCATGTACGCGTTGGAGCGCGGGCTGGGCTGGCGGTGGGCAGGCGCGCTCTTCGCCATCTTCACCGCTATCGCGGCATTCGGCATCGGCAACACCGTCCAGGCCAACGCCATCTCCACGCTCGTCCACCAGTCCTTTGGCCTTTCTCCCGTCGCCACGGGTGTGATACTCTGCCTGTTGACAGCGGCGGTGGTGCTCGGCGGCGTAAGGAGCATTGCCCGCGTGTGCACCATGTTCGTCCCCCTGATGGCAATCCTCTACGTAGCTGGCTGCCTTTACATCCTCTGCGTCAACCACGCCTATGTCTGGCCGGCACTGCAGCTGATATGCGAATCCGCCTTCCGCCCTCAAGCCGCCGGCGCGGGCTTCGCTGGGGGTACGGTCATGCTGGCCGCCCGCTATGGCATCGCCCGCGGACTCTTCTCGAATGAGAGCGGCCTGGGAAGCGCGCCCATCGTGGCAGCGGCGGCGCAGACCCGCAATCCCGTGAGACAAGCGCTCGTCTCCAGTTCGGGCACCTTCTGGGATACCGTAGTTATCTGCGCCCTCACAGGCCTCGTCATCGTCAGCAGCGTACTGGCTTTCCCCGACATTGACTACCAAGACGGCGCGGAACTCACCCACGCCGCCTTCACCAAGATACCCGTGATAGGCGCTCCCCTGCTCACTTTCGGGCTCATCACCTTTGCCTTCAGCACCATACTGGGTTGGTGCTACTACGGAGAGCGGGCCATGGAGTATCTCAAGGGGCGGAAATGGATGCTGGCCTACCGAGTGCTCTACATCCTGGCCGTCTTCGCCGGCAGCGTGGCCAACCTGGCCATCGTATGGAACGTGGCCGACTGCATGAACGCTCTCATGGCCATCCCCAACCTGGTGAGCCTCCTGCTCCTCAGCGGAGTGATTGTCCGCGAGACACGTGAATTTCTCTGGAGCGGCAGATTGGACGAGGAAGCTCCCGCAAAGGTGTCGCCACCCGAAGAAAAGCGAGACTGAAGCGAAATGTCCCACACTATGGGCGACACCATGAAAAGCCCGCCCGCCACGGCAGAAAAACGGAAAATAATTTTGGCAATTCAGCTATTTCCGCTATCTTTGCACGGATTGCCGAAACGGAGACTCCCAAAGACGGAGCCCTCCCCTTACGGAATGGCAAGATAATGCCCCAAACGGACTTAACTATTTAATCATCATAACAAAACGGAAAAAATGAGAACGGTTTACGAATTTTCTGTCAAAGACAGGAAAGGCAAAGAGATGTCACTGCGGGAATATGCCAACGAAGTGCTCCTCATAGTGAACACCGCCACGAAATGCGGCTTCACCCCGCAGTATGAGGAACTGGAGAAACTCTACGAGAAATACCACTCCCAGGGCTTTGAGGTGCTTGACTTCCCTTGCAACCAGTTTGGCCAGCAGGCTCCAGGGACGGACGAGAGCATCCACCAGTTCTGCAAACTGACCTATGGCACTGAGTTCTCACGTTTCAAGAAGATAAAGGTCAATGGGGATGACGCAGACCCCCTGTTCAAGTTCCTGAAAGAAATGAAAGGCTTCCAAGGATGGAACGAAGAACACGAACTTACCCCCGTGCTCGACAAGATGCTGTCCGAAGCCGACCCCAACTACAAGCAAAGCCCCGACATCAAGTGGAACTTCACCAAGTTCCTTATCAACAAGAAAGGGCAGGTAGTGGCCCGCTATGAGCCTACCGAGAAGTTCGAGCGCATAGAGCATGACATCGAGGAACTCTTAAAGCTGTAACCATGGCCAAGGAATATCACAGATGCGTCATCATAGGCAGCGGACCCGCCGGATACACCGCGGCCATCTACGCCAGCAGGGCCAATCTGCGCCCCGTGGAGTATTGCGGCTTGCAACCTGGCGGCCAGTTGACGCAAACCACCATGGTGGACAACTTCCCCGGCTACCCATTGGGCGTGGACGGCAACCAGATGATGATGGACCTGAGGGAACAGGCCACCCGCTTCGGCGTAGACCTGCGCGACGGAGAGATTACCAAGGTGGACTTCTCCAAGCCTCCCTACCTCCTGACCACAGACAGAGGGGAAGAGATAGAGGCAGAGACCGTCATCATCGCCACGGGAGCCACGGCCAAGTATCTCGGACTCGACGACGAGCGCAAATACATGGGCCAGGGCGTGAGCGCCTGCGCCACCTGTGACGGATTCTTCTACCGCAAGAAAGTGGTGGCCGTAGTGGGCGGAGGCGACACGGCTTGCGAAGAGGCCACCTACCTGGCCAGTCTCTGCTCCAAGGTATACATGATAGTGAGGAAATCCTTCCTGCGCGCCAGTGACGCCATGCAACGCCGAGTAGCCGAAAACCCCAAGATAGAGATACTTTTCGAGCACAACGCCGTAGGGCTTTATGGCGAAAACGGCGTGGAGGGAGTACACCTGGTGAAGCGCATGGGCGAGACGGACGAGGAAAGATACGACCTGCCCATAGACGGCTTCTTCCTCGCGATAGGCCACCAGCCCAACTCCAAGGTGTTCCAAGACTTCGTCGACACAGACGAGCAGGGCTACATCCTGGTGGACGGCATTACCCAGGCCACCAAGGTGCCGGGAGTTTTCGCCGCAGGTGACGTGTGCGACCCGCGCTATCGCCAAGCCATCATAGCCGCCGGTAGCGGAGCCAAGGCCGCGCTGGACGCGGAAAAATATCTCACGGAGATAGGCAAATAACCGGGAAAACACAGTGAGTCCCGCATATGATAAATGTACGCATGTGCATGCGTACATTTATCATGCTATATGACGCCGATAGGGATTTCTCCATCAACGGATAGGGAATTATCCCCCCAACCGCAGGGTAATGCCCTTGGACATATGGACAAAAGATCGTATCTTCGCGACATAACAACATGAAACCAACAAACAGACACACCATGAAACCAAAGATGACAAGACTATTGGCGATGTTCGCGATAGCGATTTCCGCCATGGCGTTCACAGGATGCGATGACGACGCAGAAGTAGCGTATCTATTGGAAGGCGCGTGGAAGGGAAACATGCACGTATACTCTTCCTACAACGGCCATGAGTACGCAGCCACCTATAGCGAGATAGAGTTTTACAGCGGTTACGACTCGGGCACGGGCATATGGGTAGACTACTATAGCAACGCCCCATGGGACTACGTAGCCAACCATATCACCTGGCGCGTGAGAAACGAGAACATCTATATCCATTTCGTCGAGGACGGCGTTGACGCGGTGATATATGACTATAGCCTGGACGACGGCTACTTCACGGGCTACGTGGAGGTTGCGGGAGGTGATTACGCCTACTTCCGCCTGACAAAGATCTACTCTCCCAACTGGGATGACGATTACTACTGGGGATACGATGGCTGGTGGAACAAGGCCGGCAATGACAGCCTGCCCATCACTCGAGGCACAGCGGCCCCTGACGAAATGCCTAAGCGCATATTCAAGAAATGACAAGCAAGGTAGCATATACCCCTGCGGCAAGCACACTCCTCCCAGGCCTCCTGCCTGGGAGGAGTTTTGTTTTACGGCTGGATGGATGGAATCCCGCGAACATCCATTCGCCCTGCCAAGCCCCAAACGCCCCGCAACTGAAACGCGAGGTGCCATATCCCAGCGGGCGGAGCCGTCATCTCAAGCGAAGAAACGAGGCCACAGGGCGTCATGAAAAGGGCACGCGGAAGGTCTCTCCGCATATTTGACATCCGGGAAGACAACTTGTTTTCGCTGGCAAAACAAGTTAAATTGCCAAGCGAAACAATTTGTTTTCATTACCAAAACAATTTGTTTTATCAAACGAAATAACTTGTTTTGGCAACCACATCCCGCGAAGCAGAACGCCAAAGCGGATTGAAGCAGACGGATCCCCCCAATCCCCTCGCCCTATCCAATGGAAACAAAAGTGGGGTTTTGTTTTGTATTGTCTCCTTTTTCCATTATCTTCGCGAAAGCTAAGAGACGAATATCTTATTTTTGAAAGCATACCAAATGAGAAAGTACCATTATCACTGGCTTGGCGCCGCGGCATTGCTGGCTGTCACGCTTTCCTGTGGCGAAAAGAAGAAAGGGCCTGATGTCATCATCGCCAAGAAAGCCGAGAACAAGGCTTCCAAGGCCATCCAGTCCATGAGTGAATATACCGACTCCAGGCAAACAGAATGGGTGGGGTCAATCTACACCGTAGAGGTGAAACGGCAAAAAGACACCTCCTTGCCCGTGGTGACACTGGACGACAAGACAAGATACTACGACAACACCATCGCGGTAAAAGTCATCAGGAAAGACGGCAGCGTGTTCTTCAGCAAGAATTTCACCAAGGAGGATTTCGCGAGCTACCTGGACCCGCATACACGTGAGCGTGGCGCCTTGCTGGGCGTGGTCTTCGTAAGAGCCGAAGGAGACTTCCTGCTCTTCGCGGGCAGCGTAGGCTCACCCGACATGGCAAGCGATGAGTACGTGCCACTGGTGGTAAAACTCTCCCGCATGGGAAACATCTCCATCGCCCAAGACACGATATTGGATACGGAAAACAACTAAATAACGCGAGTCTGGCGAAGAGTTGTAGAGCCGCGGCGTGCCGCGTCTCTCATCAAGCAGATAGGGCAATTCCACAATTCTCGCCAAAGGAGACGCGGCACGCCACGTCTCTACATTTGGGATATGCGTAAAATGCAATTCATTGAACCCACGTTAAATAAAAAAGCCCCGCCCCTAAAAAAGGACGAGACCTTTAGTCACAGGAAATTATAAATTGAAATGTTCTGTCAGAATTTCGCCATCTTGATGGCATCCACGGCGCACTCATCACCCTTGTTGCCCAATTTGCCGCCACTCCTGTCCTTGGCTTGCTGCAAGTCGTTTGTGGTCAAGAGACCATAGATGATGGGGATTTCCTGGGTGGCGTTGAGCCTGGCAATGCCATAAGTAACACCTTGGCAGATGTAATCAAAGTGGGGCGTCTCTCCGCGTATCACGCTTCCCAACACGATGATAGCGTCATAACCGCCATTGAGGGACATTTGGTGAGCGCCATACACCAACTCGAAACTCCCCGGCACGGTCTTTATATGGATGTTCTCCGTCAGGGCGCCATGCCTTTCCAACGTCTTTACCGCTCCGTCAAGCAACGCTCCCGTTATCTCGGGATTCCACTCCGCCACCACAATGCCAAAGCACATATTGCTGGCGTCGGGCACCTTGCTCTCGTCGTAATCGGAAAGAGGATGAAGTGAGGTAGCCATTATTTACCTGCCCTTTCTATATACTTGTCTATCTCGCCGCTCTGCACGAGCATGGAGTTGACGTACTTCTTCTTGATGTCTTGATAGATGGTCAAAGCCTCGGCAGCCTTTCCCTCACTCTCCAAGATGGCACCCGCCTTAATCAAGAAGCTGGGAGAGAGGCTGTTGTTAGCGCCCTCAGCGGCCTCTTTGTCCGCCATGCTGGCAGCCTTCTTGAAAGACTCCACGGCCTTGGCGTTTTGCTTCACGTTGGCGTAAGCGTCGCCCAGCGCGGCAATGGCGGCGGGACTTATCATCTGGTCATCAGAGGGAGAATAAGCCTCCAAGTACTTCACGGCCTCGTTCCACTTGTCTTGCTTGGCATAGCACAGACCCGCGTAGAGATTGGCCAGGTTAGCGGCATCGGTACCGCTATAGTCACTGGCTATCTTCACGAAACCGGCGTAACCGGCACCGTCTCCCTTGAGCGCCTTGTCATACTGCTCGGCATTGAAATACTCTTGGCCCTTTCCCAACGCCGTGGAAGCCTTGTCCTCACGCGGACCTGCCACCTGCGAAAAATAGAGGAACACGCCTCCCACTACTACGATGATGGCGATGATGGCAAGGCTTACCACTTTCTTGTACTTGGTGAAGATGGCCTCAGAGCTCTTCAGAGACTCATTTACATTGAGTGCCTGTTCGTTTTTCTTTGTCATTATCTTGTTTTTTGTTGTTACGATTTCATTAAGCGTGGCAAAATTACATATTTTCCCGCATATGGTGAAATTTATTTTCATCTTTTTTCGTGTTTTCCCCGAAATCCAGTAACTTTGCATGCGCATATACCCGCTTACGTCATGATTTTACGAGACATTTCCATTCTGCACTACCGCAACATCGAGACGGCCAACCTCTGCCTCTCGCCACGGATGAATTGCCTCGTGGGCCACAACGGGGCTGGCAAGACAAACCTTCTTGACGCCGTATACTATCTTTCTTTCTGCCGCAGCGCTTTCAATCCCGTAGACTCGCAAGTGATGGAGCATGGAGCCGACTTCTTCATGCTGGAAGGACACTACGAGGACGAGCAAGGGAATCCCGAGCAAGTGCACTGCAGCATGAAGCGGGGAAGCAAGAAGCACGTGAAACGCAACCAAAAAGAGTACAAGCGGCTGTCGGCGCATATTGGCCTGATACCCCTGGTGTTCGTCTCGCCCTCAGACGCTCTTTTCATCGAGGGCGGCAGCGAGGAGCGGCGCAAGCTGATGGACGTCGTCATAGCCCAATATGACCCTACCTATATAGACGCTCTCTCCCGATGCAACAAGGCGTTACAGCAACGCAACGCCCTGTTGAAGCAGGAGGGAGAGCCCGACCTGGCCTTGCTGGAGCTTTGGGAAGAGGAAATGGCCGCGCAAGGCACGTTGGTTTACCAAAAGCGGGAGGCCTTCGTAAAAGAGCTGATACCCGTATTCCAAGACATCCACCAACAGATATCCGGCGGCAATGAGCAAGTCTCCTTGCGCTACATGTCACACGGGCAGCGAGGAGACCTGTTAAAAGTAATCCAGCAAGACCGCTTCAAAGACTTGGCCGTGGGCTATAGCCTCCACGGCGTGCACCGAGACGAACTGGAAATGCTCATAGGCGGCTATCCCATAAAGCGGGAGGGCAGCCAAGGACAAAGCAAGTCATTTGTCTTGGCGTTGAAGTTGGCGCAATTCAACTTCCTGCGTCGCACAAGCAGCAACACAACGCCCATATTGTTGCTCGACGACATATTCGACAAGCTGGACGCCCGGCGCGTAGAAGCCATCGTGAAACTGGTTTCTGGCGATGGCTATGGGCAAATATTCATCACGGACACCAACCGCGACCACCTGGACAGCATCCTGAGAGAGAATGCCATGGACTATAAGATATTCGAGGTGGAAGGCGGAGCCATCAACTTGAAGGAGGAGAAAGAATGTTCCGCAGAAAAATAAAACCCATTTCGGAACTTGTATCGCAGTCGCTGCGGGACAACGGACTGGAAACGCCCTTGCTGCAGAAACGCCTGATGGACAATTGGGCGCAGGTGGTAGGCCCCACGATAAATCAATATTCCTCGTATAAATACATCAACAACCAGACTCTCTACGTGAAAATCACCAACCCCTCGCTGAGGGCAGACTTGTCGATGATGAAATCGGAATTGGTAAAGCTGCTCAACAAAAGCGTGGAAAGCATGGTCATCACCGACATCCGCCTATTCTGAGAAAACGACTTCATCCATCGGCTGGTCAAAGTCACCTGTAGGCACCCGCTCCACCAACTGGAAGCCATAACAGACACCTATCTTATAAGATTGGCTTACCTTGGGCAAGAAGCGGTCGTAATATCCCTTTCCCCTACCCAACCGATTGCCCGCGGAGTCAAAGGCCATACCAGGTATTATCGCCACGTCTATCGCGTCATAACGGGTAAAATCTTCTCCAGTGGGTTCAATGATATGGAACGCACCCTCCCGCGTATAATCCTCTCCCTCATACGTCCGCAACACCATCTCGCCCGGGCCTGTCACCACGGGCAAGAGGACTCGCTTCCCCTCGCCTTGAAGGGAACGTATCAAGCAAGCCGTGTCTACCTCGTCGGGCAAGGAAGCATAGAGCATCAGGCAACGGGCATCCCTCACCCGGGGATGCCGCAAGAGACGTTGTGTCACGTCGCCCGATTGCCTCTTCAAGTCCTCGGATATGGCCTCCCGCTTGCGTCGCCTTATCTCCCGGCGCAGGATTTCCTTCTCGTCCACGCTTACTTCTTGGCGTTCTTGGCTGGCTTCTTCACCGCCTTGGGCTGAGGCTTTTGGGGGAAAGAAGCATGGCGAGCGAATACGTCGAGCGCTTCTTTCACCACGGGATCATCTTGGTTGAGATACATATTGAGTGCCTCTTCGTCCAGGATGTTATAGATAACGCGGCTTTTCAAGTATTCCTCCAAGAGATGGCGAGACTTCTTGATGAGCAGGTTTCTGCGGCGCAAGCCGTTTTTCTCGGCATAGCTGACAAATTTATCCACCAGGTTTTGCTTGTCGAGATAAGCCGAGAGCGACTCCATGTCGTCATACTCGCTCAACTGAGGACGGTTCTCGTCTGTATAGTTAAAAGCGAACTGCAGTATCAGGCCGCTCATTACCGCCTCCTTATAATAAGAGGTGTAATTGGTCGTGTCTTCCGGAATGAAGATATCTGGGGTGATGCCTCCACCGCCATACACCTCCCTGCCCAGGGAAGTGTGGTAGATAGGGCCAGTATGCTTAATGCTGTCTTGCGAGAAGAACTCCCCATGCTGGTAACGACTGATGAGGTCTTGCTCATATTCCGCGCTGCCGCCCATCGTATAAGGCTTCTGTATGCAACGCCCAGACGGCGTATAGTAACGGGCTATGGTCAGCCTTATCAGGCTATGGTCAGGGAACTCAATCTGTTGCTGCACCAATCCCTTTCCGAAAGAGCGTCTTCCGATAATCATGGCCCTGTCATTGTCCTGCAACGCTCCAGCCAGGATTTCGGAGGCAGAGGCCGACCCTTCGTTGATGAGCACCACCAAGGGCAACTTGGTATACTGTCCCGTGCCATCGGTATTATAGTTAGTGCGGGGCGATTTGCGTCCTTGGGTATAGACGATGAGCTTCTTCTCGCCCAGGAACTCATTGGCAATGGACACTGCGGAATTGAGATATCCACCCGTATTGTCCCTGAGGTCAATCACCAAGTTGCTGAATCCCTCCTGGGAGAGCTTGGCCAAAGCCACGAGCAATTCGGGATAGGTAGACTCACCGAAGTTCTTGATGCGAATATATCCCGTATGCCCATCCAGCATATAGGCGGCCGTTATGCTCTTCTGCGGTATCTCTCCGCGGGTCACCGTGTAGGTCAGTATCTTCTTGCTCTTGTAGCGTTGCACACCTATCTTCACCTTTGTGTCCTTGGGTCCTTTCAACCTGTGCTTCGCCTCATATTCGGTCACCACTTTTCCCACGAATGGCTTGCCGTCTATGGCCACTATCTTGTCTCCGGCCAAAATGCCCGCACGCTCGGCAGGGCCGTTCTTGATAACGTTCTGCACGCGTATGGTATCCTGCCTGATGACAAACTCAATGCCCACGCCAGAGAAAGAGCCTTTCAATTCATCGCTGGCCGCCTGCACCTCCTTGGCGGTCATATACACCGAGTGGGGATCTAGCTCTGACAATATCTTGGGAATGGCCAAGTCCACCAACGAGTCGATGTTCACCTCGTCTACGTATTGGTCGTCGATAATATGCAGCAGGTTGCTCAAGCGGTTACTTCCCGAATTGATAATGCTCAGTCGATTCCCGCCAAAGTGACTGGCGAAAAACGTCCCGATAAATATACCCGCCACTACACAGGCCGCCAATATCAGTGGCATGAACCTGCTTTTATTTCGTCTGGGTTGTTGCGTCTGGTTCATTGTCCTCAGGGTTTAAATATATCACTTCTATGCCAGCCCTTTTCAACAGGTTGACACCATCTTCCAGTCTGTATTTCTCCGCGTATACCACTCGCTTGATTCCCGCCTGTATAATGAGCTTCGAGCATTCCAGGCAGGGAGCCGCGGTAACGTAGAGCGTGCTGTCCTCACTATTGTTGGAGCTACGGGCCAGCTTCGTGATGGCATTGGCCTCGGCGTGCAACACGTAAGGCTTGGTCACGTTGTCCTCATCTTCACAGACATTCTCGAATCCGCTCGGAGTTCCATTGTAACCGTCGCTGATAATCATCTTGTCTTTCACTACCAGCGCACCAACCTTCCGGCGTTGGCAATAGCTGTTCTCCGCCCAAATGCGAGCCATGCGCAAATAGCGCAAGTCCAGGTCGTGTTGTTTATCTCTTGATGCCATTTCTTTCCAGCAATGCGTCTATGGTGGGTTCACCACCCTTGAATCTCTTGTATAATGTCATGGGATGCTCAGTGCCTCCCTTTGAGAGTATATTGTCACGGAAGCTCTTGGCGGTAGCCTTGTCGAAGATGCCATGCCGCTTGAACACGCTAAAAGCGTCCGCGTCGAGCACTTCCGCCCACTTGTAACTATAGTAACCCGCGGCGTATCCTCCCGCCATGATATGGGAAAACTGGGTGGTCATGCAGGTGGTGGGCAGCTGCGGGGCGATGATGGCTTTCTTCCAAGCTTCTTTCTCAAAAGGAATAATGTCTTGTTCAAAAGGCGCTTGTTGTGTATAGTATGCCATGTCGAGCAACCCTAGACTTACTTGTCGCAGGCAGGCCACGGCCGCCATGTGGTTGCGGCTCTTCTTGATACGCTCAATCAACTCGTCTGGCAAAGGCTCCCCCGTCTGGTAATGGAAGGCGAAAGTACGCAGGAAATCCTTCTCCACGGCGTAATTCTCCATGAATTGAGAAGGCAATTCCACGAAGTCCCACCACACGTTGGTACCCGAAAGGGATTCGAAACGAGTATTGGCGAACATGCCGTGCAGACTGTGTCCAAACTCATGAAGGAAAGTTTCCACCTCGCTTAACGTCAGGAGAGAGGGCTTTTCCTTGGTGGGCTTGGTGAAGTTCATCACCACGCTGACGTGGGGTCTCACGTTCTCGCCTTTATCCGTAATCCATTGACCTTGGAAATCTGTCATCCACGCGCCATCGTGCTTTCCCTTGCGAGGATGGAAGTCGGCATAGAAAACCGCCAGGTAACTGCCATCCTCGTCAAAGACTTCATAAGCTTTCACGTCGGGATGATAGACGGGTATCTGCTTGTTCTCACGGAAAGTGATGCCATAGAGGCGGTTGGCCAATCCAAACACGCCCTCTATCACCTTTTCCAACTGGAAGTAAGGCCGCAGCATCTCGGCATCGATGTCATAGCGTTCCATCTGCAGCTTGTGGGAATAATAGCTGAAGTCCCATGGCTGCAAGTCAAAATCGTCTCCTTCCATCTTTCTCGCCATCCGCGCCACGTCTTCCCTTTCCTCTAAAGCAGTGGGCTTATAGGCTTCTATCAGTTGGTCGAGTAATTGATATACGTTGGCGGGAGAACCGGCCATGCGGTGTTTCATCACATAGTCGGCATAAGTATCATAACCTAACAGCTGGGCCATTTCCCGCCGTAGGTTAATCAATCGCTTGCAAATCTCCAGGTTATTGGCATCATTGTCACGGGCTCCCTGTGTGGCGTGTGCCATATAGAGACGTTCCCTCAGCTCCCTTTGGTCAGAATAGGTCATGAAAGGACCATAGCTAGGATAGTCCAAAGTAAACACCCATCCTTCCATTCCCCTGTCATGCGCTTCTTTCTCCGCGGCTTCCCTGGCTGTGTCTGGCAGTCCCGAGAGCTGCGCCTCATCGGTGATATGAAAGGTGAAGTCCTTGTTCTCCTTGAGCAGATTTCTGGAGAAGCGCAATCCCATGAGACCCGCTTCCTCGGTCAGCTCGCGCAACTTCTCTTTTCCTTCCTCGGAAAGCAACGCACCGCTCCTCACGAAACCGTCATAGGTTTTCTCCAGCAGCGTTTCCTCCTCGGGCGTGAGTTGCCCGTGGTGCTCATATACGTACTTCACCCGCTGGAAAAGCTTGGGGTTGAGCATGATGTCGTTAGCGTGCTTCGTGAGCAGCGGGCTTAACTTCTGCGCCAAGTTCTCCATGTCATCGTTGGTCTCCGCGCTCATCATGCAAGAGAACACGTTCCCCACCCTCTCCAAGAGGTCATAATAATGCTCTCCCTTGTCCTTGAAAGTACGGGAAATGGTATTCTCAAACGTGGGTTCCTCGGGGTCGTCGATAATACGTTGGGTAGCCTCATCGTCTCTTCTCATGCCCTCCATGAAGGCTTCCTCGTAATCCTCAAACCGAATGCGGTCAAAAGGCACTGTCCCATGGGGGGTATCGTAAGGCTCAAAAAAAGGGTTTCTCCTGCTTATGTTATCAGTCATACTAACGAAATCGATAATTTGCGCGAAGTTAACGAAATTATTTTGTCCTCACCCCATCAGGCGATAGATTTAACATCCTTTACACCAGCAACCGTTCCATGGCGGGTATTTCCATGCGGCCACGATAAAGCCGCAAGAGGCCTTGCGCTTCCATCTGGTGAAGGGCGGCTGATAAGTCTCGCCTGCTCAAGTGGAGTTCCTCACCTAGCCTTCTTACCTTAACGAAGACCGTCTTCCTGCCTGAAGGGAGAAAACTGTGACGTTCCAAGAACAAAGCTATTGTTTCTCGCGGGGAGCGAGGCGACTGGCGGCACAATAAGTCTTGCGCTCGCTGCGCCCTGGTGGCGATAATGTTCACCAGGTTAAGCCTGGCCAATTCAAACTCCCTGCACAGGCGAGCCACTTCGCGCTTGTGGAGCCCCATGGTGTTGCAAGTGGTTTGGGCGAAAAATGTCTTGGTAAGACGCTGGTTGAGCCCGTAAAGTCGCTCTGGTTGCAGCAATTGGGGCGCGGAAACCATTTCTTCCAGTCGAAATCCTTTATCCTCCGATTCGCTCACCACTTTCATCTCGCCCCGCGACAAGAAGCGCAACTGGTCACAGGGCATCCCTTTAGCCGCGATGATTTCCCCCGGCTCATACTTTCGGAAGTCAAAACGAGTCTGTCCCGCCACTAAAGAAAGGTCGCTTTGGCTAAAACCCATGAAAAGCGGCAGGGTCATCAACTTCTCGTAAGACCCGATGTCATTCATGGATTGACTATCTTTTCCTTCAATTTCGGGGAATACCACACGGCGTTCTTGCCCTGTGGGTCGCTGTATATCAGGTAGACCATCAGTTCCGGATGCTCCTTCAACACTTTCATAGTGCCTTCCATGCCAAGCACCATGAAAGCTGTAGCGTACGCGTCGGCTTGGGCACAGCTTTTAGACAATACCGTGGCGGAAAGAATATTGTGCTGCACAGGATATCCTGTCTTGGGGTCTATGGTATGGGCATACTTCTTGCCCCCCTTGTAATAAAAGTTACGATAGTTTCCGCTTGTGGCCATCGCTATGTCGGTCACGTTGATGACGGTCTGCAGTTCCTGCGCGGTTCCCAAGGAGTCCTCAGTGGGCTTGGTCACCCCTATGCGCCAAGGCAAACGTTTCTCGTTGATGCCGCGAGCCACGATTTCCCCGCCTATCTCTACCATATAGTTGTTGATGCCCCTCGCCTTGAGCATCCTCGCCACCCGGTCACATCCATATCCCTTGGCGATGGCGCTGAAGTCCAGGGACACTTCGGGGTATTTCTTCTCTATGCGCTTGGCCTTGGTAAGCCTTATCTTGTCCATTCCCACGTATCTTCGCAAGCTATCCACCTTGGCGGTGTCCGGCATTTGCCTGGCTTTATAGCCAAAACCCCACGCGTTTACCAATGGCGCCACGGTCACATCGAAAGCACCGCCTGTATTGTCGCTCACCTGGCGAGCCAAGTCATACACCTCCAGGAAACTATCGCTCAGCTCGGCTTTCTCCCCGCGGTTGATTTTGCTCACGATGGATTGCTTGTTAAACATGGAGAAATCCGCGTCCACTTTCCTCAATTCATCCTCTATCTCCTGCCGCAAGTCCTCCTCGCCTTGATAGGTGATGTTGTAAACCGTGCCGAAAACAAAACCGGAAATCTTTTGATAGGGCATGCTACGCTGTTGGCTGATGATAATGACAGTGCCTACCACCAGCAGCGTGAGCAACGGCAATTGCCAAATGAGTTTCTTGCGATTCATTGCCTTATAATTCAAACGTGAGATTAAACGTGCCGCCTATGCGGCTATTGCTGTTGCGGCCGAAGCCTGGCACATACCAGGGGTCTCCCGCCTCGCCCTCGCTGTGAAGAAGCCTGCGCCTGTAACGTATGCTCCACCCCATACGGAATGGGCCTGCCACTTTCACGTCTACGCCGAAACAGGCTTCCAGCCAATGGCAGCTGCCCGAGTTGTCCAGCGAGACAAACTCCGAGCTTCCTCCCCATACAGGGTCTTCGAGCGGACTTTCCCGTTCGATGTCATACTTGAATGTGGTGAAAGCGTAGCGGAATCCGCCATAGAGACGGTAAATATCATGCTTGTTCTTGAGCAGGTTCCAGTCACACCCCACCCTGAAGTAAGGCGCGCTGGTCTTGTATTTCAAGAGCGTGGTCTCGTCGGAAGCGTCCGCCACGCCCAATCCCAGCTCCACCACGGGATACCATCGGTCTTTCAGGTTGACCCTGAGCGCCGCCTCATACTGCCCGTAATCACTGAAGAGCATCTGCCCCACTCCCAGGGCATCCACGGAGACGGCCACGTTCCTGAAGAAAGGAATGCTGTCTGCCCGCGCCTCCCCTTCTTCTTGCGCCCTGGCCTGGCCAGGAGCCAGGAGCAGCAGGCTAGTCAGCAGGACGGAAATAGATGAGGAAATGAGGTTGTGTCGTGTCATAAGTCACTTCAGGGTTGTTGATCACTATGGAGTCTATGCGTTCCGTGGTCCAGGCTACGTCTGTGATGGTGTGGAAATAAGACGGATTGCAGTCCACCGACTCGAAATGGGGATGGTTCTCCTTGGTCACGGTCACCTGGTCTACGGTCACGTTGCCGAAAGTATCACGCAACTCCACGAAAAAAACGTCTTGGGGCTGCGTATAGCTCATGGGCAAGATAAAGCTGTCAACATCTACGTCGCGATTGATGAGCACGCTGTCTTCACCCGTGGTCTTGGTGGTGGAGATGGTAAGCGTGTCCACCAACGTGGTCACCAGTCCCGCCAGCTTGCAATTGGCATGGGTGGTGTTGTTGAGGGGGCAGTCTATACTGCTGCATCCAGCCATCAGCATGAGCCACGCCACCAATATGATGAAACTAGTTCTCATGCTTTATCCTTATCTCCTTCTCTATTTGGTAATCGTTTCTGCCGCTGCTGCTCCTGCTCACCAAGTCTCCCAGGAATCCCGCCAGGAAGAGTTGCGTTCCTATCAGCATGCAGGTGAGGCAGATATAGAAGTAAGGCGAGTCTGTCACCAACCGCTGGGGAATGCCATGCGCCAAGGCCCACAGTTTGTCGCAGCCGATGATGGCCAGGGCGACGAAGCTGATGAAGAAAAGGATGGAGCCAAGGAAGCCAAAGACGTGCATGGGCTTCTTGCCGAAATCGCTCAAGAACCAAAGCGAGATAAGGTCCAGGTAACCATTGAAAAAGCGGTTGAGCCCGAACTTGGAACGGCCATATTTACGGGCCTGGTGGTGCACCACCTTCTCCCCTATGCGGTCAAAGCCCGCGTTCTTGGCCAGGTAAGGGATGTATCGGTGCATCTCTCCGTAGACCTCTATGTTTTTCACCACCTCCCGGCGATAGGCTTTCAAGCCGCAATTGAAGTCGTGCAGATTGTGGATGCCGCTGATTTTGCGGGCGGTAGCGTTGAAAAGCTTGGTCGGGATGGTTTTGGAGAGCGGGTCGTAACGCTTCTTCTTATACCCGGAAACCAAGTCATACTTCTCTTTCATGATCATGTCATAGAGTCCGGGTATCTCGTCGGGAGAGTCTTGCAAGTCCGCGTCCATGGTGATGACCACGTCGCCGCTGGCTTCCTTGAAGCCGCAATAGAGCGCGGGGCTCTTTCCGTAGTTGCGGCGAAACTTGATGCCTTTCACCTCTTGCCACTTCTGGGCAAGCTCCTCTATCACGTCCCAAGAGCGATCGGTGGAGCCATCGTTGACGAAAATCACCTCATAGGTATAGTCGTGCTCCTTCATCACTCGCTGTATCCAGCTGAAAAGCTCTGGCAGTGACTCCTCCTCGTTATACAAAGGAATCACCACCGATATGTCGGGACAATTGGGCTCGGGTTTCTCGTAATCGTGTAATCTATCCATAGTCATCTCATTGTTTGCGGGTTGGTGTGGGATTTGCCTTGGAGCGCCAATGCCCTATCCAAGCTATCAAGGGCGAGAGAACCGCGCCCACCAGCAGATCTCCTATCATGAAGGCGGAGACCCATGCCAATGGGGTTATGCCATTGAGGGCTTCCGTCATCCGCGCGGCCTGCTCCGGGTCTATTTCCCGCGCGGTCTCCAACACTTGCCGGTAAGTCTCCACCACGTATTGCAGGTAAGAAGCGTCCAAATAGCGCAAATACAGGAATTGCGCCACCGTGAGCAACAACGTGGCGCATCCAAAGACATGGGCGCAATAGAGCAGCGCTCGTCCAAAGGAAATGTAGCCACCAAGCGCCAGGTCACGGAACTTCCCCAGGCGGAAAGCCACCAGGAATGGAGTGGCCAGGGCCAGCACGTTGGACAACATCGCCAGGGCAACGGATTCCAGGGAGAGCATGGCGCAAACAAAGCTCACTATCCATGCGGCCCCGAGTATGGCTCCATCTTGCCGTGCGAAGGCGCGTAACTGCTTCAAGTCTTGCGGTGTCATCGTCGCTAGTTTATGTTGGTCTGAATCAAGCGCGAAATTACATATTTTTTTTCACACCGCTCTCGTTGCCCCGCTTTTTTTATGTTTTATTATCTGCGAGGCAACGGGAGAGGCAAGGGATTTTTCACCTGGTTGACGGGAAAGGCAGACAGCGGCTTGTTCCCGCGGCCTTTGCGCAAAGTTCCAAACAGGCAGGTCGCGAACCGCTTCCATATAGGAAGCAAAACCGGAAAAGCTAATCAACAACCGCATTCCACGACGTGAAATAGCTATTCCACGACGTGGAATGGCTGTTTCTCGACGTGGAATAGCTATTTCACGTCGTGGAACAGACTTTATCATTAGCTTCGCGCGGTTTATATACTATGTAAAAGCGGTTCATCACCATACTCCTTGCCCCAACAAGAGTGAATTTACAAAAAAATCTTAAGGACATTTGTTTTTCTCGAAATTTTTCATTATATTTACCGCAAAGAAAGAAAATAACCCTTAAACCTGACAAATATGACAACTGCTTACATCATCATCGCCATTGGTGTGGTAGGCGTGCTGGCCATCGTGGTGAGCGTCTACCTGCACAAGAAACACATCCATTACCATGAGGATGACCTGAAACAAGCCATCAATGAGTATTTTGACAAATTGGGGGAAGACACCGTCAGCGAGCGGGCCATTTGGCAGATGATACAAAAAAGGTATAACTGCTCCCGCAAAGACACGCTCTACCTGGTGGGGCTTGCCCGCAAACGAGGCTTTATCACGCAAGTGGACGGGAAAGTGAAGCGCGGCTGAGAAGTTCTCGCCATTGGGGACATATCTCCGACAAGGGCTTTATCACGAAGTCCCGCTCCGCCATGAGCGGATGGGGAATGACAAGTTGGGGTGTCTCCAGACGCAACTGGTCATAAAGCAGGATGTCGATGTCTATCACCCTGTCTTGGTATTGCCCGTCCACGGTCTTGTGGGTACGCCCCATCTCCCGCTCTATGGCCTGCGTGGCCAAAAGCAACGGCAGGGGCTCCAAGTCGGTCTCCACCCGCAGGCAGGCGTTGATATAGTCGTGGGGCGAGCGATAGCCCCAGGGCTTGGTTTGATACAAAGAGGAGCGAGCGGACACCATGCCCACTCGCCCCTCTATTTTTTTCGTGGCCTCCGCCAGGTTGGCTTCCCTATCGCCAAGGTTGGAGCCCAACGCCAAGTAAACAATCGCCATCAGTCGTTAAGTATCAACAGGGAATCACCATAGCAGCCAAACTTGTAACCGTTGTTGACGGCCAGCTCGTAAGCCTCCATCACCTTGTCATAGCCTCCGAAAGCGGCCTGCATCATCAGGAGCGTGGATTCCGGGTGGTAGAAATTGGCCACCATGCAGTCCGCCAACCCAAAGTCATAGGGCGGGAATATGAACTTGTTGGTCCAGCCGTCGTACTCTTTCAGGTAACCATCCGTGCCCACGGCTGTCTCCGTCGCCTTCACCACGCTGGTGCCCACGGCGCAAACGTGGCGGCCTGCCTGCTTGGTCTCATTCACCAACCGGCACGCCTCCGCGCCTATCAGCATCTGCTCGGAGTCCATTTTGTGCTTGGTGAGGTCTTCCACCTCTATGGGATGGAAATTGCCCAAGCCGCAATGCAGGGTGATATAGGCGAAATTGAGTCCCTGTATCTCCATGCGCTTCAGCAGCTCTCGGCTGAAATGGAGTCCTGTGGCTGGCGCGGTGACGGCTCCCTCATTGCGGGCGAAAACGCATTGGAACTCTTCCTCGTCCTCGGGCGTGGCGTGATGGTCTGGCCTTCCGTCCAACACGTAACGTGGCAAAGGCGGTTCTCCCAGCGAGAAGAGGCTCTCCTTGAACTCCTCATGGCTTCCGTCAAAGAGAAAGCGCAACGTGCGCCCACGGCTCGTGGTGTTGTCTATCACCTCCGCCACGATAGTTCCCGTCTCGTCGAAGAACAGCTTGTTGCCGATGCGTATCTTCCGGGCAGGCTCCACCAATACGTCCCAAAGGCGCATCTCCTGGTTGAGCTCCCTCAAGAGAAAGACCTCTATCTTGGCGTCGGTCTTTTCCTTAGTGCCGTAAAGGCGGGCGGGAAACACCTTGGTGTCATTGAAGATAAAGGTATCTCCCTCGCCGAAATAGTTCAAGATATCCCTGAAATCGAGAAAGTTGCCTTCCATGGGATTTCCGGCCTCGTCTTTCTTGTACATTTCTATGACACCCGTCTTCTTGTGAAGCACCATCAGCCTGCACTCGTCACGGCGAGTAACCTGGAAGGTGCGGGTCTCTCCGCCGCGAGTGGTGAAAACGCGCTCTGTGGTGTGGGGATATAATGCCACCTGCTCAGCGGGCAGGGTAAACTTAAACTGCGATAACTTCATGCTAGGGAATCTCCTTTCTGGTTTGTTTCTTTATTGTAGGTCGTATTCTATGTCTTGCCGGTCTAGCCAGTCCTGAAAGCCTTCGTAGCTCACGCAATCGGCCACGGTGATATCTCCGGAACGGGTGCGCCGGAGCGACGTAAGGTAAGCGCCGCTTCCCAAAGCCCTGCCTATGTCCCGGGCCAAAGCCCTTATATAAGTTCCCTTGCCGCACCTGACGCGGATATCCATTTGCATGGTCACGGGGTCGAAACGGGTAAGCGATATCTCGTCTATCCTTATGCGCTTAGGGCTCAGTTCCACGCTCTCGCCCGCCCTTCTCAACGCGTAAGCGCGGTCGCCATTCACCTTCACCGCGCTGAAAGTGGGGGGAACCTGGTCTATCTCTCCCTCGAAACCCCTCAAAGCCTGCTCTATGGCTTCGCGGGTGATATGCTCCGTGGGATAGGTGGCGTTCACCTCGTGCTCACGGTCATAGCTGGCCGTTGTGGCGCCTAGCTGCAACGTCGCCTCATACTCCTTTCCATGGGTTTGCAGCGTCTCTATCCGCTTGGTGGCCCTGCCTGTGCAAAGCACCAACACGCCTGTGGCCAAGGGATCCAAAGTGCCCGCATGGCCTATCTTCACTTTCCTGCCCAGCTTTTTGGTGAGCAGATAGCGCACATGAGCCAAGGCCTTGAAACTGGTGATGCCATAGGGCTTGTCTATGGCGAATATCTCTCCCTTGAAAAAATTCATCAATCTACCATCTGCAATGAATGCCCCGTGGCCAAAAGGATGATGAGCACCAGTCCCACGACAATGCGATACCATCCAAACAGCTTAAAGCCATACTTGGCAAGGAAATTCACGAACCACTTCATGGCTAGCAAAGCCACCACGAAAGCCACGGCGCAGCCCACGAGAAGCATCGTGATATTGTGGGCGTTGACCCAAGTGGCATCGCCGCTCATCATCTCCAGCACGTCTAGCAGGGTGGCACCCGCCATGGTGGGCACGGCCAGGAAGAAAGAGAATTCGGCGGCACGCCTGCGGGTAAGTCCTTGTTGCATGCCTCCCACAATAGTGGCCATGGAGCGGGAAACTCCCGGAATGACAGAAATGCACTGGAAAAGACCCACGATAAAGGCCCTGCGCTCGGTCATGCGATTCTCCTCGGTGCCCTTGTTGAATATCTTGTCGCAAAAAAGCATGAACACGCCGCCCACCACGAGCATGACGGCTACCACCTCCACGCTATCCAACAACCAGCCAAGCAAACCGGATTTCTTGGCCAACAGGCCGATGACCACCGCGGGCAACACTCCCACGACAAGCAGCCAATAAAAATAGAATTTATGTTTCAGTCTGCCCCAGATGCCCGCGCCTTCAGGAGCGGGGGAGTGGTCTAGGCGGAAGAAGCGCTTCCAGTAAAGGCACACCACAGAGAGGATGGCTCCAAACTGTATGATAAAGGTGAAAGCGTGGACGAAAGGGTCGCCCTTTCCCACGCCCAAGAGGTTTTGGGCGATAATCATGTGACCTGTGGAGGAGACGGGCAAGAACTCCGTGAGTCCTTCCACGATGGCAATGATAATAGTCTGAAATAAATCCATCAGTCTTGCTTTTCGTTTTTAGGTTTGTGAACTATCGCATAAATGATACCCAGAAAACCCACCAGGGTAATGACGGGAGCCACCTTGACGCGCATTGTGCTGAATACAGCGGGGTCGAAAGTGGTTTCAGAAGAACCGCCGCCGCTCATCAGGATGAATCCTATGATAACTATCGCCATGCCTATGGCCAACAAGATGAAGTTGGCCTTGGTGAAAGCCAGATTGTTTTTGTCCATTATCGTAACAGTTTGATTGCTTGTTATATCTTATATAGTTCGCTCGCCTTCATGCGCAAGAACTTGTTCACGGACACCAAGGCGCAGATGGCGGTGATAATAATGCCGAAAAGGAACACAGAAACGCCCGTAATCGCAAGGTCTTCCCAAGAGACGACAGACAAGATGCCAGGCTCATTCAGATAAAGCAAGTAGACACACCCAGCGAGGAAAGCGTCTGCCAACACGGCGGCTATAACGCCAACCAGCACGGTGGAAGAGACAAAGGGCTTGCGGATAAAGCCCCACGAGGCGCCCACCAGCTTCATGGTGTGGATGGAGAAGCGACGGGCGTAAATGCCCAACCTGACGGTATTGTTGATAAGCGAAAAGGAGATGAACGTGAGCAAGGCCGCCAATACCAACAAGACCATGCTGATCTTGGCCAGGCTGGCGTTGACTTGCTCTATCAAGTCCTTTTGGTAACTGACCTCTCCCACTTTGGGCAGTGCTTTCAACTCCTTGGATATCCAGGCAAGGGAATCATTGTTGGCGTAATCTGCCTTTAACGTGATATCCACAGAGGAAAGGAAAGGATTGACACCGGCGAACTCCGTGGGATCGGTACCCAGCTCCTTGATGCCCTCACGCAAGGCTTGCTCCTTGCTGACATATTGCAAATTGTTCACATAGGGTCGCGCCTGCAGTCGCTTACATATCAGCTTGGCCTCCGGCTCGGTCATGTCTTGTTCCAACATCATGGTGACCACCAGGTTCTGCTTCATGTAAGAAGAAAGATTGCGCCCCAGCAGGACAGAGAAAATCACCATCCCCAACAATATCAGCACCATCGAAGTGCTGACACACAAGGTGAAAACTTGTAATCCGCGATGGTTTCCGCTCTTGATTTTTTTCTTTCTCATTCCCAAATAAGGATATAATACGCCAAATTCGCTGCAAAGTAACAAAAAAAACAGCGATTAAACGCACGTTTAACGACCATTAACAATAAATTCGCCGAAAAGCATACGCCTTTGTCACTATTTTCGTATCTTCGCGTAAACATCAATATCTAATGGAAAAACGCTCATGAGTACTGTTTTGTATGACTCTCCCGTATTCGGCCCAGTGCACAGCCGCAGGCTGGGCATATCGTTGGGAGTCAACTTAATGCCCGCCGATGGCAAGGTGTGCGACTTTGATTGCGTATACTGCGAGTGCGGCTTCAACAAAGACCACGTCACCCACTCTCCTCGCCCCACCCGACTGCAAGTGGCCGAGGCTTTGGAGAAACGGCTCATGGAAATGAAAGAAGCTGACCAGCTGCCCGACGTGATCACATTCTCAGGCAACGGCGAGCCTACCGGGCATCCCGATTTTCCCGACATCATTGAAGACACCTTACTGCTGAGGGACAAATATTGTCCGCAAACCAAGGTGAGCGTGCTGAGCAACGCCACCATGCTGGACAAGCCTGGCGTGCATGCCGCGCTGATGAGGGTGGACAACAACATACAGAAGCTGGACACGGTGAACGCCGCCTATATACAAAAAGTAGACCGCCCTACGCAATCCACGTATCGGGTAACCCGGGTGATAGAGAACCTGAAGAGTTTCCATGGGCGGGTCATCGTGCAGACCATGTTCCTGAAAGGCACCGTCAATGGCGAAGACGTGGACAACACGGGAGACGAATACGTAAAGCCATGGCTCAGAGCCTTGGTGGACATACAGCCGCGGCAGGTGATGGTATACACCATAGACAGGGAGACTCCCGACAAAGACCTGCGCAAAGCCACGCCCGAAGAGCTGGACGCTATCAGCGACAAGGTAAGGGAACTGGGCATCATGTGCGAGACCTCGTACTAGAACGAGAAATCAGGGGACAGTCCGGCAAGACCAAGAGACAACCGCCTTCGCGCGCGTATATATAATAGGTATAAACGGAAAACAGAAGAGCGTTAACTTAGTTTAACCCCTCTTTTCCTTCCGCCTGCTATAATATTCCGGCGAGGGCAAGCGTTATGATAATATCAATAACGTGTGATTCCCGTTGCCTATGAAAAAAACTTTTACCCCTGACGAGCCAAGACCCTCGGAGTACACCATCCGGCTCATAAAACTTATAGCCCATAGTTACCGCACCATGGAAATAAATGGCACGAATGTGCTCTATTGCGTCAACTGACACTCTAGCGATACAGAAACCCAAAGAAAACACCCACAAAAGAAGAAATGAGTACTATAGTATCCCCCTCTCTGCTGGCCGCGGATTTCCTGCACCTGGAGAGAGAAATTGACATGATAAACCGCAGCGAAGCCGAGTGGCTTCACCTGGACGTGATGGATGGCGTGTTCGTGCCTAACATCTCTTTCGGCTTCCCCGTGCTGGAGGCCGTGAGCAAGGCTTGCGAAAAACAACTGGACGTACACTTCATGATTGTGCATCCCGAGCAATACATTCATCAAACCGCCAAACTAGGCGCCATGATGATGAACGTGCACTACGAGGCATGCGTTCACTTGCATCGCACCATCCACCAAATACACGAGGAAGGCATGAAAGCCGGCGTTACCCTCAATCCCAGCACGCCCGTATCCGTATTGGAGGATATCATACAAGACGTGGACATGGTATTGCTGATGAGCGTCAACCCTGGCTTCGGGGGACAGACTTTCATAGAACATACACTGGAGAAAACCCGTAAATTGCGCCAGCTGATAGAGCGGACGGGCAGCAAGGCATTGATAGAAGTGGATGGTGGCGTGCAGGCGGACACCGCTCCGCGCTTGGTGGAAGCAGGCGTAGACGTGCTGGTGAGCGGCAGTTACGTGTTCAAGAACGCCGACCCCCTGGCCGCCATCAAGTCTTTGCACGACTTAAGCAGGTAAACGCCTCCCCTCCCAACCGTCAGAGCCACGCCTTCAGCTCCATGTGGTGCTCCCTGGCCATGCGCCTCAGGTTAAGCAAGGCGTAACGCATCCTGCCCAGGCTGGTATTGATGCTCACGTTGGTAAGCTCGGCTATCTCCTTGAACGAAAGCTGCTGGTAAAACCTCATGTATACCACTTCCCGCTGCGGACAAGGCAGCTGGGCAACCATCTTGCGCAGGTCGTCCATCACTTGCGCGTAAACGTAATCATCCTCTATGTTCCTTTCCATCAACTCACCCGAGCTGAAGTTGGAAAGGTCATTGTCGCCAGGCACCTCCACGACACGCCGCACTTTCTGGTTGCGGAAGCCGTCCACCAGCAGGTTATGGGCTATGCGTATGCACCACGCCGAGAACTTGCCACTAGGCACGTACCTGTTCTCTTGCAGTTTGGTAATGACCTTTACGAAAGTCTCTTGGAATATGTCATCGGCCAAGTCCTTATCTCTCACCATGAAGAAGATGTACGCGTACACGGGTTGCCCATTCCTTTCGAGCAAGATGTCAAAAGCGTCATTGTCGCCATTGATATAACGCACCGCCAACTCCTCATCGGTGAAGTCTGTGAGTTGCTTCATTTGTTAAGCCAAGATTGATGAATGAAGTAATAATGTTGCGATAGGCCTTGGGATTTAGTTTGTCTGTTTGCGATATTGGGGACAAATATAATGATTTTCCCCCGTTTCACCAAATCTTTCCAGAGAAAAGTGACATTTGGTCATTCTAAAAGCTCGTATTCCCCAGTTATATTCTCCTCGTTCATGCCCACAGTCCCCAGGTAAGAACCTTGTTTGCCTCTTACCCTGAGCGCTTTGCCCTGGTTCTCGGGATGGTCTTCCAAGTTGAGGGCACTCCTCATCGCGCCGGTTTTCAAATGGATGGCTACCACCTTCTCCCGCTCGTCCCTGCGATCTGCCAGCAACAAGGCGGTATGCCCCTCAAAGGGAGCCTCGAAATCGGCGTTCTTGATGCTCCGCTGGCATGAGCCTACGATATAGCCCCTCACGTATACCTCAACGTCTATCGTTTGATGGAGGAATTGGTCTACCCCGACCTCACTGCCCTCCACTGGCTCCACGTCGGAATACAGCGTGTCTATTCCCGAAGACGGAGGGTCTGCGGGAATGCTTCCAGACGCGTTTCCGTCCTCCCCGCCTTCATTGCCTAGCGTAACCTTCTCGCATCCTGGCAACAGCGAAAGCGAGAGGCAAAGAAAAAGGAGCAGCAAGGATTTTCTCATACAGGACATTTTTTAAATTAACGCCCGCAAAGGTATACATTTTCCCCGACTCCACCAAGCAGATAGCCCCCGCTGATTTCCATCTGAACTTTTTTTTTAACACCGCGAGGCTTGCCGTTACGGAAATAATTCGTATATTCGCGGAATAAAGCTACTTAAAACCTTTACTTTACAAATTAAACAAACTAAATCTATCACCTACAAAATGAGAAAACTGAAGACACTGCTGCTCGCCATGCTGTTGCCCGTATGCGCCTTGGCATCGGGATGGGACGACAACGAGTACAAGCGAATCGAGGCCAGCGTACAACGACCACAAATCGGCACCAAGCGGTATCCCGTCACGGACTATGGCGCCAAGACCACAGCCACCGCCGCGCAAAACCAGAAAGCCATCAACAAGGCCATCAGCGCCGCCTCCAGCAAGGGCGGAGGACAAGTGATCATTCCCGCGGGCACATGGAAAACGGGAGCCATCACGCTGCGAAGCAAGGTAAACCTGGTGGTGGAGGAAGGAGCCACGCTGCAATTCGTGTTCGACACCGACCTCTATCCGCTGGTGAAGACCTCCTGGGAGGGCATCGGCTGCTGGAACTACCAGCCCTGCATCTACGCCAATGGGGCCACCGACATCGCCATCACGGGCAAGGGAACCATCAATGGCGGCGGCAGCAACGACACCTGGTGGAAGATGTGCGGCAAGGATCGCTTCGGCTACGTGGAAGGCGAGACCAAGGAAGCCCAAAACCTGGGCAGCAGGGCACGCCTCCTGCGCTATGCCGAGGACGGCGTGGAGTGGGACGAGCGCAGGTTTGGCAAAGGCCAAGGCCTGCGTCCCCAGCTCATCAACTTCCTCTATTGCGACCGCATACTCATCAAGGACGTGAAACTCTACGACTCCCCCTTCTGGGTCATCCATCCCCTGCTCTCGAAAAACATCACCGTAGACGGCGTGTACATCTGGAACGAGGGACCCAACGGCGACGGATGCGACCCCGAGGGATGCGAGAACGTGCTGATACAGAACTGCGTGTTCCACACGGGTGACGACTGCATCGCCATCAAGAGCGGACGCAACAACGACGGCCGCCTCTGGAACCAGCCCAGCCGCAACATCATCATCAGGAACTGCAAGATGGAGGACGGCCATGGAGGCGTGGTAATAGGCAGCGAGATTTCGGGCGGATGCGAGAACGTATACGCAGAAGACTGCCACATGGACTCCCCCGAGCTGGAGCGAGTATTGCGCATCAAGACCAACAACTGCCGAGGCGGACTGATACAGAACATCAACATGCGCAACGTCACCGTGGGCCAGTGCAAGGAAGCCGTATTGAAAATCAACCTGGACTATGAGCCCAAAGAGGAATGCTACCGAGGCTTCGAGCCCACGGTGAGAAACGTGAGCATGGAGAACGTCACCTGCCAGAAGAGCGAATACGGCGTGCTGGTGATAGGCAGGGACAACGTGGAGAACGTATATGACATCAACGTGAAAGACTGCGAGTTCAACGGCGTACACAAGAAGCCCGTACAAATCACCGGCAAGACCCGCGACATCAAGTTCGACAACCTCCACATCAACGGCTCCCTGGTGCTCAATGAGGGCGAAGCCCCTTTTGAGCGTTACTCCGAGTGGCTCGCCTACTCGGAGATGAAGCGCACCCCGCTCTCCTACCTGCTCGACTTCGCCAAGAAACCCCGCTGGAGCTACGTGATGGGCATAGAGCTGGAAGGCATGCTGGATACCTATGAGGCCTATGGAGGCGACTCCATCATGCGATATCTCGAGGCCTACCCCGCCAAGATGATTGACGAGAAGGGGAACATCACGGGTTACAAATACGAGGACTTCAACCTGGACAACGTGCGCACCGCCAAATTCATCCTCCGCATGCACAACCTGAAGCCCGCCAAGAACACCGAGAAGGCGCTGAAGACCCTCTTCAAGCAACTGGAGAACCAACCCCGCACCAAGGAGGGTGTCTATTGGCACAAGGCCATCTACGCCAACCAAGTGTGGCTGGACGGCATCTTCATGGGATTGCCCTTCTACACGGCCTACGCCACGCAGACCATGAAGCCCAAGAAGGCCAAGAGATACCTGGACGACGCGGTGGACCAAATCATCAAGACAGACCAACGCACCTACGACGAGAAGACCCGCCTCTGGAAGCACGCCTGGGACGAGACCCGAGGGCAGTTCTGGGCAGACAAGACCACGGGACAGAGCCGTCACACCTGGGCCAGGGCGCTGGGATGGTATGCCATGGCCATGATAGAATGCCTGGACGCCATGCCGCGAGACTACGCCCGCCGGGGCGAGGTAGTGGCCCTGCTACGCAAGGCCATGAAGTCGGTGGTGGACTATCAAGACCCAGAGACGGGCGTTTGGTATGACGTGATGGACGTGAAAGATCCTCGCAACTACCTGGAGAGCACCGCCTCGTGCATGTTCGCCTACGTGTTGCTGAAGGGATACCGGCTGGGCTACCTGGACGAGAGCTACAGGGACGCTGGCGTGAAGGCATACCAGGGCATCATCAACGAGTTCATCAAGGTGAACGACGACAAGACCATCAGCCTCACCCAGTGCTGCGCGGTAAGCGGACTGGGGCCAGGCCCAGGCCCTTACGTCAAGAAGCCGAACTTCAAGAGGGACGGCAGCTTCGATTACTATATGAGCGAGCCCATCCGCGACAATGACGCCAAAGGCATAGGCCCCTTCCTCTGGGCCAGCCTGGAAATGGAGCGGCAAGGATTGCCTACGTCATAACTTTTTCATATACATAATCCCGAAGGGGGCGAGCCATCATTTTGACTCGTCCCTTTCTTTTTTAATCCAAATCGCATAGGACTTTGCGAAAAAGGTCGTGAGCGAGATATACTATCAAATAAAGATAACGTCGTGAGTCCGATGAATTCGGAATAAACCCAATTGCCGATTACGTACACAAAAAGCCAGTACTACTGAAAATGAAAGTCAGTACTACTGCTTGGCGATATCAGTAGTACTGAAATCCCAAAGCGGTAGTACTGACTTTTTCAGGCCCTTATCGTGAATGGGAGGAAAAGTTTGCGCTTTCTTTCGTTTGGATGCGTTTAATTGCATTTTATTGCGTTTTATTTTGGTGTCTCAAGTGCTCTATAGATCACTTGTCATGGTTTCTATAGTTCACTTCATGTCATTTCTATAGAGCAGTTGACCTCATTTCTATAGAGCACTTGGGAGGTGTTCAGCAGGGCAATTTTGAGGGCATTTGAAAACAAGTTATTTTGCCCGGGAAAATAAATTGTTTTGCCAAGGGAAATAAGTTATTTTGAGGAGCAAATCAAGTTGTTTTCCTGAGCGAGATAACTTGTTTTGTAAAATGACCTCTAAGTTTGGGGTAAAAGACAAGAAAAAAAGGTCGTACCAGGACTCCCAAAAGGAGTTTGATACGACCCTTCTCTCTATATATATCAATGTGTGGGTATCGTCGCTACACCTTACGTTCAATCACGCCGATAGGCCTGCAGGTGCACGCCGCTGACGGCGCGGCCACTGGGGTCATTCAAATTGGCGAACGCCTTGTCCCAAGCTAAGGCCTCGGCGGTGCTGCACGCTACGCTGGGCACGCTGGGCACAGTCCGTGCGGCACTGTCACTGGGGAAGTGGGCGGCGAACAAAGAGCGATAGAAATACTCCTCTTTGTTGCGCGGAGGATTGATGGGGAAGCGTTCCGCCGCGTGGGCCAGCTCCTCGTCGCTCACGCTGCTCGCGGTAATCTGCTTCAGCGTGTCTATCCACGAATAGCCTACCCCGTCGGAGAACTGCTCTTTCTGCCTCCACGCCACCTCTTGGGGCAACAAGCTGGAGAAAGCCTCGCGCAGGATTTTCTTTTCCATCACCGAGCCGGGGCACATCTTGGCCGCGGGGTTTATCCGCATGGCCACGTCGAGGAACTCGGTGTCAAGGAACGGCACACGCCCCTCTACGCCCCACGCGGCCAGGCTCTTGTTGGCGCGTAGGCAGTCATACAAGTACAGCTTGGAGAGCTTACGCACTGTTTCCTCATGAAAGGCACGCGCGGAGGGGGCCTTGTGGAAATACAGGTAGCCACCGAAAACCTCGTCGGCCCCCTCGCCCGACAGCACCATCTTGATGCCCATGCTCTTGATGACACGAGCCAAAAGGTACATGGGGGTGGAGGCCCGAATGGTGGTCACGTCGTATGTCTCCGTGAAATAGACCACGTCGCTCAGCGCGTCGAGCCCCTCCTGGATGGTATAGTTTATCTCGTGATGCACCGTGCCGATATGCTCCGCCACGAGACGGGCTTTCAACAAGTCGGGCGCGCCACGCAAGCCAACCGCGAAGGAGTGGAGCCTGGGCCACCACGCAGCCTCCTTGCCGCCTGTCTCGACGCGGTTTCCGGCGTACTTCTGGGCCACGGCACTGATAATGGAAGAGTCCAGCCCGCCACTCAGCAGCACGCCATAGGGCACGTCGCTCATCATCTGACGGCGCACGGAGGCTTCCAAAGCCTCGCGGAGTTCGTCTACACTGGCGGGATTGTCCTTCACATTGTCATAGCTGAACCAGTCTCTCTCGTAATAGCGGCGAGGCTTGGCGTCGCACTTCGTCAACACGTGTCCCGGGGGGAATACTGAATAGCTGTCGCACTGACCTTCCAGGGCTTTCAACTCACTGGCGACATAAAGCCTGCCCTCCTTGTCGTAGCCATAATACAATGGTATCACCCCTATCGGGTCTCGGGCTATCAAGTACTCATCCCGTTCAACATCATAGAGAGCAAACGCGAAAATGCCATCAAGTTCATCAAGGAAACCGTCTCCCCGCTCACGATACAAGGCCAAGATAACCTCGCAATCGCTGCCCGTCTGGAACTGGAACCTATCCTGGTAACGCCGGCGTATGGACTGGTGATTGTATATCTCGCCATTGACCGCCAACACTTGCTTCTTGTCTGGGCTGAAAAGAGGCTGCCTGCCCGACTCCGGGTCAACAATGGCCAGGCGCTCATGGGCCAATATGGCAGCCCCCCCACAATAAATGCCGCTCCAATCAGGTCCGCGATGGCGTATCTTGCCACTCATCCGCAAGGCCTTCTGCCTCAACTCGGGGGTTTGCTCCTTGATATTGAAAATAGAAACTATACCACACATCTTATATATCCAGAGTTAAATGTTTAATATTAATTAGTTATAAGCGCTTTCTCCATGCTCATATATGTCAAGTCCTTCTTCCTCCACGCGCTTGTCTACCCTTATACCGACAAGGCTGTCCACAATCTTGTAGAGCACAAACGTGACGACCGCGCTGAAAACCACGGACACAAGCGTGGCCACAATCTGTATCCACAACTGATGCCAATCGCCATAGAGCGCGCCTTCGGCACCATTTTCACCCGTGATAAAGCGAGTGGCGAATACACCCGTGAGGATAGAACCCACGATGCCGCCAATGCCATGCACGCCAAAAGCATCCAAAGCGTCATCGTACTTGAATCTCGGCTTTACCACGGCCACCATGAAGAAGCAGATGATAGGAGTAATCAAACCAATGCAGAAAGCTCCGAGCAAATCGGTTGAACCCGCGGCAGGAGTTATAGCCACCAGTCCGGCTACCGCTCCAGTGCACGCGCCTACCGTCGTGGGCTTCTTGTTGCAAATCCAGTCTATGGCCATCCAGACAACAGCGGCGGTAGCGGTGGCGATGTGTGTCACCAGCAGAGCGTTGGCGGCGATGCCGTCCGCGGCCAATCCACTGCCCGCATTGAAGCCGAACCAGCCCAGCCAGAGGAAAGAGGTGCCAAGGAAAACAAAAGCGACATTGTGGGGCAAGATGGGATGACCAACCCTGTAATCCTCTCTTTTGCCAATCATCAAGGCCATAACGAGCGCGGAGATTCCCGCGTTGATATGCACTACCGTACCTCCGGCGAAGTCTATGGCGCCCATCTCCTGCAGGAAACCGCCGCCCCATACCCAATGGGCCATAGGGAAATATGCCAATATCGTCCACAGGATGATGAATATCATATAGCCCTTGAACTTAATCCTCTCGGCAAACGCGCCCAGTATCAACGCTGGCGTGATGAGCGCGAACATGCACTGGAACATGACAAACACCAACTCGGGTATGCCTGTTGGCATAATGGTAGAAGTGGTAATGCCATTCAAAAAGGCCTTGTCAAGACCACCAACTACGAAGAACAGCGGACTGTCCGACTCCTTAAAGCCCGTGCCGAACGCCCACGTGTAACCGATGGCCACCCACAATATGCTGATAACGCCAACGATAAGCATCGTTTGCATGATGATGCTCAACACGTTTTTCTGTCTTACCAAACCGCCATAGAACAAGGCGATGCCAGGAATAGACATAAGCAACACCAACGCCGTGGCCACAATCATCCACGCCGTGTTACCACTATCAAGCACAGGCTGGGCGGCACATACCACGTTTCCCGCCAACGCACTCTTCGCGAACAATCCCACCAGGGCAACCGTCGCGGCCAGCCTCTTACCTATTATATATATATGTTCATGTGTACTCATTGCTTTATCCTCCAAATATTTGTCACTTTTTACCACTTAAATGTCCATCTTTTACCATTATTCCTCCTGTTCCGCGTTATATAAAGCGATATCGCCTCTCTCGCCGGTGCGAATGCGTATGGCATCGTCTACAGGCATGATGAAGATGCGCCCATCTCCAATCTCACCCGTCTGAGCCGCCTTGAGAATCGCCTGCACCGACTTCTCTACGTTCTTGTCACGAACAACAAGCGAGACCAGCGTTCGCTCTATGGAACTCGTGTCATACACGATGCCACGGTAGATGCGCCCTTGACGCGCCTTGCCATTACCCCGGACATCATAATAGGAGAACCACTCAATGTCCGCCTCAAGCAAAGCCTTCTTCACGTCCTCAAACCTGGACTTCCTGATAATTGCTTCAATTTTCTTCATGATTTTTCTTCTTTTACCATTAAACAATCAATAGAGATGCATCAAATTGAAATATTTTTGTGCAAATTTACATCCATTTATCGTTACTTTTGATATAAAAGCATCATTTTATTATTATTTACACATCAAATATAACACATTGATTAATACTTTAGGCAATTATATTCAATTTGCAATTATTTTTATCCCATATCCGACAAATTATAAGTCAGCCTACGCAAGAAGTAAAACAATAGATATTTTTAATTCCACCAGAGACAAAAATTACCAATCGCTATAATGCGACCCATGTCTGATTACATTTTGTAATTATACAGCGCATTTTAGTATACAATTGTAAGTAACACAAAATTTATAGACAATTATTTATTAAAAACGCTTGTTTTAATTACGAAATGTCGTATTTTTGCAACGTTTTAATACACTTTGAAATAAGATAAAAAAATAACAGGCAAAACGTCAATCACGACGTTCTATAATAAATATTAATTAATAGGTATGGTTATGAAAGATTTAAAAAGGATGGTGGTTCTCACCACGGCATTTTGTGGGGCGATAATGCCAACAATTGCGCAAGACAAGTTGGACGCTACGGTACAAGCGGACATCGTGAGCCAATACATTTGGCGAGGACAAGACCTGGGAGACGTAAGCCTTCAGCCCACACTCGGCCTTTCTTATAAAGGTCTGTCGCTTACGGCATGGGGAAGCGTCGGCCTTACGGATCCGGACGACACGAAAGAGTTCGACCTCACCCTCTCCTATAAAATTGGAGGATTGAACATCGGTATCACCGACTATTGGTTCAACACGCCCAGCGACCGTTATTTCCTCTATGCGGCACACGAGACATCCCATGTATTCGAAGGCAATATCGGTTATGACTTTGGCCCCGTGGCCTTGCAATGGTACACCAACTTCGCAGGCAATGACGGCGTGAACAAAGACGGGAAGCGCGCTTATTCTTCCTATTTTGAAGTCAGCGCACCATTCAATCTGGCCGGTTGTCAATGGCAGGCAGCGGTGGGCATGGTGCCTTACGCCACAAGCTTCTACTCCGAGGCGAATGGATTTGCGGTTACCAACGTTTCCGTCAGGGCCACAAAAGACATCCACATCACCAAGACATTCGACTTACCGCTGTTCGCGGGGATTTCCGCCAATCCCAGCACAGAGAAAGCCTATCTGGTATTCGGGTTCTCCCTGCGCCCTTAAAAGGCAAGCACCGAGAAATACGAATATATTAAAATAATTGGCAAGCATGCGAAAAACCATCAAGTTCACGAAGATGCAGGGAGCGGGCAACGACTACATATATGTAGACACATCCCTCTACGACCTACCCCACCCAGGGGAAGTAGCCCGCCTATGGAGCGATCGCCATACAGGCATTGGCGGTGACGGCCTTGTTTTGATAGGCCGCTCTCCAATACCTGAAGCGGATTTCACTATGCGCATATTCAACGCGGATGGCTCTGAGGCCATGATGTGCGGAAACGCATCACGCTGCATCGGCAAATACGTGTTTGAGAAAAGGCTGACGAGCAAGACCTCCATCAAGTTGTTGACACTTTCGGGCATAAAGACGCTAAAGCTAAATGTCAGTGAATACAATCACGTGGAAAGTGTCACGGTGGACATGCTAGAACCTCGTTTCACCGACAAGGGCATGATTGCGACACCCAGTGGCGGCATGACAGAAGAGGCCATCAACGTATGCGGACAAGAGCTACGCGGCACTTTCATCTCGATGGGCAATCCCCATTTTGTCATATTCGTGGATGACATATCCACCATAGATGTCGCCCGATTGGGAGAGGCGCTAGAGAAGGCTCCTTTATTCCCCCAAGGATGTAACATAGAGTTTGCCTCTCCTATAGACGACGAGCACATAAGAACAAGAGTATGGGAACGCGGAAGTGGCATCACCATGGCTTGTGGCACGGGAGCTTGCGCCACAGCCGTGGCAGCCGCCCTCACTGGTAAAGCCAACAGAAAGAGCACAATCGTGATGGACGGAGGTGCCTTGGAGATAGAATGGAGCGAGGAGAACAACCACGTATACATGTCTGGCCCCGCTAAATTCGTATTCGAAGGTGAAATTGAAATGCCATAAATCCACAACCATAATCATTAACATAAAACAAAAGCGATATGGCTTTAGTAAATGAACATTTCCTGAAACTGCCAAACAACTACCTATTCGCCGACGTGGCAAAAAAGGTAAACGTATTTAAGGTATCACACCCAACGGCAAAAGTCATTAGCCTTGGCATCGGCGACGTGACCCAACCACTTTGCCCCGCGGTGATCAAGGCAATGCACAAAGCCGTGGACGAAATGGGAACAGCAGACGGCTTTAAAGGCTACGGTCCCGAACAAGGATACGCATTCCTACGCAAGGCCATCGTCAAAAACGACTTCCTGCCTCGAGGCATACACTTCGACACTTCCGAGATTTTCATCAATGACGGAGCGAAAAGCGATACCGGCAACATACAAGAACTGGTGCGCTGGGACAACAGCATCGGGGTGACCGATCCCATTTATCCTGTTTACATTGACTCAAATGTGATGATAGGTCGCGCGGGAGAAATGAAAGACGGTAGATGGAGCAACGTCATATACATGCCATGCACAGCGGAGAACAATTTCATTCCGCAAATACCCGACCGCAGAGTAGACATCATCTATCTTTGTTACCCGAACAACCCAACAGGAACCGTCATCTCGAAAGAAGAGTTGCGCAAGTGGGTCAATTACGCCTTGAAGAATGACACGCTCATCTTCTACGACGCGGCATATGAGGCCTATATCCAAGACCCAGACATTCCTCATTCCATATACGAGATAAAAGGGGCGAAGAAAGTGGCCATAGAATTCCACAGCTATTCCAAGACCGCGGGATTCACAGGTATAAGGTGTGGCTACACAGTAGTACCGAAGGAGGTCACTGCGTCTACCTTAAATGGTGAGCGGATATCCCTTAACGAGTTGTGGAATCGCCGTCAGTGCACTAAGTTTAACGGCACGAGCTACATCAGCCAACGCGCCGCCGAGGCCATCTATACGCCTGAAGGCAAAGAGCAAGTGAAAGAGACCATCTCCTACTACATGGAAAACGCGCGGACCATGCGCGAAACGCTCGATAGCCTTGGATTGGAGACGTTTGGCGGAGAAAACGCACCATACATCTGGCTAAAAGTGCCAGACAAAGAAGACAGCTGGCGATTCTTTGACCGTATGCTATACAACGCCCATATAGTCTGCACGCCAGGTGTCGGCTTTGGTCCAAGCGGTGAAGGATACGTGCGTTTTACCGCATTCGGCAATCATGAGGACTGCGCCGAGGCCATGGAAAGGCTGAAAAAGTGGATATAACTTGTCACGAAGAACGAGAACAAGTACGATAGCCAGCCATAAGGAAAAAATATAATAAACAACTAAATATTCACATCAATGACAAACTTAAGATTTCAAGTAGTAGAAAGCGGTTTCAACAAGAAGCCCTTGATAACAGAAACACCCAAAGAGCGTCCATCGGAATATTTCGGGAAAAACGTGTTCAACCGCGCCAAAATGTATAAATACCTGCCAACATCCGTATACGAGAGCCTGATAGACGTTATCGACAATGGCGCCTGCCTAGACCGCTCCATAGCTGACGCTGTGGCCAAAGGCATGAAACAATGGGCTGAGGAAAATGGCGTAACCCACTACACGCACTGGTTCCAGCCACTAACAGAGGGAACAGCTGAGAAGCACGACGCTTTTATCGAGCATGACGGCAAGGGAGGAATGATTGAGGAATTCTCCGGCAAGTTGTTGGTACAGCAAGAGCCTGACGCCAGTTCATTCCCCAATGGCGGCATACGCAACACTTTCGAGGCGCGCGGATATTCCGCATGGGATCCTACCTCTCCCGTTTTCATTTTGGACGATACGCTCTGCATTCCTACAATATTCATTTCTTATACGGGTGAAGCACTTGACTATAAAGCTCCCCTGCTCCGTGCGCTTCACGCGGTAAACGTCGCAGCGACGGAGGTTTGCCATTATTTTGACCCCTCGGTGAAGAAAGTTGTATCCAATCTGGGGTGGGAACAGGAATATTTCCTTGTGGATGAGGGACTCTACAACGCCCGGCCCGACTTGGTTTTGACGGGTCGCACGCTAATGGGCCATGACTCCGCCAAGAATCAACAAATGGAGGATCATTACTTCGGCATTATTCCTGACCGTGTACAGGCTTTTATGAAAGACCTGGAGATACAGGCGTTGGAGTTGGCCATACCATGCAAGACCCGCCATAATGAGGTAGCGCCCAACCAATTTGAAATCGCTCCCATTTTCGAGGAGACCAATATCGCCAATGACCATAACATGCTATTGATGTCGCTAATGAAAAAAGTCGCTCGCAAACACGGCTTCAGGGTGTTGTTGCACGAGAAGCCTTTCGCAGGCATCAATGGTTCTGGCAAACACAACAACTGGAGTCTTTCCACGGATACAGGCACTCTGCTCCACGCTCCTGGGAAGACCCCAGAAGAGAATCTGCGTTTCGTCACTTTTGTAGTGGAGACCCTGATGGGAGTCTATCGGCACAATGGACTGCTGAAAGCCAGTATCATGAGTGCCACAAACGCCCATCGACTGGGTGCCAACGAAGCGCCTCCTGCCATCATTTCCTCTTTCCTCGGCAAGCAATTGAGTGAATTACTGGACCATATCGAGAAGAGTGACAAAGACGATCTGTTCAACATGGCAGGAAAACTAGGCATGAAGTTAGACATACCTGAGATACCTGAGCTGCTCATCGACAACACAGACCGCAACCGCACGTCGCCTTTCGCCTTCACAGGCAACCGCTTCGAGTTCCGGGCTGTAGGTAGCGAGGCTAACTGTGCGTCGGGCATGATCGCTCTCAACACTGCCGTAGCTGAAGCCTTGGTAAACTTCAAGCGCAGAGTAGATACGCTTATCGAAAAGGGAGAAGACAAGACCACAGCCATCATCGACGTGCTGCGGGAAGACATCAAGACTTGCAAGCCAATACGCTTCGACGGCAATGGTTACTCAGAAGAATGGGTCGCTGAGGCAAAAAGGCGAGGTCTAGACTGCGAGACCAGCTGCCCCGTCATCTTTGACAGCTATCTTACAGAAGATTCTGTCCAGATGTTTGAGACAATGAACGTGATGACCCGCAAAGAGCTGGAAGCGCGAAACGAGGTGAAATGGGACACCTATACCAAACGAATCCAGATAGAAGCCCGTGTCATGGGAGATATTACCATGAACCATATCGTGCCCGTTGCCACTCACTATCAAAGCCAACTGGCCAAGAATGTGCAGAACATGCGCCAAATATTCCCAACCGAGAAGGCGGACAAACTTTGCGCCCGCAACATCAAGCTCATTGAGGAAATCGCGGAAAGAACCCAAGCCATTGAAACAGGAGTGGAGGAGCTCGTCAATGCACGCAAGGTGGCTAACAAGATAGAAAACGAGCGTGAGAAAGCCATCGCCTATCACGACACAGTAGAACCGAAAATGGGGAAAATCCGCTATCAAATAGACAAGTTGGAGCTAATCGTCTCCGACGAGTTGTGGACACTACCCAAATATCGAGAACTATTGTTTATCAGATGACACGTAACGTCTTGTTAGATAAATAAGAGCATATATGCACAAGCTAGCTTTATAAAAATAATAACTTTTACTGCAAAATTCGGGCGCAGAGGACTGTGAAGTCGGGCTGTGCCCTTTTATCACATATTATAATAGTTAAAACAGAAATAGGACAATGAGAAACGGATTATATGAAAGAGCTTACGAGCATGATGCCTGTGGTGTTGGAATGGTAGTCAACATCCACGGGAACAAAAGTCACGAATTGGTGGACAACGCCTTGAAAGTATTGGAAAACATGCGGCATCGCGGAGCCGAAGGCGCAGATAACAAGACCGGTGATGGCGCGGGCATATTGCTGCAGATACCGCATGAGTTTATATTGCTGCAGGGCATACCCGTACCAGAAAAGGGAAAGTATGGAACAGGTATTGTTTTCCTACCCAAAAACAAGAAACGCCAACAGGACATCCTAAGCGTGATAATAGAAGAGATAGAGCGTGAAGGATTGTCACTGACGCACCTGCGCAATGTACCGACAAATCCAACCTGCCTGGGCGAGACGGCATTGAGCAGTGAGCCAGACATCAAGCAATTGTTCGTGACTGGTGTCAGTGATGAGCGTGTGTCTACGTTCGAACGCACCCTTTACCTTATCCGCAAACGTATTGAGCGACGGATAAATGACGAGGATTTCTATATTTGTTCACTCTCCTCTCACACCATAATATATAAAGGAATGTTGTCGAGTCTGCAACTCCGACAGTATTTTCCCGATTTAACCAATAAATATTTCACCAGTGGACTCGCGGTGGTGCATTCCCGTTTCTCCACCAACACTTTTCCCACCTGGAGCCTGGCACAACCGTTTCGCCTATTGGCCCACAACGGAGAAATCAACACCATCAGGGGAAACAGGGGATGGATGCAAGCCAGGGAGAGCGTGCTGAGTTCCGAAGCCATCGGTGATATCAAGGATATCTCACCTATTATACAGCCAAACATGAGCGACTCGGCGAGCCTAGACAACGTATTTGAGTTCTTCGTGATGTCAGGACTGTCCCTGCCCCATGCCATGGCTTTGATGATACCCGAAAGTTTCAATGACAAAAATCCCATATCAGAAGACCTGAAAGCCTTTTATGAATACCACTCCATCCTGATGGAACCTTGGGATGGCCCCGCCGCGCTGCTCTTCAGCGATGGACGTTACGCCGGAGGCATGCTAGACCGTAACGGCCTGCGCCCCGCACGCTATACCATCACAAAGAACGATACGATGGTAGTAGCCTCGGAAGTAGGCGTAATGGACTTTGAACCTTCTGAAATCGCGGAAAAAGGACGTCTGCAACCTGGCAAAATCTTGCTTATTGACACACAAGAAGGGAAGATTTACTATGACGGGGAGATAAAGGAGCGGCTCGCCACCGAGCATCCTTATCGCCAATGGCTATCAACGAATCGCATACAGCTGGAAAAACTGAAAAGCGGACGAAAGATAGACAATTCCGTCAACGACCTGCTTCGAAAGGAATTGGCCTTCGGCTTCGGAGCGGAAGACATAGACAACATCATCGTGCCCATGTGCGTCAACGGCCAAGAAGCTACAGCGGCTATGGGAAACGACACGCCTTTGGCTGTGCTAAGTGAACGTCCTCAACCGCTATTCAACTATTTCCGCCAACAATTCGCCCAAGTGACGAATCCCGCCATAGACTCTATCAGAGAGAATCTTGTCATGTCGCTCACGGAATACATCGGCCGTGTTGGCTCTGGAATACTTCGCCCTGACGCTTCCAACTGCAAGATGGTGCGGCTGCCTCATCCCATATTGAACAACACGCAACTCGATATCCTGTGCAACATCCGTTACAAAGGATTCAACACGGTAAAACTCCCAATGCTCTTCGAACGCGAAAAAGGCGAAGACGGATTGCGGCTCGCCATCGACCACCTATGCAAGGAGGCCGCCCGCAGCGTAGACGAGGGTTACAACTATATCATCCTTTCCGACCGTGACATCGACCAAACGCATGCGGCCATCCCGTCATTGTTGGCCGTAAGCGCCGTACATCATTACCTCATCTCGGCGGGGAAACGGGTGCAGACCGCCTTAATCGTAGAAAGTGGTGAAATACGCGAGCCTATGCACGCCGCTCTCTTGTTAGGATATGGCGCTTCCGCCATATGTCCTTACATGGTATTTGCCGTTTTGGACGACCTCGTGAGACGCAAGAAAGTGCAAGAAAACTACGAGACAGCGGAAGCCAACTATATCAACGCCATGAAAAAGGCCCTACTGAAAATCATGGCCAAGATGGGCATCTCCACAATTCGCTCTTATCGCGGGGCCAAGATATTCGAGGCCATTGGCTTGTCGGAAAGTTTGCTCAAGGCATACTTCGGCACAGAAACGTCTACCATCGGCGGTATCGGGCTGGAGACAATTGCCCGTGACGCTATCGCCATGCATGACGCGGGCTTTACCGAAGACTCCGCTCCCGATTTCCTCCCCAACCTCGGGCAATTCCACTTCCGGAAAGACGGAATAAGGCATGCGTGGAATCCCGAAACTATCGCAACGCTTCAAATTGCCACGAGAACCGGCAATTATCAGAAATACAAAGAGTTCACCAAACTGGTGGATGAGAAAACGGATGCCATCTTTATCCGTGACTTCTTCGATTTCAAGCGCGCCGCCAATCCTGTCGAGATTGACAAGGTGGAGCCTGTAAGCGCCATCGTGAAACACTTCGTGGCAGGTGCCATGAGCTTCGGCGCACTCTCCAAGGAAGCCCATGAAGCCATTTGCCTGGCCATGAACAAACTGGGCACTCGCTCGAACACGGGAGAAGGCGGCGAGGACAACAAGCGGTTCCACGCTGAGGTAAACGGCATCTCGCTTTCCAGCAAAACAAAACAAGTGGCGTCTGGGCGCTTTGGCGTGACAACGGAATACTTGGTAAACGCCGAGGAGATACAAATCAAGGTGGCGCAAGGCGCGAAGCCTGGCGAAGGAGGACAATTACCGGGGTTCAAGGTTGACGAGGTGATTGCCAAAACGCGCCACTCCATACCTGGCATCTCGCTCATCTCACCACCACCCCATCACGACATTTATTCCATCGAAGACCTGGCGCAACTCATCTTCGACCTAAAGAACGTAAACCCCAAAGCCGCGATCAGCGTAAAGCTGGTAGCCGAGAGCGGCGTGGGCACCATCGCAGCAGGAGTGGCCAAGGCAAAAGCCGACCTTATTGTCATTTCGGGCGCTGAAGGCGGAACAGGCGCCAGTCCCGTGTCCAGCATGCGCTTCGCGGGCATATCACCCGAGATAGGATTAAGCGAGGCACAACAGACATTGGTGAAAAACGGATTGCGAGGAAATGTGCGATTGCAAGTGGACGGACAACTGAAGACGGGACGAGACATTGTGCTCATGGCATTACTGGGCGCGGAAGAATTTGGCTTCGGCACGTTGCTGCTCATCGTGCTTGGATGCGTGATGATACGCAAATGCAACCAAAATACCTGCCCATTAGGGGTTACTACGCAAAACCCTGAACTTCGCCAACATTTCATGGGCAAGTACCAATACCTTGTCAACTATTTCACGTTCCTGGCCGAAGAAGTGCGGGGCTACCTGGCCGAGATGGGGTTCACCAAACTTGACGACATCGTAGGCCATACCGAGCTGATTGTGCCGAAAGCCACCACGAAAGGAAGCAAAGCCGCGACGCTGGACTTCACCCGATTGCTTTTCAAGGAAAGCGGGAAGCAATCGCTATGCCACACCGCAGAACAGGCGCACGACTTAAGCGGCGCGCTCGACCATTCCATTATACTTTCGGCGCAGCGGGCAGTGACAAAAGGGGAAGAAGTGAACCTGGACTACGCCATCAAGAACACCGACCGCGCCACGGGTGCGATGCTCAGCGGGCTGATAGCCTCAACGTATGGTGAAGAAGGACTGCCCGATTCCACCATCAACGTCAAATTCAAGGGAAGCGCAGGCCAAAGCTTCGGCGCATTCCTCGTGAAAGGCGTGAATTTCAAGCTTGAGGGCGAGGCCAATGACTACTTCGCCAAAGGACTAAGCGGGGGACGCATCGCCATTTTGCCGCCCGTGCGCAGCAATTTCAACGCGGAAGACAACACCATCGCCGGCAATACAGGACTGTATGGAGCTACCTCTGGCGAGCTATACGTCAACGGAAAGGTGGGCGAGCGTTTCGCCGTGCGCAACTCAGGAGCCATCGCCGTCGTGGAAGGCGCGGGAGACCACTGCTGCGAATATATGACAGGAGGCCGTGTCGTGGTATTGGGACAAACGGGAAGGAACTTCGCCGCAGGCATGAGCGGTGGCGTGGCCTACGTTTGGGACAAACAGCACGACTTCGACTACTTCTGCAATATGGACATGGTGGAAATCAACTTGGTGGAAGAAAACTCCTACCGCAAGGAACTGCACGAACTAATCCGGCAGCATTACCTGTACACCGGCTCCAAGCTAGCCCGCCAAATGCTCGACGACTGGCCTCGCTACGTAGAGGACTTCATCCAGGTAGTGCCTATAGAATATAAGCGCGTACTGCAGGAAGAACAGGTGAAAAAACTGCAACAGAAAATAGCCGACATGCAACGAGACTATTGACAAAAGCGAAAACGACCTGTAACCACGGGAATGAGACAACACGTCAATATCATTAAATTAAACTATTATCATCATGGGAGACCCCAAAGCATTCTTGACCATACATCGCAAAGAGGCGGGATACCGCCCCGTACATGACCGAATACACGATTTCGGCGAGGTAGAACAAACCCTCAACTCCAGTGACCGCCGCCTTCAGGCCGCACGCTGCATGGATTGCGGCGTGCCTTTCTGTCACTGGGCATGCCCGCTGGGCAATCGCCCGCCAGAATGGAACGACGCCCTCTACCGGGGAAACTGGGAACTTGCCTATCGGCTGCTTAACGCCACAAACGACTTCCCCGAGTTTACGGGACGTGTCTGCCCCGCGCTCTGCGAAAAAGCGTGCGTGCTAAACCTCGCGGAACATGAACCCACCACCAACCGGGAAAACGAGGCGGCCATCACGGAACACGCTTTCACAGAGAACTACATCCATATCCACCACCCTAAACGCAACGGAAGACGTGTCGCCGTAATAGGGGCAGGCCCTGCCGGGCTTGTAGCCGCCAACAGACTCAACCTTATGGGCTATGCCGTAACCCTGTTCGACAAGAACGAAGACGCTGGTGGCCTGCTGCGCTATGGCATTCCCAACTTCAAGCTCAACAAGGCCATCATCAACCGCCGCATGGATATCCTGCGCGCTGAGGGAATTGAGTTCAAATTCAACGCCTCCATCGACCTGGAGCATCTGCCCGCCCAATTCGACGCTTATGTCATAGCCACGGGAACGCCCGAAGCCCGAGACCTCGCGGTTCCCGGCAGGGACTTAAAAGGAATCCACTTCGCCCTCGACATGCTATCCCAGCAAAACCGGATACTCGCTGGCGCGGAAGTCCCGATCGAGAAACTGGTCAACGCCAAAGGGAAAGACGTGCTTGTTATCGGTGGAGGTGACACTGGCAGCGACTGTATTGGCACCGCCCACCGCCAGGGTTGTCGCAGCGTAACGCAAATCGAGATCATGCCAAAGCCCGTAGAAGGTCCCGACGACCCGCAACATCCATGGCCCGAATGGCCACGCACGCTCAAGACCACCTCTAGCCACGAGGAGGGATGCGTACGCCGATGGAACCTCAACACGTTGCGATTCGCGGGCAAAGACGGGAAGGTGACGGGCGTGGAAGTGCAGGAAATCGCCTGGAAAGCCAACCCGAAAGGAGGCCGCCCCATCATGGAGGCCGTGGGCAAGCCTGAAATGATAAAAGCCGACATCGTGTTATTGGCCATGGGCTTCCTGAAACCACAACTTCCGCCATTCGCCCCAAACGTGTTCGTGGCAGGAGACGCGGCCAACGGAGCGTCGCTCGTGGTTCGCGCCATGGCTAGCGGACGTGATGCCGCGCTTCGGGTAGACAAATATCTATCCTCAGAATAAGGGGTATTTGCGATAACCGCTGGTTTTCCGCCTCACGTTTTCGGGTTTCGCTTTTTATGCTTATCTTTGACGTGTTATTCAAATCTTAAGACATATGAAAGCGACAAGATTAGTGGCAGGCGCCATGGCAACGCTCATGGCCTGCTCGTGCGGTAACGCCAAGACTTCTTCCGGACAAGAGCCTGCGGCAGAAACGGAAGACGTGACCACCATGGAGATTGGCTCAATAAGGCTCATCACCATCCGTGACGATAATGGCGAGAGACGGATGCCCAACAAACTGTTTTATGGGAAAGCCGATTCCGCCAAGGTGGAAAGGCTTTCGCCGGAAGGCTCAGTGCCCTCTTCCGTCAGCTGCTTCCTCGTGGAGGCAAAAGGAAAGAAAGTGCTGTTCGACACGGGCAACGGAGCTGGACGTGGCGGAATGCTGCTGAAACGCCTGAAAGACATCGGCGTGAAGCCTGGAGACATAGACTACCTGGTGATAACCCACTTCCACGGCGACCACATCGGCGGCATGACCAACAACGGCAAGCCCGTATTCACGAAAGCGGAAGTATATGTGCCCGACGCGGAGTATACCGCCTGGCAGAGCATGGACAACGCCGGTGGCAAGGCGGCCATGGCGACCATGGCGGCGTATGGCGACAAGCTGCGACGCTATCAATATGCCGACGCCTTGCCCCTTGGCATAAAGCCCATGCCTGCGCCAGGCCACACGCCAGGCCACACGGTATACCAAATGGGGAAACTCTTTATAGCGGGAGACCTTTTCCATGGTCTTGACTTGCAGCTAAAAGACCTCAATATCTGCCCCAGCTTCGACATGGAGCCTGCGCAAGCCATCGAGTCACGCAAGAAATACGTGGAATACGTGAGGGAAAACAAGCTCGTCACAGCGGGCATGCACTTCCCGGAGAACGGGGTGAAAGACAGCCTGTAAGTCCTTCACGCCCTTGGCGCATATCACGTCATGCGTAACCCAGTCATTGCCAAAGCGTAGAGGGGCGTTCTCGCGTCTCAGCGGGCAAGATTGCCGAATAGAATCGCCACTGGCGAAGGCCTGGCGGCTTGCTGAGACGTATTCTTGCGTCTCGGCAATTTTTCATCGCCCCTATCAACCTGAAACTCGCATTGGATTAAAACAAGTTATTTCGCCCAGGAAAACAAGTTGATTTGCTCCTCAAAATAACTTGTTTCCCTTGGCAAAACAAGTTATTTTCCTGGGCGAAATAACTTGTTTTCAAATGCCCCCAAAATTGCCCTGCTGAACACCTCCCAAGTGATCTATAGAAATGAGGTCAACTGCTCTATAGAAATGACATGAAGTGAACTATAGAAACCATGACAAGTGATCTATAGAGCACTTGAGACACCAAAATAAAACGCAATAAAATGCAATTAAACGCATCCAAACGAAAGAAAGCGCAAACTTTTCCTCCCATTCACGATAAAGGCCTGAAAAAGTCAGTAGTACTGGCTTTTTGTGCGCGTAATCAGCAATTGGGTTTATTCCGAAACTCATCGTGGCGTGGCGTGCTGCGTCTCCTGGGGAATTACAGTGTATTCGCGCGAATCTCGGTTCGCCGAAGTCACGGCAATATATCAGAGAGCTATCCCTCGCGGAAGAAATCCAACGCCTCCTTTATTTCCTCCGAGCTGGCGGTTTGATTAACACGTAGTTCTCCCACGTCTGCCAGGAGAGTGAAATTGATGACACCCGCCTTGTTTTTCTTGTCATGGGTCATTAATTCCAGAAGTTCAGCGTAATCATCGCACGTGATGGGCAGCGGGGCGTAATGCTCCCGAATGAAATTCACGGTTTGCCTCATGCGCTCCGTGGGGAAGCCACACTTGGTGGCACTAAGATATAGCTCCGCGATGATGCCCAGCGCGACAGCGTCGCCATGAGGAATGGGCTGCCTGCGCAACGCCCAACTCTCAAAAGCGTGGCCTATGGTATGACCCACGTTGAGAGCCTTGCGAATGCCATTCTCGTGAGGGTCTTCCTTGACTATGCGCTCCTTCACCGCCACGGAGTCTCCCACCATCTGCCGCAATTGCCTTAAGGCATCAGCGTCATGTCCCATCGCCTTGGCCAGGGGGAAGTTCAGCAGCGCGGCCCACATAGGGACATCAGAGATAAGCCCATGTTTCAGCATCTCGGCATAACCCGAACGAATTTCCTCGGCACTCAGCGTCTGCAGGAACGCGGTGTCCAATATCACGAAACGGGAGTCATTGAACACGCCTATCTCGTTTTTCAGTCCCCTGAAGTTGATGCCGGTCTTTCCGCCTACAGAAGCGTCCACCATGGCCAGCAGGGTGGTGGGAATATTGATGAAGTTGATGCCTCGCTTGAAGGTTGAGGCCGCGAAGCCCCCCAAGTCTGTCACCATACCCCCGCCCAAGTTGATAAGGCAAGAGTGGCGGGAAGCTCCGCCCTCCCCTAGTTGAGTCCACACCTGGGCCAGGCTGTCCAAAGTCTTGTGCTGGTCATTGGCTCCTATGGTGATAACGTTCGCTTTTCTTAAGCAAAAGAAACTGGCGACACGAGGCAAACAATGCCTGCGGGTGTTCTCGTCGGTGAGTATGAAAAGCTTGTCGTGTTCGCAATCAGCGAGAGCCATGGCCAATTCGCTCTCCAGATGCTGGGATATGATGATACGTTGTTGCATGCGCTATAACTTGGTAATTGATGCAAAGTTAATGAAAAAACCTGAAAATTCATGTCGGAAAGGCAAAGAAATGAAAAAAATGGGGGCATGGCGTTAAACTTGGCGGAAGCCATAGCGTCTAAACGGCAGACAAATACCAATAGAGCAGAAAATGAAACGACACGTATTGCTATTGTTTCTAATGGCATGGAGCTGCCTGGCAATAGCGCAAGAGAGAATGATCAGCGGCACACTAACTGACCGAGACACCAACGAACCCGCAGAGATGCTGACCGTGCAATTGCTACGTACAGACAGTACTTTCGTTACTGGTACGATAAGTAACGAGAAAGGCGCGTTCAAAGTGGCTGCCCCCGCAAATGGCAAATATATTTTGCGCATTACGGGAGTGGGCTACAATCCGCTATTGAAAAACGTAACCATAAGCAACGGGAAGAGCGGGGCACTGGGAAAACTGGTGATAGGCGCCGACGCCATCATGTTGCAGGGAGCCGTAGTCACGGCGCAGGCCCAAAAGGTGACCCTGAAAGAAGACACCTTTGTCTATAATTCCGCGGCCTACCGCACTCCGGAAGGCTCGGTGGTGGAGGAACTGGTGAGACGCATACCAGGCGCGGAAATCAGCGATGACGGTACTATCACCATCAACGGCAAGGAAGTGAAGAAAATCATGGTAGACGGCAAGGAGTTCATGACGGGTGATACCCAAACGGCCTTGAAAAACCTGCCTACCAACGTGATAGAGAAAATAAAGGTATACGACGAGCAAAGCGACCTGGCTAGGGTGACTGGCATCGACGACGGAGAGGAAGAGACCGTGCTGGACTTCGGACTGAAGAAAGGCATGAATAGGGGCACCTTCTCTAACATCGACCTGGCCTACGGTACGCACAGTAGATATGCGGCCAGACTGATGGGCACTTACTTCACGGACAATCACCGCTTCATGCTGATGGGCTCAGCCAACAACACCAATGACATGGGCTTCGGCAGTGGAGGAAGAGGCCGCTTTGGAGGAGGAAGACAAGGACTGAACACTTCCAAGATGATAGGCGGAAACTATAACTACGAGAAAAAAGACAAGTTGAAGATAGATGCCAGCCTGCGTTGGAACCACAGAAATGGTGACACCTACACCAACACCAGCAGCGAGAACTTCGTGAGCACCGTGGGTTCATTCTCCAACTCAAGGCGGCAAAACTATTCCCGCAGCGATAGCTGGAACGCGAGAATGAGGCTGGAATGGCAACCTGACACGATGACCAACATCATGTTCCGCCCCAATTTCTCATGGTCTACCAGTGACGGACTCACCAACTCCCTTTCAGGAAGTTACGCGGAAGACCCCTACCTGCACGTGGAAGACCCCTTGGACCAAGAGGCCATCAAGACCTTGGCGGACGCTGGCGTGATGGTAAACACCAGCAACAGCAACTCCATCTCCTACAGTTCCTCGAAGCAAATCAGCGGAATGTTGCAATTCAACCGCAAGATAGGCCGCAAAGGACGTAACTTCACCCTGAGGGCAGACGGTAGCTACAACAAACAAGACAGCAAAAGCCTGAGCACCAATGCCGTGCACCTTTATATGGTGCAAAACGCCATGGGACTGGACTCCACTTACCAAACCAACCGCTACAACCTGTCTCCCACCGACAACTACAGCTATAGCCTGCAGGCCACCTACAGCGAGCCGCTGTGGAAAGGCGCCTTCTTGCAACTAAGGTATAAATTCACCTACAATTACAGCAAGAGCGACCGCGACACCTACGATTTCAGCAACTTGGGCGAGGAGTTCTTCGCTGGCGTAACCCCTGCTTACAGGGCATGGAACAGCTATCTTAACTTGCTGCCCAATCCTTGGGAAAGCTATCTGGACAGCGACCTGAGCCGATTCTCCGAATACAAGAACTACATACACGAGGTGCAGTTGATGTTGCGAATGATAAGGGAAAAATACAACCTGAACGTGGGCGTGATGTTCCAGCCCCAAACCTCGAAATACGTGCAAGACTACCAGGGCGTGTACGTAGACACCACCCGCCACGTGAGCAACTTCTCCCCCACACTCGATTTCCGCTACCGCTTCAGCAAGGTAAGCAACTTGCGCGTCAATTATAGGGGAAGCAGCTCACAACCCAGCATGACCGACCTGTTGGATATCGTAGATGACAGCGACCCTCTGAACATCACCATGGGTAACCCTGGACTGAAACCATCCTTCACCCACAGACTGCGCGTTTTCTACAATACTTATATCGAGAAACATCAAAGGTCGTTGATGACCTATGTGAATTTCTCTACCACGAACAACAGCGTAAGTTCCAAAGTCAGCTACGACCCCAACACGGGCGGACGAACCACGAGACCAGAGAACATCAACGGCAACTGGAGCGCAAATGGAGCGTTTATGTTCAACACCGCCATTGACTCCGTAGGCTACTGGAACGTGAATACCTTCACCAACGTAAACTATAACAACTACGTAAGCTACCTGAGCCTGGACAACATGAGCGACTCGCAGAAGAATACCACTCGCACATTGTCCTTGATGGAAAGGTTGGCTGGTAGTTATCGCAACGAGTGGCTGGAAATAGAATTGGACGGCTCACTGAATTACACCCATGCCCGCAACAAGCTTCAACCTTCCAGCGATTTGGATACATGGCAGTTCTCGTATGGCGCCAACCTGAACATCAACGCACCTTGGGGCATGAGCATCTCCACCGACATCCACCAAAACAGCAGAAGGGGATATAATGACAGCTCAATGAACACCGACGAATTGGTATGGAACGCCCAGGTGGCACAGAGCTTCTTGCCTGGCAATCCGCTCACGGTGACCCTGCAGTTCTACGACCTGCTGCACAACCAGAGCAACTTCAGCCGGGTCATCAACTCCATGTCACGTACCGATACGCAATATAACAGCATCAACAGTTACGCGATGCTGCACGTGATATACAGATTAAATATATTTGGAGGAAAGGATGCCCGCAGGCAAATGCACCAAGGCCCAGACGGTAGAAGACCTGACTTCGGCAGACCAGAGTTCAGGGGCGGACGGCCACCCATGGGAGGACCTGGCGGCGGCAGAAGGTCTATGGGTTTTGGAGGACCTGCTTGATGACCAAGGGATAATATCTCATCTCCAAGAGATTCTCTTTCGCGGCGATATCCTCGGGCGTATCCTCGGGTGATATCGCCGTTTTGTATTGGGCTATTATCTCTCCGCCGTCGCACTCCCCTGTCACGTAATGCACGGTCATACCTGTCTCCGTCTCGCCAGCGGCCTTTACGGCCTCGTGCACACGGTGACCATACATTCCCTTGCCGCCAAACTTGGGCAGCAAGGAAGGATGCAAATTGATGATACGGCGGGGGTAGGCGGCTATCAGGTAGTCTGGTATCATGAGTAGGAAACCCGCCAAGACAATGAAGTGGATATCACGCTCCCGCAACAAGGGCAACATGAAAGAACTGTCAGACAATTGCGACTTGGACACCACCTCTGTGGGCACTCCCAAGCGCCTGGCTTTCTCCAAGGCGGGAGCGTCCGACTTGTTGGACACCACCAAAGCTATATTTACCACTTCACTGCCTGCGAAGTAGCGTATGATATTCTCGCAATTGGTGCCAGTTCCTGATACGAAAATGGCCACTCGCTTCTGTGCTTCACTCATCATCCTCTTCGTCTAAATCATCATCAAAGTCGTCAAACCCAAAGAGGGCATAATCCCTGAAGGCTTCCAAGGCTCGTTGGTCTTTCTTGGTAGGCCTTCCCGTCCCTCTTGCCCTATCCACGAATCCACTGATACGGGTCATTTCCAATAGCTCATATTGCTTGGGATCAGTGACATTCTCGTAAATTGTCGGCAAGAGCTTGGCCCCCACACGTTGCTCTATGCAGGAGAGAACACGAAAAGAATAAGTGACAGGCGGCTTCTTCACATTGATTACCACACCCGCCTTGATAACATGAGAAGGCTTCACGTTCACTCCACCTATGGTAACCCTGCCATTCTTGCAGGCGTTGGCTGCCAGGCTACGCGTCTTATATACCCGCGCCGCCCAAAGCCACTTGTCTATCCTTGCCGTTTCCGCCATATGCAAACGCTATTGTTTCTTGCCCAGTTTATTATATTGGTTCATGGTGATATCAATACCCGCCAGCACGAAGCTCTTGATAATATCCACCGCGGTATCCAGGCTGGGCTTCAGCACTTTGAGTTCTTCCTCATCATACTTGCCAAGCACCCATTCCACCTGCGCTCCGCGAGGATAATCATTGCCTATGCCCATCCTGAGGCGAGCGTAGTTCTGGCCCATCAACTGCTGGATATGGCCTAGCCCGTTGTGACCGCCATTACTGCCCGACGCCTTCAGCCTGAAAGCCCCCAGCGGCAAAGCCACGTCATCGCTGACGACCAACAGCCGTTGCTGGTCTATTTTCTCCTGGTTAAGCCAATAGCGCACGGCATTGCCGCTCAGGTTCATATAGGTAGTAGGTTTCAGCAAGAACACTTTCCGCCCCTTGAGCGAAGTTTCCGCCACAAACCCATATCGCTTGTCCTCAAAATGAATGTTGGATGCCTCGGCAAAGGCATCCAACACCATATATCCAGTATTGTGGCGGGTACCCGCATACTCCGTGCCAGGATTACCCAAGCCACAAATCAAATACTTATCCATTATTCCTCAGTTGCGGCGGCAGCGGCAGCGGCCTGCTGTGCCTGACGTGTCATCTTGATAGAGCAAACCACTACGTCCTTGCTGGTAGCCATCTCCAGGCCCTCGTAATTCAACTGGCCAACCTTGATGCTCTTGCCGATGGTAAGAGAGGTAACGTCAACGTCAAGGTGCTCGGGGATGATTTGATAAGGAGCGGTAACATTGATCTTGCGGATAGAAAGATTCATGCGGCCACCATCACGCACACCTTGTGCCAGACCAACCAGCTTCACGGGGATGCCCACGGTGATTGGCTTCTCGTCGTTCACCTCGTAGAAGTCAACATGCAAGGGAGCGTCGGTTACGGGATGGAATTGTATTTCCCTCATCACGGCAGTATGGATCTCGCCATCGATAACCAGCTTGATGACATACACGTGAGGAGTATAGATGATTTTACGGAGCTCGGTGAAAGGAGAAGCGAAAGCCAGTGCCACGGGCTTGCCTTCAGCGTCCTTCAACTCACCATAAAGGTTACATGGAACCATACCCTCCTTGCGGAGAGCCTTAGAAGCTTTTTTTCCAAGGGCAGTGCGCTTCTTACCTGTTACTTCAATTTCTTTCATGACGATTAAGTTGTGTTACTCTAAATTAATATTGTTAATTCGCCATCACACACTCAGATGCGAAAAGCGGTGCAAAGTTAAGGCGTTTTTCCGAAATACGCAATGTTTTACCCTAAAAAAAAGGAAATTATTCCAAAATCACTTGCAACTTCCGAGTAAAATATATAATTTTGCATTTTAGAACAAATGATTATTGGAGAATGATTAATCGTGAGCTAATACGTATCAAGATAGTCCAGTTAACCTACGCATACTATCAAAACGGAAACAAAAACATGGAAAACGCCGAGAAGGAGTTGCTGTTCAGTCTCTCAAAGGCGTATGACCTTTATAATTTCCTGCTGTCACTGATAGTGGCGGTAACCCGTGAGGCACGCAAGTACATAGACGTGGCCACGGCCAAGGCGCAACGCGAGGGTGGAGAAATGCCCTCCCAGAAATTCTCGCTTAACAGGTTTGCCCTGCAATTGGAGGAGAACAAAATGCTCAACGACTTCATTGAGACCAAAGGCTTAAAATGGGATGAACAGGAAAAGCTGGTGCAAGACCTTTACCTGCGCATCACGGAAAGCGAGACCTACCAAGACTACATGAAGAGCGAGGAGGATTCTTACGAGGCCGACCGCGAATTGTGGCGCAAGCTCTACAAGAAATATATCATGAACAATGAGGCCATCGAGGATGCCCTCGAGGAAATGAGCCTCTACTGGAACGACGACAAAGAGGTGGTGGACACGTTTGTGCTGAAAACCATCAAGCGGTTTGACGCCTCCAATAAGGCGAACCAAGAATTGCTGCCCGAATACAAGGACGCGGAAGACCGCGAGTTCGCCCGCAAGCTCTTTAGGGCCACCATCCTCAACGCCGACCAATACCAGCGTTACATGAGTGACGCCAGCAGAAACTGGGATTTCTCCCGCTTGGCTTACATGGACGTAGTGCTGATGCAAATAGCCATCGCCGAGATGATGACTTTCCCCGCCATTCCCGTTTCTGTGACCATCAACGAATACGTGGAATTGGCCAAGGTATACAGCACGCCCCGCAGTGGCGGCTACATCAATGGCATGCTGGATGCCATTGCCCGTTACCTGAACGATACGGGCAAGATATTCAAGCCCATGACGACAAAAGAGAAAAGCGACAAGGGCGCCAACGCTCCCAAGGAGGAGACCCCGCAGGAATAATTCTCACGAAATCATTAACCCTTATATACATTATTAATAATAGGTATGACAACATCTTTAGTATTACAAGCGCAATCTGGCGGCGGAAGCATCGGCTTCCTGGTGATGATGGTAGCCATCTTCGTGATAATGTGGCTCTTCATGATACGTCCGCAGCAAAAGAAACAAAAAGAGATACGCAATTTCCAAAACTCACTGCAACCTGGAGCCAAAGTGGTGACAGGCGGAGGCATCTATGGCACCGTAACCAAGGTGAACCTGGAAAACAACACCGTGGAATTGGAAATAGCACGTGGCGTGGTGATCACCGTGGCCAGGGGATATGTCTTCGCGGACGCTTCCCAGCAGCAAGGCAATGCGTAATGACTCACTGACAAAATCCATTATCAGGAACTTCCTTCTCTGTAACATGAACAAGGAGTTTCTGATTTTTTTGTTCTTTCTCGCCTTAAGCAGTAGTTTCTGGCTTCTCATGAGCCTCAACGAGACTTACGAGAAAGAATATTGCATTCCTGTGACCCTAACAGGCGTGCCCAACAACACCGTAATGACGGGCGAGCTCTCTGACACAGCGCATATTGTCGTGCGCGACAAGGGGTTCACGCTGCTCACCTACAGCTATGGCAAGAAGTTCCGCCCGCTGTCATTTCGCTTCGCCACCTATGCCAACACCCAAAAGGGGAAAGGCTATGTGCCCACGGCAGACATACAGCGGCAAGTGCTCGCCCAACTTTACGGCTCCAGCAAACTGGTATCAATGAAGGTAGAGCACCAGGACTTCTTCTTCAATTTCGGACAATCAAAGCGCGTAGCGGTAAAAATGACGGGAAAGATCTCCACAAGCCAGACCTACTACCTGGCCAACACTTCCATATCGCCCAACACAGTAACCATCTACGCCCATAAATCTTTGCTGGACAGCATATCTGCCATCTATACGCTTCCCGTAAACCTGACAAACCTGCGGGACACCATTCATCAACAGGTGGAATTACAGCAAATAAGGGGCGTAAAGGTTGTGCCATCCACCGTAAAGATAAGTCTGTATCCCGACATCCTTACGGAAGAGAGCGTGGAGGTGCCCATCACGGCGGTCAACATGCCCGAGGGAAAGACCTTGAGAACTTTTCCCGCCAAGGTGAACGTCAGGTTTACCGTAGGCGCCAGGGTGTTCCGCTCCATCAAGCCAGAGATGTTCCGGGTGGTGGCAGACTACAAAGACATTGAGAAGCAAGCCGACGAGAAGTGCCCATTGCAGTTGGTGAAATGGCCGCGAAATGTGTCCAGGGCGCGACTAGAGATAAGCCAGGTGGACTATTTGATAGAGCAATGACAGATACAGCACACCTATTTGGCGCGATCACGGGTGGCATTGGCGCGGGAAAGAGCTATATATGCCAACAGCTTCGGGAAATGGGCGTTGAGGTCTATGACTGCGACGCTGCCGCCAAGCGACTCATGCGTTCCGACAAGATATTGCGGGAACGGCTGACCGAACTGGTGGGAAAAGAAGTATACGAGGGTGACGCTCCCCGAAAAAACGTATTGACCGCCTTCCTTTTGGCAAGCGAGGAAAACAAGCAAGCCGTGAACGCCATCGTGCATCCAGCGGTTGCCCAAGACTTCATGGCAAGTGGCTGCGAGTGGCTGGAGAGCGCCATCCTCTTCGAAAGCGGTTTCCACCAGAGAGTGCCCCTCGCATGCGTAACGTGCGTAGTGGCACCTTTAGAGACAAGGCTGCGAAGAGTAATGGAGCGGGACGGCATTAGCATGGAGCAAGCTTCCCGCTGGATAACCACACAGATGCCGCAAGAGGAGATAGCCAGTCGCAGTGACTATATCGTCCACAACGACGGCATCACTCCCCTGCTTCCGCAATTGCGGGGCATGCTGCGAGCCATCGCCCAACGCAAGCATACATTATAATATATATTCTAACAATCAATCAGGAACATTCAAACATTAAAGACTGGATTATTTTATGGAGACAATTCTTTCTATCGCAGGCAAACCAGGCCTGTATAAACTGGTAAGCAGAAGTAAAGGCACGTTCATCGTAGAGATGCTTGACGAAAGCCACAAGCGCATGCCCGTATTCGCTACAGACAGGGTAACGAGCCTGGCCGACGTGGCCATGTATACCGACGCGGACGAAGTGCCTTTGTGGCAAGTGCTGGAAAGCGTGGGCGTAAAAGAGGAAAAGAAAGTCAGCTCAATAGACTACCGCAAAGCCAGCTCTGCCGATTTGCGTTCCTATTTCGCGGAAGTGCTGCCCGACTTTGACCGTGACCGCGTACACGACAGCGATATCAAGAAGTTATTGCAATGGTATAACATTCTCGTCAAGGCGGGCATCACCGAGTTCCAGGACGCGTTGGCACCCACGGAAGGCGACAACGTAGCCGACCGCGCCTAGCCTTCAGCTTTCCCCTCTTGAAGAGGAAACCTCCACGATGCGCCATATTGTCGCTTTTCCTGACAATATGGCGCATTTTTCGGGTTTGGAACATTCCTTGCAGATGGGTAAGTGTAAACGTTAAACCATTAACAAACAACTAGGAGGTAAAAACTATGACACCCATCTACAGAAACAATTGGTTACCCGAGGTCTTCAACGACTTCTTCGATAACATCGCCCTTCCAAGAACCAACGCTACGGCACCTGCCATCAACGTGAAGGAAACCGAAAACGAATACGTGGTAGAAGTAGGCGCTCCCGGCTTGACAAAGGAAGACTTCAACGTTCATATCAACGATGAAGGAAACCTCACCATCAAGGTGGAGAAGCACAATGAGGAGAAGGAGGACAAGGCTCACTACCTGCGCAGGGAGTTCTATTACTCCAAGTACGAGCAGACGTTGATCTTGCCGGACGACGTGGACAAGGAACACATCGCGGCTAAAGTGGCCGACGGCGTTCTTTCCGTCCAACTGCCCAAACTGAAGAAGGAGGAGCAGAAAGTCAGCAGGCAGATTACCATTGGCTAATCTTTCAATAGGTAACCAAATACATCCCACATCAGCCCCCGCTAGAAGTTATTTTCTATGCGGGGGCTTTTCATTGTCGCGGACATATGGGGGAATGGTAAAGAAAGGTAAAATACGCGCTTTTCCGTAAAAAAAGTTGCGTATTTGAATTAAACTCATTAACTTCGCGCCCGATAAGTATAAGGATAATGTCTTCTTTTTGTAGTTGAAGCACTATCCGTTAAGGTATCTAACGGAACTGAGATTGCGCTCGCCTCGCGCCTTTATGCCCCAGGCCGCAATCGCGAAAATACCTGATGTTGTAGTTCAGCTTTTCAGGTTCCATAAAGAATATGTTATGAATAAGATTGTAAAAAGATTTGTAGTAGTAGTATTAGCGTTAATGATGACGGAGGCTGCGATAGCCTCGAGAAATGGCGGAGCCAAGCATGATTGGGAACCTGTGATAAAGGCCATCATCATGGTAGAGAGTGGCGGTGACGCCCGCGCCAAAAGTGGAAATTCTGTTGGGGCCATGCAAATTACCCCGATACTCGTAAAGGAGTGCAACAACATACTCCGCAAACGCAAGAGCAAGAAACGTTACACCTTGGCCGACAGGTACAGCGTGAAAAAATCCAAGGAGATGTTCCTGTTGATGCAATCGGAATTCAACAAGGAGAACAACGTGGAAAAAGCCATCAGGGCATGGAACGGTGGCAACAAGTATAGCAAGAAAGCTACACAGCGTTATTACGAGAAAGTGATGAAACACTTGAAATGAAAGCGATAAAGAGGCCTGGAACTTTGATGTTCCAGGCCTCTTCACGTTTCAACCCAGCAAAGAGGATGTTGGAATCTTGAAGTCGCAAAATGCGACCTCATGTTGGGATGGTGATAGAAGATTGCCCTACGCTTTCACGGAGCAAGGTATCGCCATGCTTAGCTCTGTCTTGAAATCACAAACTGCCATAGATGTGAATATCCGTATCATGCCTAAAGGCAACGATTTGGGTTAAAAAACCTGTCAGGGATATAACCTCGGGGCGCAAAAAAGCAGACTGGCCGAGGAGACGAAGCCAGTATCCTTTTCAGTACCACTTAACTGGTACTGGAGTTTCAACTAGCTGGTACTGCAGTACCACTAAGGTAAAACCGCAGTACCAGCTAAGTGGTATCGATTACGGTACCCAACGAGTTTCCTCTACATATTGGTCAAAGTCCATGGAGGAGTTTGCTCCTACCTGTTCGAGCACGTACTTGATGATGTCTTGCTCCTCTGGAGAAAGCAATATATCTCCTCTTCTGCGCTTGAAATATTGGTTACGACCGAAATGCTGTATGAGCGTGGTCATGAATCGCCCATACTGCTCGGGGTACATTTTCTTCTGGAAACCCGTGAAACCCTTGGCAAATCTCACGGGCTTGTCATCAGCGTAATGGGGACAGCCTGGCAGCTTTGTACACTTAGAAGGATTGAGCAAGCTTAAGTAAGTTCCCATTTCCTCTTGCCGGCGGAAAGCCAGTTGGTGGAGGCATTTCTCCGCCAACGGGCAGTCCCCATGCATGCATACGGGATAATTTTTGGGGATGGTATTGGCAGACTTCATAGCGTCAAAGGTTCATAAGGCAAGCCATACACGTCGGCCACGGCCTTGTATACCACTTTGCCCTCCACGATGTTCAGTCCCTCGGCCAAGGCGGGGTCATCTTGGCACGCTTTCTTCCAGCCCTTGTCGGCCAAGGCCACAGCATAGCTTAAAGTAGCGTTAGCCAACGCTGAGGTGGAGGTATAGGGGATGGCGCCAGGGATATTGGCCACACAATAATGCAGGATGCCGTCTACCTCATAGACAGGGTCACTATGGGTGGTGGGACGGGAAGTCTCAAAACAACCTCCTTGGTCTATGGCCACGTCTACCATTACCGTACCAGGACGCATCTTGGCCAGCATGTCTCGGGTAACCAACTTGGGAGCCTTGTCGCCAGGCACGAGCACCGCGCCTATCACCACGTCGGCATCAGCGAGTTCCGACTCCACATGGTGGGGCGATGAATAGACCGTACGGACGTTGGCGGGCATCGTAATGGACAGCTCACGCAACTTTGGCAACGAGATATCCAGTATCACTACGTCGGCGCCCAAGCCTGCCGCCGTGCGAGCCGCGGCTTGTCCCACGATGCCTCCACCCAGTACAACCACCTTGGCGGGCCTTACTCCTGGCACGCCGCCTATCAACTTGCCCTTGCCTCCTTTTGTCTTTTGCAAGTAATACGCGCCATTGATGGCAGCCATGCGGCCTGCCACCTCGCTCATGGGAGTCAACAGCGGCAACGCTCCATCCGCTGTACGTACGGTCTCGTAGGCCACGCACACACCACCCGAAGCTATCATCGCGTCGGTGAGGGCCTTGTCGCAGGCGAAATGGAAGTACGTGAAAACAATTTGCCCAAATTTAATCAAAGGATATTCCTGGGGCACAGGCTCCTTGACTTTCACTATCATATCGGCCACTCCGTATACCTCCTCAATGGTAGGCAACATGGTGGCGCCCACGGCCACATAGTCTTCATCCGCGAAGCCACTGCCAATACCCGCCGTGGTCTGTACATAAACCTGATGGCCACGAGCCACCAACTGGGCAACGCCCGCGGGGGTCATACCCACCCGGTTCTCGTTGTTCTTAAGTTCTTTAGGAATTCCAATCTTCATCATACGCGTCAGAATTTAAGGTTTTACCTAACGCGAATATAGCGAGAATACCTTTAAGTTCCAAATTTTCAAGGCTTGATTTTATCCCCTAGACTCACCTTTTTCCTTGTCCATTTCCACTCGCTTCACCTTGCGGAAGAGATCGGAGGCGAATACCAGGTCGTTGAGCTTCTCGTTGGTGGAACCCATCACCTCGTCCTTGGTGCCCTGCCACTCCTTGTGCCCTTGGTAGATAAAACAGATATTCTCTCCTATACCCATCACGGAGTTCATGTCGTGGGTATTGATGATAGTGGTGATGTCATACTCCTTGGTGATTCCTGAAAGCAACTCATCTATCACTAGCGAGGTCTTTGGGTCAAGTCCTGAGTTTGGCTCGTCACAAAACAAGTACTTGGGATTCATGACAATAGCCCTCGCGATGGCCACTCGCTTCTGCATGCCACCCGACAACTCTCCAGGGTATTTCAACTGCGCGTCTATCAAGTTGACCCTTCCCAGGCACTCCTGCGCCCTCTTTACACGTTCACGATAATTCATGGACGAGAACATGTCCAAAGGAAACATCACGTTCTCCAACACGCTCATGGAGTCGAAAAGGGCCGCTCCCTGGAAGATCATGCCCATCTCGCGGCGCATGGCCACCTTCTCCTTCTTGGACATGGAAGCGAAGTCACGACCGTCGTAGAGCACCTCGCCCGAAGTTGGGGTCAGAAGTCCCACCATATTCTTGATAAGCACGGTCTTTCCCGATCCGCTCTGCCCGATGACGAGATTGGTCTTCCCTTTCTCAAAGACCATATTGATGTCAGACAACACGACCTTGTCGCCAAAGACTTTAGTAAGATGCTTCACTTCTATCATGGTCAGGAAAGGATTTGGGTGAGAAACACGTCAGAACACAATATCAGCACACTAGAGTTAACCACCGCTGCGGTAGAAGCCTCGCCCACCTCCACGGAGCCTCCCTCCACGGTATAACCGAAATAGGAGGAGACACTGGCGATGATGAAAGCGAAGAAGAGGCTCTTGATGATGCTCATCCACACAAACCAGGAGTTGAACGCGTGCTGCAAGCCCAATGTCAGGTCAGAAGGCGACAAGATGTGCCCCACATAAGCCGTCCCGTATGCGCCAATGATTCCCATGGCGGAACTGAAGATAACCAGGAAAGGCATAATGGTGATGAGTCCCATGATTTTGGGCAATATCAAATAGCAAGCGGAATTCACGCCCATGATATCCAAGGCGTCTATCTGCTGGGTGACTCGCATGGTGCCCAATTCGGAAGCGATATTGGAACCCACCTTACCCGCTAAAATCAAGCACATGATACTGGAAGAGAACTCCAGCAACATAATCTCGCGGGTGGTATAGCCCGACACCCAGCGGGGCATCCAAGGACTCTGGATATTCAACTTCATCTGGATACAAATCACCGCCCCGATGAAAAAAGAGATGAGCAGCACAATGCCTATGGAATCCACTCCCAACTGGGACATCTCCTTCACGTACCGCTTCAAAAACATCCTCAGTCGCTCTGGGCGGGAGAAAGCCCGACCCATCAACATCAAGTAACTGCCAAAGCTAGTCAACCACTTATATATCAACATGCGATAAACTTAATGCCACTTATATATATTACACGACGCGAAAGTAACTAAAATCCTCTAAAAACCGAAATATTATAAAGAGTTTTTAGGAATTATCAGCGGTATTCGGGCGAATTTTACTAATTTTGCAGCCAAATCATAAAGAGAAATGGAAGAGACCAACAATTCCACAAGCCAGACAAGGCAAGGCATGGTGCTGCGCACGGAAGGACTGGTGAAGCGTTACGGCAAAAGAACCGTGGCCAACGGAGTGACCATCAACGTAAGGCAGGGAGAAATCGTGGGGCTACTGGGCCCGAACGGAGCGGGTAAAACCACCTCTTTCTACATGACCACGGGGTTGGTGATACCCAACGCGGGGCACGTTTACCTGAACGACGAAGACATCACCGACTACCCTGTATATAAACGCGCGAGAGCGGGAATAGGCTATTTGCCACAGGAAGCCAGCGTTTTCCGCAAGCTGAGCGTAGAAGACAACATCTTGGCCGTACTGGAGATGACCGGGCTGAGCCGCCAAGAGCAGCTAGACAAGTTGGAAAGCCTCATCAGGGAGTTTAGGCTAGAGAAGGTGCGCAAGAACAAGGGCGACCAACTTTCCGGTGGAGAGCGCCGCCGAACGGAGATTGCCCGATGCCTGGCCATAGACCCCAAATTCATCATGCTTGACGAGCCTTTCGCGGGAGTCGACCCCATCGCCGTGGAAGACATCCAATATATCGTATGGCAGCTGAAATACCGTAACATCGGCATCCTCATCACCGACCATAACGTGCAAGAGACCTTGACCATCACCGACCGCGCCTACCTGCTCTTCGAGGGGAAAATACTCTTCCAGGGCCTGCCGGAGGAATTGGCGGCCAACAAAATCGTAAGGGAAAAGTATCTCAGCAACAGTTTCGTGCTCAGGAAAAAGGACTTCCAGCTCATAGATGAACAGAAGAGAGCCAAGGAAGCGGAGAAAGACGGTTAAGCCCAAATCGTCATTAGGCCGCATAAGACCCACTTTTCCTCTAAAGAGAAACTCTTTCGCATCTTGCCCGCTTCTGCCAGCCTTTTGTCTCGACGTAGCCCGCTACGCCTTCAGCAATCCGGAAAGCAAGCCTCAAGCCATAAAAGGGCAATCAGTCCAAAGCCTAATGGCCTATTTGCGTTAAAAAACACAATTTTTGCACACTCCATTAGGTAAATACGCAAAAAATATGTAATTTTGCACGCCCATCGCAAGAAACTCACAAGTTAGTATAAACATAACAAAACATAAAACACAAGAAGATGAACATTTCATTTGACATCCAAGACAAGGTGAATGGCCTGCTGACCATCACCGTGGAGGAAGAAGATTACAAGGCAGATGTCGAGAAGACATTGAAAGATTATCGCAAGCGGGCCAGCGTACCAGGCTTCCGCCCTGGCCAGGCTCCCATCGGCATGATAAAGCGTCAATACGGAACTGCCGTGAAGATGGATGCCATCAACAATCTGGTAGGCAGGAAAATCTATGATTACCTGACAGAAAACAACATACAATTCCTGGGTGAGCCCATGACCGCCAACGGCCAGGAGCCTATCGACGTGGAGAAGCCTGCGCCATATACCATGAAATTTGATATCGCCGTGGCTCCCGAGGTAAACGTTACCCTCAGCGACAAGGACACTTTGGACTATTACGACATCCAAGTAGATGACAAGATCATCGATGGGCAGGTAGACATGTACGCCTCTCGCATGGGTGAACACAAGACCGTGGAAGAATATCAAGACAACGACATATTGCGTGGCGACCTGCGCGAGCTGGATGCCGATGGCAACGTGAAGGAAGGCGGTATCACTACCGAGGGTGCCGTGATGATGCCCATGTACATCAAGGTTGAAGACCAAAAGAAGTTGTTTGACGGCGTGAAGATGGGTGACCTCATCACTTTCAATCCCCGTAAAGCTTATCCCGAAAACGACGGCGAGATAGCTTCCCTTTTGAAGATTGACCGCGAGGCGGCAAAAGACATCAACGCGGATTTCAGCTTCCACGTAACGGAAATCAGCCGTTTCTTCCCCCACGCTGTAGACCAGCAACTCTTTGACCAAGTATTTGGCGAAGGCAACGTGAAAGACGAGGCAGGTTTCCGCGCCAAGATTGCCGAGAACGTAAAGGAGCAACTGGCTACCCAGAGTGATTTCCGCTTCCTGCTCGACATGCGCAAGCATTATGAGGACGAGGTTGGCACGTTGACCTATCCCGATGAGTTGCTCAAGCGCATGATGAAAGCCAAGAACAAGGACAAGGGCGATGATTTTGTAGAGAAAAACTACAATGACAGCGTCAAGGAGCTCACTTGGCATCTCATCAAGGAGAAGTTGGTGAAGGACAATGACATCAAGATCAACGACGAGGACTTGAAAGAGACCGCCCGCGAGGCCGCACGTGCACAATTCGCGCAATACGGCATGTCAAATGTACCCGCTGAGTATATCGACAACTACGCACAGGAAATGCTCAAGAAGGGCGAGCAGAAAGACGCGATTATCGAGAGAAGCATAGACCGCAAGTTGGTGGAAGTGGCCAAAAACGTAGCCAAGATCAACAAGAAAGAAATCTCTCTCGATGACTTCAACAAACTAGCGTAAAGAATAATTTTTGTAAAAAATATACGTATTTATTTGGGGTTATCGACTTTTTTATTATCTTTGTTTCTAGAAACAAGATGAAAAGGGTCGATAACCCCATTTTCGTACCCTAAAAAATACCACAAAAGACATGAATGATTTTAGAAAATATGCCACAAAGCATTTAGGAATTAATGGCTTGACATTTGACGAGGTAATAAGCTCACAAGCCCAATACCTGAATCCTTACATCTTGGAAGAGCGGCAGCTGAACGTCACTCAAATGGACGTGTTCTCTCGCTTGATGATGGATCGCATCATCTTCTTGGGCACACAAATAGACGATTACACCGCCAACACCCTGCAAGCCCAATTGCTCTACCTTGACTCAGTAGACAACGGCAAAGACATCTCCATATATATAAATAGTCCTGGCGGTAGCGTCACGGCGGGTCTCGGCATCTACGACACCATGCAATTCATAACCAGTGACGTGGCCACTATCTGCACAGGCATGGCAGCCTCGATGGCAGCCGTATTGCTCGTATCTGGCAAGGAAGGGAAGCGTTCTGCCCTACCCCATAGCAGGGTGATGATACACCAGCCGCTGGGTGGCGTACAGGGACAAGCTTCCGACATCGAGATAGAAGCCCAGGAAATCATGAAATTCAAGAAAGAACTCTATACCATCATCTCCGATCACTCTCACACACCCTACGAAAAAGTGTGGAAAGACAGTGACCGCAACTTCTGGATGACCGCTCAAGAAGCCAAGGAGTATGGCATGATAGACACTGTACTGGAAAGGAAGCGTTAAGGAAAGATGGCAAGAAAGAAATGCAGCTTTTGCGGGCGCGACGAAAAGGAAGTGCGCTTGCTGATAACGGGCATCGATGGTTTTATTTGCGAAGAATGCGCCAACCAGGCATATAACATCGCCAAGATGGCGGGAATGTACGCTCCCGTCAAGGCGGAGCAAGCGCAGGCAAATCCAGAGAGACTGAAACAGATACCCAAGCCCAAAGAAATAAAAGCGCACCTGGACGAATATGTCATTGGCCAAGATGAGGCCAAACGCACCCTGGCGGTAGCTGTCTACAACCACTACAAGCGACTGATGCAACCCGAAGCGCAAGACGGTGTGGAAATAGAAAAGAGCAATATCATCATGGTGGGAAGCACGGGCACTGGCAAGACTTTGCTGGCTCGTACCATCGCCAAGTTGCTCGACGTACCTTTCACCATTGTCGACGCTACTGTATTCACCGAGGCGGGATATGTGGGAGAAGACGTGGAGAGCATACTGAGCCGTCTGCTGCAAGTGGCCGACTATGACGTGGAGGCCGCCCAAAGGGGTATCGTTTTCATAGATGAGATAGACAAGATAGCCCGCAAAAGCGACAATCCCTCTATCACTCGTGACGTAAGCGGAGAAGGCGTGCAACAGGGATTGCTGAAGCTGCTGGAAGGCACCATGGTCAACGTGCCGCCTCAGGGAGGCAGGAAGCATCCCGACCAAGAGTATATCCACGTGGATACGCGTAACATACTTTTCATCTGCGGCGGTGCATTCGACGGCATAGAGCGCAAGATAGCGCAACGCATGAATACCCATGTGGTAGGTTACAACTCCGTGCAAAACGTAAACAAGATTGACAAGGCTGACCTGATGAAATATGTCTTGCCACAAGACCTGAAATCATTTGGCCTCATACCAGAGATTATCGGCAGGTTACCGGTGCTCACTTACCTAAAGCCACTTGACAAGGAAGCCTTGCGCATGATACTGGTGGAGCCCAAAAACTCTATCATCAAGCAATACATCAAGCTCTTCGAGATGGACAAGATAAAACTGACCTTCGAGCAAGACGCCCTTGACTACATCGTGGACAAGGCCGTGGAATACAAGCTAGGGGCAAGAGGTTTACGTTCCATTGTCGAAGCGGTGATGAGGGAGGCCATGTTTAATATGCCTTCCACCAAGGCTCGCACCTTCAAGGTGACTCGCGAATACGCGATGAGCCAGCTCGACAAAGCGCATTTCCACATAAAGGAATCGGCCTGACACCGAAGAGCCGGGCGGCGCTAGAGGCTTTGACCAAGGACAACAGCATCATAACGATATGGCGGAAAAGGTAAATCTAACCAAGCAATTAAAGCACTACTTCGGCTTTGACACGTTCAAGGGCGACCAGGAGTCTATCATCCGCAACCTGCTGGAAGGTAAAAACACGTTTGTGTTGATGCCTACGGGTGGCGGCAAGAGTCTCTGCTATCAGTTGCCCTCGTTAATCATGGAAGGCACGGCCATCGTCATCTCACCGCTCATAGCCTTGATGAAAAATCAAGTGGATGTCATCAACGGATTGAGCGAAAGTGATGGCGTGGCGCATTACCTGAACTCATCGCTCAACAAGTCAGCCATTGAGCAAGTAAAATCCGACATTCTCTCAGGTAAGACAAAGTTGCTCTACGTCGCCCCGGAATCGCTCACCAAGGAGGAGAACACAGACTTCCTCAAGACGGTGAAGATTTCCTTCTACGCCGTAGACGAGGCACATTGCATATCTGAATGGGGGCACGATTTCCGCCCGGAATATCGCCGCATCCGCCCCATCATCAATGAAATAGGGCAAGCGCCTGTTATCGCCCTCACGGCCACCGCCACCGACAAGGTGCGTACAGACATCAAGAAAAGCTTGGGTATCAACGACGCTGTTGAATTCAAGAGCTCTTTCAATCGTCCTAACCTCTACTACGAGGTGCGGCAGAAGACAAAGGACATTGACAAGCAAATCATCATGTTCATACGCCAGAATCCTGGCAAGAGCGGCATCATATACTGCCTGTCGCGCAAAAAGGTAGAGGAACTGGCTGAAGTGTTAAAGGCCAACGATATCAAAGCCGCCCCTTATCATGCGGGACTTGACTCCGTGACCCGTTCACAGACACAAGACGATTTCCTGATGGAAAAGCTTGACGTGATTGTCGCTACTATCGCCTTTGGCATGGGCATTGACAAACCTGACGTGCGCTTTGTCATTCACTACGACATCCCCAAGAGCCTGGAAGGATATTATCAAGAGACTGGCAGAGCCGGGCGAGATGGCGGCGAGGGCAAATGCATCACATTCTATGCCAAGAACGATCTGCGCAAGCTGGAAAAGTTCATGGAAGGCAAGCCTGTATCCGAACAAGACATAGGAAAGCAACTATTGCAAGAAACCGCGGCCTACGCGGAGTCTTCCGTGTGCCGCAGGAAAATGCTGCTCCACTATTTCGGAGAAGAGTATACCGAAGACAACTGCCATAATTGCGACAACTGCCTGCATCCCAAGACAAAAGTGGAAGCCCAAAACGCCCTGACCATGGTGCTGCAAGCCGTAGCCGCCGTGAAAGAGAACTTCCGGCAAGAATACATTATTGATTTCGTGAAAGGCAGGGCTACGGACGACATCGTCTCACACAAGCACCAAGAGCTAGAGGAGTTTGGAGCTGGCGAAGACGAGAATCCGAAACTATGGAATCCCGTGATAAGGCAAGCGCTGTTGGCAGGCTACTTGAAGAAAGACGTAGAGAACTATGGCCTCTTGAAACTTACGCCAGCTGGCAAGCGTTACTTAAAGGAGCCACACTCGTTCATGATTGTGGAAGACAATGAGTTCAACGAGAGTTGTGAAGAGGAGAACCACGAGGGAGGTGCCGCCTTGGACCCCACCTTGTTCAACATGTTGAAAGACCTGCGCAAAAGAATCGCCCAAAAGGCGAAATTGCCCAGCTACGTTATCTTCCAGGACATCTCCCTGGAACAGATGGCCACCATGTACCCCATTGATTTACAGGAACTGCAAAACATACAAGGTGTAGGCGCGGGAAAGGCCAAGCGTTACGGCAAGGAGTTTTGCGAGCTCATCAAGAAGTACTGCGAGGAGAACGAGATAGAGCGACCCGAGGAATTGCGGGTGAGAACCGTGGCCAAGAAGTCTGCCCTCAAGGTGAACATCATCCACAGCATAGACCGCCAAATAGCCTTGGATGACATCGCGGAGGCTAAAGGACTGGAGTTCGAAGCCTTGCTCGACGAGATAGAGGCCATCGTCTATAGCGGCACCAAGCTGAACATAGACTATTTCCTGGACGAGGTGATGGACGAAGAACGCATAGATGAGGTATACGACTACTTCATGGAGAGCGAGACAGACGACCTGGATGCCGCCATCGAAGAGCTGGGAGACATCTGCACCGAAGACGAGATAAGATTGGTGCGCATCAAGTTCCTTTCCGAGCAGGCCAACTGATTTCACAAACACAAGCCGTACCGGTATTATCTGGTGCGGCTTCTTTGTTGCCTGTTCCCCGCATGGGGCTTTTAAGAAAAGCATTTAGCGTGCATTCGATGAATCTTAGCTTGCGTACGTAAGCCTTTCATTGCCAAAGAGTAGAGAACGCGCTTACGCGTCTCGGCAAGCAAGAGTGCCGAATAAAATCACCACTGGCGAAAGTCTGGCGGCCTGCTGAGACGCAAAAATCTCTACAAACTTTTCGCCGAATTCACGTTAAGTTATTTTGCTCAGCAAAACAACTTATTTTCATGAGCGAAACAACTTATTTTCCTGGGCAAAATAACTTGTTTTCCTGAGCAAAATAACTTGTTTTCAAACGCCCTCAAAATCGCCCTGCTGAACACCTTCCAAGTGCTCTATAGAAATGAGGTCAACTGCTCTATAGAAATGACATGAAGTGCTCTATAGAAACCATGACAAGTGTTCTATAGAGCACTTGAGACGCCAAAATAAAACGCGATAAAATGCAATTAAACGCATTCAAACGAAAGAAAGCGCAAACTTTTCCTCCCATTCACGATAAAGGCCTGAAAAAGTCAGTACTACTGCTTGGCGATATCAGTAGTACTGAAATCCCAGAGCGGTAGTACTGACTTTCATTTTCAGTAGTACTGGCTTTTTGTGTGCGTAATCAGCAATTGGGTTTATTCCGAGAATCATTGAACTCACGACGTTACCTTGTTTTTAACAGTATACCTCGCTCACAACCTTTCTCGCAAAGTCCAATAACGATTTGGGTTAAATTGCATTAATATCCCATGAAATTCGGGAAAAAGCACGGAAGTCTGAAAAATTATCGCTAAATTTGCACGCAATAAATTTTTAAGATATATCATTATGTCATCATTTGTTGCAGATAAAATTGTCATGGACGGCCTTACTTACGATGACGTCCTGCTGGTTCCAGCGTATTCTGAGGTGTTGCCAAAGACGGTACAGTTGAAAACGAAATTCTCACGCAACATCGAGTTGAACATTCCTTTTGTCACGGCAGCCATGGACACTGTTACCGAGGCGGCTATGGCCATCGCCATCGCACGAGAGGGAGGTATCGGTGTCATCCACAAGAATATGTCTATCGAGGAACAAGCCAGGCAAGTGGCCATCGTGAAGCGTGCCGAGAACGGCATGATTTACGACCCCGTGACCATTTGCAAGGGGCGCACTGTCAAAGACGCATTGGACATGATGGCGGAATATCATATTGGAGGCATCCCTGTAGTTGACGAAGAGAACCACTTGGTAGGTATTGTCACCAATCGTGACTTGCGCTTCGAACGCCGACTTGACAAGAAGATAGACGAAGTGATGACCTCGGAGAACCTGGTCACCACACATATACAAACCGACTTGGTGGCCGCCGCGCAGATACTGCAAGAGAACAAGATAGAAAAGTTGCCTGTTGTTGACAACGACAACCACTTGGTAGGCTTGATTACTTACAAGGACATCACCAAGGCCAAAGACAAACCCATGGCATGCAAGGACGAAAAGGGTCGTTTGCGCGTGGCCGCTGGCGTGGGCGTGACGGTAGACACCTTGGAGCGGGCGCAAGCCTTGATAGAGGCTGGTGCCGATGCCATCGTGATAGACACCGCGCATGGCCATTCCAAGGGCGTTATAGACAAGCTGAAAGAAGTGAAGTCCGCTTTCCCAGGCATAGACATCGTGGTGGGCAACGTTGCCACGGGCGCGGCAGCCAAGATGCTCGTGGACAATGGAGCGGACAGCGTCAAGGTAGGTATAGGCCCAGGCTCTATTTGCACTACTCGCGTGGTTGCTGGCGTGGGCGTTCCCCAATTGAGCGCGATATATGATGTTTACTCCGCTTTGCGCGACACCGATGTTCCTCTTATCGCAGATGGTGGCTTGCGCTATTCAGGCGACGTGGTGAAGGCATTGGCCGCTGGCGGTAGCTGTGTGATGATAGGCTCTCTTGTGGCTGGCACCGAGGAAAGCCCAGGCGAAACCATCATCTTCAATGGCCGCAAATTTAAGAGCTATCGGGGTATGGGCTCATTGGAGGCCATGGAACATGGCTCTAAAGACCGTTACTTCCAAAGCGACACCAAGGATGTGAAAAAACTGGTGCCAGAGGGTATCGCTGGCCGTGTGCCCTATAAGGGAACTGTACAGGAGGTGATTTATCAGCTCGTGGGAGGCTTACGCTCTGGTATGGGTTATTGTGGCGCACCCACCATTCGCAAGTTGCATAACGCGAAGTTCACCCGCATCACCAACGCAGGCGTATTGGAGAGTCACCCACATGATATCGCCATTACGAGCGAGGCTCCAAATTACAGTCGCCCCGAGTAGTGTTTGCCCGATAGCACAATTATGAGACATACCCTACTCCTGCTCTTTATTTTATTCACCTCGCTCATGACCAAGGCTCAAAACGACCCCGTGGTCATGAGAATAGGTGATAATGAGATAAGATTACGGGAGTTCATGTATGCCTACCATAAAAATTACCCTGAATCCGAGCGAGACAGAAAAAGCCTGGAAGCGTTCGCGGACAGTTACCTGGACTACCAGCTCAAGGTAAAAGCCGCGCTTGACGCAGGTTTAGACACGATTCAAGGCGTAAAGCAACCGGAAGCGTCTGGCGAGAGCCTTCCCGCCAGAACCTCTTTTGGTGTTGACCCCCAAGTGGAGAATGAGGCACATTTACTCTATAAGTCTGCCCGCGCGAAAGTAGAGGCAAGCGGAGGAATGGTGAAACCAGCCCACATCTTATTGGCACTGCCACAGAACGCTAATGAGCGACAACGTCGCAAAGCGCAGCGAAGAGCGGATTCGCTTTACCAAGCCATCAAGGCGGGGGCTGACTTTAACGAGTTGGCGAGCAAATATTCTGACGACAAGTCCACGGCCGCAAAGGGCGGAGAACTGCCTTGGCTATCCAAAGGACAGATTGTGGAGCTATTTGAACGGGTGGCGTACTCCTTGGAAGTTGGCGAAGTAAGTCGCCCTTTCCTTTCTGAGTTTGGTTATCATATCATCAAGCTGAAAGACAAGCAACCTTTCTACCCCTATGAAGCACAGCGGGACGAGCTGTACCGACATGTGGAGTTAAGCCTGATGAGAAAAAGCGTCACCCAAGACACCACAAGGTACTTTTCCCAGAATCGCTCCACACAAACGAAAGCCATAACTTTTGAAAGCACAAAAAGAAAAGCGAATGCGGGCAGAACAGAAAGCATCTCGCTTCAAGACAAAGAATATCGTGACGCGGCTTTGGTGCATGAGATAACTGATAAAGTTGTTTGGCAAAAGGCACGCCATGACGAAAAAGCTTTGGCCAGCTATTTCAAACGGCACAAGAACAGCTTTCGATGGAAACAGCCACGTTTCAGTGGCGTTGCATTCTATGTAAGGACTTACGAAGACGTGAAAAAGGCTCGCCAATTGTTAAAAGACCAGCCCGCCACGCAGTGGAAAGACATCTTGGAGAATACCTTCAACCGAGACTCGGTAATAGGAATAAGAGTGGAAACGGGTCTTTTCTTGCCTGGTGACCATCCGCTGGTAGACAGGGACATTTACAAAAGAGCGGTACAACCTTCTCCTTACATCGGCTTGCACATAGGTACCACATATGGAAAATTGCTACGCAAAGGACCAAGTGAATATACGGAAGTGCGTGAACTGGTGTTAGCGGACTACCAAGAACATCTGGAGAACGAATGGGTGGCCAACCTACGCAAGCACTATCGCCCCACGGTCTATTGGGAAGAATTGATAAAAGCATTATAATAATTAAAGTATTATATATATAATAAGGTATATGAGAAAAAAAACTCAGATATTAGCAAGCTTTTTGGCCATGCTGCTATTGGCTGGATTGAGCGCACATGCACACAAATCATTGTCCACGCCAGCAAACAATGACTCCGCGGTCAACGAGAATGATAGCGCCATAACCCAAATACCTCGCCCCGTATCAGGAAGTATTGTAGATGAGGTGATATGGGTAGTGGGTGATGAACCTATATTGAAATCAGACGTGGAGATGACACGCTTGCAAGCCGAGGCCGAGGGCGTGAAGTTCCGCGGCGACCCTGACTGCTCCATTCCCGAGCAGATTGCCGTACAGAAACTTTTCTTGCATCAAGCCGCTATAGACAGTATAGAAGTAACGGAATCGGAAGTGTTGAACAGTATAGACGAACAAATCAACTACTGGATACAGCTGATAGGTTCCAAGGAGAAACTGGAAGAGTATCGCAAGCAGACTGTAACGCAGATGCGCCAGCAGATGCACGACGATTTCAAGAACCGCCAGTTGATACAAAGAATGAAAGAGAAACTGGTGGAAGACATCAAGGTGTCTCCCGCTCAGGTAAGAGAGTACTTTCATGATCTTCCCGCTGACAGTATTCCCTTTGTACCTACGGAAGTGGAGGTGGAAATCATCACCATGCAACCCAGGATAAGCCAAGAGGAAATCAACCGCATAAAGGACGAACTACGTGAGTACACCGATCGCGTGAACAAGGGAGAGACAACTTTTGGAACCTTGGCTCGCCTTTACTCTGAAGACCCAGGCTCAGCCCGTTTGGGTGGAGAGCTGGACTACACGGGCCGCGGCATGTTGGATCCCGCGTTCGCCAATGTGGCCTTCAACCTCACAGATCCCAAGAAGATATCCAAAATAGTAGAATCAGAGTTTGGTTTCCATATCATACAGCTGATTGACAAGCGTGGAGACAAGATAAAGGTACGCCATATCTTGCGCAAGCCGCATGTAGACCCTGAAGCTATTGACATCTCCATGAACCGACTCGACTCACTCGCCAATTTCATCCGTGAAGGCAAAGTGACTTTCGAGGAAGCCGCTTCTCACGTATCCGACGACAAGGACACGAAAAACAACCGAGGACTAATGGCCAACACCTCCCAAACGGGCATGCGTACCTCAAAGTTCCAGATGAAAGATCTCCCTACCGAGGTAGCCCGTGTAGTAGACACCTTGAAAGTAAACCAGGTGTCCGCTCCTTTCCAAATGATTAACTCAAAAGGAAAAACCACTTGCGCCATAGTAAAACTTGTAAGCAGGGTGGAAGGCCACCGCGCCACTATCACCGAGGACTTCCAGGTGATGAAAGACATCGTAACCGACAAAGAACGGGAAAAAGTGCTTCATGACTGGGTGGTGGACAAGATAAAAAACACCTATGTACGGATGAATGACAACTACAAGGATTGCGAATTCGAATACCAAGGTTGGATAAAATGACGATAAAACGTTGGGCGGGGAAACATCTCAACGGGCACAGGATCATGCTAATAGTGTTCTTGTGCCTGTTTGGGTTATGCCTATCACAGGCTATGCGCCCCTCGAAAAAGCATCAGGAAACCCGTGAGAAGGGTGACCGCGTTTACCTGCTGCACGCCGATGAATTGTATTACGACCAATGGGGCGACAACCCTGAAGCGCAGATACTCAAAGGCAAAGTGAAATTCAGCCATCAAGGAGGCATACTGGATTGCGATAGCGCTTACTTCTTTCAAGCATCCAACTCTTTCCAGGCTTTCGGCCACGTGCACTATTACCAAGGGGATACTCTCTCCTTGAATTGCGACCGTGCGGAATACGACGGCATGGTGCAGATGATGCGCGCGCGGCATCACGTTGTTTTGCGCCATCGCACGCAAACCCTGCGTACAGACAGCCTAGACTATGACCGCCTCTATAACTATGCTTACTTTTTCGAGGGCGGCACCCTGGTAGATGGCAAAGACAGACTAGTGGCCGATTGGGGAGAATATTACCTGGACACGAGACTGGCCAACTTCTATTACAACGTGAAATTAAGAAGCGGTGAGGATCTCATCACCACCGACACACTGTTTTACGACCTATCCAAATCGCTCGCCCATGTGACGGGACCTTCCCGTATCGTTTCCAAGAACAGCGTTATCAATACCGACAATGGTTTTTATGATTCCGACAACAAGACCGCTCAACTATATCAACGCTCTACGGTTAATGACAATGGGAAGAACATCACGGCAGACACTCTCTTTTACGTGAAGAATGGCGAAAGTGAAGGTTTCGGCAACGTAGTCTACGAAGACACGATTAACAAGAACGGGCTCACATGCGAATATTTTCGCTATAATGACAGCACAGGGATAGGGTTCGCTACCAATAATCCCGTGATGATGGATTACTCTCAAGGTGACACGCTGTGGATGCACGCCGATACCCTAAGGCTGGAGACTTTCTTCATCAATACAGATTCCGCCTACCGCAAAGTGCACGCCTATCATAAGGTAAGGGCTTACCGTTCAGATATACAAGCGGTATGCGACTCCCTGGTAGCCAACTCGCAGGACTCATGCGCCACCATGTACAAAGACCCCATCTTATGGAATGGCCCTAGCAGGCAATTGCTAGGCGAGGTCATCAAGGTATACTCCAATGACAGCACGATACGTTTCGCACAAGTAATAGGGCAGGCCTTGGGACTGGAGCAACTGCCAGACAGCACCCACTTCAACCAACTAGCCGCAAGGGAAATGCGGGCTTACTTCATAGACGGTAACCCCAGAATGGGTGAAGCCATTGGAAATGTCCAGTCCATATATTACCCCATCGATGAGAAAGACAGCGTGTTGATAGGCCACAACTATCTGGAAACGGACACCATGCGCATGTATATGTCACCTGAAAGGAAACTGCAGAAGATATGGGCTTCTAAATCGGTGGCTACCATGTATCCAGTGACACAGATTCCAGCGCAACGGTTTAAGCTGCCTAGCTTTGCTTGGTTTCCGCAAATACGCCCCATAGATAAAAACGACATCTTCGTATGGCGTGGGAAAGGTAGCCAGTATGAGCTGAAAGCCATCAAGCGCAACGCGCCTCCATTGCAGAAATTGCGACACAAGACCACTCCCCGAACCATGACGGCAGACTCTACGCAAGCAGTTCCAATAGCCGCCCCTCAAGAAAGCGCTATACCCCAAGAGGCCATCCCCGCGACTAGCGAAGGGCAAACAAGGAATATGGACAGCCGCACTATCGCTATCCCGAAGGCTACCATCCCCACAGAGGAGAAGAAGCCCAAGAAGAATCCGTAGGGTCATGAAACTTTTCGCCAACCAACGACCCAAAGGTTTTCGCCACCGAGACTTACCTCATGCGGAAAAACGCTTTGACTTCCACCGTGACCATCCCAGGGGAAGAAGTATGGGCAACGTGATAACCCTGATTGTCCTGCTGGCATTACTCTTGGCATTATGGAAAATTTTCAATTAAACCCATCATGAGCGACATCATACAATTATTACCGGATAGCGTAGCCAACCAGATAGCGGCGGGCGAGGTGATACAACGCCCCGCTTCCGTAGTGAAAGAATTGGTGGAAAACGCCGTAGACGCTGGCGCCAAGTGCATCCACGTACTTATAGAAGACGCTGGGCGCACCTCCATACAAGTCATAGATGATGGCAAGGGAATGTCGGAGACCGACGCTCGCCTGTCATTCGAACGCCATTCCACCTCCAAGATACGCAAGGCAGAAGACCTTTTCGCGCTCCACACCATGGGATTCCGTGGAGAAGCGCTCGCCTCCATCGCCGCCGTGGCTCAAATAGAACTTCTTACGAGGCAAGCCAACGAGGAAGTCGGAACCCGCCTCAACATTGCCGGTTCAGTGTTCCAAGGCCAAGAGCCGTGCTCATGCCCTGTGGGGAGTAACTTCCGGGTAAGCAACCTATTCTATAATGTACCCGCCAGACGCAAGTTCCTGAAGTCGAACACCACGGAGATGAACAACATCCTCTGCGCTTTCGAGCGAGTGGCATTGGTCTATCCCGACATCATGTTTACCCTCCACAGCAACGGCACTGAGCTGCTACACCTTCCCGCGGACAATCTCATGAAACGCATCGTAGGCATATTTGGCAAGAAACTCAGCCAAGACCTGTTGCCCGTAAACGTGGAGACCGCCATGTGTAAACTCACCGGCTTTGTCGGCAAACCAGAAGCGGCGCGCAAGAAATGCCCGCATCAATACTTCTTCGTCAACGGCCGCTTCATGAAACATCCCTACTTCCACAAGGCCGTAATGAGCGCTTTTGACCGGCTTGTGCCCCTTGGAGAACAGGTGCCCTACTTCCTCTACTTTGAAGTGCCCGCACAAGACGTGGATGTCAACATCCATCCCACCAAGACCGAAATCAAGTTTGAGAACGAACAGGCTATCTGGCAAATACTGTTGGCTGCCGTAAAAGAGGCGGTAGGACTTTTCAATGACGTGCCCACTATAGATTTCGACACCGAAGGCAAGCCCGAGATTCCTTTATTTGACAATGCCCGTGGCGATATACACGCACCCCATATCGAGATAGACCCCAGCTACAATCCTTTCAGGACCACTGGCAAAAGCTCGGGAAAGCCATCCGCCCCCTTGCGCTCGTCCAAGATAAACATGGACTGGGAACAACTCTACGAGGGCATGAGAAGCGAGGATGAAAAACCGAATGAAGCCGCGAACCTTTTCGATGATTCGGTCGTGGTATCCAATTCCCACGAGATGCTCACGGAAAAGAGTCCCACCCACTACCAATATAAAGGCCGCTACTTGATGACCGCCGTGAAATCGGGACTGATGATTATCGACCAGCATCGGGCACATGTCCGCATTCTCTTCGAACAATACTTGAGACAGACACAAGAGAAAACTTGGCATTCCCAACGTGTACTCTTCCCCGAGGTAATACAATTCAGCCCTTCCGAAAGAGTGGTTTTGGAAAAGATAATGCCCGAGTTGCGCACAGCGGGTTTTGACTTGAGCGACTTGGGAAGTGGCAGCTACGCCGTGAATGCCATTCCCGCGGGTTTGGAAGGTGTCGACATCACCCATCTGGCCTGCGACATCGTGGCCACAGCCATAGAGAAAGGCGTTTCCGCCACCGAGGAAGTCAACCGAATGTTAGCCCTTAGCCTAGCTCGCAACGCAGCCATCCCCTATGGCCAAGTACTGAGCAACGAAGAGATGGAAGGCATTGTCAACAACCTTTTCCAATGTGCGACCGTCAATTACACCCCCGACGGAAAAAGCATCCTATGCATCCTAAAACAAGACGAAATAGAGCATCTTTTAGGCTAAAAGGCGAAAAAACGCACCATAATAAAGGGGATAACGTCATTTTTTGTGCTAAAAACTTGTATCGTATTAAAAAAAACATTACCTTTGCCCAATAAAAGAGATTCGATATTCGAAATTTTTAACATTCAAGGTTATGAAAAAGTTATTGTTCTTAATGGTATTCGCTGGTGTTTCTTTCACCAGCTTTGCCCAGAATGCTGTTCCCACGGAGCAGTACAGTGTGGCAACTAATTCCTTCTGGAGCAACTGGTTCATCCAGGTTGGTGTAGATTGGAATGTGTTCTATGCAGACCAGGAGCATGGCAACAACTATGGTCGCGCTCCCTGGAGGTCTTTCCGTTCTAACCCTGGTGCTTCCGTAGCTATCGGTAAGTGGTTTACTCCTGGTATCGGTTTACGTACAAAGGTACAGGGTATATGGGGCAAGACCGTTGGTTTGGACGACAACAACCGCAACAGCAACAAGTACTGGTTGGTTAATGAGCAAGTGATGTTCAACCTCAGCAACATGTTGTGTGGTTACAGCGAGACCCGCGTATGGAACGTGATTCCTTTCGCAGGTGCTGGCGTAGGCCGTAACATGACTTACAACCGTTACGCTATCGGCCTCAGCGCAGGTATCCAGTCTTCTTGGAAGCTCTCCCAGAAAGTGAGAATCTATGGTGAAGTTGGTCTCAACAGCATGACTGGTGACTTCGACGGCTTCTCTGTAGCAGGCAACCGTGGCTGGGACAACGCAGACAACAACGTTTACGCAGAGGTTGGTCTTACCTTCAACCTGGGTTCCGCGACTTGGGCAGCTACTCCCGATGTTGACGCTATCATGACTCAGCACCAGGCAGAGCTTGACGCACTCAACGCTAAGTTGAATGACGCCAACTCTGAGAACGCTCGCCTGAAGGAGTTGCTGGCTAACCAGAAGCCCGTACAAGAAGGTCCAGACGTAGCCGCTGAGCTGGCCAAGATTCCTGTATCTGTATTCTTCAACATCAACAAGAGCGAAATCGCTGACGAGAAAGACCTCGTTAACGTACAGGTTTTGGCTGACTACGCTAAGGCAAACGACCTGAATATGGTTGTTACCGGTTACGCAGACAGCGAGACTGGTTCCGCAGAGTTCAACCAGAAGTTGTCTGAGGAGCGTGCTAACACCGTTGCTAACGAGTTGCAGAACATGGGCGTAAGCGCTTCCAAGATTACCGCAAAGGGTAATGGTGGCGTTGCTGACCTGACTCCTATCGCTAACAACCGTCGCGCTATCGTACAGATTTCCAAGTAAGTTTTTATTCAAACATTATCAAAAGGGTGCTCCTTCGAAAGAAGGGGCACTTTTTTTATGGTACAATTCCATCATGTCTTTTGGCAGATGGAACCATTTAACCCAAATTGATCATTAGGTTTGGGGTTAAGCCTGGCAAACCATCTGCCTAAATAGCGTAAGTTCGACGAAAAGTTATAGAGATGCCGTGACATATATAGCTTCATGTTACCGGAAGTATAGTATCCTTTCCAGTACCAGCCTACAGAAACTCCAGTACCAGTCTACTGGTACTGGAGTTTCTGTAGGCTGGTACTAAGCTTGCAATAGTACTGACTTTCAAAAGGAGTAGTATTGAATACTACCGCGAGGCGGCAACACTAAGCCCCCAGCCGTAGAGACGTGGCGTGGCCGAGTATATTGATTTTTTGACCATGAAGGTCAGCGGCTGTCTCTTCTGATTTCACGCGGACTAATGCCCAATTTGGATTTAAGTTGTTTTCCCTATGAAATCAAGTTATTTCCGTAAGCGATTTAAGTTGTTTTCATGGGCGATTTAAGTTGTTTTCCCAAGAGATATTCTTCCACAAACAACGCGGAGAACTACCTTGCGCAAATCAAAGAATCACAGTGTATTTACGCAAATCGAGTCTCAGCTTGTGCACATAATCAGCCATCTTGCTTGTAGAGACGCGAAAACGCGTCTCTACAACTTCTCGTCGAATTCACGTTACTCAGAGATCATTACACTTTGACTAGATTGCCCGCCTGGATTTAGGCGAGACATGTAAGGAAAACGTAACTGTTTTCCTAAGATGTTGTCATACCCCTATCACCCCATTGTAACAAGAAGGGCGTACTTTTGCAGCGAGAAAACAAAGATGAAAATAAAGATGAGAAAAACGAGACAAACCAACAGGCATTGGCATCTTAGCGCATTGCTGTTCTTATTGAACATCCTGTGTTTGCCCGCATTGGCCCAAACGGGTACCATTACAGGAAAAGTCACGGACGCAAGGCTCAATGAGCCATTGATTGGGGCTTCCGTAATGATTGAGGGTTCAACGACTGGTGCCGTAACCGACATCGACGGACATTTCCGCATAGCGGGACTTAAGCCGGGAAACTATAATATCGTGGCTTCTTATGTATCGTATGAGAATCAAACCATCAAAAACGTGAGCATTTCCGGTGACAAGGAGACAACGCTCAACATAAAGATGAGGCAATCCGACATCTCCCTGGAAGGTGTCACCGTCACCGCGCGCAAGAACATGGAGAGCGAACGGGTCTTGCAAATGGAAAGACAAAATTCCTCTATCGCCATTGAGAATCTGGGCGCAAAGGAAATGGGCGTGAAGGGAATAGGTAACGTGGAGGAAGGCGTAAAGCAGATATCGGGCATCTCCATTGCCGATGCCGGGCAGTTGATAGTGCGCGGACTAGGCGACAGATACAGCACAACAACCCTGAATGGCCTGCCCATCGCCTCGCCCAACCCCGATAACAAGCTGATACCGTTGGATCTCTTCCCCTCCAGCACCGTGGAAAACATCACGGTGAGCAAGGTATATGACGCCAGCGTCTTCGCCGACTACAGCGGTGCGCATATAGACATCAGTACCAAGGAGAACGTGATGGACGATTTCTTCAACGTGAGTTTCAACGTGGGCAGCCGACTCAATATCCTAGGCAAGGACTTCTACAACATGGATCGCGAAGGCTCGCTCTTCAAGACTCCCTCCATGGACAAGAGCGTAATGAGCATGGGAACAGGAGACTTCAACGAGTACGTGAAGACCCACAACATATTCAACACCACTTTCGACGTGGAAAAAAGCACCGCCCTGCCCGAGTTCGGCGGCAACATAGGCTTCGGAAAAAACTTCAAGATAGGCAACCAGACGCTCAGCGCATTGGCTTCGGTGAGCCTGAGCAACGGCACCACTTTCACCGATGACGCTTTCCTCAAGATCATGGCAGCCACGGGAGGCACCCAGAGCGACTTCGACTATGACGAATACACCAGCTCGCTCAACATAGCCGCACTGGCCTCGCTCAGCATGACGCTGCGCAAGAACGACCGCGTGAGCTACTCCTTCTTCTACGCCCGCAACGCAGAGGATAGCTACCAGCGCAGAGAGGGCTATGACGCAGAAGGACACAACCTGATAGGCAGCAACAGCGTCACCCACATCTATACACTGCAAAACCACCAGCTCAGTGGATTCCACTACTTCGGCAAGCAGTGGGAATTCACGTGGGGTGGCTCCTACGGCATAACCAGCAGCGAGGAACCCGACCGCCGGCAGGTGATGTACAGCAAGAATGACGACGGCACGCTCTCGCTCTTTAAGCTCAATCAACAGGAGACCATGCGCTACTTCGGCAACCTGGATGAGAACGAGTGGGTGGGCAACGTGGCCATGAAATATCTTTGGAAAGAGCAAAACCACGTGAAGGTAGGCTTCAACTACAAGGACAAGACTCGCGACTACGCCGCCCGGCGGTACTACTACAGCCTCGGCAGGCTGAACCCAACCATAGAGGACATCTACACCCCCAGCGACTTCCTGAACCAAGAGAGCCTGGCCAACGGCACGCTTGAGATAAGGCAGCGCATACAGAGCCACGATGCCTACAAGGCAGGTATGAACATACTGGCGGGATATGCCGTAGCCGACCTCTATCCCCTGCCCAGCCTGCTGGTGAACGTGGGCTTGCGCTATGAGTACGCCAGGCAGTGGGTGAAGTACGCCATAGAGGGAGAGGACTTCTACCAGAACAAGCGCGAGCTGAACAAGCACGACATCTTCCCCACCGTGAACGTGAAGTACACTTTCAATGGACAAGACAACCTGAGACTCTCGCTCTCGCGCACCATCACCCGCCCCTCATTCATTGAGATGGCTCCCTTTATCTACCAGGAGGCCTACGGAGCGCAGCTCATCAGAGGTAACGGAGACCTGAGGAACGGATACAACTACAATTTCGACCTGCGCTACGAGCGCTTCTGGAAAAACGGCGATATGTTCTCCGTGACCGCCTACTACAAGCACCTGGACCAGCCCATAGAGCGCGTGCAAATGTTGCAAGGCGGAGCCACCATCTTCTCCTTCCAGAACGCGGACCAGGGCATGGCCGCTGGTATAGAGGCCGAAGCGCGCAAGACGCTGGTGAAAGACCTCAGGGTGGGAGCCAACCTCTCCTATATGTACACCAATGTGAAGCTGCCCGAGGGCGGTGCCTACACCAACGACAAACGCGCGCTGCAGGGAGCCTCGCCTATACTACTCAACGCCGATCTCACGTACAGCCCACGCTTCGGTGAAGACAGCCAGCTCTCGCTCGCATTGCTCTACAACCTGCAAGGCCGACGCATCCATTCCGTGGGCGTGAGCCAGATGGGAGACATCAAGCAGCAGACCGTGCACACCATGAACTTCGCCGCCAGTTACGCCTTCAACAAGCACCTGAGCGTCAACCTGCGTGTGGAAGACCTGATCAACAGACCCGTCATCTTCAAGCAAGACTTGCCCCTCACGGGACAGACCATAGAGGTGGAGCGATACAAGGAAGGCACCCGTGTGGAAGTGGGCGTAGCCTACAAACTATAACAACGAAAACATTATAATCACAACACATTATTTCATTATTCACTCAATTTTTTAAACAATGAAAATGAACATGAGAACAATGAGAAACTACTGGCTCTCCGTAGCCTTCTTAGGTGGAATGTCACTCTTGACCGCTTGCGGCGGTGACGACAACGGCCCCACTCCTCCTCCTCCCGGTGGAGAAGATGTTACGCTGCAGAGCGGAGCCACCCTGCAGGGAGACATTTCCGCTAACACCAGCTTGGTGGCCGACGGCACCTACAAACTCTCTGGCCGTTACACCGTGAAAGCTGGCGCCACGCTGACCATTCCCGCCGGTGTCACTATCGAGGCTGTAGACGACCAGACCATAGACTACATCCTCGTGGAGCAGGGTGGCAAGATTATCGCTCAAGGCACCGCCGAAAACCCCATCGTGATGACCGCCGAGCTGAAGCAGGCTGGCGCATGGGGCGGCATCCATATCTGCGGCAATGCCCCCACCAACGCTGAGGGTGGCGTGGGCAGCTCTGAGATAGGCGGTGCCACCTATGGCGGCAACATCACCGATGACAACTCTGGCATTCTGCAGTATGTACGCGTAGAATATGGTGGCTATACTATCACCGAGGACACCGAGGCCAATGGCTTCACCTTCTATGGCGTGGGTAGCGGAACCACCGTGGATCACTGCGTGGCTTACAAGGGCTCCGATGACGGCTTTGAGTGGTTTGGCGGCACAGTGAACGCTTCCAACCTGGTATCTATCAACAACAGCGACGACTCCTTTGACTGGACCGAGGGATGGAACGGCACCGTCACCAACCTCGTGGCTTACCAAGCACCCGCAAACGAACTGGGCTATGACTGCGACTGTCTGATAGAGGCCGACAACAACGAGAACAACTTCGAATCCACCCCCGTTTCTCACCCCACCCTGAACAACCTCGTGCTCGTGGGCAACGGCTCTGACAGCGAGGGTGTCCGTCTCCGCCGCGGCACTGGCGTGAACATCAACAACGGTATATTCTGCAACAAGGGTGAAATACTCAAGGTGGAGAGTCCCCAGACACAGGCTTCCTTGACTGATGGTGGCTCCAAGATCACCAACACCACCATCAGCGGCACCATGATCAACGAGGCCATCACCGCAGAGAATGACCCTGACGGGAAGTATACAGGCAAGGAGTGGGACAACGCCGACTTCTTGGCATCCGCAGGCAACAGAGTAGACACCAACTTGAGCCTCAGCTTCGATGACATCAAGGCTCAGTGCACCTGGCTTACTGGAGCTTGGGCAGAGGTAGAGTAACACAGTCCATATATATATACGTAACGTTAACCTACCTTAGCCGACTCGCGACACCGTTCGCGGGCCGGCTTTTATCGTTAACGCACCCCTAGCCATGATTGTTCGCCAATACCATGACTGCTTTGGCTACATCTTTCCTCGACTTTCGGCAATCTCCCCCGAGCTTGGCGTACTGCCCGTTTCCCGTTCCACGAGATAACGCGGACGCCGCTTCACCTCTATATATATCTTACCGACATACTCGCCTATAACGCCGCATGCCAACAAAATGGCACCCCCTATAAACCACATGGAGACCATGAGCGAAGCCCATCCCGGGATAGAGCGGCCACTCGTGTAGGAGAACAGGCCGTAGACAATCGCCAAAATTGACACTACGATACAAAACAATCCAATATAGCTGATGAAAAGAAGAGGGCGAATGGAGAACGAGGTGATACCATCAAGGGCAAAGGAAAGCATCTTGCGAAGCGGGTACTTCGACTTTCCCATGAGACGGGGCTTGCGATCGTAATACACATTGGCCACAGGATAACCGAGAGTGCAAACCAGGCCACGCAGGAAAAGGTTACGCTCAGGGTAGAGCAGCAAGGAACGGGTCGCCCGCTTACTCATCAAGCGGAAATCCGCATGGTTGTAAACCACCTCGCCACCCATTTTCTGGAACAACCTATAAAACCCCTGCGCTGTTGCCCGCTTAAAGAACGTGTCCACCTCTCGAGCCTTTCTAACACCAAACACGATATCAATGCCCTTATCGAAAAGTTGCACCATCTGGAAAATGGCCGAAACGTCATCTTGAAGGTCTGCGTCTATCGTAATCATGGCGTCTGCCCAAGCCACAGAACGCTCCATGCCTGCCCAAAGGGCATGTTGGTGGCCTGCGTTATGAGCTAGCTTGATACCCATGACCAAGGGGGAGGCAATTGCCTGTTCCTCTATCAACTCCCAAGTGCGGTCACGGCTGCCGTCATCTACATACACTATCCTTCCCTCTTCTATCATCTTCTCGTTTCGCAACCGCTCAAGCGCGGCGATAAGCTGGCCAGTGGTATTGACTAACACTTCCTGCTCATTGTAGCAGGGAACTATAATAGCTAACCTCTTCATGGTGACTTCCTTGTTAAAGGTTTGAAATTTAAGGCATACGCCGTTGGAAACGATAAAGCTGTATGACCTTGCGGTCGTCACAGCTTCTGTGTCCGCTATCATAAACAAGTTCGAGGCTATAGCCAGGGTGTTCCTGAAGAAAATCCTTGGCATCTTCATCGCAGGCCAAGAGGTAGCCCTGGGCGGGTCTCGTCTTGTCAAATGGCTCCACGCGGTCTCCCAAATAGAAATTTACGCTAAAAGGACGGACTGGATCGCCTTCAAGTTCCGCGGTATGAGTAGAGTAGACTTTCCCTGCGGGCACAATCCGCGCGATGCGCTCAGCATAGGGCTTATCGGACTTCACGTTAAGGACAGCTGGTCCCAAATATCCATCTTGGACCATAAAGATAGAAAACACAATCGCGAAGATTGCGTGAAGACCCCACCGCTGGAATCTGGCATTCCCCCGAAGCGATAAAAAGAAAACCGCCGCAAACAACATGAAGGCCAGCAGCAATACGCCTACCCCTAGGATGGGAACAGTTTCCAAGGCATGAAGAAAAGCCTGGTTCTGCGCGGCATGCTTACCTGTAAAGACTGTCTCCGGTATCACTCCCATACGAACTACGATAAAAGCTGCAAGCGTCAGCAAGGAAAGCGATGAAAGAATCGTGCCATAAACACGCAAAGCGGTGGGTTTATGCCTCCACAAATAAATGACATACTCCGCCAGGAAATATGCGATAAAAGGATAAATGGGCATCAGGTAGACACTGCGTTTGCTTTTCGGAATGCAGTAGAATACAAATATCACGACAATGCTCAGAAGTGAAAACAAACGGACATCGTCCATTTCACGGAAATAGCGCTTGAAGCGTTCCCACCATCCAGATGACAACAATCCCCGACGAGGACGTATCCAAAAGAGAGAGATAAGCACCAAGAGCGTATAAGGCAAGAAACCCGCCAAAACCGTCAATACATTATAGTATGCGGGGTTGTGATGGGAGGCATAAGACATCTTGCCCAAAAAGCGCAACAGGTTCTCTTCCATGACAAGCTGCAAGAAATAGCTTCCACCCTGGCGATAGGCGGCGACATACCACAAGAGGGGCACCACGCACGACACCAAGCCCACCAAGAGAAAACGGGACAACACCTTGCGGAAATCATGTCCCCTGCACAGGAGGAATATACCTGTTACCAAGCAGGGCAAGAGCACGCCGACAGGGCCTTTGGTGAGAAAGGCCGCGCTCATGCACAAGACGGCCCACCAAGGTAGGCCTCTCATGCCGCGCTCCACCCAGCGATAAAGCAGGTAAAGGGAAATGACTACCAACGCGGTAAGCATCATGTCCACACGGCAATTGGTTCCCGCGCGATGCAACTCAAAGCTAGTCAGGGTCAACAAGGCCGCCACAAAAGCCACTTGGCTTCCCCTGCGGCGAGAGAAAAACACGTAACCGGCCAGCACCATCACGGCCAAGGCAAGGGCAGAAGGGAAGCGGGCCGTATATTCTGTTACCCCACCTGTCAGCAGGGAGAGCAAAGCAATGCACCAATGCAAGAAAAGGGGCTTATAAGGAATATCCACCCCGTTGTTGACGGGCAATATCCAGTTGTCTTGTTGCAAGATAGACAGAGCCACACCGGCTTCCCGCGGTTCTCCTTTGGTATTGAAATAGGCCTCTCCCAAAAAGAGGAACAGGAACAGGAACACGATTCCCGCCAACTGCCAGAAACGTTTGTCACGCGTCATTCTTTTTATCATACTTTATCGTCAAGCGCAAAGGTACATTAATATAAGGAATAAACTATATACATATAATCGAAAAACATAACTTTTTCACAGAATTTACATTTTCCCCAACATAAACAGGCGACAAACGACACGTTCCCTGGAAAACAAACAAGGGTGAGCTGCTCCACTCACCCTTGCTTGTCTGGCCATGCGCATAGGTTGTTAGGGAGGGTGCTGACACAGCCTAGCGTTCCCTCCCGCCCGTTGCTCGCGTCAAATGAATAGACTCCCCACTTGGTAAACCACCGCGGACACTATCCAGGCCAACACCGTGGTGTAGACAGCGGAGAACGCAGCCCAACGCCAACTTCCCGTTTCTCCCTTAATAGCCGCGACAGTCGCTATACAAGGGAAATAGATGACCACGAAGAGCAAGAAACAATAGGCGGCAAGGGGCGTAATGCCATCCGCTGTCATTTGGGCCAGCAATGTGTCGTACTTTCCACCTTCGTTGTTATAAGCTTCGTCATCGCCAAAGGAATCATTGTTGGCATAAAGTACGCCCATTGTTGAGGCCACCACTTCCTTGGCGCCAATGCCTGCCACCAGGCCCACATCGAGTTTCCAGTCGAATCCTTGGGCTCGAAACACAGGTTCTATTGTCTTTCCAATACGGCCTATATAACTTTGCTCCTGTTGCTCACGCATGGACAGAGATTCATCATGGGGGAAATAACCCAAAGCCCACACAATGATACTCGCCACCAAGATGATGCCGCCCATTTTCTTTAGGTATTGCTTGCCCTTTTCCCAAGTGTGGCGTCCAATAGCCTTCCATGTAGGAAATCGATAAGGAGGCAGCTCCATAACGAAAGGAGTATCTTCTCCCTTTATGACAAACAAAGAAAGTACACGACTGACGACCACCGCCAAGAGAATACCCACGGCATAGAGCGAGAGCATCACCAACGAACGATAGTGGGCCGCAAAGAAAGTGCCTGTAATCATAATATAAATAGGCAAGCGGGCCGAACAGCTCATCAGTGGCAACACCAACATGGTGATAAGCCTCGACCGACGGCTTTCTATGGTACGGGTAGCCATCACCGCTGGCACATTGCAACCAAAGCCCATCACCAAGGGAATAAAGGACTTTCCATGAAGACCCATTTTGTGCATCAATTTATCCATGATAAACGCGGCACGAGCCATGTAGCCAGAATCTTCCATATAGGATATGAAGAAATAGAGGATGAGAATCTGTGGCAAGAAAACGATAACAGAACCGACACCGCCTATCACGCCATCTACCAACATAGCCTTCAAAGGACCATCGGGCATGGTAGTAGAAATAATCTCGCCCAACCAGGCGACACCCGCCTCTATCCAGTCCATGGGATACTGCCCTATATAGAATGTCACGCTGAACATCACAAAAAGAAGGAGCAAGAAGATGGGAAAACCGAGATAGCGGTTCGTGATGAAGCGATCTATCACGTGGGTTGTGCGATAGGTATCCTTGTCATGGCCCGTCTCATAACCCGCCTCTTTCAGGGCACCATGGATAAAACCATATTTGGCATCCATGATAGCCGTTTCACTGTCTTCCCCAGTTTCCTCCTTCACGCGTTGCTCCGCTTGGTCACGATGGGCGATAATCTCCTTGGCATCGGGGAAAGTGGCAATATAAGCTTCCACATCCTTATCATGCTCCAAAAGCTTGATGGCCAAATAACGGGTAGAATACCGCTGACGCAGATTGTCCTCCTGTTTCAGGTGCTCCTGCATCTCCTTGATGCCATGCTCCAGCTCGTGCCCGTGGTTGATATGTATGTGGCGATAGTTGCGCTGGCTGTTCTCTTGCCCTTCATACATGTCTATCACCACCTTGAAGAGCTCTTCAACGCCTCTTCCGTTAGTGAACACCGTAGGCACCATAGGCACACCGAACAACTCGCCTAGCTTATCGTAATCAACATGATCTCCCCTGCGCTCGGTTTCATCAAACATGTTTAGGGCGCAAACCATGCGCAAATGCATATCTATCAGTTGGGTGGTGAGATAGAGATTGCGTTCCAGGTTGCTGGTATCTATCACGTTGATAATCACGTCTGGGGTCTTCTCCACGATTTGCTTGCGCACATACAGTTCCTCTGGTGAGTAAGCCGAAAGGGAATAAGTGCCAGGCAAATCCACCAAGTTGAACTCGTAACCAAAATAGCGAGCCTTACCTTCCTTGGCATCCACTGTCACGCCAGAATAATTACCCACACGCTCATGGGCGCCAGAGGCGAAATTGAACAAAGAGGTTTTACCGCAGTTGGGATTGCCCACCAACGTTACGTTGATGACATGGCGCCTGCGCTCCACTTCCCTGTCCAGTTGCAGGGAGTACGCGTCGTGATCCACGATGCCCGTTTGGTCTTCTGGGGTTTCGCGAGACATCGCGGCTTCAGCTTCTGTCACCACTTCTATCATATCCGCCTCGCTATGCCTCAGCGACACCTCGTAGCCCATTATCTTATATTTCACGGGGTCTTGCAAAGGGGCGTTGAGCAGCACCTCCGCAGTCTGTCCTTTTATAAAACCCATTTCAACGATGCGCTTGCGAAAGCCACCATGGCCTGCCACCTTGACGATGACACCGCGCTCGCCCGTTTTCAGTTCTGATAATCTCATAATAATCTCAATTTAGCGCGAAATTACTAAATTCTTGCCTCAACCTCCCGAAGGGAAAAGGGATTTCCGTCTTAAGTCTCCCAAAATACCCACTTATGGGGATATATCACTCCGTGGAAAGATCCGCCACAATTTTACGATACATAGTATACATACGGGTACGGCTGATATAGCCTATCAGCCTGCGATTAATGTCTACCACAGGCAACTGAGCCGCATCTGTCTTGTCGAATTTGGCCATAATCTCGTCCATGGGGTCATTCTCGCCGATGACGGCATCTGGTTCCTGCATCAATTGTCTAACGGTAAAACGCCTGTAAAACTCAGTGCGGAAGATAATATGCCTTATCTTGGTAATGTCAATAATACCCACCAAGGTACCGGCGTCATCGAGCACGGGCAGAAAGTTGTTATTGCTCCTGCTGATTTCCGCAACCAACTTACCCATTGGCAAGTCGGGGCTTATAGGGTGATAATCTTTCTCTATCACACTCTGCATGCTCATCAGGGTCAATGCCGACCTATCGGTATGGTGGGTCAGAAGCTTTCCTTCACGAGCCAATCGCAGGGCATAAATGCTGTGACTCTCGAAGACGCTGATGGTAAGGAAACTGCAGATACATACTATCATGAGCGGCATAAACAGCTGATAGCCGCCTGTCAATTCCGCTATCAGGAAGATGCCTGTCAAGGGGGCATGCATCACGCCTGCCATCACACCAGCCATGCCTAAAAGGGTAAAATTCTGCTCTGGGACATAGACGCCAAACCCATAGTAATTCCATATACGGGAGAAGAAGAAGCCAGCGAAACCGCCAATGAACAGGGAAGGAGCGAAAGTACCGCCACAACCACCACTGCCGTTAGTGGCGGAAGTAGCGAAGGTCTTGGTGAAAAGCACTAACCCCACGTACAAGATCAGTAAGTCGGAGTGGCCGTAAAAAATAGAATGCCCCATCACTTGTTCCCAGTCAGCCTCGGTCTTGCCGCTCAAAAGGATGTTCACGGCGGAATAGCCTTCCCCGTAAAGAGAGGGGAAGAGGAAGATGAGCACGCTCAACATGAGTCCGCCACAAAGCAACTTGAGATAAGGCTTGTGGCTCATCTTGGCGAAAAGTCCCTCACAGAACGACATGGAACGCATGAAATAAAGGCTCACCAGACCGCAGAACACGCCCAGCAGAATACCTGCGGGAACCCGTTCCAGGCTCCAAGGGTTAGTCAGGGTGAAGGTAAAGAGAGAGTCATCACCCATCAAGATGTAGGTAACGCAAGTGGCGGTGACGCAGGATATCAATATGGGGAGCAATGAAGCCATGGAAAGATTGACCATCAACACCTCCAGCGTAAAGACCAGCCCCGCTATAGGAGCCTTGAAGACTCCCGCTATAGCCGCGCTCGCCCCGCATCCCACCAAAAGCATCAACGTCCGGCTATCCATGCGGAACAACTGTCCCAGATTACTTCCTATGGCAGAACCTGTCAGCACAATAGGTGCCTCCGCTCCCACCGAGCCTCCGAAGCCGATAGTGACACCAGAAGCCACCACGGAAGACCAGCAATTGTGTGCCCGCAATTTGGAGCGCTTGGTGGAAATGGCGTAAAGCACGCGAGTGATACCATGGGAAATGTTGTCACGCACCACATAGCGGATAAACAGTGACGTGAGATAAATGCCCACGATGGGGAACAGCAAGAAGAGCCAATTGAAACCAGGCTTGCGCAGGCCCAGGCTGAGAATCTGCTGTATCTCATGAATGATGCCATGGAGCACATATCCCGCTATTGAGGCCAGCACGCCGATAAAGAAAGAGAGTATCAGCGTCATCTGGCGATCTGAAAGATGCTTCAGTCGCCAATGGATAATCCTCTCCATCAGGCTTCCATGGTTTGCCTCGTCCATCTCCGCTCCTCCTTTCCTAGAACTCACTGGTGAAATGGAACTTGATATGCTCGAAGTCTTGCTGCGCCATGCTCAGCACATAACCGGAGTCGGCCAGGAAGACATCCCTGCCCTCTATGTCCTTGGCCATATACTGGTATTTCCGCTTCTTGAAGTTCTCCAGCTCGGCGGGGTCATCGGCCTCTATCCAGCAAGCTTTGTGCAGGTGGACTGGCTCCCAACGGCACTTGGCGCTATACTCATTCTCCAACCGGTACTGGATGACCTCGAACTGCAACTGACCCACAGTGCCCACGATACGGCGCCCGTTGAACTGGTTGACGAAAAGCTGGGCGACGCCCTCATTCATCAGCTGCTCCAATCCTTTTTGGAACTGCTTGCTCTTCATGGGGTCGTCGTTCTCTATATACTTGAACATCTCGGGGGAAAAGGAGGGCAACCCGCGAAAATGCAGCTGCTCTCCCTCCGTGAGAGTATCTCCTATCTTGAAGATGCCGTTGTCGGGCAGTCCGACGATGTCGCCAGGATAAGCCTCGTCGATAGTGCTCTTGCGCTGCGCCATGAACTGCGTGGGGCTGGAGAAGCGCACCGTCTTGCCCAGCCGCATGTGCTGGTAGGGCTGGTTGCGCACGAACTTTCCGCTGCACACCTTGCAGAAGGCTATGCAAGAGCGGTGGTTTGGGTCTATGTTGGCGGTGATCTTGAAGATGAAGCCTGTGAACCTGTCCTCCGACGGCTCCACCAGGCGCTCCTCCGCCTTGGTAGGGCGGGGGCTGGGAGCTATGCGCACGAAGCAGTCGAGCAGCTCTTGGACGCCAAAGTTATTTAGGGCGGAGCCGAAAAACACGGGGGCGGTCTCGCCCGCCAGGTAGGCGGCCACGTCGAAAGCTGGGTATACACCATCTATCAGCTCCAGGTCATCCCGTAGCCGGGCGGCCTCACGCTCCCCTACCCGCTCGTCCAGCTCAGCGGACTGTATGTCTACGGCCACCTTCTCCGTCACTCTCTGCTTGTTAGGGGTGAAGAGGTTGAGCTGCCGCTCGTAGATGTTGTACACGCCCTTGAAGCGCAGTCCCTGGCCGATGGGCCACGAGAGTGGGCGCACGTGTATGCGCAGCTCCTGCTCCAGCTCGTCAAGCAGCTCGAAGGGGTCTCTTCCCTCGCGGTCCATCTTGTTGACGAAGATGATGACGGGGGTGTTCCTCATGCGGCACACCTCCATGAGCTTGCGGGTCTGCGTCTCCACGCCCTTGGCGGAGTCCACCACGATGATGGCGGAGTCCACGGCGGTAAGCGTGCGGTAGGTGTCCTCGGCGAAGTCCTGGTGGCCCGGGGTGTCCAGGATATTGACTTTGTATCCCTCGTAATCAAACTCCATCACGGAGGTGGAGACCGAGATGCCGCGTTGCTTCTCGATGTCCATCCAGTCGGAGGTGGCCGTCTTCCTTATCTTGTTGCTCTTCACGGCGCCCGCCACCTGTATCTGCCCTCCGAAGAGCAGGAACTTCTCGGTGAGCGTGGTCTTTCCAGCGTCGGGGTGGGATATGATGGCGAATGTCCTTCTTCTCTCTATCTCGTTCATGTCGTTTCTCTTGCTTGCCGTGTATATATATATATTAATAATGTATAGGGGGCGGGGTCAGTCCTCCCCGAAGTCGAGTCCCTCCGCGCGGTCCTTGACGTAGTAATCGCTCAGCATGCCCACGAAGGTGGATATCTCCTTGATGGCATGCTGGGTCTCCGGCGTGATGTCCTTGTGGCGCAGGCGCAGCAGCATCACGCCATAGAGGGCGTCCAGGCAGGTCTCTATCTCGTTGACCTCCCTATCTCCTTTCTGCCTCAGCTCCACGATGAAGGGCAGCACCTTGTAGTACTCGGCGCTGTAGAAGGGGAACTTGGCGGACTGCAGCAGTCGGTTGTGCAGGTCTACCACGTCGCGCAGCAACACCTCGTTCACCTGCAGGTGGCCGCCCTCGCGCTTGCCCTCGCTGTTCATCATGGTGATGAGGTTGCCGAACCAGTCGGTCTCCTCCTCCAGCTGCTCCTCGGTGTAGTCGAATTTGCTGATGTACTCGCGCTGTATCATGGGCAGCGAGCAGCCGTAGGCCCTGATGATGTCTTCCACCTGCCACATGTAGAGCAGGTATTCCGCGATGCTTTTCTTCCTGAGTTCTTGCGCTACAAACATGTCTATGGGTTCCTTTCTCTAGAATTCGGGCAGGTGGTAGAGGTTGAATATCGTGCCCACGAGGGCTATCAGCGAGAAGATGACGACCACGCTGCCTATGATCTTGTTGATGATGACGATGCCGCCCACGTCGAACCTTCCCCTCACCTTGTCTATCAGCCAGGAGAGGCCGTACCACCACAGCAGGGCGCCGAAGATGATGCTCAGGAAGCCCACGCACATCTGCAGCGGGGCCTGGGGCACGATGAAGGCAAACTGGGCGAAGGTGGCCATGAAGAGGAAGATGATGAGCGGGTTGCTGAGCGTGACCAGGAAGGCCGTGAGGCCGTTGTGCCACAGCGTGCCCCGGCGGTTGCTGCTGCGGTGCATCTTCTTCATGGGGTTGCTCAGGAAGCAATACACGCCGAAGACGAGCAGCATCACGCCGCCGAAAATCTGCAGGTAGAACTTGTTCTGCGCGTTCTGGATGAAGTCCATCACGAAGCTCATGCCGAAGCCCGTCGCCAGGGCGTATATCAAGTCGCTGCAGGCCGCGCCCACTCCCGTGACGAAGCCATACCAGCGCCCCTTGTTCAGCGTGCGCTGTATGCACAGGATGCCCACCGGCCCCATGGGGGCGGAGGCTATCACGCCGATGACGATACCCTTGAAGATGAAGTCGAGGATATCCAGCTGGAAGGGGAAGAGTTGGTTCAATTCGTTCAACTGGTTCATACAAAACGCGAAGATAAGCATTTTTCCCCTAAAGAAGGCATCCCAGGGACATTTTTTTGGCATATTGACGCGGGGCCTATCCAACTGCCTGCGCGGGAAAGACGGCGGTATAGTGCGAAAAACACCGCCGTGCAGCGCGCAAAAGACCGCCGTGTAGCGCGAAAAACACCGCCGTGTAGCGCAAGAAATCCCAAGGGGTAGCGCAGGAAAGACCAAGGGGTAGCGCGGATTACCCCTGCGGGCAGCGCGAAGAATCCCTGCGGGTAGCGCGGATTACCCCTGCGGGCGGCGCGGACTACACCTGCGGGCAGCGCGAAAAAGGGGGCGAAAAAACGGGGAAATAATTTTGCGGTCTGCCCGAAACTCCCTATCTTCGCGAATACATATTCGTCTAGTATCAAAAACCAAACATACCATCATGACAGAGAATTTGCTGAAACCCTATGTCATCGGGTTGGACCTGGGAGGCACCAACTCCGTGTTCGGCATCGTGGATGCCCGTGGCGAAATCAAGGCCACCACCGCCATCAAGACCGGCGGCTACGACCGCGTGGAAGACTACGTGCGTGACGCCGTCAACGCCCTCATGCCCATCATCGAGACCGTGGGCGGACTCGACACCATCAAGGCCATGGGCATCGGTGCGCCCAACGCCAACTACTACCGGGGCACCATCGAGTACGCCCCCAACCTGCCCTGGGCGCACGACTGCGTGGTGCCGCTGGCCAAGCTCTTCAGCGACGCGCTGGGCGGGGTGCCCGTCGCCCTCACCAACGACGCCAACGCCGCCGCCCTGGGCGAGATGACCTACGGCGTGGCCAGGGGCATGAAGAACTTCATCGACATCACCCTGGGCACGGGCGTGGGCTCTGGCATCGTGGCCAACGGGCAGATGGTCTACGGTTGCGACGGCTTCGCCGGCGAGCTGGGCCACACCACCATGGTGTGGGAGAACGGCCGCTCCTGCGGCTGCGGGCGGAAGGGCTGCCTGGAGGCCTACTGCTCCGCCACGGGCGTGGCACGCACCGCCCGAGAGTTCCTGCAGACCAGCGACGAGCCCTCCCTGCTGCGCGACTACAAGCCCAAGGACATCACCTCGCTGGAGGTGAGCCTCGCTGCCGCCAAGGGAGATGCGCTGGCCAAGCGCGTCTATGAGTTCACGGGCGACATGCTGGGCCGCGCCTGCGCCAACTTCACGGTCTTCTCCTCGCCCGAGGCCTTCGTCTTCTTCGGCGGACTCACCAAGGCGGGCGACCTGCTGATGGAACCCGTCAAGCGCTCCTACGACAAGCACGTGTTCCCCATCTTCCGCGGCAAGGCCAAGGAGGTCAAACCCCTGGTGTATATCATCGCCATTCTCTTCATTCTCCGCCGCCGTGCTGGGAGCCTCCGCCGTGGGCTGGGAACTGTAAAGCCGCGGGGTCTCGCGGGACACCCCTCCCGCCAGGCCGTTCCCTCCCGGGCGACATCCCGCGTTGTCGCCGAGACGCGTTCCCATGTCTCGCCCGTCGAAGGGCAAGCACTGCGTCGCCACGGACATATAGAAAAGCCCGCGCTACGGGGAATCCCCTTAGCGCGGGCTTTTCTATATGTCCCCGCCCTAGGCAGGCGGACCCGTCCCGTCCCGCGGACGCGGAGCAGGGAGAAACGTTACTTCAGCACCTTGGCGGCGCACTGCCCCATCACCTTGTAGCCCTCGGCGTTGGGGTGCAGCCAGTCACTCTGCAGGTCCTGGCGCAAAGCCTCGGGGTCGTTGGGGTCTCGCGTGGCCTTGTCGAAGTCTATGTATCCGTCATAGTCAGCGGAGGCGCGCACCCACTCGTTCACCTTCTGGCGAGCCTTTTCCATGCTTTCGCCCTTCATGAAACTGTTCTTGAAAGGCATGATAGTAGCCCCCCACACCTTCAAGCCCCTCTCCTTGGCCTTCTTGGCGAAGAGAGCGTAATACTCCGTCAGCTTGGCCACGGTCTTCGAGCCGTCGTCCCTGATGCCGCCAATGTCGTTCACGCCCTCGAAGACAACCAGGTCGGTCACTCCCTGCTGCGCCAGTATGTCACGATCGAAGCGACGGGAAGCAGGGTCGGACAGCCCACCGGCTATCACGCAGTTGCCACCAATGCCCAGGTTGATGACCGCCACCTTGCCCCCAAGCTCCTCCGCCAGCACGTCCGTCCAGCGGTTCTGCGCGTCGGTGGTAGTGCCGCGGCCGTCGGTGATGCTGTTTCCCAGGCAGGCTATGCAGCGCGTAGAGGCGGGAGCCTCCACCTCCAGGGCGGCTATGCTGTACCAGTGCTCAAACGTCTCCACAGGGGTAAACGCCGCGGTGGGCCGCGCCTCGCCCGCCATCAGGTAGGAAGTCGTGCGCGAGCCACGATGCGTGGTGGCCTTTTCGGGAGTCTTCCCGTAGTTGATGGTCACCGAGAGCCGCTGCAGGGGCTTCAGCTTGTAGGCGGCGATGTCCGTGTACACCGCCTTGCCGGGCTCTATTGTCACCGAGCGTTTACCGCCGAAAGTGAGATACTTGGCCGTCTTCGCCTCGATGTCCTTGCCTCCATCGGTGTCGGCGATGTACACCGACTTGATTTCCACAGGCTGCGCGCTCTTCTCGTTAGACAATTGCAGGCGAAGCTTCTCGCCGCCAATGCTCACGTGGATGACTTGCCGCAGGGAGTGGTCCGTCATTGTCGTCTTGGGCATGTCGCTCTCCGCCAAGGGGGCTTCAATGGCCGTTGCCCAAGTGGCCGTCCATTTGGTCTGCGCCTGGAGGCCAACCGCGGCCAGCAACGCGAGAGCGGATGATAGGATAAGTTTTTTCATAGCGTATTATTTTAATTTGAGGATTTCCACGACAAAAATAATGAATAAAAGCGAAAAACATGACGAATGCCCGCAAAAAGCGTGCATTTGAGGAGCGAAAACGCGCCCACTGGGCAAAGCGCGCCATTTCCGCCCGCCCTGGAGAACTGGACAGGCTGCGGCGCGACAAGTTTAAATAAGTTTAAAGCCAGGGCGACAATTTCCCAGTCAGCGTTGTTTTGAGTAATTTCGCGACAGGAAACGGCCATGGCAAGAGAAACGGAAGCCATGCCGGTCTTTAGCGAAAACAGGCTTATGGAAACTAGAAAGAGAAGCAAGGAGGAGTGGACACGGCGATATATCGCCTTCATATTCATACTGTTCGTGATAGCGTTCGGCACATCGCTATCCATCAGGGCCAATCTCGGCTCTTCCCCCATCTCCGCCCCGCCCTATATCCTGTCGCTGGTGCCAGGCGTGACGCTCACCATGGGGCAACTCACCATCTGCATGCACGTGTTCTTCATCGCCACGCAAGTGGCCTTGCTGCGCCGCGACTTCGAGCGCCGGCAGTGGTTGCAGATAGCCGTTTCGTTCCTCTTCGGCTTCTACACCGACCTCACGATGTGGCTCACGGGATTCCTGCAAGTGCCCGCCAGCCTCAGCCCCGCCATCGGCTACCCCTTGCGCTTCATTGAGCTATTGCTCGGCGGCGGCATTCTCGCCTTTGGCATAGCCCTTGAGGTGCGCTGCGATTCCCTCATGCTGGCGGGCGAGGGCTTCCCGCTTGCCATCGCCAGGTTTGCCCGCCGCGACTTCGGCAAGGTAAAGATATGCACCGACACGCTGCTCGTCACCATCGGGGCGGTGTTCATGTTCGTCAACTTCGGCCATTGGGACTGGTCCATGGTAGGCATCGGCACGCTCATCTCCATGTTCTACGTGGGCATGATGGTGCGTGTGCTCGCTCCCCATATCAAGTGGCTCGACCAGCTGCTGATACCGCGGGCCGAACGGGAAAAGGACACCGTGGAGGAGAAAGACCAGTGGAGCGGGCACCATGTGATTACCATAGCCCGCGCTTACGGCAGCGGAGGCAACGACGTGGCGCATGCCGTGGCCGAGAAACTGGGATGGCCTTGCTACGACCGCCAACTGATAGACCTCACGGCGCGGCGCATGGGGTATTCCCCGGAGGTAGTGGAACGCAGCGAGCAAAACATCCCCACCTCGCGGCTGTGGGAGCTGGTGATGGAAGACAGCGGCATCCCCAGCTCCATGAACCCTTCTCGCGACGACGCCATCTTCGTCAGCCAGAGCCGCACCATACGTGAGCTGGCGCACGAGGGAAACTGCGTCATCGTGGGCAGGTTGGCCAACTGGACGCTGCGCGACCATCCCCATGCGTTGCGTGTATTCATCACCTCCAGCCGCAATTCCGCCACCAAGCGCGTCGCCCAACGCCTGGGCATCAGCGAGGAAGAGGCCGCCCGCAAGCAGAAACGAGTCAACACGGGCAGGGCCAACCATTGCCGCCGCTACACGGGAAAGGCATGGACTTCCCCCGAAAGCTATGACCTCATGCTCAATACCGACAGGCTGGGCATCGACGAAACCGCCGCCCTCATCGCGCAAGCGGCCAAAGCCATGGGACGAGCCTGACTTCCCGCCCATCCCCAAAGGGACACGGCACGAAGACTCTTCCAAGGCTTTCCGACGCGACTTGAATGCCGCGACCATTTATTTCAAGATATTGCTCTCGCTGCCTTTTGCCTCAAAGTCACCTAAGGTGCATTGCCCGAGTCACCTATATTGAAACCGGAATCAACCAAGGTGAGTCGGGCAAATAAGCAAGGATACTTTTTAGGGGCATTTGGATGCCCGGAGACGAGGGGTTATTGAGGGTTTTCAAAACAAGTTATTTCGCATCGCGATTTAACTTATTTTGCTGACGAAAACAAGTTATTTTGCAAAGGAAATCAAGTTGTTTTCCCCGGCAAAACAACTTGATTTGAAAACAGCCTATAGCGCCCTGTCAATCAAGACGTATCAATCATCTCTGTAGCGACGCGCCGCGGCACGCAACTTGTCCTTGATGACGTTCCAGTTCTTATCAACAAAGGCGGTATCTTGCCAATATCTTGACAAGGTCATAGTAAGCTCCTTTTCTCGCTATCAGTGTTTCATGATTTCCTGTCTCCACCACCTTGCCTTGATGAAGCACGATTATCTGGTCAGCATCACGAACAGTGCTCAACCTGTGGGCAACCACCACCACTGTTTTACCTTGATAGAACTTGGCTAGATTTTCCACGATAGCACGTTCGTTATTGGCATCAAGAGAATTGGTCGCCTCATCCAAGAATATATAATCTGGATCCTTGTAGACCGCTCTGGCTATCAAGACGCGTCGCTTCTGTCCCAGGCTCAGCCCCACTCCATCTCTCCCTATCTTGGTATTGTACTTCAAAGGCAATGACATTACATAATCATGAATGCAGGCAATCCTTGCGGCTTGCGCCAATCTCTCCTTGTCTACCTCACTATCGTCTACGGCGATGTTCCTCGCGATACTCTCCGAGAATATCACGCCTTCTTGCATGACAACGCCACACTGTTGCCGCCACCAATCTTTGTTAAGATCGTTGACATCTGTTCCGCCAACATTAATTTTGCCTTCCAAGACAGGATAGTATCCCAACATGAGCTTGACAAGCGTGGTCTTTCCGCTTCCCGACGCTCCGACGATAGCCGTCACCTTTCCTTTGGGGATATGTATACTCACAACATCCAATGTTTTCACAAGGGCATGAGGGTCATACATAAACACGACATGACTAATGTCAATACCCTTTTGGCTGTCCGCCAGCGACCATGGCGACTCCACACTCCTCACCGCCAAGATGCGTCAACATCCAATGGCCTACAAAGTCATCATGACTATAAGTAACAAGTCCTTTCGTCGGGTCAGCGACAAAGTATGCCCGCTTTCCCTTGATCTTGTAGAGAACGACAAAATGGTTCTGGTTCCAATAGAGTATGGCAGGTAACGTAGCTTGCGAAAGTACTGAAACGGCATTTGCCTATCCCACGGCCACAATCATATACCTCAAAAAAGAAGACATACTTCCCTAGGCTAGGAAATATGTCTTCTTTTCCATGTAATGGCGGCGGCTTTCCGAACACGTTCGCGATGCCTCACCGCATCTTCCACCCACCCCGGCTCTCCACCATGGGCACCAAGACTTGCTCCTTCACGCTGTCGCCATAGACGAAGAGCAAGAAGACATTGGCGGAATGGGTGGCCGTGTCTGCCTTGGCGGTAGTCACCTCTACACGCTTGATGCCCTTGTGCGCCTCCCGCTGGTTGGCGATAAACATGCGGGCGTTATCCAACAGCTGCCGGCGATAGGAAGCGGGAATGGAGTCGGGGTAATGGAAACCATCCACATAGGCTTCATAGTTGCCTTCCAGCAAAAGGTCGTAATAGCCCTTGGCGGCCACGGCCGCCATCTGGGCAGGATCTACTTGCTTGCGGCAAGCGGCAAGACTGAGCAGCAGGACGGCAAGCGAAAGGACAGGAAGAAAATGTCTCATTTCTGCCGGATAAAGATATTGATGGGGCAACCCGTCATGGTCCAGTTCTCGCGGATCTTGTTCTCCAGGAAGCGGCGATAGTTCTCCTTCACGTATTGCGGCAGGTTGGCGTAAAACACGAAAGAAGGTATCTGCGTGTTAGGCAACTGCGTGCAATACTTTATCTTGATATACTTGCCCTTTACCGACTGAGGTGGATAGGCCTCGATGATAGGCAACATCACCTCGTTGAGCTTGGAGGTGCCGATGCGCAGCTTGCGGTTGAGATAGACTTGCTTGGCTGTCTCAAGTACCTTGAAGATGCGCTGCTTGGTGACAGCCGAGGCGAAGATGATGGGGAAGTCGGTAAAGGGAGCCATGCGCTCGCGTATGGCACTCTCGAAAGTCCTGATGGCCACGGGAGTCTTGTCTTCCACCAAGTCCCACTTGTTGACCACCACCACCAGGCTCTTGTTGTTTTTCTGTATCAGCTGGAAGATGTTCATGTCTTGCGCCTCTATGCCCCTGGTGGCATCTATCATGAGTATGCAGACATCGCTATTCTCTATGGCGCGGATGGAGCGCATCACAGAGTAGAACTCCAGGTCTTCCGTCACCTTGTTCTTGCGGCGGATGCCCGCGGTGTCCACCAGGTAGAAGTCGAAGCCGAACTTGTCATACCGGGTGTAGATGCTGTCTCGGGTGGTGCCAGCTATCTCAGTCACGATATTGCGATCCTCGCCTATGAAGGCGTTGATGATGCTGCTCTTGCCCGCGTTGGGCCTGCCCACCACGGCGAAACGGGGAATGTCTTCCTCCAGGGTCTCTTCTTCCTGGGTGGCGAGTTTCTCCACCACCAGGTCCAACAGCTCACCTGTTCCGCTACCGTTGATGGAGCTGACACACATGGGATCGCCCAAGCCCAGCTTGTAGAACTCGGCTGCCTCATAATAAAGACCGCTATTGTCTACCTTGTTGGCCACGAGTATCACGGGCAACTTGGTGCGGCGAAGGATTTCGGCCACATCGGTGTCAAGATCGGTGACACCCGTCGCCACGTCCACGAGGAAGAGCAACAAGTCGGCTTCCTCCGTGGCCACCAACACTTGCTGGCGAATAGCCTCCTCGAAGATGTCGTCTGAATTGACCACCCATCCGCCCGTATCCACCACGGAGAACTGCTTGCCGTTCCACGTGCACTTGCCATACTGGCGGTCGCGGGTAGTGCCGGCCGTGTCGCTGACGATGGCCCGGCGTGATTGGGTAAGACGGTTAAACAATGTACTCTTGCCCACGTTGGGGCGTCCTACGATAGCTACTAGATTTCCCATTGCTGTATTTGGTTGAGTTTGTCCCCCGCCTCATCGGCGGGAGTCAGGGAGAGGTCACGGCTCCCTGGTGGTTACTCTGTTTTGCCGAAGCGTGACCTTAAGGCTCCGGCTCTCTCCCTTGCCAGGAGAGGGTCTGTCCTCTTTTCCATTCAGGACGTATGTCTAGGACGGGCGCGCTATTCGGGGTCGTAACCGAATTGCTTCAACTCCCGCTGGGAATTGCGCCAGTCTTTGTCTACCTTGACGAAAGTCTCCAGGTATATCTTCTTGCCGAAGAACTTTTCCAGTGCCTTGCGCGCCTCAGTGCTCACCTTTTTCAGGGCCACGCCCTGGTGGCCTATGATGATGCCCTTCTGGGAGTCTCGCTCCACGTAGATAACGGCATTGATATGGATGAGACGCTCCTCCTCCTTGAAACGCTCCACGCTTACCTCCACGGAGTAAGGCACCTCCTTGTCATAATAGAGGAGTATCTTCTCGCGGATAATCTCCGAGACGAAGAACTTGGCGGGCTTGTCGGTGAGCTGCTCTTTGTCGAAATAGGCGGGTGACTCTGGCAGCAGCTCCTTAATACGCTTCAGGAGCATGTCCGTGCCAAACTTGTTCTTGGCGGAGATGGGAAGTATCTCGGCCTTCGGCAACAACCCGTGCCACTTGGTCACGATATCGCCCAGGGTCTTTTGGTCTGTCTGGTCTATCTTGTTCACCAGCAGCAGTACGGGGATGGTCATCTGCCGCACCTTGTCCAGGAAGTCCTTGTTCTTCTCGGGGTCTTCCACCACGTCAGTGACATAGAGCAAGACATCGGCATCAGCCAAGGCGCTCTCCGAGAAAGCGAGCATCATCTCCTGCATCTTGTAGTTGGGCTTCAACACGCCAGGCGTATCCGAAAACACAATCTGCACGTCATCAGTGTTGACTATGCCCATGATGCGGTGGCGTGTGGTCTGCGCCTTGAAGGTGGCAATACTGATGCGCTCGCCCACCAACTGGTTCATGAGCGTGCTCTTGCCCACATTGGGATTACCCACAATGTTTACGAATCCTGCTTTGTGCATCTCTAACTATTTAAACGAAAAAACGCACACACTCATATCGGTATACGAGCGGTGCGTTGATGGGTTTTACATGTAGACGAGCGTCATTTCTTCGCGGCTGCCGCGGCACCATCGTATGCCCACCTGTAATAGGAGGCTCCATGCACGAAGCCCGCTCCAAAGGCTGTGAACACGACGTTGTCACCTTTCTTGAGCTTCTCCTCATAGTCCCAAAGAGCCAAGGGAATGGTGGCCGCACTCGTATTGCCGTAATGGTCTATGTTCACCACGACCTTCTCCATGGGCACCCCGGCGCGCTTGGTCACTGCCTCTATGATGCGGAGATTGGCCTCGTGGGGTATCACCCAGTCCACGTCATCGGGAGTGAGATTGTTCATCTCCATGATTTTCAAGATATCGTCACTCATATTGGTCACCGCATAGCGGAACACCGTACGCCCCTCTTGGTAGAGATAATGCAGGCGATGGGAGACCGTGAACTGTGAGGCGGGACACACTGAGCCTCCCGCTTTCATGTGGAGGAAGGGCAATCCCATGCCATCCGTGCGCAGATAAGAGTTTTGAACGCCCAGGCTCTCATCCTCACTGGCTTCCACGAGCACGGCTCCAGCTCCATCACCGAAGAGCACGCAAGTGGCACGGTCGGTATAGTCTACCAACGATGACATCTTGTCCGCACCTATCACGATGATTTTCTTGTATCGGCCACTCTCTATCATCGTGGCCGCCAAGTCGAGCGTATAGAGGAAACCGCAACATGCGGCCTCCAAGTCGAAGGCGAAAGCATTCTTGAGCCCGAGCTTGCCCACCACGATGGAAGCGGTGGAAGGGAACTTGTAATCAGGAGTGGTAGTGGTAACGATGAGCGCGTCTATCTCGTCGATGTTCACACCCGTCTTCTGGATGAGTTGCTTAGCGGCCTTGCGAGCCATATAGCTCGTGCCCAAGCCCTCCTCTGTCAAGATGCGTCTCTCCTTGATGCCGACGCGCGCCATGATCCACTCATCACTGGTGTCCACCATGCGCGACAACTCCTCGTTGTTGAGCACGTATTCGGGCACATAGCCCCCTACTCCAGCGATAACTGCCTTGATCTTTCCCATGATTACTCAGCGGCTTCCTTAACCACGGCAACCTTTCCCCTGTAGTAGCCACAAGTGGCGCATACGGTATGGTATACGTAGTAAGCGCCACAATTGGGGCATATTGCCAACGTGGGAACTACTGCCTTATCATGAGTTCTTCTTTTACGTGTACGAGTCTTTGACTGTCTTCTTTTAGGATGTGCCATAATTATTTTATGTTTAAATGTTAATCTTCCGTTCGCAACTGCTGAAGCTTGGCCCACCTGGGGTCTATGCTCTCAACCTTCCCAGATCTCTCCCCGTCAGCGGAGAGCTGCTGGAGTTTCGCCACCATGGCCGGATCACACTGTCCAGGCTCATGAACATGCTTGATGGGAATGGCCAAGGCGATAAGCTCATAGACATACCAAGAAGCATCGAGCACGCCATCTTCCTTGTCCACGATGGCCATGTCGCCATCCTCGACGTTCTCGTCACCAAGCCTCGCGGTCAGTTTTCCGTCGTTCCGGATGGGCAGCTCCATTTCTTCCAAGCAAATATCACAAGCCACATACACTACACCCTCCACATGGAAATCCAGCTCATAGAGGTCACCTGTGCGCCTCGCCTTGAAGCGGAGCCCAAGCGTTCCCTTCTGGACATCGGGAGCGGCTATCGCCTTGAAATAGGCATCGTCCAGCTCATAAGCGGCAGTGTTTTCACCCTCGTGAAGAGCCTTCAAGTCTATTCGTAAAAGCGAAGTAGTGCACATATATGCCTTGTCCATTTGGTTTTACGGGCTGCAAAGTTACGATTTTTTTTTGAATCACGCACATTTTTCTACGAAAAAATGCTTTAAAATCAGCATCTTACTTTTTCCGAAGCTCTATGCGAAAAGTGGTTCCCTTGCCCATCTCGGAATATTTCACCCTTATCTTGCCATGATGGTAAATCTCCGCGATGCGCCAAGCCAGCGAAAGACCCAGTCCCCAGCCACGGTTCTTGGTGGTGAAACCAGGACGGAACACATGGGGAATGTCTTTCTTCCGGATGCCTTTGCCCGTATCTGACACCTCGATGAGCGCACGCCTGCCGTCATCTCTCAGCTCTATCTTGATGGCGCCGCCGTCTTGCCCTATGGCATCCACGGAATTCTTCACCAGGTTCTCCACCACCCACTCAAAGAGAGAGGCGTTGGCATTGACCATCACGGGGCACTTCGGCAGGTCTCTCTCTATCCTTATCTTGCGGGAGATGCGCCTTTCCATGTAGTCCGCCACATGATTGAGCAAGTCTTGCAGGTTGGTGGGGCGCAGCTCGGGGACGCTCCCTATCTTGGAGAAACGGTTAGCTATCACGCGAAGCCGTTCCACGTCTTTCTCCATCTCTTCCACCACGCTCTCGTCTTGCTGCCCTTCCTTGAGCAGCTCCATCCAAGCCATCATGCTGGAGATAGGCGTGCCCAACTGATGAGCCGTTTCCTTGGAGAGACCTACCCAAACCTTGTTCTGCTCGGCGCGCTTGGCGGCCAACAGGGCGATGATGGCCACTATCACGAAAAGCATGACCACGCCCAACTGGACGAAAGGATAAACCGAGAGCCGCTTGAGCAGGGTAGACTCGCCATAGCACACGCGCAAGTAGTCATGATGGACGGTGTCATCCAGCCAGATGGTAACGCTCCGCCCTTCCTCCTCGCTCCACTTGTTGCCCAACCGGGAAGCATGGCGCAACTGGGCCTCATAGCTATCTCCCTGCACATCTACGTTGCGGAAGGTCTGAGCTTCACCTTTGGAGTCTAACACGATAACGGGGATGGTGTGGTTTTCATTGATAACGCGTAGCACCAGGTTCATGTCCGTATTCTCATCGGCACTGTTCAGGCTTCTCATGGCCACGGCCCATGTCTCCATCTTGCTTTTTTCTTCCTGGGCAAGATCTTTCACCAGGAAATGGGAAACAACGAGTGAGACCACCGCTATAAGCACGGCGGCCACCACCAAGAAAACCTTGACTTGCCGAATGCGGTCTGTCCACTGCATATCTAAATAACGGAGAAGAGGGAAAGGTATTGCCAAAGAGTGAATATTTCCTTCCAGTATTCCCAAAAATCCATCCTCTTCTATACCTTATATATAATACGCGCGCGTGAAAGGATAACTGGAGGAAGCAAGAAATAGCCCCAAGCGCCAAAAGACCGACTTGGGGCTATTCAGTATAAATATGAATGGGGTGAAAAACCACCACTTTCCCAAAGAGAAATCAATCGTTATAGTGGCCCGTGATTTCACATATCCGCACGATAGTCCGCACGGCCTTTTCCATTACCTGTATGCTGACGAACTCATGGGGACCATGGAAGTTGACACCACCAGCGAAGATATTTGGACAAGGCAATCCCTTGAAACTAAGTTGTGCGCCATCTGTTCCGCCGCGGATAGGCTCCACGCGTGGAGGAACGCCACAATCCTGCATGGCCTGCAACACTATCTCCGTGACATGCATCACCGGGTCCAACTTTTCCTTCATGTTGTAATACTGATCGTGTATCTCCGCCTCGCAAGTGCCTTCGCCATACTTCTCGTTAATCAGCTTGGCGCACTCCTCTATATAGTCTTTCTTGTCCTCGAAGCGCCTGCGGTCATGATCCCGCAAGATGTACTGCAACGTAGCCTCCTCCACGTTAGCCTTGATGCCCGTCAGGTGATAGAATCCCTGATAGCCCTCAGTAGACTCCGGCGTCTCTTCCTCTGGTATCATGGACTGAAACTCCGTGGCCAACCTGCAGGCATTGATCATTTTTCCCTTGGCATATCCAGGATGCACGCTCACGCCTTTCAGCCTCACCTTGGCGGAAGCCGCGTTGAAATTCTCAAACTCCAGATTACCCAAGTCACTGCCATCCATGGTATAAGCCCACTCGCAGCCAAAACGCTCCACGTCAAAATGATGGGCACCTCGCCCTATCTCCTCATCCGGATTGAAAGCCACGCGTATATCACCATGCTTTATCTCGTCATGGTCTCTCAAATAGCACATGGCCTGCACGATTTCCGCCACGCCAGCCTTGTCATCGGCTCCCAACAGGGTAGTGCCATCTGTCACTATGATATCCTCGCCCTTGTGGAATTTCAATTCGGGGAACTTCTCCACGCTGGTCACTATACCGGGAGACAGCGTGATATCCTCGCCATCATAATTGCGTATGACCCTTGCCTTCACGTCTTTTCCGCTACAATCGGGGCTGGTGTCATAATGGGCGATAAATCCGATGGTAGGAACTTCTTTCTTGGTATTTGATTTCAAGGTGGCGTAGACATAACCCATGTCGTCCATTTCCACGTCGTCAAGACCTTCGTCCTCCAATTGTTTTTTCAAGAATTTGGCGAAGACCAGTTGCTTCGCCGTACTAGGGACGGTATCAGAATCCTCGTCCGACTGAGTGTCGAACTGCGTGTAACCAATAAACCTTTCGGTAAGATCCATAAAATAAGAATGAGTGAGTTGGTAAACAAATCGTTTGAAAGTGACTCCGATGGGATTCAAACCCATGACCTTCAGAACCGGAATCTGACGCTCTATTCAGCTAAGCTACGGAGCCTTGTGGATATGTGGGTGCAAAGGTAATAATATTTCCTGATATAACAAAAGATTTATCCCAAAAGTTCCCAAACAATGACAATTCGTAAATAATTTGGGGAAAATGTTTGCACGTTCACACAAAATTGTTTATCTTTGCGGAGATTTTTCAAAATAACACCAAAGACTATGAGCAAACTGATAACGCCTAAAGGATATAAAGCCGCCCTCAGCAAGCGGCAAACCGAGCAAGGCATCAAATTGATAAAGGACTTTTTCCAGCAAAACCTTTCCACTGAACTGCGCTTGAGCAGGGTCACCGCACCCCTCTTCGTGCTCAAAGGACTGGGCATCAACGATGACCTGAATGGCGTGGAGAGACCAGTCACCTTTCCCATCAAGGACTTGGATGATGCCGAGGCGGAAGTAGTTCACTCCTTGGCGAAATGGAAAAGGCTGACCCTGGCCGAATACGAAGTGCAACAAGGCTACGGAATCTATACCGACATGAACGCCATTCGCGCTGACGAGGAGCTGGACAACCTGCACTCCCTCTACGTAGACCAATGGGACTGGGAAGCCGTGATAGGCGCGGAAGACCGCACGTTGGCCTTCCTGGAAGACGTGGTGCGCCGCATCTACGCGGTGATACGCCGCACGGAGTTCCTGGTATATGAGACTTATCCGCAGCTGAAGCCCTTCTTGCCCTCCAACATACATTTCGTGCACAGCGAAGACCTGCTGGCCATGTATCCAGACAAGAGCCCCAAGGAGCGCGAGGACGCCATCTGCCGGGAATATGGAGCCGTGTTCGTCATAGGCATAGGCGGCAAACTGGCCAACGGGAAGAAGCACGATGGCCGCGCTCCCGATTATGACGACTGGAGCACCATGGCCGAGAACGGGAAGGCGGGCCTCAACGGTGACATACTGATATGGTATCCCACTCTGGAACACTCGTTTGAGTTGAGTTCCATGGGTATCCGCGTCAACAAGGAAAGCCTAATCAGACAATTGGAACTGGAGGGGAAGCAGGAGCGCGAAAAACTATATTTCCACCAGAAGTTGCTCAATGGGGAGCTGCCGCTAACAATAGGAGGCGGCATAGGACAGAGCCGTCTCTGCATGGTGATGCTCCACAAAGCCCACATAGGAGAAATACAAGCCAGCATCTGGCCGCAAGACATGAGAGAGGAATGCGAAAAGGCTGGCATACCGCTCATCTAGCTTTTGGCGGAAACAAAAAAGTTCCCACGCGGAGAGCCTCGTAATCAAACGGAAAGAAAAAGGAAACTCACGTCAACGTGAGATCCAATGTCGCCCGCAATCGCTCGATGGCGGGCGATTTCTTTGTCATAGCCTCAAAGACTTCTTTCTTGGAAAGCGGCATCACCACCTCTTCGGGCTTGGCATGCCGCAAATTCAATCGCACGGAGGAGTTGTCCAGCCTCTCGACCAGGCCTGCCAACAACTCCTCCCGCATGGCCTTCATCTGCTCCAACAACATATTGTTATCCACCACGACTTCCACCTCGGGATAACGCGTGATGGCGACATTCATGTTGCGCATGCGAACCGCCAAGGCCACGCGGTCTTTGTCCTTGGCTATCTCATTGCAGATAATCGCCCATGCCCGCCTCAAGTCTTCTGGCTGGAAAGGCCGCTGCCGCTCCTCCGCCACGGTATGCGCCGTGACGGACTGAGCCTGCGGGGCTTGATAGGTTGATTGTCCTCCCTGGTCGGGATGGAGTATCTGGGAGAAAGACATCCCAAATTTCATGTCTGAGGGTTTAATCTCTCGGGGAGCAACCTTCTCCTCAGCCACCGCGGGTTGGCTGGGTCGCACCACCTCCGTCACCTGCTGAACGGATTGCCGTGGAACTGGTTGCTGTTTCTGGAACAGGATTTTCAATCTGTAGGGGCTACGCCCCGCGCCTGGCACGTCTTCATCCGCCGGTTGCGTGATTTGCGCCACTCTTATCAACGTCAGCTCCACCAACAGGCGCTTGTTAGAGCTCTGCCGATAGTTCACGTCACATTCGTTCAATATCCGCAAGGCTTTATAGAGGAAGGGAGTGGGGGCATTCTTGGCTTGCTCGGCATACTTCCGCCTCCTCTCTTGGCTCACTTCCAGCAGGGGCAAGGTTTGTTCGTCTTTCGCCATCATCACGTTGCGCACGTGGGCAGCCAACCCCTGCATCAGCAACGAGCCGTCGAACCCCTTCCCCAGCAACTGGTCCAGCAATACCATCATACCGCTTACCTTGTTCTCCAACGCCATGTCCACCAAACGGAAGTAATTGTCGGCATCGGGCACGTTAAGGTCTTCTGTCACCTTGGCATAAGTAATGTCTCCCTGACAGAAACTGGCCACTTGGTCAAAGATGGACAAAGCGTCACGCATACCGCCGTCCGCTTTCTCCGCGATTACGGCCAAAGCTTCATCCTCGTAGTGTATACCTTCCTTATCTGCCACCATCTTCAAGTGGTTGACCGTGTCAGCCACGGTCATTCTCTCAAAGTCATATATCTGGCAACGGCTCAAGATGGTGGGCAATATCTTGTGCTTCTCCGTGGTGGCCAGGATGAACACCACGTGGGCAGGGGGTTCCTCCAGGGTTTTCAGGAAAGCGTTGAAGGCCGCGGTGGAAAGCATGTGCACCTCGTCTATGATAAACACCTTGTATTTTCCCACCTGCGGAGGGATGCGGGTCTGCTCCATCAAAGCCTTGATGTTCTCCACGGAATTGTTGCTGGCCGCGTCCAACTCGAAGATATTGTAGCTGCGCTGCTCGTTGAAAGCCTTGCAACTCTCACACTCATTGCAAGCCTCACCGTCTTCTCTTGGGCACTCGCAATTGATGGCTTTCGCGAAAATGCGGGCGCAAGTGGTCTTGCCAACCCCTCTAGGGCCGCAAAACAAATAAGCGTGTGCCAGCTTTCCGCTCCTCACGGCGTTCTTCAGCGTAGTGGTAAGCGCTTCCTGCCCCACCACAGAGTCGAACGACATCGGACGGTACTTCCGGGCCGATACGATATATTCTTCCATAATTTCCTATAAGTTTTGCGCGAAGATAAGAAAAAAATGCTATCTTTGCAACCAAATACCAATATTTAATTATGGCGACACGCATCCGGATGGTTTGGAATTTCCTGGCCCACTACAAGTATCTCATCACGATAGTAGGGGGCTTCTTGATTATTGGAGTGCTAGACGAGAACAGCTTCCGCCAGATGATGATCTACGAGATGGAAATAGCTGAGCTGGAAAAGGAGATAGCCACCTACCAAGCGCAATACGAGGCCGACAACAAGTTGCTGCGAGAGTTGCGCCACAACCCCAAGACCATAGAGAGAATTGCCAGGGAACGTTACTTCATGAAGCATGACGATGAGGACATCTTCGTGTTAAGCACCGACCTGCCTGCCGCCGAATAATCCAAAGACATGAAAGAACTGAGCAAGACGCAATTTGCCATATTCGCCATGGGAGGCATTCTCATGGCCGTGGGAGCGGGCTGCATGGCCATAGGCTTTATGGTGCCCAAGCTGGTGGGCGTTACCTCCTGGCTGTTTCTGCTAGGCACGGTGCTGTTCTCCGTGACACAAGCCACCCAAGTCTATGAAGGCAACAATCTCACTATCCGCCGATTGAAGAACATACAATACTTCGCCGACCTCTGCTTCATTCTCTCGGGCATCTCCATGGTGGACACGGTGCATGGCCTTTTCATCGACCTTTTTGACAACCGGGTGGCCTATCTCACCTATGTCTACAACAAGTGGGTGGTCTTCCTGCTCATCGCCGCCATCCTGGAGCTTTACACCGTACACCGCATCTCCAACGAGCTGAAGAAGCAAGATTGACAAGCGCCGCCATCCTCTCGCCTAGATTCACCACACAAGGCCGCAGGACTGACGGCTCGTCTCTTCCCTTCCCTAGCAAGCTACGCGCCAGATTCCGCGGAACCAAGAATTGGTTTCCGCTGAATCTGAGATTTTATTGCCATTAGAGACAACTACGCATTTACCAGTATTTCACAAAACACAAAATACAAGTCAGCGGTTGCGACTCTCGGATATTTGTGTTATCTTTGCATTCAGGCATAGTAATCTGTCAATGAACACGACATCTGTTGCCTTGGAAAACGCATTTGGCATTGAGATTATCACATTGGGAATCCACGCCATTAGTAACGAACAAAAAGCGGTACTGAAATATGTCTACACAAAATGAAGCGGCTTTAGAAGCCGGACTTATCGCCACGCTCCAACAGATGGACTATGAATATGTCCAGATTGCCGAGGAGGAGAATCTCCTGGCCAATTTCAAGCGGCAGTTGGAGATACACAACCGCAAGCGGTTAGCTGAACATGGTCGCACCGAATTTACGGATGAGGAATTTGACAAGATACTCATCTACCTTGAGGGAGGTACACGCTTTGAAAAGGCGAAGAAACTCCGCGACCTCTATCCGCTTGACACGGCGGACGGCAAACGCATCTGGGTGGAGTTCCTTAACCGTC